>Ga0208783_10000001_pt1 | contig 342249 bp, 278 predicted proteins | sample DEB19_08_DNA_2_FD_184529 | JGI IMG/M metagenome (GOLD analysis project Ga0208783, IMG submission 184529) | Aqueous microbial communities from the Delaware River and Bay under freshwater to marine salinity gradient to study organic matter... | ecosystem: Environmental > Aquatic > Marine >... | reverse complement strand
CCCCGATGTCGTGGGTCACGGCGAAATCTCGTCGTTTCTGGGCCCCAGCGGCTGCGGCAAGAGCACCGTGCTGCGACTGGTGGCGGGGCTCGAGCCCCAGCACCCTCCAACCCGCGGCACCGTGGCCGTGCTCGGAAGGCCGGTGGTGGGTCCGGGGGCGGATCGGGGCATGGTGTTTCAGGATTACACGAGCTTCGACAACCGCACGGTGCTCGACAACGTGGTCTTCGGCCTCGAATGCCGCGGGGTTTCTCGTCGTGAGCGTGAGGCGGAGGGGATGGCCTGGATTGCCAAGGTCGGGCTCGATCCCCGGCGGGATGCCACGAAGTATCCCCACGAGCTTTCCGGCGGCATGCGGCAGCGGGTGGCGATCGCCCGGACACTGGTTCTGAAGCCGCGGGTGATCCTCATGGATGAGCCGTTTGGCGCACTCGATCCCGCGACACGCCTCGACATGCAGGATTTGCTCGTCACGCTGTGGAGGGAAGTCGAGGCGACGGTTCTGTTTGTGACCCATTCGGTCGAGGAGGCGGTGTATCTCGGAGATCGCGTGTTTGTGATGGCGACGACGCCTGGCCGCATTATCGACGACATCCGGCTGCCCACGGCCTCGGCTCCGGCCCGCGACACGCAGTCGCAGCCGTGGTTTCATGACCAGGTCAACGCCCTCCACGCGCGAATCGAGCAGGTCGAAGCCGCCGCCAAGCACCCCACTGGCGACAGCCGGCACGTCGAGGCACGATAGGCATCTCGTCGCCCCCTTTTTCAAAAGTCTCTTCGACAGGCAACGATCCATGCGTTATCTGAGGACCGCGTTTGTCACGAAATGGAACCTGCTCCTGTTTGGGGCCGGGGTGGCGGCCGGTCTGATCAGTGGATTTCCCGGCGTGGTGCTGCCGCTGGTGATGGCCGGTGAGGTGTATTATCTCGCGAGCATGGTGGCCAATGAACGGTTCCGCAGTGCTGTCGAAGCGCAGGATGCCAAGGCTCGGCGATTGGCGGAGGCCTCCGGGGCGCGCGAGGCCTACGCACGAATCCGAAAGCAGCTTCCTCCGGCCCTCCTGAAGCGTTTCGACCAACTCCGGGAGCATTGCCTCAAACTCGTCGAACTTGGTGGCAGCATGCGTGGCCCGGACGGCAGCGGCCCAGACACCACGACGCTCGAGTCGCTCGACCGATTGCTCTGGGGCTACCTCAGGATGATCTGGGGTGCCTCGACGCTGTCGGACTTTCTCGACCATACCGACGATCGGGCCATCCGTGACCGGATCGCGGATCTCGAGAACCGCCTCGCGAAACTGCCGGTCAACGATCCCGGTACGGCCGCGATGCGAACCACCCTCGAGGATCATCTCACCACCAGCCGCGAACGCCTTGGCAACATCGAGGAGGCACGCCGCAAACTCGACCTCGTGGCGGCTGAGATTGAGCGGCTCGAGGCGAAGATCGCCGCCCTTGCCGAAGGGTCCGTGGCGAAACGTGACGTGGTCGACATCGCCAAGCGGGTGGACGAGGTGGCCGAAGGGATGCGAAAGACCGACGAGACGATGCGGCAGCTGCAGCTTCCTCCAGAGCTCGAGGAGCTCGACGAACCTCCCCCCATGCTCCGTGAGCAGGCGTAGTCTGCTTCACGGGAGGCGGGTGAATCTCCTTGGGGCATGCCCACCTCGGGTGAGGCGACGGGCGTGCGTGACCGGGCGGTGCCGACTGGGATCGCCCGTGGCTCAGTCGAGCCAGTCCGCCTCGGCAAGCCGTTCGGGCGTGTAGGTGTCGGTGACGTAGCTGATGTCCTTGGAGATCAGCGACTCAACCTCGAGCTTGAAGCCGTTGGTGAGCATCGTCTCGATCTCCTTCTGCCACGCCTTCTTGCCCGCGAACCACGGATAGGCCGCGATCTGCTTCGCCCGCTTGATGTCGGTGTCGTTGAGCTGGATCTGCACGCTCGGGCTCAGCGCGCAGCGATGGTAGTCACGGCTGCGGATACCGAGGAACCGCGCCTCGGGAATCGCCATTCGCTTCGACTCATAGGCGAGATTGATCGAGCCCTGCTTGAGGACGGAGTAGATGTAATACCCCCACGGATCGTTGTCGAGGAGGCAGTAGACCGGGAGCTTCAGTTCGTTGTGGAGCCGGTAGAGGAGCCGCCGCACGCCACGAGGCGGCTGCCCACCGCCATGGGTGAGAAGGCAGTTGTGCTTCCGCCAAAACTTGTCCTCGTTGAATCGGCGCCAGACGGTGTCTTTTTCAACATGGAGGATGAACTTCGCGTCACACGACTTGAACTTCACCACGTCGGCCTCGACGATCGACGGGATCGAGTAGCCGCCGGAACCCATGCGGGAGCAGTCGATCTCATCGCCGGAATCGATCAGCGTGATCGGCCCGACCATGCCACCGCGGTTGCTTGCATAGACGTGCAGTTCCTCGCGGAGGCTCTCCAGGGTGACTTCGAGATCTTCGATGATCGGGTCACATTCTTCCTGGGTGGCAAACGTCTCTTCGCGCGTGCCTTCGATCGTGTGCTTGAGGAGGTAGTAGAGACCTCGGATGCTGGTGGTCTTTTGCTGGTTGATGAGCTGCTTGCAGCCGGTGGCCACGAGGAGCGTCTGCATGTAGCTCTTCGCCTGCGAGAGGTTGAAGAGCTGGCGACGGTTGGTCTGCCCTCCCATCTCGATGATCTTCCGCGACTTGTTGAAGCGGACGTTCGAGAGGCTTCGCGTCGGGATGTCGAGGTGAGGGTCGCGGCGCTTCTCGGCGGCGGTGGCCACCTCGTCGGCGAGGCCGACGATGAGTTTCAGGGTCTTCAGATCGATGGCCGGCAGCTTTCCATCGGTCGTGGGGGCGCGTTTCGACTTCGTGGCCATGGTCGGATTCGGGGCAGGAGGAGTGAACGGACGAACCGTTCGGAATCGTACCTGCAAAACCGAGTCACCGCACAACTGCCGAAATCCGGCATCGCCACCGCTCTCGCGTCGTGCCTCGCCCTCCCCTCCAGGTCGGTCCGACGGATCGGCGAGGGCTGGAGGGCTCAGCAGCGGACGTCGTCGGCCTTGCCGACGGCCCGACGCAGGAAATGCGGGGCCTTGAGGCCACCCTGCTCGTCCGTCGCCTTGGGCACGGCGCTGGCGCCGAAGTATTCGGCGATCCGGGCCACAACGGTCCGCTGCTCGTCGGCCTGCAGTTCCGGGAAGATCGGCAGAGCGATCGTCTGGAGCGCCGCCCGCTCGGTTTCGGGGAGATCGCCCACGGCCCAGCCGAGGTGGGTGAAGCACTTCTGAAGATGAAGCGGAATGGGATAGTAGATTTCGGTTCCCACGCCGTGCCTGCCGAGGTGGGCGCGAAGGTCGTCGCGACTCCCTTCCTGCACGCGCACCACGAACTGGTTCCAGACGTGCCTTCCGGCGGGATCATCTCCCGGCACGGCAATGCGTCCGACGAGGTCGTATTCGGTGAAGAGTTCGCGATACCTCGTGGCATTCGTCTGGCGAGCGGTCGTCCAGGCGTCGAGATGGGGCAGTTTCACCCGGAGGATCGCCGCCTGGATGGTGTCGAGACGGCTGTTGATGCCGATCACCTCGTGGTGATACCTCGGCTCCATGCCATGCACACGGAGAAGACGGAGCGACTTCGCGAGGTCGTCGCGGGTCGTCGTGAGAAATCCGCCGTCGCCCGCGCCGCCGAGGTTCTTGGTGGGATAGAAACTGAAGCAGCCGATGTCACCGAGTCCGCCGGTGCACCGATCGCCGCGCGTCGACAGGATCGACTGGGCGGCATCCTCCACGACCGGCAGGCCTGCCTTGGCCGCCAGCGGCAGAATGGCGTCGAGATCGGCCGTTCGTCCGAACAGATGAACCGGGACGATCGCCTTCGTGCGCGGGCTGAGTTTGCGGGCAATGTCGTTCGGGTCTATCAGGTAGGTGACCGGATCGATGTCGGCGAAGATCGGTACGGCGCCCAAGCGTGTCACCGCGCTGGCGGTGGCGAAAAAGGTGTAGCTGGGCACGATCACCTCGTCGCCCGGCCTGACATCGAGTGCCTGGAGTGCCAGGAGAAGGGCATCACTTCCCGAGGCGCACGAGATCACATGCGGCACGTCGAGCGCCTTGGCGAGGTCCGTTTCCAAGTCGGTGACGTCGGGTCCGAGCACGAAGCGCCCGGAGTCGCACACGCGGTTGATCGCGTCTCGGATCTCCTCGCGAAGCACCTCATACTGGCGATCCAGCGCGAGCAGGGGGACCGACGGCAGAAGATGCGTGGTGGGACTGTCGGAGGCAGGAACGGAATCCGTGCTGCGGCGGATCATGGTGAAAAACGACTCCGTTGTGACGTGTGCCGGTGTGGTGGTGGATGGAGCGGGATGGCCGGCGGGTGCCCAGTCCAGCCAACCTCATCGTCACGATCGTTCGAACCGCTTCAGTGGAAACGGGCCCGGGGAATGCTTCGTGAGCCCTGGCCGACCGTGGCCCGCTCGAGAGACGGGAAATAGGCCAGGCGCGCTCGGAGGGTCAAGGGCAGGAAGGATCGGCAAGGCATCGCGGCGTGGAGGATTTGGGAAAATAGGGCGTCGGCGGGGGCGGGGGCAGTTCGGGCGTTTGACAGCGATCCCGGAAGCACCCTAGATTCGTCGAGATTTCCGGAGTCGTTCCCTGCCCGTTGTTCCCGCGGCAAGGGCGACCTGAGGAGGAGCGTTGCGCGACGGGGTGGCCCTGCTGCTGAGTCGCGAGTCGGATGGCATCTCCACATACACCAGCGGTTATTGACCTCGGTCAGATCGCGCATCGGCTCGGCCTTCCGGCCCACGCGGTGCGGTCGACGGTGGAGTTGCTCGACGCGGGCAACACCATTCCGTTCATCACGCGATACCGTCGTGACCAGACGGCCGGGCTCGACGAGCAGCACGTTCGACAGGTCGCCGAGGCGGTGGCCCGCGCCCGGCAACTGGCCGACCGCAAGCAGACGATCCTTCGCACGATCCAAGGCCAGGGAAAGCTGACCCCCCAACTCGAGGCCGATATCGTCGCGGCCGAGGGGCTCAAGCGTCTCGAAGATTTGTATCTGCCCTTCAAGCCGCGGAAGCTGTCGCTTGCCGAGGTGGCGCGGCAGCGAAAGCTCGAGCCGCTTGCCCGTGAAATCCTCTCGGGCGACACGGCCGCGGCCGATCTCGATCGGCGAGCCACCGACTTCGTTGATCCGGATGCCCAGGTGGCGTCCGTGGCCGACGTGCTGCTCGGCGTGGGCCATATCATCGCCGACGAGTTGAGCGAGCGGGCGGAACTGCGGCAGCGCCTTCGGGAGATCCTCTACCGAGCCGGGGCCTTCAAGAGCCAGCGTGTCGAGACCGAGGGCAAGGCCCTCTCGAAGGACGAGAAACACTACCGGGACTACTTCGACTACACGGAGCACATCCAGCGGGTGCCGCCGCACCGCCTCCTTGCGATCAATCGGGGTGAGCGGGCCCGGCTTCTGAAGGTTCGAATCGAGGGGCCTGCCGACGAGATGCAGGCGGCCGCCGAGGCGGTGGCCGTTCCGCCGGAGCATCCGCACGCCGAGTTTCTCAAAGGGTGCGTTCGGGATGCCCTGTCCCGGCTCGTGGTGCCGAGTCTCGAACGGGAAATTCGCCGGGAAATGACCGATGTGTGCGAAGCGCACGCGGTGCGGGTGTTCGCCCGAAATCTGCGAAACCTTCTCCTGCAGCCGCCGGTGCCGGGGCGTCGCGTGCTGGCGCTCGATCCCGGGTTCAAAAGCGGGTGCAAGGCAGTGGTCATCGATGAGTGCGGGACGCCGCTGGAGCATGCGGTGCTGTCGATCGTCGGCAAGGACGACAAGCGGGCCGTGGCGGCGAAGCGGATTGCGGAGTTGGTTCGCGGCCACGGCTGCACGGTGATCGCCGTGGGCAACGGCACGGCGGGTCGCGAGACCGAGTCGCTCGTGGCGGAGTTGGTGACGGGCGACCTCAACGAGGTGGACGTCGGGTATGCGATCGTGAATGAAGCGGGCGCAAGCGTCTATTCCACGAGCACCTACGGCCGCGAAGAGCTCCCCGGGCACGAGGCGTCGATTCGCGGCGCCATTTCGATCGGTCGTCGCCTCCAGGACCCGCTCTCGGAGTTGGTGAAGATCGAACCGGCCAACATCGGCGTCGGGCTCTATCAGCACGACGTGAAGGCGAGGCACCTGCACACGTCGCTCGATCAGGTGGTCGAAAGCTGCGTGAACTTCGTGGGCGTGGATGTGAACACCGCCAGTCCCGCGCTGCTCCGCCGGGTGTCGGGATTCAATCAGGCGACCGCGAGAAACTTTCACGAGTGGCGGATGAAGAACGGGCCGTTCACATCGCGTCAGCAGTTTCTCGAAGTGCCCGGGTTTGGTGAGGCAGCCTATGTGCAGGCCGTGGGCTTTCTGAAGATCGCCGGCGGGACCAATCCGCTCGACGCCACATGGATTCATCCCGAGAGCTACGCCATCGCCGAGAAGGTGCTGGAGCGGCTTGGCGGCACACCCGCCGATCTGGCGAATCGTCAGCAGGCCGGCGTGCTCGCGGACCGGGCGGCCGCCATCGATCTGGAGTCGCTCGCTCAGGAACTGGGCGTCGGTCGCCTCCTGTTGTCGGACATCATCGAGCAACTGGCCCGTCCGGGGCGTGATCCCCGTGAAGACCTCCCCAAGCCACTCTTCAAAAAAGGTGTCCTGAAACTGGAGGATCTGGCGGTTGGCATGGAACTGCAGGGCTCCGTGCTCAACGTGGTCGACTTCGGGGTGTTCGTCGACATCGGCCTCCACGACAGCGGCCTCGTCCACATCAGCCAGCTGTCGAGCCAGTATGTTCGGGATCCGCACGACTTCGTGAGCGTCGGCCAAATCGTCCAGGTGTGGGTGCTGGAACTCGACAAGGCGAGGCGACGCGTGGCACTCACGATGATTCCGCCAGCCGAGCGTGAGCGGCTCGAACGACAGGAGCAGGCCCGCAGGGAGCAGAAGGCTCGCCGGGCTGAGCAGCGAGCGAAGGGCGGACAGGCATCGGAGCAGGGCGGGCGTCCGCCACGGCAGGCCGAACGTCCTCCGCGTCAGGATGACCGGCAGCGTCGCGGTGGGCCTCGACGCGATCGTCCCGCCCGCCCCCCGGAGCCTCGGGTGTACGAGTCAACCGGCTCCAAGAAGAAGCCGCCGGCTCCGATTTCCAAGCAGATGCGGGAAGGCAAGGAGCCGCTTCGGACGTTTGGCGATCTCAAGCAGTTTTTCGACACGAAGTCGCACGACCCAGCCGCGTCGGAACGTGATGAAGTCCGAGACCAGCCGCCCATGCCGGAGGCCACGGACATGGCCGATGCGGCAAACCCGCCGAGCGACGGCGGTGAGGCATCGTAAGGCGATCGCCGCCGCGGCGACGGTGCGGATCATGTGAACAGCCCGCGATTATCGTTCGCGGAACGTGATCCGGCCCTTGGTGAGGTCGTAGGGGGAGAGTTCCACCTTCACCTTGTCGCCTGGCACGATTCGGATGAAGTTTTTCCGCATCCGCCCTGCGACATGGGCGTTGACGATGTGTCCGCCCGAAATTTGGACGCGAAAACGCGTGTTGGCCAGCGCCTGGGTGACGACGCCTTCGACTTCGAGTGCCTGTTCTTTTTCCGCCATGGGAGCCCTTGGAGAACCGTCGGGAGATGATGCCAATGTAGCCAGCCTGCGGCGGCCGGTCTAGCAGGGGGCCTAGGAGTCGTCTTCCGCGGTGGGGGCCGAACCCGACGCCTTCCAGCGGAGATAGGCATCGAAAAAGCCGTCGAGGTTGCCGTCGAGAACGCTCTGGAAGTTGCCGACGTAGTGGCCTGTGCGCTGGTCCTTCACCCGCTGGTCGGGGTGGAGGAAGTAGTTGCGAATCTGCGATCCGAAACCGGTCTTGGGCTGCTGCTTGTAGCGGGCGAGCTGTTCTGCTTCCTTTCGCTCCTCCTGCAGGCGGGCAATCCGGGCGCGAAGCATCTTGATCGCCGTTGCACGGTTTTTGTGCTGGCTTCGCTCGCTCTGGCACTGCACGACGATGCCGGTTGGAAAGTGCGTCAGCCGGATCGCGCTCGACGTTTTGTTGACGTGCTGGCCACCGGCCCCGCTGGCACGGAAAACATCTTCGCGGATGTCCTCGTCCTTGATCTCCACCTCCACGTCATCGTCGGCGATCTCGGGCGAGACATCGACGGCGGCAAAACTCGTCTGCCGCTTGCCTTCTGCATTGAACGGACTGATGCGGACGAGGCGATGGATCCCCATCTCGCCCTTGAGGTAGCCATAGGCCCAGGGGCCCTTGATCGCGACCGTGGCGCTCTGGATGCCGGCCACGGCGTCGTCCTGGCGATCGAGCAACTCCACCGTGTAATCGTGCTTTGAGGCCCAGGCGGAATACATCCGGAGGAGCATCTCGGCCCAGTCGTTGGCGTCGGTGCCGCCATCGCGGGCGTGGATCGACACCAGGGCGTCGCAGCCGTCGTGCGGCCCCGACAGGAGCGACGTGAGCTCCAGGGCATCGACCATCTTTTCGAGGCGGTCGGCTTCGGAGGAAAGCTCGGGCTCGAGGCTCACGTCCTCACGGGCCAGTTCCTCGAGCGCCTCGAGGTCGTTGGCGGTGGACAGGGCCTCCTCGAGCGGCTTCAAAACGGAGTTGATGCCCTTGAGCTCGGCAACAGTCGCCTGGGCCTTTTCCGTGTTGTTCCAGAAGCCATCCTCACCCATCGCCGCCTCGAGACGGGCGACCGATTCCTTGCGACCGTCCCAGTCAAAGAGAGTCTCGCAACTGGAGGAGCCGGGCGCGAATTGAGGAAGACCGATTGAGGAGTGCTGTATCCATGGTGAACGATTCTATCCGTGCGCGGAATGAATCGTCCATGACGGCCGCCAGGGCGGCCGCACAAGTGACCGTCGCGATCAGAGGCGAGCCACGCGGCCTCCTGGAAGCCGCCGAATGAGTCGTCGCATCTCCAGCACCCCCACGGTGGCGAGGAGCTGCGAGGCGGCGAGGCCGGTGGTGGCCACGAGGTGGTCGATGTCAACTCCGCCATGGCTGGAGCCGGTGTCGATCGCCGTCATGACGTGCTGTTCCACGTCGTCGAGTCGGAGCTCGGCGGGCGAACGCACCTCTCTTCCATCCACCGTCATGGCCGCACTGGCCAGGGGGCCTAGTTCGTCGAGGATGTCATCCACGCTTTCGACCAGGGTGGCGCCGTCACGAATCAGCCTGTGACACCCGCGTGACGTTCGGCTGTCGGCCGGTCCTGGCACGGCAAACACCTCGCGCCCTTGTTCGCTCGCAAGCCTGGCCGTGATCAGCCCACCGGAGCGTTCCGTGGCCTCAACCACGACCGTGCCGAGCGTGAGGCCCGAAATGATCCGATTGCGACGGGGAAACAGCCCGCTGTGCGGTTCTTCATGTGGTGGTGCTTCACTGACGATCGCCCCGTGGGCGAGCACTTCGGCGGCGAGGTCGGCGTGTTCGGGGGGATAGATGGAGAGCACGCCGGTGCCAAGCACCGCGATCGTGCGACCGCCGGCTTCAAGGGCTCCGCGGTGGGCGGCGGCGTCGATGCCTCGGGCCAGCCCGCTCACCACCGTGTAGCCGGCCCGCGCGAGGCCGCCGGCCAGGCGGGCGGCCATCCGAAGCCCATAGGGCGAGGCATGGCGTGATCCCACCACGGCCACCGACAGGGCATCGCAGGGGGCGATGGCACCGCGCATGAAAAGCATTCCTGGCGGATCATCGATGTGGGCGAGTGCCTTCGGGTAGCCTGGATCGCCTTCGACCACCAGGTCGACGCCACGGCGCCGGCACAGGTCGATCAGGTCGACCGCCTCGCGTTCGTTGGAGGCATCGCGGATTGCGGTGGCCACCTTCCTGGGCAGCCCTTCCACCGCCGCGATCGCCTCGGGCGATGCCGAGAACACGTCGAGCGGTGAACGGAAAACCTCGAGCAGCCGTCGGCGGTATCGGGTGCCCACGCCCGTCAGGGTGGCGAGGCGGACATGGGCCAGCAGCGACGGATCAATCGATGACGAGGCGGGCATGCGAGACTCGCGCGAGCGAGAGGTTGTGTACGCATGTACCGTTATAAGGCCGCCGTGCCACGGACGTCAATGCCGCGGCTGCGAGCGTGCAGGCCTCAGCCTGCCGCCGCCTTCAGTTCAGCCAGATGCTGGGCCGTGTCGACGAGCCTGTCCCAGTGCTTCTCGACGTAGTCCGGCGGCCCGCCCACCTGGGCGACCACCTGGGCCACCATTTCCGTGGGCACCATCTCGATGGCGTCCCAGGGGCAGACCTTCAGATCGTAGGGATTCGACTTCTTGCCGGGAATGTGCACGCAGACCTCGCACCCCACGCATCGCTCGATGTCGATCTCACACCAGCTCTGAAGGTTGTGAAACTGGTCGTATTGCTGCACCTTGACGATGCAGTCGACCGGACACACCTCCAGACACGATTCGCACCCCGTGCAGTTGTCGGCGGTGATGACCGCGAGTTCCTTCGGCAGTTTCTTGCGGGGTCCGGCTTTGGCCATGGCGAGAGGGATCGGCGAGGAGGAGGGGATTCCTGAAGTCAGATCATCCTAGCCGGCACGGTCGGCCCGTCAAAACCGGAGCGATTCCCGGGCCTCAGGCAGCCCTTCCCATCGGCACGGAATCGGCCTCGAACTCATAGCCAAACCGCTCGATGTCTTCGGCGAAATGGTCGCGGACGAGGGATGCCAGGCGGTCGTTGTAGTAGCGTCGATAATCGCCGCGAACGCTCGCATTCGCCCGGCCGAGCGAGGCCGAGATGCCGATGTGCCGGCAGCACGCCCCAAAGTCCGCCGCGAGTGATTCGTAGCGCCCGAGAAACGAGACAAGCACACGCCCACGGGAATCAGCCACCATTCGCGTCTGCGAGATTTTGCCGCGGCGCAGCTCGTAGCGGAGATAGGCCTCGAAGTCGGGAAGGCTCGATGCGTGCCGTCGCCGATGGCTCTGGTGCTCGGGGTGGTCGTCGGCGTCGCGCAGGAAGTGGTAGTAGGAGACCATGAGGTCCCACGGGTTGCGCACGAAGGCAAACGAGAAGAGTGAGTCGAACAGCCCCCGGGGCAGGTTGCGCCGCAGGGTGTCGGCCGAGGTGTGCGACCGAAACTTCCGCAGCCGATACGGCGCGTAGTGATTCACATGGATGCCGACGTGTTCGAGCCAGCGATTCGCCCAGTAGTCGTCGGCGTGATCGGCGTGGCTCCACAGAGCCTTCGCGACGCTCGACCCGCCCGTTTTCGGGACGTGGATGAACGCGAACCGGTGGCGATGGGAAATAAGCATGGCACGGCCTCGGGGCGGGAAGATGGCGAACCCCGGAGGCCGACGCAAGGCCGGTTGCTACACGCGTTCTCCGCGAATGAGATCGTCGGGCGTCTGGCGGGCACGCACGAGACGGTGCTTTTCGCCATCGACGAGAACCTCGGCGGGCAACGGTTTGGAGTTGTAGTTGCTCGCCATCACGAATCCATAGGCGCCCGCGATCTCGATCACGAGCAGGTCACCCACCGCGGCCATCGGCAGCGGTCGCGTGGCGACGAATCCGCCGTCGATCTGCGTGAAGATGTCGCCCGATTCGCACAGGGGCCCGCCGATCGCAACGTCTTCCACCACTTCAACGGCGTCCTTCGGACAGAGGCTCATGGGGTGGTAGGATCCGTAGAGCACGGGGCGGGCGAGGGTGTTGAAGCCCGCGTCGACGAGCAGGTATTTCCTGCTGCCCTGCCGCTTCACAGCCCGCACCTCCGTGATCAGAAAGCCGCTCTCGGCGGTGAGGTAGCGGCCAGGCTCGATTTCGAGCCGAAGGCGGTGACCAAACCGATCTTCGAGCCGCTTCCGGGCGGCGTCCCAGAGGGTGAAGTAACCCGACAGGTCGGCATGCACCTCACCGGGCTTGTAGGGAACAGGCAGGCCGCCTCCGGCGCTGATGGTGGTGAGCGAGCGTCCCACCTCGATCGCCACCCGCTCCAGGGCCTCGGCCACTTCGGCGAGATGGGCCAGGTCGGTGCCGCTGCCGATGTGCATGTGGAGGCCGCTCACCTGAAGTCCGGACCATTCCGCACGACGCAGAACGTCCGGGATGTCTTCATGCCAGATGCCGTGCTTCGAGCCCTCGCCGCCCGTGTTGGTCTTCTGGCTGTGGCCGTGTCCGAAGCCAGGGTTCACGCGAAGGGTGATCGAGGCGCCCGGCAGCCGCTCGGCCAGTTGTTCGATCATGTCGGCCGAACCGCAGTTGACGTGGAGGCCGTGCTTCACCACCGCATCGAGACTGTCGCGATCGAAGATGTCGGCGGTGTAGACGATCGGGTGCACCGGCGGCAGGCCATCGGGGCCGGGCTGGTTTGCGTCATGCGCCGGATAGCCGGCGGCCATCGCGCGGTGGATCTCTCCCGCGCTCACGGCATCGACCATCACGCCCTCGCTCCGGACGAGCGAGAGCACGGCGAGATTGGAACACGCCTTCTGGGCAAACCGAACGGTGTCCCAGGCTGCAAGATCGCGGCAGCGTTGGCGGATCATCTCCGCGTCATACACATAGAGAGGCGTGCCATAGGTGTCGGCCAGATCGGCAACGCGTGCTCCGGCGATGGTCGTTCGGAGCCGTGGCTTTTCTGGGGGCTGGGCAGTCGTCATGGAAGATGATGGGGCGGGGAGGGTCAGGGGGCGAGGGAAGGGATATTTTGTCGTGGCATTGGCCGGATGGGCGCCATGGGCCGCGAGTTCGGCTGGACATTCACCGACACACTGGAACTGCCCGCCACCGTCTGCAGGGCGCCACCGTCGATGGAGAGTTGGAACGTGAAGCCGCGTTCGATCGGCGTGGCGGAGAGGCGGATCGCCGTCGATTCCTTCTCGGCGGCCTGGGCGGCAACCACGTCGAGCGCTTCCGACTGCGGGTTTTCGGGCGTGAAGATCTTGGTCATCCTGGCGGCGTAGTCGACGAGCGCGGCGAGCGATGTGTCGACGCCGAAGAAGGGCGTCGCGTCGGGCACCGGCTTCCCGGCCGCGGCCAGGGTTGTGGCAAGACGCTTTTTCACGTCGCCGCCCGCCATCAGGTAGGCGTAGTCGGGCGTGACGGCGAGCGTGACCTTCACGTGATCACCAAGCCGCTCGGTGGCGGGGCTCTTCGAGGTGTCGATCGTGATCTCGTGAAGCGTCGCATCCCCTTCCTTGCCCGTGTCAAACGCCACGGCCACGTCCTCGGGCAGGACGCCCGGCTTCGACAGCCGCTCCTTGATCTTCGACTGGAGGGCGGCTCCGTCCTTCACCTTCATGCCGATCGTGATGGCCGGCAGCGGGCTCTCCTCGGAGGCGGCGCTGGTGTCGATGGTGAAGCCGGCATCGATGGTGCCGGTCTGGAGCATGGCGGCGATCATGTCGCGAAGGAGGCCGGCAATCGCCTGGTCGCGAGGCGTGTCATCGGCGGCCGAGAGAACCTGGTCGATCGCTGTCCGCATGGCGGCTTCACCGTCCTTCGGGATCGCTGCAACGTAATGACCACGCATGGCCGCCGGCTTGCCGTTGGCCGTGTCGGGGGAGGCGATCGTGCCGGCCACCTTCGGCCACTTCAGCGCGGCGCCGGCCTCAGGCGTGAGTGTGGATGTCACGTCGACCCGCATCGTCTCCTTGGCGACATCGACCGCGAATCCGACGACAAGTTTCTCGACGTGTTCCAGGGAGTCCACGCCGGCCCTCAGCGTGGCGTCATCCATCGGCTGACCACGTTCCGCGGCGTTGCGTGCGGCCTCTTCGAGGAGTTCGTTGAGGCGATTGCGAAGCTCGGCGGGCATTCGCGAGGGAAACAGCTCGACCGCCAGCGTGTGGGTTTCAGAAAGGGGGCCGATGAGCGTGGTCGGGTCATCGAGGTCGATCGGCTCGCCCGGCTGTGACAGCACCGCCCATCCATTTTTTTCGGTAATCTCGAGGGGCATGCCGCCCGGGGGCGCGATGCGGCGAACGTCGCCATCTTCTTCGATCGGTCCGGTCAGGCCCTGGATGGCGCCGAGCAGTTTCGCAAGGTCTTTCACGGGCACGAAGGCGTGGGCCGTCGGGAGCGGACCGCCGTTGGACGTCACCACGATGCCCACGGGCCGCTTTACGTCGAGGCCCGCGAGCCCCTTGCCCTGGGTCGCCAGAAGAATGAACGACTCGGCGAATCCCGCCAGCGTGGGATTGCCCACCTGCTCGCCAACCCAGGTGAGCTGGTTGCGAATGTCGGCGTAGGGATCGATCGCCACCACCGCGATCACGTCCGATTCGGCGGCCCAGGCGGCGAACGGACCGAAGGTGGACATCAGCATCGCGGTGCACGCCGCGACGCAGGCGAGAGGGAAGCGGAGGAGGGCGGGCATGGGAGGTCCTCGAGCGGGGCGATAAGGGAGGGGGGTCGAAGTCTGGAAGTTTATCAGATCGAGCCGCCAGCCATTATCCTGCCATTCCGAGACCGCCCCCGATGCAGCCGATGCCACTCCAGCCTGAGTCCGACCTTGCAGCCCTGTTACGGTCGGCACGTTCCCGTCGCATGCGGCTCCAGGGCGGGCTGTTTGCCCTGACCCTGCTGACCACGTTCGCTGCGGGCGCGGTCGGCTGGCAGCCGCTGGTGCTCGGCGTGGATGACATTTCATCAGACATCGTTTTTCACTGGCCCCGAGGGCTGGCGTATGCCGCGGCGGTCATGGCGGTGCTCACGGCGCACGAGGCGGGCCACTTCATCGCCGCATGGTGGCATGGCATTCCGGCGACGCTGCCCTTCTTCATTCCCGTGCCGGTCATGCTCACCGGCACGCTCGGAGCCGTGATCGGCATGGAGGGTGGCCGGGCCAACCGTCGGCAACTCTTTGACATCGCTGCGGCAGGACCGCTCGCGGGGCTCGTCGTGGCGGTGCCGCTCCTGGCGATCGGCCTGGTGACGGGCGGCCCGGCGGATTCGGCAAACCCGTTCGCAATGCCGGCCTTGGCCCGTTGGGTTCAGGCGTCGCTCAGGCCAGACCTTCCGGCCGATCTCTCCGTGGCGCCCAACGCCCTGCTGATGGCCGGCTGGGTGGGCCTGCTCGTCACGGGGCTCAACCTCGTTCCCATGAGCCAGCTCGACGGCGGGCACGTATGCCGGGCCGTGTTTGGTCAGGCTGGGAACATCGTGGCCCGAGGCGTGCTCCTCACGGCGATCGCCGCCATCATCGTGACCGGTCAGGTCAACTGGGTGGTGATGGTGGTGCTCGTCACCCTCATGGGCGTGGACCACCCTCCCATCCGAGACGACGGCCGGCCGCTGGGGCTGTTTCGAACGGCCTTGGGGCTTGCGGTGCTCACCATTCCGCTCCTGACCTTCATGCCCGAGCCGATGCGGTTTGAATGAACCCGGTGATTGCCTGGCGGCGAACCCGAGGCTATCCATAGACGTACAGGGTTCACCATGCGTCGCCGCTCGCCATCGCCGCCGTCCTTCCGCCCTCGCGGCCGCTCCCGCGGGAGGCTCGGCCTCGAACCGCTGGAATCGCGGCGGGTTCTGGCGAGCACGCTCGCGGCGATCGGCAGCGATCTCGGCCCCACGAGCACGCCTCTGGTCAGGCTCGTGGACGTCGATTCGGGCGACGTGGTGGCGGAGACCCTTGCCTTCGAAGAGGCGTTTCATGGCGGCGTGCGCCTCGCGATGGCCAATGTCGATGGCCTCCCCGGCGACGAGGTGGTCGTGGCCTCCGGCCCGGGGCGGCCCGACGAGATCCGCGTGTTCACGATCGACGGCCTCGACGGCAGGCCGTCCCTTCGCGAACTCCCCGCCTTCCGGCTTGCGCCCTTTGGAGGGCGTTTCTTCGCCGGCGTGACGGTTGCTGCGGGTGACGTCGACGGCAACCAGGTTGCCGACATCATCGCGGGTCAGTCGCGTGGATCCGAGGTACGGGTGTTTCTCACCGAGCCATTTGGTGGCGGCGTGGAGGCGAAGGCATCCGCGATCCTGCGTCCGTTCGGCGACGATTTTCTTGGCGGCACAGGAGTGGCGGTTGCCGACGTCGGTCGCTTCACGGCGGGCAGCCTCGCCGACGCGACGCGACCCGATGGTGTCGTCGAAGTGATGGTGGCCAGCGGCACCGGCCGGAAGGGCGAGGTGGCGGCCTTCACGCTCTCGGGCGACGAGCCTCACGAGGTCGATCGCTTTGATGTTTTCGATCCGGCGTTTCGAGGCGGGCTCAGCCTCACATCTGGCCGGTACGATGCTGACGAGATCGATGACGTGTTCGTATCGCCCGGGATCGGCGGCGCGTCGGTCGAAATCTACGACGGGCGCGTGTCGCCGGAGGCGAATCCGCGACTCGCCAGTTTCGCGGCGTTTACGGGTCTCGCCCATCCGAGGTCGGCCGTCTTTGCCGCCGGAGTCGATCGCAATGGCGATGGTCGGATCGATGGCTATGCGGCCTCACAGGGCGTCGAAGGGGGCGGCGGAGGCAGTGGCATGGCCTTTGTGTCTCAGGCGGGTGCGAGGGCGGCTGTCTTCGCATCCCTGGCTGGGCCGGCGAGCGTTGCAACGGCTCGTACCTCGTTCATCGATTTTGCCACCACGATCTCCGGCATCCGCTATCGCGTGATTCGCGCCGGCGACGGCGTGCGTCCGACAACTGGGCAGACCGTGTCGACCCACTACACCGGCTGGCTCGTGGATGGATCGAAGTTTGACAGTTCCCGTGATCGTGGCACGCCCTTCGAGTTCACGCTTGGCGCGGGGAACGTGATCGCAGGCTGGGACGAGATGCTTGCGGGGATGACCGTCGGTGAGCGTCGCACCGTGATCATCCCGCCGCATCTGGCCTATGGATCAACGGCTCGGCCGGGCATTCCGGCGAACTCGACGCTCGTGTTCGACATCGAGTTGGTCGCGATTCGCTAGCAGCACGAGCCGTCAGCGGCCGTTGGCTCAAAAGCTGTTGGTATCGATCACCTGGCCGTCCTTGCGGTTGGCCAGGCAGGCGTGGATCGACGGATCGATGGAATAGTCGATGGCGTGCACGGAGCCGTCGCAGAACACCATTATGAAGACGCCGGCATGGGGGCCGCCGAAGGTAAGCGAGTTATAGGCTCCATTCGCATCCTGGAGAGGCACGATGGCTGCCGAGGGGCCTCCAGCGAAAGCAATTCGGCCGATGTCGATGTTGGCACCGGTGTACATCGTCTCGTTGTCGCCTCCATTATCGCCGCTGGTGTTGGTGCCGGTTTCATATCGATCGCGAGCCAGGTACTTCTCGCCAGCAAAGTAGGTATTCGACAGTCCGTCTTTGATCGAGGCGGCTGGTGTTGTGCTCAGCCCGTACACAACGCCGGTGGGACCTGTGGCCACGACGGACTGTACCGCAGTATTGACATCGGCCTCCGCGGGGAGCGTGTTTGGTCCACATCCACCGCCGCAAGAGTTGGCCCCCCACACATTCGGCTCCACGGTCGAAGCATTTGGGCCAACTCCTGCGTTGGCGGCGTAGTCTGCCTTGGCCACATCGGTCGCGGTGATGGACGTTGCCGAACCGCTGACAGCTGTGAAGTAGCCGCCAGTTGACGATCCATTCGCATAAAGCTTGGCCGGTCGACGCGATGGACAGTGAAAGCCCGGCAGAGGCGTAGCGACAAGGGTCTGGCCGTTTGCGTTGTGAAGGTTTTGCAGTTCGATGAACGGCAGGATGTTGTAGATCCAGCCGCCCGGCTGGAGGTGGTTGAAGCCGCGGTCGGGTGAGCCAACCCAGCCCCAGCCCCAGCCTCCCGCCGGAAAATGCTTGTGGCTGCTGTCGTGCTGGGTGGCCGCGGTCCCGATCTGTTTGAGGTTGTTCTTGCACTGCGTCATCCGGGCCGACTCGCGAGCCGACTGCACGGCCGGCAGCAGCAGGCCAATCAGCGTGGCGATGATCGCCACGACCACGAGGAGTTCGACGAGCGTGAAGCCGCGGGCTGATGTCCGCGCGCGATGGGTGGCAGGCATGAGTTGGCTCCGGGATGCCGTGCAGCCAAAGCCCCAGCGGCCGACGACAACTCCATTATACGCCATCGCACCGTCGCAGCGAGGGAATCCCACTCGACCCGCGGCGGCAGGCGGGATCGTTGACGGTGAATCCCAGGCCTTTCACAATCGGGCCATCGGCCCTGTTCACCCGCCAAGGGCCCTGTTCGCCCGCCAAGGAGGATTTCCGGTGCACGCCCCCGCCAACTTCGTGGAACTCGAGGATCCGGAGATCTGGTCCGCCATCGCCGCCGAACAGGTTCGCCAGGCGGAGGGCCTCGAACTCATCGCCAGCGAGAACTTCACGAGCGCGGCGGTCATGCAGGCGGTGGGCAGCGTGCTCACCAATAAATATGCCGAGGGCTACCCTGGTCGGCGCTACTACGGCGGCTGCGAGTTTGTCGACAAGGTCGAAGACATCGCCCGCGACCGTCTCAAGCGCGTTTTTGGGGCCGACCATGTCAACGTGCAGCCCCACTCGGGCAGCCAGGCCAACGCCGCGGTCTATCTCGCCGCCATTCAGCCCGGCGACACCGTGCTCGCCTTCGACCTCGCTCACGGTGGTCATCTCACCCACGGGATGAAGCTCAATGCCTCGGGCATCCTCTACAAGTTTGTCCACTACGGTGTTCGCCGCGAGGACCACCGGCTCGATTTCGACCAGATCGCCCGTCTTGCCCGCGAGCACAAGCCGAAGCTGATCGTGGCCGGCGCGAGCGCCTATCCGCGTGAGATCCCCCACGGGCGATTCGCAGAGATCGCCCGTGAAGTCGGGGCGAAGCTGATGGTCGACATGGCCCACTACGCGGGCCTCGTGGCGGCCGGCATCCACGACAATCCGGTTCCGGTGGCCGACTTCGTGACCAGCACCACCCACAAGACCCTGCGCGGTCCGCGTGGTGGCATCGCCATGTGCCGTGAAGTCCACGCCAAGGATCTCGACCGCTCGGTCTTCCCCGGCCAGCAGGGTGGGCCGCTCATGCACGTGATCGCCGGCAAGGCCGTTGCGTTCGGGGAGGCCCTCAAACCCGAGTTCAAGGCGTATGCGAAGCAGGTGGTGTCCAACGCGAAAGTGCTTGCCGAGTCGCTTGCCTCGGGTGGCGTGAAGCTCGTCAGTGGCGGCACCGACAACCATCTCATGCTCGTCGATGTGACGCCCCTTGGCATCGGCGGCAAGATCGCCGAGCAGACGCTCGACCGCTGTGGGATCACCTGCAATAAGAACATGATCCCCTATGACGAACGGAAGCCGATGGACCCTTCCGGCATCCGTCTCGGCACGCCGGCGATCACCACGCGTGGCATGGGCTGCGATGAAATGAAGCGAATCTCACAGTGGATCCTGAGGGCCCTGCGCAGCCCGGATGACGCGGGGGTGGTGGAATCGATCCGCGGCGAGGTGGCCGACCTGGCCGAGCAGTTCCCCGTGCCCGCAGCGCGGCTCCAGTCAGGAGCCGAGGCAGCTGTTTGACGGAAACGTCACACGGTTCTTTTCGATACGAAAAGCGACGCGGCCCCGTTCTGTAGAATGGCTGGGATGAAGTCCACCGCCCAGCCGCTGACCGTCCGCCTCGGCCTCGTGCAGTCGATCTGCACGCGCGATCGTGAGTCAAACATTCGTCAGGCGATCGCCGGGATCGGCGATGCTGCCCGGCAGGGGGCGGAGGTGGTCTGCCTTCAGGAACTCTTTGCCGGCGAGTATCCCTGCCAGGACGAGGATCACGGAAAGTTCACCGAGGCCGAGGCGGTTCCCGGACCGCTCACCGACCGGCTCGCCGCCGCCGCCAAGGAGCACGGCGTGGTGCTCGTGGGAAGCGTCTTCGAGCGTCGAACCGCAGGCCTCTTTCACAATACGGCCGTGATCTTCGACACCGACGGCTCGCTTGCCGGCGTCTACCGCAAGATGCACATCCCCGACGACCCGCACTACTACGAGAAGTTTTATTTCGCGCCGGGCGACACCGGTTTCATGAGTGTGGCCACGAGCCGGCTGGCCGTGGGTCCGCTCGTCTGCTGGGATCAGTGGTATCCCGAAGCGGCACGGCTCACGGCTCTGGCCGGTGCCCAGGCGATCTTCTATCCCACCGCGATCGGATGGCTCGACGGCGAAGAACCGCTCCACCGTGAGCAGTATGAATCGTGGGACACGATGCTCAGGAGCCACGCGATCGCCAACGGCGTTTTCGTGGTGGCCGTGAACCGCACGGGTCGTGAAGGACCGCTGCGGTTTTGGGGCGCGAGTGTCGTCTACGCACCCAACGGCGACTGTCTCCTGAAGGGATCGCACGACGAGCCGTTCACGGCTGTGGTGGAGTGTGATCTCGCCCGCATCGAGTGGTCGCGAACCCGCTGGCCTTTTTTTCGCGATCGACGGATCGACGCCTACGGCGACCTCCTGAAACGGTGGGGTGGCTGAATGGAGCCTCGCGCCGACGCGTACCGGCTCCCGGCTGAATGGGAGCCGCACGCGGCCACCTGGATCGCCTGGCCTCACCGGCGGGCCACGTTTCTCGGACCCTTCGAAGCGATCCCGCCGGCATACGAACGGCTGGCGCGACTGGTGGCTCGGTATGAGCCCGTGCGCATCATCGGGTCGAGCGACGTGCTCGCCGCGCCGAAGGAGTCGCTCGCGGATGCCGCCAACGTGGCGTTTGTCGAGATTCCCACGAGCGACTCCTGGGTGCGTGACACGGGGCCGGTCTTCCTCGTGCCGCGTGACCGCTCGAACGCCGGCCCGCTCCGCGCGGTCTGCTGGAACTGGAACGCCTGGGGCGGCAAGTATCCACCGTGGGACGCCGATGCGGGCGTCGCGCGAGGCATCGCCACGCATCTCGGGATCCCGATCGACGAGCCGGGCATCGTGCTCGAAGGGGGTGCCATCGAAACCGATGGGGAGGGCACGCTCCTGGCCAACGAGCGGTGCGTCGTTGATCCGAGGCGGAATCCCGGGCTCGACCGACAGGCCATGGAGGCGGCGTTCCGACGGCATCTCCTGATTGATCGAGTCGTCTGGCTCGGCGGTGAGCTTGCCGGCGACGACACCGACGGCCATATCGATCAACTCGTGAGGTTTGTCGGACCAGGCCGCGTGCTCGTCGCCCGGCAGGCCGATTCCCTCGATCCCAATCACGGCCCACTCGAGGCCAATCTCACGATGCTCGCCTCGGCGACCGATGCCCGAGGCCGTCGCATCGAGGTGATCCCGGTCGACCTCCCGTCTCGGTTCGGCTTCGAGGGCACGCAGCTTCCGGCGAGCCACCTCAACTTCCTCGTCGGCAACGGCTTCGTCGCCGTGCCGGTGTTTGGCGGCCCGACCGACGAGCCGGCCCTGACAACGCTCGAAAGATGCTTTCCCGGAAGGGTGATCGAGCCCTTTGATGGGACGGCCATCGTGAGGGGGCGGGGGGGTGTTCACTGCGTCACCCGCGAACAGCCCGCGTGAATCCCGCAGGTTTTCGGCCTTGCCCGTCCGGCCACGGTGGGCGACCATGACACGGGCCCACGTCCATTCGGGATGGGCGGCCGAGGAGAGAGGCGATGCAGCAACTGGCCGACGTGATGCAGGGGATGGTCACGCTCCTCGCGAGACTGATGGTGGCTGCCGTGTTCGCCAGCGCCATGGCCAACAAGGTGCTGCAGTTCTCATCGACGGCGGCCTACATGGCACAGGAGGGGGTTCCCGTGCCGAAATTCGCCCTCTTCGGGGCCATCGGCCTGCTCCTCATCGGATGCCTTTCGCTCATTCTTGGCGCCTGGACGCGGATCGGGGCCCTCTGCCTTCTGGGGTTCCTGGCCGCCGCCACCTTCTACTTCCATGACTTCTGGAAGTTCGTCGATCCAGGGCAGCGGCAGCTGCAGACGATCCAGTTCATGAAGAATCTTGCGATCGGCGGCGGACTGCTCTCGATCGCCGCGTATGGAGGAGGGCCGTGGAGCATCGACGGGTGGATCGCGATGAAGCAGGAAGAGGCTGGCACGGCGTCGAAGCCACGTGTCACCGCCAAGACCTGAGAAAGACACCACCATCATGACCATGAGCGGCGCCTTTGCCACGCCAGCCTCCCGCCCGTTTGGCACGCTGCCTGATGGGCGATCGGCCGTTCTTTACACCCTCGAAGTGCATGGAGGGTGGAAGGCCACGATCACCGACTACGGCGCCATCCTCACCGGATTCGTGGTGCCGCCGATGGCCGGCGATCCCTCCAGCAAGGGTGTCGATGTGGTGCTCGGCTTCGATTCGATCGAGGGCTATGCGAACGGTCATCCTTTTTTCGGCGCCATCTGTGGCCGGTGCTCCAACCGGATCGCGGCCGGCCGGTTCGACCTCGATGGCGTGTCGTACACGCTCGCCACGAACAACGGCGCCAACCATCTTCACGGCGGCGTCACGGGATTCGACAAGCATCTGTGGAGTGGCACCCCCATGGTCACGGACCGTGGCCCGGCCGTTGCGTTCAGCACCATCTCGCCCGCAGGCGAGGAGGGCTATCCGGGTCGGCTTTCGGTGAAGGCCGTCTACACACTCACACCGGTCGGAGAGCTGATCGTGGAGATGGAAGCCACCACGGATGCGCCGACGATCGTGAATCTCGTGAACCATGCCTACTGGAACATGGCGGGTCATGGAGCCGGCTCGATCGCCCTGCAGGAACTGGCCGTTGAAGCCGATCGCTATCTGCCGGTCGATGCCGGAGCGATTCCCACGGGTGACTTCGTGCCGGTCGCCGGAACGCCTTTCGATTTTCGGCCGGAACGGTCACCATGGGGGCGGTGTGGCGCTGCTATCGATGCCCTGCCGCCTGATCCCGCTCCCGGTGAGGCCCGAGGCGTCGATCACTGCTACGCGATTCGGGGCTGGCAGCCGGACGGCGTGCTCCGTAAGGCGGCCACGCTTCGCGATCCCGCAAGCGGGCGAGCGATCGAGGTTTTCTCCGACCAGCCTGGCGTGCAGGTCTACATGGGAGGCTTTCTGGATGGCACCCTGACCGGCAAGGAGTCGGCGGTGTACGCTCGGAACGGCGGGCTCTGCCTCGAGACACAGAAGTATCCCGACAGCGTTCACCACGACGACTGGCCGAGCGTTCGCCTCGATCCTGGGCAGACCTACCGTCACGTCATGGTGCATCGTTTCACCCGCTGATCGTCCGCGCTTGCGATTCAAGGGCCGGCAAGCGAGCATCTCGTAGTCGATCGACCAGTCATCCGATTTTTTCGAGGGCTCACCACCATGGTTTTTCCCGTTGGTGACGACAACTCCGACCGCCGTACGTTTCCGTTCGTCACGATCGCCTTGCTCGTGATCAACGTGCTCGTGTTCGTGGTGCTTCAGGGAATGGGACAGAACGAGGCCTTCACGATGGCCTACGTGCAGGTGCCCAAGGAGATTCTCACGGGCACCGACATCGTCACAGAACCGTCGATGAAGACCGTCCACACGCCCCAGGGCGACTTCGAGATCGCCGATCCGGGGCTTCAAAAGACGCCCATTCCGCCATGGATGACGCTCTTCACCGCGATGTTCATGCACGGGAGCATCATGCACCTGCTGGGAAACATGTGGTTTCTCTGGATCTTCGGCGACAATATCGAAGACGACATGGGGCACGTGAAATACCTGATCTTCTACCTCGCGTCGGGCATCATCGCGTCGCTTGCCTTCGTGTTGCTCAACGCGACGGGCGAGGCGGCGCTCACGCCGTGCCTGGGAGCGTCGGGGGCGATTTCCGGCGTACTCGGAGCCTATCTCGTGCTCCATCCCCAACGACGCGTGAGCGTGATCCTGATGCGGATGATGGTGGATGTGCCCGGCTACATGGCCGTCGGGATCTGGTTCCTGTTTCAGCTCGTGAGCGGATTCATGGATCAGGGGGGCGGCGGTGGCGTGGCCTACTCGGCCCACATCGCCGGGTTCGTCGCGGGGATGGTGCTTGCGAAACCCATGAGCATGCCTTCGGCTCGCGAGGACGCCGACCCGCTCGTCGTCCTTCGGCGGTCCTCCCTCGATGACCGCCTTCGTCGGTAAGCCGCATCTCGGATCGGCCCAACTTTCCGGGCTTTCCCCGTTTACAGATTTTGGCTGTTTGGGCTACCGTACTCGGGCCCGAGGGGGCGTTTTCATCGGCTCGCGTCACAGGAGAGTTTCACCCATGTTTCCCGCATTTCGCCGTCTTCCCAAGGCCCGCCCGTCGCGTGATCGTCAAAGTCGGTCGCCTCGTGGGCGGGGCGTCACGGTGGAACAGCTCGAATCGCGGCGGATGCTCGCGGTGTATGTGACCAATTTCAACGACTCCGGCGCGGGCTCTCTCCGAGCGGCGATCGAGTCGGTCAATACGGCCGGGGTGGCTGATTCGATCGTCTTCAACAATCTCGAGTCGGGGTCGATTTATGCGCAATCGACCTTTCCCACGCTCGCCGTGTCGGGCACGTCGTTTCAGTTCGCCGGCACCACGACGCTCGTGATTCTCGACGGCTCGCTGGCGGGCACGGGAGGTGATGGCCTGATCATCGGAAGCGGTGTCAACAACGTCGACTTCACGACGACGGTGCTCACCGTGCAGAACTTTGCAAAAAATGGGCTGTCGTTTGCGGGTGGTTCGACCAACACCAAGATCACCGGCATGACGCTCAGGCTCAATGGCTACAACGGCATCCAGCTTGCCGGGGGCACCTATACGGGAACGACGATTCAAAACACCGCGATCAGTGACAATGGCAACGCCGGAATCATCACGGCCGCCGCGGCGACAGGCCTCACGATCGGCGGTGCGACGGCGGGTCAAGGCAACAACATCCTCGGTAATGGCACCAACGGGATCGAACTGGCGGCAGGGAATTACGCCAACTCCTTCGTTCTCGGCAACCGGATCGTCGACAACACCCAGAATGGCATCGCCACATCGGGGGGCGTCACGGGCCTCACGGTTGGCGGCACGGCCAACTATTCCCCCAATGCCATCGTGGTGAACTCCGCCAATGGCGTGTTGCTCCAGGCAGGCGACTATGCGGGAACGACGTTCATTCGGAACTCGATCACGCTGAACGGCCAGGATGGGATCGCGCTGGACCCCCAACAAGGAAACTCGCTGACGAATCTCACGATCGGGGGTTCGGCTGCGGGGGCCGGCAACGCGATAACATCGAACTTGGGTGCCGGGATCGAGGTGTTGGCTGGACAATACGGGGGCACCGTCATCACCGGCAATCAGATTGTCGGCAACGCAACTGCCGGTATCACGCTCCAGCCCCAAGCGGGTGCGATTGCCGGCCTGAAGATCGGCGGCGGCGCATCCAGTGCCGGGAACACGATCATCAGTAATGCGCAAGAAGGCATTCTGGTGGGGGCTGGCACCTATCCCACCACCACGATTTCGGCCAACGCGATCGCCCTGAATGGCAGCCATGGCATCGCCTTGGCGCCCGCATCAGCGGGCACCATCGGCGGCCTTGTGATCGGTGGCACGGCCAACCGAATCATCGGCAACAAAGGGGATGGGATCAACGTGGTGGCAGGGATCTACACCGCCACATCGATCCAAGGCAACGAGATCAGCGGCAATACAGGTGCCGGACTGCGGCTGACTCCCTCCTCCGGGACAATCCAGTCGCTCACGGTTGGTGGCAGCACGTCGGTCACCGCGGGCAATACCTTTGTCGGCACTGGGGGCGCCATCGTGGCCGAAACGGGGGCGTACACCGGCTCGGTCATTCAAGGAAATACGATCAAGGGTGCCGAGACTGGGATCTCGCTGGCGGGGGCCCAAAAGCTCCTCGTCGGAGGCGCCACGCAGGATCTGGGAAACATGGTCAGCCTCTGCACGAATCGCGGGCTGTACGTCACGGGAACATCGACGGATTCATCCGCCACGTTCAACACGTTTTCCAATGCCGTGAAGTCAAACGTGTATCTCGACGCCCCGGCCGGGTTCGTGCTCGGGGGCAACGCGGTCGGCAACATCATCTCCGTTGGCCCTCAGGGCGTTTACGTGACGGGGGCCGTGTCGGGCACGCAGGTGCTCGGCAACACGGTGAGCGATGTGGTGACAGGCATCGTGCTGGTGAACACGCAGGGGGGGCTGAACGACAAGCAGTTCCTCGTGGGCGACAGCACCACCCTGACGGGGACGGGCAAGGGCAACAACGTGACGGCGACGCACATCGGGCTGTATGCCAATGGCGATCTGACGAACACGAAGGTGAGCGGCAACGTCTTCCGTGCGACCACAGCCGGGGGCAACGGCGTGGTGCTCGTCGATGCGAAAAAACTGATGCTCGGAGGATCGTCAGCCAATGAGGGCAACACGATGACGGCGGGCCTCGGCAACGGACTCTACGCCAAAGGGGCCTGCAGTTACACGCTCGTCTACAAGAACAACATGACGGCGAGCCAATACGGGATTCTGCTCGATAGCGCGCAGAACCTGTTCGTCGGCTACCTGTATGACGCCAACCTGGGCAATCTCATTCAGTACAACCAGATCGGCCTGTTCACCATCGGAACCTGCACCGGCACCGGCGTGATGTATTCCGCGTGGGTCAGCAACGTGACCAACGTCATCAACGGGGCCTTGATCGCCATCTTCCCGTAGGCGTGCGACGGAGGAATCCGGCGTCAGGCGGAGGCACGGGGCGCTGCGTTGGCGGCGTCGCCGACGCCGAGAATCGTCGCCATGCGCTCCACGAAGGCGGCACGCGAGAATGGCGCCAGCGCTGCGCGAACGGCACTGGCCGTCGGGCGTGTCGCGGCAGTCGCCTCGATGGCGGCGGCAAGATCGCCCGGGGTGCAGTCGGCGGCGACGCCGGTCGTGAGCAAGGAGGGAAGTTCACAAAAACTTCCTTCTCCGGTCACCACCACGGGCGTGCCCATGCCCAGAAGGCTCGCCACGGCGGCCGATGACTCCCCGTGGGTTGGCACCCGGAGTTGCACGCCAACGTGAGCCTCCCGCATGAGGGATGCCATGATGGCGTCTGACGGGGCCTCGTGAACATCCGCGAACGGGAGTGTGTCGATGCCGGCCCGCCAGCAGGAGCGTGCGACCGACCATCCCGCCACCACGAGCCTCACAGGTCGGTGCGTGGCCAGCAGCTTGGCCGCCTGTGCCACGAGATCGAGCCGTTTCGTGTCGCCTCCGGTGCCATAGGTTCCGATCACCAGGGGCTCATCGGCGGCGGGCGCCTCCGGCTGTCCTCGGAGATCAGGGGTGATCGGCAGCATCGCAACGTCGATCGTCCATCGATCGGCATCAGCGCCGAGGGCGGCATGAATGAGTCGCCGGCACGCATCTGAGTTGACGATCAAGCCGTCGAAACACCCGGTGTCGCACAGGAAGCGAAGCCCTTGGCCGATTTCCGGAATCGCTGCCAGTGCGCGGCGAATCCAGGGCTCGTCCGATTCGCATCCGCCCCCGGGGAGGTTGCGATAGTCGCGCCCCAGAAACGCCTTGAGGAGTGACGTGAGGTTGGCTTCGTGGAGATAGGCGAGCCGCCGCTGACGGGAGCCCAGGCGTGTCTGCATCGCGGCATGGAGCGTCTTGGCGTGGTGCCTGGAGTTGCCAAGCACGAACACGATCGTGCCATGGTCGTCGCGTCTCAGACAGGTCGACAGCACCTCCACGGGGAGGATGCGGTTGCCGCGACGCAACTGGGCGTGCGGGGCGATCGAGGGGGCTGGATTCGCCTCGAAGAAGTCGGTGAGCCAGCGATCTGATTCGAGGTTGGCAAGCGTGTGGGCTGCGATTGCCGTCTGGGCAGGGGGCAAGGCGCCGACCACCGCGAACCTGTGGCCTCGAGCCGTCTTTTGCAGCGGCTCCAGTTCGCTCATGATCGCCCGCGCGGCCTGGGGCCAGCCGAGCTTGCCGAGCAGCGTCTTGCCGAAGTCAAGCGAACGCCCGCGAAGTGAGGGCTCGTCAAGGAGCCGTCCCATTGCCTTCGCCACCGACAGCGGTGTCTGGGGGTCGCAGGTGAGTTCTGGGATCACGAGCTCGCGGATCGACGAGCAGTTTGAGCCGATGACAGGAATCCCGCACCCATACGCCTCCAGGACCGGGAGGCCGAGCCCTTCGTAGAGCGACGGGTAGGCCATCATCTCGGCCTGTTTGGTGATCGCCACGAGTTCCTCGTCCGAGACATAACCCGTGAAGACGAGGGCACCGGGGCGAATGCCAAGCGACGAGGCCAGCTTCTGATAGTGAGCAATGAGGTCAGGGGACAGCTTGCAGATCACCACGAGCTGCCGATCGGGATGCGCGGCGTGGAAGTGGGCGAAGGCATAGACCATCCCCTCCATGTTCTTTCGCCAGTCGTCGCCGCCGATGTAGACGCAGTAGGGCGCATCGATTCCGTGGCGGGCGAGTGCGGCCGTATCGGGGCCGGTCGGCCGCTCGATGATCGTCCGCTTGCGATGATCGATGTCACCGTAGACACACTGGATTCGAGCCGGGTCGAAACCAGCCAATCGAATGGTGTCGTGTCGGGTCGCATGGCTGATGGCAAACAGCCGGTCGGACTCCCGCATCACGCGGAACGACGCCATGTAGGCGGCCCGCGCCTCCGGCTTGGAGAGGTAGCGTTTGGGAAACAGATAGGGAATCAGGTCATACACGAGGCCCAGCCGATGCGGCTGATGAGTCTGGAGCCAGCGAGGGTAGAGGTAGTCTTCGCCACGACCGTGAAGGGGTAGGAAGAAACAGCACGTGAAGACGACGTCGATCTTTCCGTGGCGGCCATGGGCGAGCGAGGCCTCGGTATCCCACACGCCAAACCGCTCAAACTCCTCGGCGCACGCTGGCCGTGAACGCCGCTCGTCCCAAAGGAAAACGTAGCGGTGTTCCGGGTGGTCGCTGCAGATCTGGCGGACGATGCTCTGACTGTAGGCGGGGATTCCCCGGTCGCCGTTGTACTGGGCCACCCGGAGATCGACCAGAAACGTTCGTCCGTCGCGTCGATCGGAGGCGTGAGTCATGCGATCTGGCGATCCCCCGACGAGGTTTCAGAGGCGGAGTCACCGTCGTCGAGAAGCCGCAGGTAATGGAGACCGGCCTGTTCGCGAAAGAGACTTTCGAGCAGTTCCACCCTGGCCTCGAGGGCAGAGATGCGGTCGACGCCCCTGGCGGCACGAATCATCGCCTTGACCCGGTGAAAAAAAGGCCGAAGCGCCCGTTTCTCGATCGACTTCCCGAATCCCTTAAGCGACATGCCTGAGTCCTTTGTGTCGTGATGAACCGCGCCGCGCGGCCGTGGGCCCTGCGGATGGGTCAGGCGGCTTTCCGGATGATGAGGCCGATCGATGTCGAGGCGAAGCCGTTGAGGGCGAGCCGCAGGTGCTTGATGCGGCCGTGGGGTTCCTTCGCCGACTGGTAATAGGGGGGAGGATCGACGAACTTGTCGAGCTTGTGACGGCCAGGGTTGAGGTCGATCGGTTCGACATGGTGGCCTTGTGCCACCAGCCGCTGGCAAACGGCTTCGATGTCTCGAAGACGGTAGATCACAAAAGAACCTTCCTTCACCGTGTCGTCGTTGCTCGACAGGTTGAACTCGGTCGTGTGAACCGCCACGCCACCCGGCCGCAGGCAGGCCATCTGTCGTTCGAGAAACGCGAGCCCGAGCTCGAGATTGCCGCAGTGTTCGAACGAGCAGGTGGACCAGGTGAAGTCATACCCGGCCAGGTCGCCGGGAATGTTGTTCATGTCGACCGGACGATACTCGACCCGCTCGCGAAACTCGCGGTCGGGGCACAGACCGTGGGCATTGAGTGCCTCGAGGTTGCCCACCCACTGGCCGGTTTTGGCCCACGCTTCGTAGCGGTCGTCGTTGCCATCGAGATCGGTGGCCGTGATCCGGCATCCAAGCGAGGCGAGAAACGACGGGAGTTTTTCCGCACCCACCGCAAAGCCGAGGCCCCGTCGGCCGGATGCGAGCATGCCCCGCTCATCGAGAGCCTGGCAAATGTAGGCGAGTTCCCATTGCTTGCGGTGGGCGTCGACGCGATCGCCGAGACGCCCGAGCCAGCCCCGAAAGGTCGGCGAGGTGAGCGTGGCGTAGCGGCAGAGTTGCGACACGAGCCCCCGTCCTTCGCCTTGGCTTCGCGATCGGCGGGCGTAGAGGGCCGGGTTGTCGCGGGGAAACTCATCGATCCGGATGGTCGGGGTGCCGTCGTCGGCCGCACGCCAGGGAAGCAGCGAGGCGAGGCGACGGCCGAGCTTTTTGGTGCGGGTGACGAGCGTCATGGTCTCTTCCTCTACGAGAACGCCCGTGGGACCAGGCGACCTCCGGTGTTCCGTCACTCTGGGAAACCTGCGGATGACGGATGGGGAGGGAAAGTAGCAGGCCTTGGGCCTGGGCCGGAATGCCACTTTCAGCCCTGAATTCGACCCAAAACCGACTCGTACACCCGCAGGTAGCCGCGGGCGGTCTCGGCCCAGGAAAACTGTTCAACGTGGGCCCTGGCCCGATCCGCGAAGGACGGGTCGGCACGAAAGGCGGCGAAGCCGGCCTCATAGGCGGCAGCCATGACCGCCGCATCGAACGAATCGAAGTAGAACGCATGCCTTCCGGCGATTTCCGGAAGGCAGGTCATCCGTGAGAGGAAGGCAGGCTTCCCGCACTGCATCGCCTCGAGCACAGGAAACCCGAAGCCTTCGGTGAGTGACGGAAACAGGAACGCTTCACAATGCTCGTACAGCCACTGCCGGTCGGCGTCAGACACCTCGCCGGGCATGGTGATCCGGCCGTCGAGCCCGCGGCGGGCGATCTCCCGGCTGAGGTAGCTGCCGTAGGGTGTCGCGTTCTTGCCGGCGATCACAAGTCGTCGGCCGGGGAGTCGGTCGATGAGGTCAAGCAGCACATGGAAGTTTTTGTGGGGGAGGCAGTTGCCCACCGTCAGCACAAAGGGACCGTCGGGAAGGTAGGAAGGGCGAGCTGCGGAGGCGGTCGGTGGTGAAGGAATGCCGAGATGCACCACGTGAACCGGACGATCGCCGACATCGAGGTGGGTCTTCACGTCATCGGCGACGTATTGGGAATCGGTGACGATCGCCGCCGCACGATGAACCTTCGCCTGAATGTCGGCGAGTTTTCGTTCGATCCGTGGAAGGTGCTCGTCGTGAGGTGTCTCGTGGAGGAAGGTGAGGTCGTGGATCGTGAGCACCACGGGCACGCGGTCGTCGATCGGCAGGTATTTGGCAAGCTGATGGGTGACATGCCAGAGGTCGAGGGTGCGGTTCCGGCGGAAGGGGCGGAGCAGCGGACGCAGCCGCCGTACGATGGCTTCCTTCTTCCACGGCGACACGGCAAGCTGGTCATAGCCCGACGGGGGAAGATGCTGATCGGTGCCCGGGGATAGGAAGAACACCGGCTCGAAGCGGCCAGGGGCGAGATCGAGGAGCTCTCGTGACAGATTCAGGCAGAATCGACCGAGGCCGCAGTTGATGTGCCGCAGCTTCTCGAGATCGATGGCGATGCGGGGAAGGTGGTCGGGCATGCGGCGGTGATCGTGGGGCGGGAGCCATCTTGGTGTCGGGGGATCGTCTGCGGCAAGGCGAAATTCATCGCCACGCCCCCTGTGGCCCGCTTGAGCGGCGACGGCCGCGGGTGTGATACTCTCTCCAACGGTATGGCCCGTTCCCCCCTCCATCCCCGCGGAACCTTTCTCATGATCCGATTCGGTCTCGTCCTTTCCCTGACGCTCATGGCGACGACTCCACTCACGGCAGGGGAATGGCGGTCGCTGTTCAACGGACGGGATCTCTCGGGCTGGGATGGGGATGAGCGGCTCTGGTCGGTGAAGGAGGGGGTCATTCACGGAGAAACCACGCCGGAGCTCAAGGCGGAAGGCAACACGTTCCTGATCCGCAAGGATCTCGCACTGAAAGACTTTGAACTCAAGGCCACCTACCGCTGCAGTTCGACCAACAACTCGGGAATCCAATACCGTTCCAGGCACATCACCGACAACAAGCCGCGGAACCCGTGGGTTGTTCGCGGCTATCAGCACGAGCTTCGAAACGAGTCGGCACTCCCCAACGTGTCGGGCTTCATCTACGACGAAGGGGGGAAGCGAGGCCGCATCTGCCTCGTGGGCGAGCAGGCCGTGTGGGTGGACGGTGCCAAGAAGGTGACCGGCCAGCTCATCGATGCCGAAGGCTTTGCCAAGCTCTTCAAGCTCGACGACTGGAACGAGGTGCGGATCGTGGCCGACGGCGACCACGTCCAGCACTTCATGAACGGCACGCTGACGCTCGATTTCACCGATGCCCCTGACCTCGCCCTTCGCGAAGGCATCCTGGCGCTGCAGCTGCATGCCGGGGCGCCGATGTGGGTGGAGTTCAAGGATGTTTCCGTCCGTGAACTCGACGCCGACCGCTGAGTGGCGGGGCGAATTACGCGATCGCCACGAGCAACGGCTTCGTTCGTGAGACGCTTTGCAGCCGTGGCGCGAACTCCGCGCCATCGGGAGACGTAAAACGGCAAGAAGTTTGCAGGTTTTTGGCATTCCAAAGGCAGCGCCGTTCCTTGCGTGCAGGCGAGCCGTCGGTCACAATTCAGAAGTCTGAGTGGAATTTCCTGTGTTTCGGGGGCACGGTGCTGGCTCGAACGATCCGAGGGTTTGCACTGTGCGAGCGATTGCCCGGCTGACGCGTTCCTGCGCCGTGGTGGCCCTCATCCTGTGGGCTGCCGGGAACGTGTTTGCCCAAATCCTCGCCTTTCCCGAGGCGGAGGGGTTCGGGCGGTATGCGACCGGGGCCCGCACCAGCCTGTCGAGCGCCACCGTCTATCACGTCACCAACCTCAACGAATCGGGGGCCGGCTCGTTCCGCGATGCCGTCAGTCAGCCCAATCGATTCGTCGTCTTTGACGTCGGCGGGATCGTCACGGTTCCACCCACCAACTCCCCCATCGTCGTTCAGGACAACGTCACCATTGCCGGCCAGACCGCGCCCGGCGGCTTCGCCGTGTATGGCAACAGGGTCACCTTCTCGGGGGCGAACAACACGATCGCCCGCTACCTCGCCATTCACAAGGGCGAGGCGGGCTATCGCGACGACGCCAGCGGTGCCTCCAACGGTGTCAACATGATGTTCGACCACCTGTCGGTCACCTGGGGCGTCGATGAGACCTTTTCGCTGAACTGGGACGGAAAGGGGAGCGGCCTCGACAACATCACCATCCAGGATTCGATCATCGCCCAGGGGCAAGACCGCCTTGGGCACAGCGCCGGCGGGCTCATGACGCTCCCGCAGGGGAGTCGGTTCAGCGTCATTCGGAGCGTGTTCGCCGACAACGTTACCCGCAACCCGAAGGTGCGCGGCGAAAATGAGTTTATCAACAACGTCATCTATGGCTACGAGACGGCCGGCTACATCATGGGTGACACCGTCAACATGACATCGCACGCCAACGCGATCGGCAACTACTTCATCGAAGGGCCGGTCAATGGGAGTTCGCCCTTCGCCTCCGGTACGCCGCAGTTCGAGATCTATGGCGCCGACAACTGGGTCGATGGCAATCGGAATGGCGTGCTCGATGGAAGCCTCAACACGTCGTATCCCGGCGCCACGGTGGCGAGCACGCCCTTTGCCTTTCCCTCCACGGCGAAGATGACGGCCCAGCAGGCGATTGGCTACGTCATGCAGCATGCCGGCCTGTCGATCACGCGGGATCCCGTCGATGCGCGGATCATGGAGGAGATTGCGAGCTACGGCACCGTTGGCGGCGTGATCCAGCGGGAGACCGACCTGTTTCCAGGCTACGGCTCCGACCCAAAGTATGTGAATGCCCGCGCTCGGCTGAGCGATGCCGACAACGACGGGATGCCCGACAACTGGGAGCGGGCTCGCGGGCTCAATCCCGCGAGCGCGTCCGACTGGAAAACCCTGTCCGGTGGCTATACGAACCTCGAGCTCTACCTCAATGAGCTCGGTGGGAACGAGACATCGAGCCGCTGGACGGCGACGAGCGGCACATGGGGGGCGGCTGGGGCGTGGTCGGGGGGCACGCCCACGTTGGCGACCGTGGCCACGGTAAGCGGCACCACCAGCCTCGCCAGTGGTCAGGCCTTTGCCCGTCGCCTCACGGTGGGTGATGCAACAGCAGGCCGCGTCAATGTGACCGGCGGATCGCTCGACGTGTTCGAAAGTCTGCGGATCGGGCAGAACGCGAGCGCGACGCTCTCGCTCAGCGGCGGGGCGATTGGTGCCGGCGAGATCGTCCTCGGCGGGACGGCAGCCTCCCCCGGAGATGGCTTTCTGATGATGACGGGGGGCACGCTCCAGGCGTCGTACCTGCGTGCCGACACTCCTGGCAGCCGATTCGACTGGTATGGCGGGCTGCTCGACTGCACGTCCGCGCCGAGCGTGACCGTTCCGACCATGATCGCGCTGTCGGGTGGCACCATTTCCGTCGCGGCCAATGGGGGATCGTGGAGTGGTCCGATCTCGGGACCGGGCGGACTTGTGAAGCAGGGCGTGGGAACGCTCACGCTCTCGGCGTCCAACACCATGACGGGAGGCGTGCGGGTGCAGGCAGGCACGGTGGCGGTCAACCACATCGCGGCCATCGGCGGCGGAAGCCTGACGCTGGCTGGAGGCAACGTGTCGTTTGGATCGGTGTCGGGCATTCAGGCGCCGATCGTCGTGCAGTCGAGCGGTACGGTCTCGGCGGGAGGCATCACGCTCAACGGCTCCATTTCCGGCGGCAGTGCGGTACGGCTGGGCATTGCCACGACCACCACCGGCAACCTGACGATGTCGGGCAGTTTGTCGCCTTTTGCGGGCACGCTCGACTTCGGCCCATCAACCGGCAATGTCCGGCTCAACGGTTATGGCGCGGAGGGGAGTTCCTCGGCGACGTTCGATCTTGGGTCGAGCACGGCGGCGATCCGCACCGCGTTTGCGGCAACGGTGTCGCTCGGGGCGCTCACGGGGGGCACCGGCACGAAACTCCAGGGCGCCACCAACACCAACGGCCTTGTCACGTATGTGGTCGGCGGCAAGGGATTGAACACCACCTTCAGCGGCCTCGTGACCGACGGCGTGTATGCCACGCCAGGCATCACCGGTTTGACGAAGGTGGGGAGCGGGGCGCTGACACTTGGCAATGCCGCAAGCACCTACTCGGGTGCCACTCGGGTGTCGGGAGGCGTGCTTGCCATGGCGACTCTTGCCAATGGCGGCACGGCAAGCAGCATCGGACAGTCGGCGGCTGACGCCGCGAACCTCGTGCTCGACGGCGGCACACTCCGGTATACGGGGGGTGCGACCAGCACCGACCGTGGCATCACGATCACGCCAAACGGTGGCGGCATCGAGATGAATGGCACCGGTAACGTGTCGTGGACGGCGACGGGCGCTCTGGTGATGGAAGGCAACGGTGACCGAACGTTTTCCCTGAGCGGCACGTCGACTGCCTTCAACAACTTCTCCGCGGGGATTGGTGATCCCTCGAGCGGGGTGACAACGCTCGTGAAGGGTGGTGTCGGCACGTGGCGTCTGTTTGGTTCGGCGAAGACCTATTCGGGCGACACGCTGGTCAACGGCGGCTCGCTGTTTCTGGTGACGGCGAACGTGCTTCCGCACGGGATGGGGAAGGGGAATGTGTCGGTGGGTGCTGGGGCGCTGCTCGACCTCTATGGCAACAGCCACACGATCAACGGGCTGTTTGGTGCCGGCACGGTGACGACGACGATCAACACGTCGCGCACACTGTCGATCGGCGACGGGAATGCCGACGGTGACTTTGGCGGCGTGCTGACGCAGGGGGCTTCGCAGACACTGGCGGTGACGAAGTTTGGGACGGGCACGCAGCGGCTGTCGGGGTCGAGTAGCTACACGGGCGGAACGCAGCTTCGTGGTGGCACGCTGGTGGCGGCCGCGGCGGGTGCGTTGGGCACGGGCACGGTAACGATCACGGGCTCGGCCCAGTCGCTCGTGCTCACGACATCGGCCACGTTTTCCAATCCGATTCAGGTGTTTGGTGGCGGGAGTGCCTCGACCCCCGGCCTCATCCGGTATGAAGGGGCGGGCCGTGGGGTGCTCGACACCGGCACGGTGTCGCTGGTGATCGCCCCGACGGCAGGGAGTCTGTTTGGCTCATCGGGCGGGGGCGAGCTGCTCGTCAACTCGCCGATCAGTGCCACCGCCGGGGTGAAGGTGAGCATTGGAAGCGGCACGGTGGTGCTGGGCGGCGCGGGCACCTACACCGATCTCGAGGTGGGCCAGGGAATGCTCCGGCTCGGGCGCACAGGAGGCCTGCCGACGGCAGCCCGCGTGGTGATCGGCACGACGGGCTCGGCAACGTTTGATTTGAGCGGTTTTGATCAGACTCTGGCGGGGATCAGCCAGGGGGCTGGCGTGGCGGTGATCGGCAACAGTTCCACCACCCGCGACGCGATGCTCACGCTCACGGCGGGCTCGTCGTTTGCGGGAACGATTCGGGATTCGATCGGTGGGGGCACGCGGAAGGTGTCGCTGACGCTCAGTGGCGGAACGACGACGCTTTCGGGATCGAACGCCTACACGGGCACGACGCTGGTGTCGTCGGGGCTTTTGGATCTCGGCTCCGGTGGGAGTCTTTCGAGCAGCCCGGTGGTGGTGATGGCGGGGGGCTCGGTGCGTCTCGGGAGCGGTGCCTCGGCGGCCGCACCGGCGGTGACGGTGCTCGCCGGTGGTGAGATCCAGCTTCCCGTGGACTCGACGGTGACGGTGGCGACCAATCGCCTGACGCTCAGCGGCCTCATGGATCTCGGGGCGGGTCGACTCGAGATTGCGTCGGGGGGCGTTCAGCAGAGTGCGCTCGTGGCCGCCCTCGCAACGGGCCGCGGCGATGGCTCGTGGAACGGCACCTCGGGCATCGCATCGGCCGCCGCTGAGACTGCGATCGGTGGAGGGCAGTCACGTGCAGTGGGCTGGCTGGCCAACGGCGACAGTTCCTTCAGCGTGTCGTTCACGGCTCCCGGTGACACGAATCTTGATGGAGCCATCGACATCCTCGACATCGCAAACTTCGTGAGCAGCGGCGCCTTCGACATGGGGCTGCCGTCGGTCTGGTTCGACGGCGATTTCAACTACGACGGCTCGGTCGATCTGATCGATGCCGCCGATATGCTCGGCACAGGCCTCTTTGATCAGGGAGGTTTTCTGCCGGGGGCGGGCCAGGTGGCGGCGGTGGCCTCGGTGCCCGAGCCGGCCACGGGTCTTCTTGCGGGCCTCATGCTGATCGCTGGCGGGGTGGTGATGACGGCGCGGGGCCTTCGAAAGGGAGGAGGCATTGTCGGAGGGGCGTTCGTTGCGGCCGTGCTCGTGAGCGTTGCGCCGGCCGCCACGATCCACGTGGCACCGTCGGGTGACGATGCCGCCGACAGCACCTCGGCGAAGCCCCTGGCGAGCGTGTCGCATGCGGTGAGCCGGGCCCGGCCGGGCGACACGGTCCTCCTGCTCGACGGCACGTTTGCATGCCCCACCACCATCATGCTTTCCGGGAGCGGCACGGCCGACGCGCCGATCACGCTGCGGGCCGCCGACGGCGCGAAGCCCGTGCTCTGCTTCGACTCGTTCCGCCCGGCAGATGAAAAGGTGCGGGCGGTCTCACGGGGCATCTTTCTCGGCGGCGATCATTGGATTCTCCAGGGGCTCGAGATCTGTCATGCCCCTGACAACGGGCTCAAGATCGAGGGCTGCCACAACCGCGTGGATCGCTGCGTGTTTCATCACAACGGCGACAGCGGCCTCCAGATCGGGCTTGCCAAGAAGTCCAAGAACGACGGCACCCTCGCGGCCCACAACGAGGTGGTGAACTGCGATTCCTTCCGCAACTTCGATCCCCGCACGAAAGGGGAAAACGCCGACGGATTCGCCTGCAAGCTTTTCCCGGGGCCAGGCAATCGCTTTGTCGGGTGCCGAGCCTGGGAGAATGCCGACGACGGCTGGGATCTCTTCATGACGACCTTCCCGGTCGAGATCGAGCACTGCTGGGCCTGGCACAACGGCGATCCCGAGCTGTTTCCCGTGCAGGGGAGCTACAGCGGGGATGGCAATGGCTTCAAGCTCGGAGGTCAGGACCGGCCCGCCTCGCACCGTGTGCGGTGGTGTGTCGCCTTCGACCATCCCTTCGGATCGGGCAACGGCTTCGAGGACAACAACAACACGGCCCCGATCACGCTCCAGCACTGCACCGCCTGGGGCAACAAGACCAACTTCCAGTTCAAGAAGGCGGCGCATGTGCTCGAAAACTGCGCCTCCTTCGCGCCGACGAAATCGAAGGCCGGCGTGGCATTCGATGCCGATGTCGTCTGCCGCACGAACACCTGGCTCCCCGACCCCAATCCCAAGAAGAAGGGGAAGTATGTCGCGGGCCCGTCGGATGAGGCGTTCACCGGCCTCGAGGTATCGTTGGCCGGGGCTGAGCGAGGCGTGGATGGCAGCCTGCCCGACAATGGGTTTGCCAGGCCGAAGCCGGGTGGTTCCGTGATCGACCAGGGCACCGACCTGGGCCTGCCCTACACGGGAACCGCGCCTGATCTTGGGGCGTTTGAACTCGTCGTCTGGCCCAGCAGCAGGAACCATCCTTGATCGTCCGTTGCTTTCTCCGCCTCCTGGCGATCAGCGTGCTGATCGTTCCATCCGTCGCCCACGCCGTGCCGGCCGTGCCCGGGGCCGTCGGGTTTGGGGCCAACGCCGCCGGAGGGGCCGGCGGCGACGTCTACCACGTCACCACGCTGGCCAACGATCCGACGCATGTCATCCCCGGGTCGCTCTTTTACGGCCTCTACTACAAGAACGTGCCTGCTGCCGGCCGCACGATCGTGTTCGACGTCGGCGGCACGATCGATCTCTCGCAGGGCACGAGCGCCACGCTCGACCTCAAGGACATCCACAACGTCACCGTGGCGGGGCAGACCGCACCGAGCCTGATCACCTTGATCAACAACACGGTTCAGATCACCGGCAACAACGCCGCCACGCCCACCCACGACATCGTCTTTCAGCATGTTGCCATCCGAAAGGGCACCGGTGACGGCGACGACTGCCTGAGCATCAAGGGCACGGGCAACACCCACGACATCTTCGTCGAGCACGTGTCTGGGTCATGGAGCGAAGACGAGGTGATTAGCGCCACGCAGACGGCCACGAACGTGACGGTGCAGGATTCGATCATGGCCGAGGCGCTCACGGCGGCACATGCCTTTGGGGCCTTGATCCGGCCAACGGTCAACTCGCAGATCTCGTACGACCAAAACCTGTTTGCCGACCAGAAGAGCCGCAATCCCAGGCCTGGCACGTACGACGGCATGACCCTCGATTTCGAGTTTCAAAACAATGTCGTCTACAACTGGTCGGATCGTGCCGGCTACATCGCGGGAGCCGACGGCATGATCCAGCACCTCAACATGAACTACGTCGGCAACTACCTGATTGCCGGCCCGGTGCCGGTGAACAACACGTCGAATCCCACCCGACGGAACACGGCGTTTCTCAAGGAGATGAATGCCGACCCGCTCGATGTGAGCATTTATCAGTCGGGCAACAAGATCGACTCCAACACCAACACGAGCCGGGATGGCGTCGACACGGGCTGGGGCATGTTTCAGCAGTCGCTGAACGGAACCTATTCGCCACTCGACACGGCCGATCGGGAGGCGACGCGATTTGCGTATCCCAACTCCACGCCCGACACGGCCGACGTGGCCTACGCCAAGTCGGTGGCCACGGCTGGGGCAATGCCCTGGGCCCGAAGCCCCATCGACGAGCGAATCATCACGGGCATGCTCACGTTTACCGGCACCGCGCCGATCACGGCCCCCGATGCGGCGGAATGGGCCTCACTCACGAGCGGTTCGATGACGACGCGGCCGGCGGGCTACGACACCGACGGTGACGGCATGCCTAATGCGTGGGAGTCGAAGCGGGGCACGAACCCCAACGTGGCCGACAACAACGGCACCGTGGCGGGCAATGGCTATACGAATCTGCAGAACTACCTCAACTCCCTCTCCGCCCAGGCGGTGTGGCACGCCGACGCCAACGGTGACGCGGCCGACTACATGAACTGGCGGGGCGAACGCCCTGACACGGCGGCCTCCATCGCGACGTTTGGCAACGTGCTCTCGGCCCATCGCACGGTGACGCTCGGCGTCGATCTGTCGGTGCAGGACCTCACGTTCGACAGCCCGCGGGGCTACACGATCGGTGGATCACGCACGCTCCGCCTCGATGCCCTGTCGGGGTATGCCACGGTGCAGGTGATCAGCGGCACGCACGACGTGACGGCACCGGTGGTGTGTGCCGACAATGTCACCGTGACCGTGGCGGGCGGCACGTCGGCCCTGACCCTGGCCGGGGGCGTGACCGGCGCGGGGAAGATGCTCACAAAGAATGGCACGGGGCCGCTTGGCATGCCGGCGATGCATGGCATGGGGCTGACCGTGACGGCCGGCCGTATGCGGCTGGCGACGGCCGGTGCCACGGCCACCGAACTGACCTCCCTCTCGGTGAGTGAAGGGGCGGGGGGCACGCTCGACCTGGGGGCCGGGCGGACAACCATTGCCGCGGGAGGTATCACACAGTCGGCGTTGCTCGTCGATCTGCTCGCGGGCCGCGGCGACGGATCGTGGACCGGCTCCGGGATCACGTCGGCCACGGTGGCCGGTGAGGTGGCGGCGAGCGTGCCGCGGGCGGTGGGCTGGCTCGCGAATCCCGATGGGTCGTTCACGGTGGCCTATGCGGCGCCCGGCGACACCAACCTCGATTGGAACATCGACCTGCTCGACGTGGCCGACTATCTTTCGGCGGCGAAGTTCGACACCGGCTCGGCGGCGACCTGGAGCCAGGGGGACTACACCTACGACGGCATCGTCGATCTCATCGACGTGGCGTCGTATCTCTCCACCGAGCTCTATGATGCCGGCCCGTACGACGCGCTCGTGGGGCAGGTGACGGCGGTGCCCGAGCCTTCGAGCGTGGCGATGGCCGCTTTGATGGTCAGCATCGCTGTCGCATGGCGACAACGCGCTGGGGAGTGATGACCCGACGGCGAAGGGTGATCGGGTGTGCCCACTGAGCATGCTGAACGATCAGAGAATGATCGATGTGCCGGTCAGGTCGGCGGCGAGTTGCTCGAGTGAGGGCAACGCGGCGGCGTCGAGCAGCACCACGACCGTGCCGCCACAGCCTCCGCCGCTGATCCGGGCGCCGTGAAACCCGTGGGCGGGGCCGCGGGCCCGCACGGCGGCCACCATCGCGTCGGTTTCGGCCGCGCCCAGGCCGATCGCGGTGTAGCCGAGATGCGACTGCGCCATCAGTTCGCCGATCGTCGTGGCCGCGTCGGCCGATGCCAGGCCCCCGCGAAGCAGACGCATCGCGATGCCAGCCCGGAAGTTTTCCTCGGTGGCAAAGATCGCGGCGGCCCGCACGGGATAGAGGGTGGAGGGGTCGATCCGCGAGAGTGGATCGTCGACGCCACCGTGGCGTTCCACGAAGGCGGTTCCCGAGATCGATGAGGGCAGGATGGCGGCGTCGATCCCGTGCACGACCGACGGGGGAAGTTCAGCGAGAAAGTCGAGCGGACGGCCGAGGTGGGATGCGAGCATCGTTTTCGCCATGAACGCCGCCGTGCGGGCCGTGCCGTAGGGAGAACCGCTCACGGTATGGGCCACGCCACTCGGCCAGCCCGCTACTACCATGCCCGCTGGCAGCCGCACGGGATCGTGGAGCACGTCGGGGCGGCAGAGGATGGGGAGCAACGCGCCCGGAACCCCATGCGCCGCGGCAAGCTGATCCATGAGGCCGCAGGGGGCGCCGACCACATGGTTCTCCGCTCGCTGGGCGAGGCGTGCCAGGGCCGTGTCGGTGAATCGCCGGCCGGAAAGATGCTCGAGGGCGCGAAGGGTCGCCACCTCGAGCGCCGCGCTGCTGCTCACCCCCATCGAGACCGGCACACCGGAGTCGATCGTGATGGCAAGCCCCGCCGAGGGGCTCCATGAAAAGTGCCGTGCGAAGAGCATCAGGCATCCGAGCGGATAGCGAGCCCACCCCTCCACGTCGTGTTCATCGAGCCAGGCACGCCCGGCGGCAGGGTCGCCCTCGGCGGTGACGAGGCTGCCGAACTCAGGCAGCGGCACGGACACCGTGCGGGCATCGCCGCTGGTGACCACGAGCCGTGGCTCGGCGATCGGTGTGATCGTCACCCGGGTCGTCGCGCGAAGGGGCGTTTCGAGCACGAGGGAGCCGCTGTAGTCGGCGACACCACCGAGCACGTCGAGCCGGCCGGGCGCCTCGCCCACCGCCGCCATCATGGCATGTGCTCCCGAATCAGTCGCTGCAAGATCGGGCGGACCTGGCCGGCGAGCGCGGTGTTGGCATAGCCCATCCAGGCGACCGGCGACGTCGTGTCGAGCGGCACGTCGAGGGGTTTGCCGAAGGGATCCTCGACGAGACCTCCCGCCTCCACGAGCAGCATCGACGTGCAGATATCGTAGGGATGGCAGACGAGCGCCGAGTCGAAGCCGATCGTGCGGTAGGCGAGCGGCCGCAGGTCGCCGATCATCCGGTCGTGCCCCACGAGCAGTTCATGAATCTGACCGCCCGTGGTCATGTATTGGTCGTCGAACACCAGCGGCGAGGCCGTCTTGCCGAGGCCGTAGAGTTCGTCCCAGAGTCCCTCTTCAACGCGGGCGAGCAGTGACTTCCCCTCGGGAAAAAACCGGGCGATCGACGCAAAGCCGTGCTTGAAGTCGGCTGCCTGGGATGGCCGCACGGCGAGCGGGGTGCGGTCGCCCGAACGCACGTCGATGCGGGTGGTCACGAGCCCCTGTGGACCGCAGCCTCGCACGCCGCTGATCTGATCGGAGGCCCACTGCTTCGTGGTGGGGAGTTCGGTCATCGCCGCCACGACGATGTCACCGAGCCTGGCCCCACCCGATCGCTGCGGGGCGAGGGCCGAGAGCATCCAGGCCGGACGCTTGTCGTACATGAGGTTGCGGGTGCCGTCGATCGGATCGAGGATGCACACATACGCCGCGTCAGCCGCGGGTGTGCCGCGGGGAAACGTGTGGGCGTCGCCCCCTTCGGCCCCTTCCATCACCAGTTCCACCGGGCTGTCGGCAGGCCATTCCGCAGCAAACCATTCGAGGATCGCCCCCTCGCTCACCTTGTCGATCGTGTAGATCGTGTCGGCGGCCGTGACCTCCGCCACGCCCGCAAGCGATTCGGCCGAGTGTTCGGCGCGGGCCGCGATCAGCGCGTCCCGCACACGGTCCTGAAGACGGCAGAGCAGGTCCCGGAGCGTGTCGAGCGAGGTGGTCATGAACGCGTTCCAGGGGCGACGGTTTTGTAATGTGGCCCGGCTGCGGCCCGGAGTTCCGCCGCCTTCTCGTCGGGATTCGATTCGTTCGTCATCGAACCACCGCCAATCTCGGGGCCGGCCAGATACTTGAGCGTGTCGGGCGTTCGGAGCGGTGGATGAAACTCGACGTGGAAGGGAAAGGCCGCGTAGTCGCCGCCGTCGGTGGGGGCCTGATGGATCGCCATCACGTAGGGCATTGGCATCCGCCAGAGGTTGTCATAGCGGATCGCCACCTCCCGAAGCATCGCCGCCAGATCGTGGCGCTCGGTCGAGTCGAGATCGGCGAGTGAGGACACCTGCCGCCGCGGCAGCACGAGCACCTCGTAGGCATAACGGGCAAACCACGGCACGCAGGCCACGAACGAGTCGTTGGCCGCGATCACCCGAGGCCCGGCGAGTTCCCGGGCGAGGATCGCCTGTCCCAGAAACTCGCCCGTTCGGGCGAAGTGCCGGCGGCTGCTTTCCACTTCACGGGCGGTGTGGCCGTAGACCAGGCCACCGGCATAGATCTGGCAGTGAGGATGCGGGTTCGACGTGCCGACGGCCGAGCCCTTGTTTTCAAAGATCAGCACATGGGCCACCTCGGGCCGCGTGCCGAGTTCCCGGGAACGCTCGGTCCAGAGGTCGACCACGGCACGCACCTCGTCGGTCGTGAGGTCGGCCATCGTCTTGCCGTGGTCCGGGTGATAGCAGACCACCTCGGCGGTGCCGCCCGCGGGGCGACGTCGATAGAGGTCGCAGACATCGGCAGCAGAGGGGGCGTTGGGGCCGAAGCAGGGGAGATCGTTGGGAAACCAGAACGTGCCGGTGTAGGGCGGATTCACGCCATGAAGACGGGCGTTGCCAGGGCAGAGGGCGCAGGTTGGGTCGTACGCGGGCACCGTGGCGGCGTCGGGGCTTTTCAGCTCACCGATCCACGGACGTCCGCCGCGGTGCGCGGTGAAGAGCACCCACTCTTCGCGGAGGGGATGCCAGCGTTGTTCCCAGGTGGGGTCGGTCTGCGATGCCATCGCCTGCTCGAGAAAGAAGCCGGCCAATCTACCGGTGGTGGTAGATGCCTGCCACGGCCCGACGGAATCACGGGCGCTGGGGACGTTCCGCGCGGTGCCGATGGCGACGGCAGAGGGCGACGCACGCCGTCGCCGTACCCATCGCGAGCATGGCCATGCCGCCCGGCTCAGGCACCGTGGCCATCTGTCCCACGACCGCATAGGGGCCGCTTTCGAAAAGGCCGCCCGTCAGAAACTCGGAGGCATCGAGCACGTCGACGAGTCCATCGCCATTGAAATCGCCCGACGCCCATCCGGCTCCAAAGCCGCCGTCGAACTGACCGGCTGACACGAAGCCGGCGATGTCGAGAATGTCGATCGATCCGTCGAGGTTGATGTCGCCCGCCGCCGCGGCCGTCACCACGACGGACGTGCCGGTGGTGGTCACGGCGAGCCGCCGGCCTCCCCCGACATCCATACCCGTGATCGACGTGAACTCGCCGCTGACGGAGCGGGCCGAGAGGACCGTGTGTGGCACGAGCCATCCCGGAAGGTAGCCCCCGATCGTGGCGAGATCGAGCGCACCCCCCAGCACCACGTCGCCCGTGGTGGTCACGATGTCGGATGCAGCGGTCACCGATTGAAAACCGGTCGCCGAGGCGAGTCCGCCCAGGTCGATGGCAAGCGTACCGCCGTCGAGGGCCAGTCCTCCGGTGATCGACGTTTTTCCGGCGATGCCGCGATCACCCGGTGCGAAGGTTCCAGCGCCCGACACGTGGAGACTGCCGATCGCATCGGTGGAAACGCCCTTGAGCTTCCGGGCATCGATGGCAGCGGCGACGAGCGTGCCTCCGGTGAAGGAAAAGAGTCCGCTCGACGCCGATCCCACGCCAAGCGTGCCTCCCAGGATGAGGGTTCCGCTCGTGAGTGTCACCCGTGCCGAGGCGCCGGTCGAGGATCCGATGATGAGATGGTCGGCGAGGTGAAGCCATCCCGACGACACGGCGAGCGTCGGCGTCTGGCCGGCGACCACCGTGGCCCCGAGCTGCACCGTGCCCGCCATCTGTCCGATCGCGTCGATGGTGACGGTGCCGGAGTTGATCTGGGCTGTGTCGAAGCGGGATGGCTGCCACCGGGTGTCCCAGGTGGTGGACAGTGCGAACCGTCCGGTGCCACCCACGAACACCGCCGGCAAGGGGGCGGGCCACGCCGCCAGTTCGTTGAGGTATTCCTCGAGATCGGTGTAGCCGTCGGCATCGAAATCGCCGTTGTTGTTCTTGACGGCTGGATTGAGGCCGAGCGACCGCTCCCAGGCATCGGGCATGCCGTCCCCGTCCGTGTCGGTCGGCGCCACGCCGGCGGCGAGCAGCGGATAGCCGCCGACATCGGTTTCGGAGTTGATGATTCGTCCTCCCTGGGTGCCGACCTCGCCGTAGACGCGGGTGTCGACAGGGTCGCGATTCCAGTACCTGGCTCCCGAGTAGGCGATCACGGAGGCGTAGGCGGCGTCGGCCGACTGGGTGCTCACGAACGTCGTGTTGCCGACGGGGGCGGCGGCGCGGGTTGGATTCGACGCACTATTCGCGGTGATCATCGACCAGCCGGTGTTGGTTCCGTCGCGGAGCTGGTCGCGGTCCGAGTCGATCTTGTTGGAGTCGAGGTAGATCCTGGTGTCGGTGGCCCCCACGAGGAACGCCCGGCCGGTCTTCGACGATGAGGTGCTGGGACCGGCGACGGCGTAGTTGCCGACGTAGTTCATGTTCATCACGCCGGCTTCGCCACCGTTGTAGCCGTTTTCACCGCCCCAGTCGTAGATGACGTTGTTGCGGAAGTCGAAGTTCATCGTGCCGGTGACGTAGTTGCCGGTCACGGAGAGCCCTGGCCGTGGGTTTCGACTGTTGTTGTGGGCGTAGTAATTGTGGTGGTAACTGATGGCGTCGCCACTGATCAGTGACCCGTAGCCATGGGCTCCCTTCGAATGCCCGGCGTTGTTGAGGGCTTCCGTGATGGAAGACCACTGGACCGACACGTCCGTGGCATTCGTCACGCTCAACACCTCGTCCACGCTCCAGCTTGCGCTGACATGGTCGATCATGATGTCGTTGGCGTTCGTCACCCAGATGCCGTCGGGCTCGTAGGCGTTGGCCGTGCCGAAGTTGGCGAGCGTGACGGAGTTGCCCGGCCGGAAGCGGACGTTGCGCATCACCACGTTGCTGTTGTTTGACACCGTGGTGGTCCGATGGGCGAGCGTGATGCCGTCGCCAGGGGCCGACTGGCCCGCGATCGTGATCTTCGACTTTGAGATGCCAAGCGTGCTGTCGAGGTAGATCGTGCCGCCGGTCTTGAACAGGATCGTGCGACCCGAGGACGGGGCGTTGTTGATCCCATACCGGAGGGTGCCGGGCGTGTTGGTGTCGGCGAGGCTCGTGACGTAATACACGTCACCGCCGCGGCCTCCGGTGGAGAAGGCCCCGGCTCCCTCGGCTCCCGGAAAGGCCGGAATGGCCTGGCCGTGGCTCAGCCCGCCAGCGAGCACGGCACACACCGCCGGCACGATGAAAAGAAACCTCGCTCGCATGAAACACGACCCTGGCTGGATGGCGGAGAGGCCCCCGTTCGACTGACACTCCTGCAAGCCTACGGCCAATCGGCACCGGGCACGACTACTTTTTTCAGGCTGAATCATTTCCGTTTTCGGCATGACCTGCCTCCCATGTCCCGTGAAAAAAGACCCGGACGCCATGCAGAAAGCAAGGTACGATATGCAGGATCAAGCATTTTCGCGTGGGGCGATCGTGACCCAGACTTCGAGCAAGGGAGGGCCGTGGGAAGGGTTCAGAACGAGGAACCCCAGACCTTCGGCGCGGTGGGATCGTGAAGAAACGCAAAAACGTGCTCCTGGCCTTGGGCTGGTATGACCATCGCCTCATACAGGGCATCGGGGCCTATGCGACCGAGCACAACTGGCACCTGTCGTCGGCCAGCATCACGCAGGAGTTTGTCATTCCCTACAACTGGCGCGGCGACGGGATTCTCGCCTGGCTCGCCGGGGAAGATGAACTGGCCACCTTCGTTCTTTCCCATCGGGCGCCGGTCGTCGATTTCAGCCTGCGTCGAAAGCATCCGAGGCCTCGGGTGGTGCTCGATCATGAAATGACAGGCCGGCTCGCCGCCCATCATTTCCTCGATCGGGGCTTCCGCAACTTTCTGTATTACAGCTTCGCCGACAACTGGACCTACCAAGCCCGTGGCGATTCCTTCGTGGCGGAACTGGAGCGGGTTGGCTACGGCTGCAAGTGGCTCAAGGGACACGACCTGAAAGCCACCCATCGCGACCGATCGTTCTGGTCGGCCCGTCAGAAGTGGCTCGAGCGGGAAATACTCGCCGCGCCGAAGCCTGTGGCGATTTTTACGGCCAACGGGTCGCATGCCCTGGAGGTGCTCGAGGTGTGCGAGTCGTGCGGCACGCGGATTCCCGACGACGTGGCGATCATCGGCTGGGAGGACGACCTCCTCGTGGGCCAGGCGAATCTTCGGTCGATCACCACGATCGATCCCAACTACGAGGAACTCGGTTACCGCGGCGCGGCACTCCTCGACAGCCTCATGGCAGGAGGCAAGCCACCGTCAAAGCCGATTCAAATCAACTCCGCCCGCATCATCACCCGGCACAGCACCGAGGTGACGAGCGTTCCGCACATGGGAATTCAGAAGGCGTTGCAGTTCATCACGGAGCATCTCTCCGAGCCGTTCGGCGTGGACGACGTCGCCGAGGCCGCCGGGATGTCGCGGCGCGGGCTTCACCAGGCGTTTCTCGATCAGATGGGCCGAACCCCAGGGGGCCACATCCGGGCGGCGCGGATCGATTTGGCCAGGAAACTTCTGGCCGACACCGATACCAAGGTCGAGGTCGTGGCGAAGCGGAGCGGGTATCTCAGCCTCAACACCTTCTTCGTGGCGTTCAAGAAGGCGTGCGGCAAGACCCCCGCCGAGTTTCGTCGAGAAGCGCACCGCGGTCGCTGGGGAGGAGTCCATGAATGAGGGACGGCATCGGGACGAATCGACACCGACCGACGCGGGCTTCCGCCGGAGAGTCGAGGCGCGGGTGGTGGCGTGGTGGCGTGCGAACGTGCGCTGGCAGATCTGCCTGCTCCTCTTTTTTCGGTGGCGATCAACTACATCGACCGCAACGCCCTCGGCCTGCTCAAGGAGCCGCTGAGCACCTCGCTCGGCTGGAGCGAAACCGACTACGCGGCGATCGCCACCGCATTCTTTTGGGCCTATGCCTGCGGCTATCTCGTGGGCGGTCGCATCATCGACCGGCTCGGGGTGAAGCGGGGCCTGCCCTGGTTCGTCGTCGTGTGGAGCATTGCGGCGATGGCCCATGGACTCGTGGGGCTTGTCGATCCGTCGTGGCGTCTCTCGTCGGAGTCGTTGCCGTGGATCGGTCGCGTGGGCGTTTGGACGCTCCCTGCGACGGTCGTGGGATTCATGGCGGCTCGAGCCCTGCTCGGGGTGGCGGAAGGGGGCAACTTTCCCGGAGCGATCAAGGCCGTGGCCGAATGGTTTCCGGTGAAGGAGCGGGCCTTCGCGACCGGGCTGTTCAACGCCGGCAGCAACGTCGGTGCGGTGCTCTGCCCGTTGATCGTGGCCGTCCTGCTCACCCGCTACGGCTGGGAGGCGGCGTTCATGGTGACAGGCGCGCTTGGGTTCATCTGGCTTGTGGTATGGGAGCGGGTATACGACGCGCCCGAGTCGCATCCCCGGCTCTCGGCAGCCGAACTCACGTTCATTCAGGGCGACCGTCCCACGGCTCCACTCGGCCCGCAGGCGGGGGTGCCGTTCTTGTCGTTGTTTCGGAAACGGCAGGTGTGGGCCTACCTCCTTGCCAGTTTCTTGGCCGGGCCCATCTGGGGCATCTACATGCTCTATTTCCCAGACTTCATGAAGAAGTCGTTTCCCGAGATGAGTTTTGTGGCGATTTCGGGATGGACGTCGGTCTTTTGGCTCATCGGATCGTTTGGCGGCGTTGCGGGCGGCTGGCTCGCTGGCCATCTGCTGGGGCGCGGATGGAGCGTGAACCGTGCCCGCAAGACGGCCCTGCTGATCTGCGCCCTGTGTGTCGTGCCGATCTTTCTCGCCCCCCACATGCCCACTCCCGCCTTGGCCGTGCTGATCGTGGGTCTGGCAGGAGGTGCCCATCAGGGCTGGTCGGCGAATCTCTTCAGCATCGTCTCCGACACCATGCCCGGGCCTGCCATCAGTTCCACCGTGGGGCTCGGTGGCTTCATCTGCTTCGCCACCGCGGGGCTCGTTCCCTGGCCCATCGCGTGGGTCCTCGAACGCACGCATAGCTATTCGCTCATCTTTGCCGTGGCCTCGTCGCTCTATCTCGTTTCACTGGTGTGCATCCAACTGCTCGTCCCGGTGATCGGCGAGCAGCACGACTGACCCTTCTCACGGGACTCGTTCGATATGAATCCGCCGCTGCTTCACGGGAGCCATCGCGACGCTGCTCGAGGCTGCCGAGGTCCATGGAATCCCGATCTGGGCACCGGCCGCTACCGAAACCCGGTGCTTCACGCCGACTATTCGGATCCCGACGTGGTGCGGGTGGGCGACGATTTCTACCTCACCTCGTCGAGTTTTCAGTTCACACCGGCCCTTCCGATCCTCCACTCCCGCGACCTCGTGAACTGGACGATCGTCGGCCATGCGATGGAGAACCTGCCGCACCAGCACTTCGATGAGGTGCGGCCGGGGGAGGGTGCGTGGGCGCCATCGATCCGTCATCACGCCGGACGATTCTGGATCATCGTCGGGATGCCCGATCAGGGGCTCTACGTCGTCACGGCGGAACGGCCGGAGGGGCCGTGGTCGGCGCCCCACCTGCTGCTCGCGGGCAAGGGGCTGATCGACCCGTGCATGCTCTGGGATGACGACGGCCAGGCCTACGTGGTGCATGCGTATGCGAAGTCGCGGGCGGGCATTCGCAACCGGCTGCACGTGCGTCCGGTGAGCCCGGATCTCCGGAAGGTGCTCGGTGAGGGAAAGGTGATCGCCTCGATCGACGAGCGGCTGCCGGCGCTCGAGGGGCCGAAGTGGCTGAAGCGCAACGGCTGGTATTACGTGTCGGCCCCTTCGGGCGGTGTGGCGATGGGATGGCAGACGGTCTTCCGCAGCCGAACGATCTACGGCCCCTACGAGGAGCGCATCGTGCTCGCCCAGCGGGGCACGCCGGTCAACGGCCCGCACCAGGGGGCCTTCGTCGACACACCCGACGGCGAGTGGTGGTTTCTGCACTTTCAAGACATGGATCTCTATGGTCGCGTGGTGCATCTCCAGCCGGTGCGGTGGGAAGACGACTGGCCGCTCGTGGGCATCGAGCACGATGCGCAGGGCATCGGTCGGCCCGTGCTCGAGCATGGAAAGCCGCGGGTGCGCGGCGATGCCGTGGCTTGCCAGCCGCAGACAAGCGACGAGTTTGACGGCGAGACACTCGGCCTTCAGTGGCAGTGGAATGCCAACCACCGCGGCGACTGGTGGTCGCTCGACGCCCGGCCGGGGCACCTTCGGCTCGTGTCGCGGTTCGTCCGCGACGGCGATCTCCGCGCGGCGCCCCACGTGCTTCAGCAGAAGTTCCCGGCACGCGCGTTCAGCGTTGAGACGCAGCTGGAACTCCCCGAGGCGCGAGGCGACATCGAAGCCGGTCTTGCCGTCATGGGGCGGGAATACGCCGCTCTGGCCGTGCGGCGCCTGGCGCACGGAATGCGGCTGGTGTTGCGCACCTCGTACGAACCCCGTGGCGAAGTGGTGATCGAGCACATCGGACCGCTCAGGCTGCGGATCGAGGTTGCCAACGGGGGTGCCTGTCGGTTTTGCTATCGCGACGCCGAGGGCGTGTTCCAGCAGTTGGGCCCCGAGTTTTTCGCTCGGCCTGGCACCTGGACGGGCGCCACCTTCGGCGTGTACTGCGCGGCCGACGATCCCGTTCGCCACGAAGGCCACGCCGACTTTGGCTATGTACGCGTGGGGCCGCCGGCCGTCACGACGTGATCGACACCTGTGGTCCCGAGTTGTCTTCTTCGAAAGTGATCCTGATGAGCCACGTTCGCAATCCGGTGTTCGATCCGCACTTCCTGCTCTCCACGCCGGTGGCGAGGGAACTCTACCAGGTTGCCGAACGTGAGCCGATCTACGACTACCACTGCCATCTCTCGCCGCAGGAGATCGCCGACGACAAGCGATGGGCCGACCTTGCCGAGATCTGGCTCGGCGGCGACCACTACAAGTGGCGGGCGATGCGGGCCAACGGCGTGGCCGAGGAGTACGTCACGGGCACGGCCAAGCCCTATGAAAAGTTTCTGGCCTATGCCGCGACGATGCCGAGGCTGCTCAGGAACCCCCTTTGGCACTGGACGCACCTCGAACTCGATCGCGTGTTTGGCATCCAGGAGACGCTCGATGAATCGACCGCGCCCAGGATCTGGGATCAGGCCAACGAGCGGCTGAAGAGCATCTCGGCCTCGACGCTCCTCGCGCAGTTTCACGTGCGAGTGGTCGGCACGACCGATGATCCATGTGACTCACTCGAACACCATGATCGAATTCGCGAGGCGGGAAGCTCAACGCGGGTCTATCCGTCGTTTCGCCCCGACAAGGCCCTCGCCGCCCACCAGCCCGCTGTGTTTCGGCCCTGGGTGCAGCGGCTCGAGGAAGCCAGCGGTGTCGACTGCGGCTCGTTCGACGGGCTCCTCGAGGCGATCGCCCAACGGCACGCCTTCTTCCACGATCGCGGCAGTCGGCTCTCCGACCACGGCCTCAACCACGCCTCGGCACCGGCCGGCACCAAGGCTGAGGCGGAAGCCGTCTACCGGGCAGCCCTTGAGGGCAAGCCGGTCGGCGTCGACGCCCTGGAGTCGTATCGTGCGTTTCTCATGCTCCACTTCGGTGAGCTCGATGCATCGCGCGGCTGGGTGAAGCAGCTCCATGTCGGGGCGCTTCGCAACGTCAATTCGCGGCAGCACCGCACGCTCGGCCTCGACACCGGCTATGACTCGATCGGCGATTGGCACCAGATTGAAAAGCTCGCCCGCTATCTCGACGAGTTGGAGAGCCGCGGCAGCCTTCCGAAGATGGTGCTCTACAACCTGAATCCGGCCGACAACTACGCCCTCGCCACGCTTTGCGGCAACTTCCACGCGGCGGGCGTGCGGGGCAAGGTGCAGTTTGGCAGCGGCTGGTGGTTCCTCGATCAGCTCGAAGGCATGACCTGGCAGATCAACGCGCTGTCGCACCTCGGGCTGCTGGCCAACTTCGTGGGCATGCTCACCGACTCCCGGAGTTTCCTCTCGTATCCGCGGCACGAATACTTCCGACGGCTCGTCTGCCGGATCCTGGGGGAGGAGGCGGAGCGGGGCATGATTCCGGCCGACATGCCCCTCCTGAGCGAGATGGTTCGCGACATCTGCTACCGCAATGCCGCCGCCTTCTTCGGCATGGAGCCTGGCACGGCCTGACGGCCTTGGGCTTGGACGCCTACGGCAACTCGATGTCGATCGTGTTCTCGCCGCCCTTCACCTCGAACTCACCCTGGAAGGCGACCTTGCGGGGTGTGACCTCATTGCCTTCGGAGTCGATGTCACCTCCGGTCATGGCGATGACCCGGTGCTTGCCGAGCGGTGCCCCTGACCCCCTCCCCAAATCCTGAGCCAGGTCTTGTGAGAGAATCCTCGTGCCTCGAGAGGGGCTGGAAAGGGTTCTCTGATGAAGAAGCGACGCAGTGCAGAGCAGATCGTGGGCTTGCTCCGGCAGGCTGATGTGGACCTTGGGAAGGGTGCGACGGTGCCCGATGTCTGCCGACGGCTGGGTATCAGCCAGCAGACGTACTACCGGTGGCGAACGAAGTTCGGGGGCATGGATCCGAAGATGGCGAAGCAGCTTCAGGAGCTCCAGAAGGAGAACTCGAGGCTGAAGAAGCTGGTGGCGGACCAGGCCCTGGACATGCTGATCCTCAAGGAGGCCGCCCGCCCAAACTGACGTGCCCCGAGCGTCGCCGCCGTACGGTGGAATCCGTCCGGCGGACCTTGGGGCAGGAAACGGTCTCAGAAAGAAGGGTCTGTCGGGTGCTCAGCCAGAACCGGGGCACTCAGCGTCACCGTCCCAGGAAGGTAGACGGCGACCGCGAGTTGCTCGGGGTGATGCGAAAGATCGTGGAGACGTTCCCGAGGCATGGGAGCGAGCGCACGCATCGTGTGCTGACCGGCCCGGAAGCGTTCGGAGGCTGGAAGGTGAACTTCAAGCGGGTGCATCGGATCTGGAAGGAGGAGCACATGCAGGTGCCACAGAAGCAGCGAAAACGCCGCAGATTACCGGGGTCGAGTGCCAACGGGTGCGTTCGGCACCGGGCGACGCATCGGAACCATGTGTGGAGCTACGACTTCCTCACAGAGCGAACGGAGGACGGTAGGCAACTGCGGATCCTCGTGGTGATCGACGAGTTCACGCGGGAGTGCCTGGCGATCGAGGCGGCTCGATCCTTCACCGCTCGGGACGTGATCATGACGCTGCAATACCTCTTCGCCGTGCGGGGTGCACCGGAGCATCTGCGCAGCGACAATGGGCCCGAATTCGTTGCCAAAGAGATCCAGGAATGGTTGGCGAGGGCGTGTGTCCGCACGCTCTACATCCAGAAGGCGAGCCCTTGGGAGAACGGGTATGTGGAGAGCTTCAACGGCAGGCTTCGGGACGAGCTGCTCGACCGTGAGCTGTTCCTGAGCCTGCCTGAGGCTCGGGTCGTTCTCGACCAGTGGCGGATGGACTACAACCACAGGCGGCCGCATGGCGGCCTCAAGTGGCTGACCCCGGCGGCGTTCGTTGCCGGGCTCGACGATACGGCCTCCGGGGCGTTCCCGGCGGCGGCGCGTGGTGTGTCTCCGGTCGGGGCTACGCCCCTCCCTCCGACACACCACGCGAACTGTTCCCCAACTCTCTCATGAGCACTGGTACAGAAACCGGGAGGGGGTCAGTGGTGGCGGGACCTTCACGACCGCTTCGTTCGATGGTCTCTCGTTCGGTTATCGCTACGCTCAAACGGGCGGCACCGCGCTGATTCCACAGATGGATGTGAAGTCCATCACGGTCTCAACGGCGAGCGTGCCGGAGCCAGGGAGCGTGACCATTGCCAGCCTCGGCGGATTGGCTGTTGTCTGGGTCGTGGGGCTGCGCCGCAGACGCTCGTGATCTGAGGGCGGGACGGCCACGGGCCCGGGGTTCGTCGTGCGTCGCGCCCCCGGGTGGGAAAGGGCGCGTGGCCCTTGGCAGGGGCGGTGCTGGTCGTGACACTGGGCACCCGGGGGTGAGGAAACGCCCCCTTGTCCATTCGTTCCACGGCCCTTGGAAACCCCCTCGCCATGACCCTGCTCTCGTTTCTCGGGTTCACGATCTTCGCCGCGGTTCTGACCTTTTTCATCACCAGACGAGATGAGAAGGGATCCACCGAAGGGTTTTTCCTCGGTGGCCGCAGCCTCACGTATCCGGTGATCGCCGGGTCGCTGCTGCTCACGAACCTCTCTACGGAGCAGATGGTGGGGCTCAACGGCGCCGCGTTCAAAGACGGCCTGTGCGTCATGGCCTGGGAAGTGGTCGCCGTGATCGCGCTGGTGCTGATGGCGCTCTTCTTCCTGCCGAAGTTCCTCAAGGCGGGCATCACCACCGTGCCGCAGTTTCTCGAGAATCGGTTTGACCGCTCCACGCAGACGCTGGCGAACATGATCTTCCTGGTCGCCTACGCGTTCATTCTCATCCCGATCATTCTCTATAGCGGCGCCGTCGGCTTCGCCCAGATGCTCGACCTCAAGAACCTCACCGGCATCACCGAACCGGTTTCGCTCCTCGGCACATCGGTCGACCCCGACACGGTGATCCTCTGGGGCACGGTCTTCATGATCGGAATCATGGGGGCCCTCTATTCCCGGTTTGGCGGGCTCAAGACGCTCGCCACGCTCGACACGATCAACGGCGTCGGCCTCCTCGTGGGCGGGTTCATGATCGTGTGGTTTGCCCTGAATCGGGTGAGCGACGGCGAGGGCGTGCTCAAGGGTTTCCAGATGCTCAAAGAGGCCAACCCTGACCGGCTCAACTCCATCGGCACCGCAAAAACGAGCGTGCCGTTCAGCACGCTCTTCACCGGCGTCGCCCTGCTCAATCTCTTCTACTGGTGCACCAACCAGCAGATCATTCAGCGAACCTTCGGCGCGAGCAGCCTCGCCGAAGGGCAGAAGGGTGTGCTACTGACCGGCCTCCTCAAGCTCCTGGGGCCGATCTATCTCGTGCTGCCCGGGATCGTGGCGTATCACCTCTTTGCCAAGGATGGCATCGCCAACGACCAGGCCTACGGCACGCTCGTGCGGGAGGTGCTGCCGTCCCACCTCACCGGCTTCTTCGCCGCGGTGATGATCGGGGCAATCCTGAGCTCGTTCAACGCGGCCCTCAACAGCACCTCGGCGCTCTTCAGCATCGGGCTCTATCACCACGTGATCAATCCGCGGGGCACCGACGAGCAGATGGTCCGGGCGGCCAAGATTTTCGTGGTGTGCATCGCGATCGCCGCCATGTGCACCGCCCCGCTCCTCAAGGGGCAGGAGAGCATCTTCGCCTACCTGCAGGACATGAACGCGATCTACTTCATCCCGATCTTCGCGGTCGTGTTGGTTGGCATGCTCCATGCACGGGTGCCGGCCCGGGCGGCCTACTACGCGATGCTGCTGGGGCTCGTGATGATTGCCGTGAAGTATTTCGTGCCCGGAGTGGCGGCCGTGGTTGATCGGGCGTTTGTCTACAACTTCCACTTCCTCGGCTTCGTGTTCGCCACCCTCGTGGTCTTCATGCTGGCCTGGGGGGCCGTCGCCCCGCGGGCGGTGCCATGGAAGCTTGAAACGGCCACGCCGATCGACATGACCCCCTGGAAGGGCGCCCCTTTGGCGAGCCTCGTGCTCATCGTGATCGTCATCGCGATCTACGCAGCCTTCGCCTCGTTTTGAGCCGAGGGGCACTCACCGCACCTTCTTCTCCCTCTTCCACCAAGGCATCGCCCGAATGAAACTGCGTGCGCTCATGGTTCCGTGTGTCGTGATGGCGGCTGTCGTCGCCGTCGGCCGTCGTGGCTCGGCAGATGAGGCTCCCGCGGTGTTCGACTGGCAGAATCAGTCGGTTTTTCGGATTGGCAAGGAACTGCCGCGGGCGGCATCGCTGCCGCAGCCCGACCGCGCGAAGGCCTTGGCGGCAGCTGAATCTCCATGGCGGATGTCGTTGAATCATCGGCCGGCGAAGGGCATGACAGCCCCGATTCCACAGCGACTCGAAGGGTATGACGGGCCCTGGAAGTTCTCCTACAGCGGCACGCCTGCCGCGCGACCAGCCGAGTTTTTCAAGCCTGAGTTCGATGCGTCGGGATGGGCAAGCATTCCCGTGCCGTCCAACTGGCAGATGCATGGCTACGGCGTGCCGCTCTACACCAATTCGGAGTATCCCTTCGCCGTCGACCCACCCACGGTCATGGGCCCGCCTCCGGGGCACTTCACCAATCGCCCGGAAGCCTGCCGCAATCCGGTGGGCTGCTATCGCCGCACCTTCACGCTCCCCAAGGAATGGAAGGGGCGGCACACGTTCATCACCTTCAATGGCGTCGACTCGGCCTTTTCTCTCTGGATCAACGGCCAGAAGGTGGGCTACTCGCAAGATTCGCGCACGCCGGCGGAGTTCGACATCACACGGTTTGTCACACCGGGTGAAAACCTGCTGGCTGTGGAGGTCTATCAATACTCCGATGGTTCGTACCTGGAAGACCAGGACATGTGGCGGCTGTCGGGCATCTTCCGAGAGGTGTTTCTCTGGTCCTCGGCCCCGCTGCAGATCCGAGATCACTGGGTGAAGGCTGGCCTGCGCGACGATGGCCGCACCGGCACGCTCGCGGTCGATGTGGAGCTGCGAAACCTCGGCGCATCGGCGGCTCGCGGGCGGGTTGGAGTTGAACTCCTCGACGCCAGGGGCGACACGGTGCTGGTGCAGGAGCCGCGCGTGGCGACGGTCGATCCGGCCGGTGGAACGGCCCGCGTCGCGTTCGACTGCCCCGATCTCCCGAATGTTTCCGGCTGGACCGCCGAAACGCCCGTGCTCTACGACTATCTCCTCACGCTCACCGACGATGACGGAGCGGTGGTCGCGGTGCACGCCGGCAAGACTGGCTTCCGCCACAACGAGGTCAGGGACGGCCAGTTTCTCCACAACGGCCAGCCGATCCTCTTCAAGGGGGTCAATCGCCATGATCACAACCCGCTCACGGGGCACTATGTGACCGTTGACGACATGCGGGCCGACCTCCTGCAGATGAAGCGGGCCGGCATCAACGCGATCCGCACCTCGCACTACCCCAACGATCCCGCCTTTCTCGACCTCTGCGACGCGCTCGGCTTCTACGTGATCGAAGAGGCCAACATCGAGGCCCACGGGATGGGCTGGGGAGCCGATGCCAATCCGCTGGCGAAAGATCCCTCCTGGGGGCCGGCGCACCTCGATCGCATGAAAAACTGCGTGGAATCGGCCAAGAACCATCCCTGTGTGGTGATGTGGTCGATGGGCAACGAATCGGGCGATGGAGTCAACTTTCGCGACATGTCGGCCTGGGTGCACCAGCGCGACCCATCGAGGCCTGTCCACTATGAGCAGGCCCAGATGCGGGAGCATGTCGATCTCTTCGCGCCGATGTATTCCCCGATCCCGGCCTCGGTCCGCTACTGCCGCACCGAGGAGAAAAAGCCTCTCGACAAGCAGCGGCCGATGATCCAGTGCGAATACAACCATGCGATGGGCAACTCGTCTGGCAACCTCGCCGACTATTGGAAGATCTTCCGCGAGGAGCGGCTTCTGCAGGGGGGCTTCATCTGGGATTGGAAGGATCAGGGACTCCTCGCCGCCAAGCAGGCGGCGGACGCCGTTGAGGATCGCAGTGCCCATCGCCACGCCACGCACCTGATGGGCTCGCTCTCAGACGAGGAGGGGCTCTATGGCGGCGGGCTGGTGGTGAAGCGGTCCAAGGCGCTCAATCTCACGAAGGCCGTCACCGTGGAGGCCGAGGTGCGCGGCAACTTCGGCGGCCGTCGAGGGCAGGGGGGCGGTGACAACGATCGCAACGCATCCGAGGGCTATCCAATCGTGACCAAGGGCGACACGTCCTATTCGCTCAAGGTCGATGCCTCGGGGTCGCAGCTCGAGTTTTTCGTCTTCACCGACACCTGGAAGACTGTGCGGGCTCCGCTTCCTGAGTCGTGGCGATCGGCGTTTCACACCGTGGCAGGCAGCTACGACGGCTCGCGTCTGAGGCTGTTCATCGACGGCACGGAGGTGGCCACGGCCGACTGCACCGGCCCGATCGCCTCCAACGACTTCGACCTGGGAGTCGGCATCAACCTCGAGGTGCCGACTCGGCGGTTTTCGGGATCGATCCGATCCGTGAAGGTTTTTGGCGTGTCGCATGAGCGGATCGCCGCGGGAGGCCCAGGGGCCGAGGCGGTGGTCGCCCTCGACCTTGCGGCCGACGCGCGAAAGCCGAAGACACGTCCATTCGTCGCCTACGGTGGCGATTTCAACGACCAGCCCAACCAGAGCTCGTTCTGCCTCAATGGCATCGTTCAGGCCGACCTCACGCCGTCGCCCCAGTTTGCCGAGGTGGCGAAGGTGCACCAGGATCCTCAGGTCACCGCGGTCGATCTTGCCACGCCGACGGTGACGCTCGCCGTGTTCAACGAGCGGTTTTTCCGGCCGCTCGACGACCTGGTCGCGTCATGGAAGCTGCTGAAAGACGGCGCGGTGGTGGCATCGGGCCCGATGCCGATGCCTGTGATCGGTCCGCAGTCTCGCGCCGAGGTGACGATCCCCACGGGGCACTCGCCCGATCCTGGATCGGAGTATCTCCTCCGGGTGCGGTTCGACCAGAAGGCCGACACCGCCTGGTCACCCGCCGGGCAGACCGTGGGCTGGGAGGAGTGTGCGCTTCCATGGGGGAAGCGGACGCCGGCGCAGGCCGCGCAGGTGGATGGCACGTGCACCGTCACCGAGGATGACGAGGCCGTGACCGTGCAGTTTGGAGACTACTCCGCGACGATCGGCAAGCGGAGCGGCATGATCGATTCGTCGCCGGCGATCACCGCACCCTTTCGCTTCGACTTCTGGCGGCCGATGACCAACAACGACGAGGGGGCCGGCTATCAGCGGTCGCTGCGGCTCTGGCGGGATGCCGGGGCGACGGCACGGGCTGAGTCGGTCACCACGACCGTGCGCGACGGCATCGTGGAGGTGCGGTCGGAAATCAGGATCCCGGCAGGCGACTCGAGGGCCACCGTCATCTGGGCGTTTCATCCCTCGGGGCAGGTGCTCGTGCGTCCAACCGTGCGGCTGCGGGGCAGCCTTCCGATCGTGCCACGGATCGGCATGCGTTTCGGGGTCTTCGGCGACTTCTCCCGATGCGAGTGGCACGGCCGCGGGCCTCAGGAAAACTACGAAGACCGTCATGCCGGCGCCTGGACCGGAATCCATGGCGGCAGCGTCGCCGAACTCTTCCACCGCTATGTCGATCCCCAGGAGGCCGGACAGCGAACGGGCGTGCGATGGCTTCGCCTGAGCGATCCGCAGCGGGGATACGGGTTTCAGATCGAGTCGGCCGACGACCAGCCGATCGAGTTTGCCGTGATTCCCGTGACGACGCTGTCGTTGGAGGCGGGGCGCCATGCGATCGATCTCGTCGAGCCGGCAGAAAACGTCGTGCGGATCGATCACCGCACCATGGGACTTGGCGGCACCAACTCCTGGGGTGAGCAGCCCCTCCCGCGGTATCGCATCGAGCCAAAGGGGGACTACGCGTGGTCGTTTTTGATCTCGCCCCGCCCAGACTCCGCCGAGGCGGCCACGCCCGATCCGCGGCCGTGAGAACGGCCATGTCCGAGCCAAACCATCCCTGACCAGAGGCCATGATGACCCTCATTCCTGCCATCCCCCTTGCCGATCTTGCCGCGACGGCTGCCCGGGGTCTTCATGATCTCACCGGCAGCGTGGCCACGGTCACCGCCGTGGCGCCGGGCCGCGTGAACCTGATCGGCGAGCACATCGATTACTGCGACGGCTTCGTGATGCCGTTTGCGATCGATCGATACGTGGTCATCGCCGCAACCCCCAACGGCCGCCGCGAGGCACGAATCGGCTCGGGTCTTGGCGAGTCGGCCACGATCAACCTCGGTGCGCCGGTCGAGCGAGGGGAGCCGAAGTGGGCCAACTATGTTCGCGGTGTGATCCGAGGATTCCAGGACCGGGGCTTCGAGGTGCCCGGGTTTGACGCATGGATCGTCTCCTCGGTGCCGATGGGCGCGGGGCTCTCGTCGTCGGCCGCGCTGGAATGTGCCACGGCCACGTTGCTCGAGGGCCTCGTGGGCACGCAACTCTCGAACCGCGACAGGGCCCTTCTCTGCCAGAAGGCTGAGCACACCTTCGCGGGCGTCCCCTGCGGCATCATGGATCAGTTTGCCTCGACGTTTGGCCAGCGGGATCGGCTCGTGCTCATCGACTGCCGGTCCGGGGAGCCGACGCTGGTGCCATTCACCGACCCGGCACTCACCGTCATCATCGCCAACACCAACGTGCATCACGAACTGACCGACGGTGGCTACGCCGCGCGGCGGAAGAACACGGAAGATGGGCTCGCCGCCATCGGCAAGTCCTCGTGGCGTGAGGTCTCGATGGCGGATGTCGAATCGCGGTGGGAGCGGCTGGGGGATCCGGTCAATCGCCGCGGCCGTCACGTGGTCGGTGAGATCGCCCGCACGGTGGCGGCGGCCAAGGCGCTCGAGGCCGGCGACATCGAGGCGCTCGGTCCGCTGATGGCGGCCAGCCACGATTCCCTGCGGGACGATTTCGAGGTGTCGTGCCCGGAGCTCGACACGATGGTGACGATTGCCCGGGACATTGGACGCCATGGCGGTGTGATCGGCGCCCGGATGACGGGAGGCGGATTTGGCGGGTCCACGGTCACGCTGTGCGACAGCGCCCGGGCCGAGGAGATCGCCACGGTGCTGGAGTCACGATACCACGCGGCCACGGGCATCCGTCCCGAGATCTTTGCATCCCGACCGTCAGCCGGCGCCCACCGTCTCGACACGATGGGGCCGGGCTGACCGGATCAGGACCGCGACGCGAGAGAACGGCCGACGTTGCGACTGCCTCAACGTCGACGGTCGCCCCGCCGAAGCACAGGTATCCTGCGGGCTGCAAGCCAGGCCAGTCCTCCACCAACCGTTGCGAGCGCGAGCGTCGACGGCTCGGGAACGGCGGTGACCGTGACGAACAGGGAGTCTCCGCCAAGATAGTCGCCGGTGAAGTTGACGCCGCCGGTCGGGGAGTTGTAGTCGATCCGCCACTGCTGGCTGCCCGCGGTGAACAGGCTGTCGTCGGCCAGCACGGAGCCGCCGTAGGTGAAGAGGCCACCGTTCCACGTGCCCTCGTAGTTGATCATGGCGAAGGTCGTGTCTTCGACGAACGGTTGGCTCGAGCCTGCGATGTCGGCGAAGGTCAGGATCGTCCCGTTGCCCGGATCGAGGGTGAGGTCGCCCGTCAGCCAACCCACCATCAGCAGGTCGGCAGCTGACGTGAGGGAACTCAGATTGGTTGAATCCACTTCGTAGGCGAACGTCGCGGCCGACGCGAACAAGACCGCCCCGGTTTCCAGCGACTCGATGCTGTTGCCGGGCGCCAGCGCGCCCCCGGCCGACACGCTCACCGTGCCGGCGAGTGCCCCGGAGCCTCCCAGTGTGGCGGTGGCGAGTACCGTCACGGGGGTGTGGGCGAGAAACCCATCCACCGCCAGACGGCCGGCCGACACGCTCGTCGATCCGGTGTAGGTGCTCGTGCCCGAGAGCGTGAGCGTGGCGGTGTTGCTCTTCACGAGCGAGCCCGACGTCCCCGAGAGCTCGAACCCATACGTCGTGTCGGCCGAGCTGTTGAACACGAGCGTGCCATGATTGATCAGATCGGTCGCCAAAACGCCTCCGCCCACGTTGCTGGCGTCGCCGCCGATCATGAGCGTGCCCCCCGGAGCGAGGGTGATCTTGCCCGTGCCGCCCAGGGAGAGCGTACCGCCGACGCTCAGCGAGCCCGAGCCGTTGATGGTCAGCGTGCCCGTGCCGGATCCGATGGTGCCGCCCACCTGAAGGTTGCCAATCGTCCGCCAGCTGCCGCCGGACACCGTGGCGACACCGCGACTCGATGTCCCGGCGTTGGTCCCCGTGTTGTCGAGGCCCCTTCCGATGAATGCGTCTCGGGAGGTGACCGTGCCGCCGGAGATCGCCATCGTGCCGTTGCCCAGACCGCCGATCGTCGTCGCGTGGGCGCTGGTTGAACCAATCGACATCGTGCCGCCGGTCACCGTGAGCGTGCCGATACTTCCCGCTTTGTTGCCGACCCAGGCGCCCTGACCCATGCTGGCCGTTCCCCCAGCGAGCGTGAACGACCCAGTGCCGTTCTCGCCCACATAGGAACTGGCACCGATCGACATCGTGCCGCCCGTCACCGTCATGGTGCCCGATCCTGTCGCCTGGCCACCGATGAAGATGTTGGAACTCACGTTGGTTTGTCCTCCGTTGAGCGTGAACGCGCCGGTGCCGTTTTCACCCAAAAAGAAGTTCCTGGTGTTGAAGTACGTACCGCTGTTCACCGTCACCGCTCCTGCACTTCCCGCGACGTTGCCGATATTCGTACGCTGCACCCGAAAATACGTGGCCGTATCGTCCACCGTCAGCGTGCCATTGCCGTTGTTGCCCACGTAAAAAAACCCAGGCGGACCCGACGCGGCTGGCCCTGCGGTACCTACCCGTGCGCCGCCACTCACGGCCATCGTCCCGGTGCTTCCAGCGGCATCCCCGATGGAGAGTTGAGCCGCCGCGGAGATTGAACCGCTGAGCACTTGGCCGCCGGCGATGGCGAGGTTCGCGACTTGGCCGCTGGCCGTGCCGATGGTCCACGTCGCAATGTCATTATTCGTTCCATTCGTGAGAACAAGCGTGCCACCCGTGACGGCGATGGTGGGCGAAATGCCCAAGAACGTGTTGCTGCCGGTGAGTTCGAGCGTGCCGTTACCCGCTTTCGTGAAGTTTGTCGCCGCCGACCCGCTGGTGCCGAGGGCGATGTTGCCACTGACGACGAGCCTGCCGGAACCATCGACCGTCCAGAGCCCGTTGTTGGTGGCGGCCGCAACGATCGACACCGCGGAGGTGATCGTCTGCGTGCCACTGGAGGCCACGGAGCGTGACAAGCCGAGGCCGTTGAGCGTGAGCGTGCCGCTGGACATTGTGAAGTCGCTCGGCGTGTCGACGCTCAGGCTTCGCACATCGTGACTGGCGGAAAGGGTCACATCAGGGCCCGCAAAGCTCGTGCCGAGCGTGACATCGTTCGCCGCGCCCGGCACCACGCCTCCGGCCCAGTTGGCGGTGGACGTCCAGTTCGTGTCGGCGGCGTTGGTGTTGTTCCAGACAAACTGGGCGACGGCCGGTGACGCACCGAATGCCAGCACCATCACCACCAGCGTGGAAATCGTTGGGACGGCATACGCACTCGTCATCGATGTGCGGATGCATGCACGGGTTGAGAAAGGGAGATGGCATCGGATGAGCGTCATGGCATGATCTTTCAAGAACAGTGAACGAGTCCGTTCGTCACGACATGCAAACCCAATACCCAGGAGTGCGGCCATGCACGAAACGGCCGCCCGGCGCACGAAAACAAAGAGTCCCTCGGCGTGCGACCGCGATGCGCACGAACCAGGCGTCTGGCGCACGAAATCGTCGGGGAGGTGAGAGGGGCATCGGTCGGCCTGGCGTGAATCGCCCCACGTGGTGGTGCGAATCGCCCCAGGTGGTGGCGCGAATCGCCCCATGGGACCGTCGGGAGTTGGGACATGGGGCAACGGCAGCCGGGCCGCATCCGGAGGTGCACCTGGGCTACACTCGTGATGTGAGGGCGCCGTTCGAGCGCCCGCTGCCGCGGTGGATCCGCATGCTCACCCGCCCCACCACGAATCGCACCGGCGTCAGCCTTTCGCGTCGTAGGCCGTACGGCCTGGGGCTCCGACGGATCGCAGGGTGGTTGAAACGCGACGAGCGGGTGACGGACGCTCCCGCGTCGGCTCGGGAAGCGTTGGTGTTTTGGGTGTTCCACAGCTGCTTCTGGCTGTCGATCACGGCGCTCTGCATCGGCATGAGTCGGGCCGTCGGGCCATCCCTGCCGATCGCCTGGAGCAACATCGCGATCCGCATCGCGAGCGGATTCCTGATCACGGCCGCGGTCTATTGGGTGTTTCGGCTGTCGCGTCTTCGTCGCCTCACGTGGAGCCTGCGATGGCCGCTCTTTGTCGCCACGACGGTGGTGCTCTTGGTCACGAGCCTCGATCTCATGGAACGGATGGGATTGGCCTTCGTGATGGTGTGGACCGGATCGAGTGCGCTCGGGCAGGTGGTGCCGCGGGTGGCGGCGGGGGTGTTTTGGTGCACGGCGTGCCTCGCCCTGGAACTGTTCGAGGGGCTCTACGTCGCTGAGATCAGGCTGGCCCGGGCGGAAGCCGATGCGGCGCGACGCAAGGCTCATGCCGTGCAGATGGAAGCCGAAGCCCTCGAGCACGAGGTTCACCGGCTTCAGGCCCAGATGAATCCCCACTTCCTGTTCAACGCCCTCAATGCCATCGTCGCCTGCAAGCACGACCCGGACGAGGTGGCTCGTGTCACGCAGGACCTTGCCGACTTCCTGCGAGGAGCCATTCGCGACACGAGGCTTTTGGAGCCGCTCTCCAGGGAGATCGCGCTCCTGGAACGGTATCTGTCCGTGCAGCAAATCCGATTTGGATCGAAGCTTGACTGTCGGATCGTCTGCGACCGTCCGTCGCGAAGCGTGATGGCACCACCGCTCATGATCCAGCCGCTTCTGGAAAACGCGATCGCCTACGGCATGCAGACGAGCCCCATGCCGCTTCGGGTCGAGGTGATGGCGCGAGTGATCGACGGCTGGCTGGAGGTCGTGGTTGCCAACTCGGGGGCATGGGTGGCCGAGGATACTGCTCGGTCGCCTTGCACCGGCATCAAGACGCTCCGCAAGCGGCTGGCCCGCCTGATCGGGCCCGCCGCCGACGTGGAGGTTTCGTCGCAGGGGGGATGGCGGCCGTTCGGATCCTGGGCAGGCGTGCAGGTGGTGGTTCGGATGCCGGTCGCGCCGTCTCCGACTCCCAGTCACGATGAGGCGATGCGGCCTCAGGAGTCGCCCGCATGATCACGGTGATGCTGGTCGATGACGAGCCGCTGGCCAATCGGCACATGATCGAACTCCTGGCCGAGTATCCGGACGTGGAGATCATCGCCGTCGTCGGCAGTGTGGCCGAGGCCCGCGACTCTCTCGAGGCGCGGGAGCCCGACGTCGTGCTGCTCGACGTGGAAATGGCAGGAAGTGACGGCTTCGCACTGCTCGCGAATCTGTCGGACGCAACCCGGGTGGTGTTTGTGACGGCCCACGAGAAACATGCGGTCGAGGCGTTTGCCGTCGGTGCGACCGACTACCTGGTGAAGCCCGTGGCTCCGGATCGCCTGGCCGTGACGATGGGCCGTGTGGCCGCACCGTCCGTTGATGAAGGCGAAGGCGAGACGCGGGCGATCGAATCGGCCGAGGAGGCCGGGGTGCCTCGCCGGGACGATGGCACGGCGCTCGTGCCGCTGCGTGACGAAGCCCGGAAGGTCGTCGTGCGGTTTGCCGACATCTGCTGGATCGAATCACTGCGAAACTACACCCGGGTGGCGATGCGTCATCCGGTTCGAACGCTGGTGTTCCGTCGTCGCCTGGCGGAGTGGCTCTCCGATCTGCCCGAGGGCGTCTTCACCCGCATCAGCCGCTCCGAGGTGGTTCAGCTTCAGCTCGTCGTTGGCACGGAGTGGAAGTCGCGCACGGAGACGGTCGTGACCTTCGAAGGCGGTGCCCCGCCGCTCACCCTTGGGCGGCTCTCCTCCCAGCGGCTGACGACCCTGCTGGAGGGCGGCAGTCTCACCGACTGACGAGCCGCGTTCGCAGACGATGGAATCAGATGAGTTTCGTTTTGCCGGGCACCGCGAACCTCGGCGGGGGGAGGGACGACTCCCAGGTGAGGTCCTGCGGAAACAGGTCGAGCTTCGATTCTTCGGTCGCGAACTTCCAGGTGACTCGTTGGCCGCTGTATGCCGCCATGCGTCCCATCACCGCCATCATGGAACTGTCGGCCAGTTGCCTGAGCTCGACGATCGGCTTGCCGAGGCGGATCGAATCGACAAGATCCTTGTGTTCCTGCTTGTAGGCATCGGCGATGCTCCCGGCCATCTCCCAGACCTTGTTTCCGTCGCGGTCGAAGATCCGAGACCCGGCGTTGGCGGCCCCGATGTGGCACTGCCCTTTCGTGCCATAGATCACATTGCCGACGTCGGTCGCCACCCCGGGGATCTGGCGGCACATGAACGAGACCACCCGATTGCCGGGATACTCGTAGTCGAGGCTCACGCTGTCCCACATCTCGCTGTCGTCAGGGCGTGTGAACCGCCCGCCCGCCCCGAAGACCGACACGGGGTTTTCTCCCATCACCCAGTTGATGGTGTCGAGGTTGTGCACGGCCTGTTCGGCGATCTGGTCTCCACTCAGCCAGATGAAGTGCATCCAGTTGTTGAGTTGGTATTCGGCATCGCTCATGCCCTCCGTGCGAGGGCGGTACCAGATGCCTCCGGAGCAGTAGCGGGCTGTCGCGCTGATCACGTCGCCGATCGCGCCCTGGCGAATCTGCTCGACGGCGCCGACATAGTTCACCTGGCGGCGGTACTGGGTTCCGGCGACGACCGCCACGCCGGCCGCCACCGCCGCATCGTGGGCCTCCACGCAGATCCGATAGCCGGCCGGATCGACGCAGCCCGGCTTCTCCGCAAACACGTGCTTCCCGGCCGCGATGGCGTCGCGAAGGTACCGTGGACGGAATCCCGGAGAGGTCGTGATCAGCACGAGGTCGATCGACTCGTCATCGAGCACCCGCCGGTAGCCGTCGAGGCCCGTGGCGATGACCTCCTCCTCCGACACCTTGTCGGGATGGGTCTCCCGCATGGCCTTCCAGAGCGAGGCACACTTGTTGGCATACAGGTCGGCGGTGGCGACGAGCTTCACGCCGTGGTTGATCGACAGCGAATCGTTGATCGCGCCGCTTCCGCGACCGCCGCAGCCGATCACGCCGATGCGGAGCTCCCTGGTTTCCGAGTCGGCGGCGAGCGATGAATGCACCATCATCGCCGCGGCGCCTGCCGCCGTGCCTCGGGAAAACATCCTCCGCGATATCCGCGCCGGGCCGGCCTTGGCCGGTTCTCCTACGACCTCTGTCTTCATGATGATCCCCCTGTGATGATCTGCCCGCCCACGACGTCCAGCGTCGTGGGCGGCCGCGAACCTGTCACGGTCATACCGCGTGGCGAGCCCAAGGAACAACACGCCTGCACGCATGGATCGATCCCCGCCCACTTCGAAGGAGGGAGTCGGAGCGGGAATGGCCAGTCACGGACTGGTTGGCGATGGGGAGCGTGGCGGCGTAGGCTCTCGTCGTCGTACGGCGATGGGGTGGCCGTCAGGCCGGTTGTGCGACGCATTCGGCGTTCCGTCATCACGAATCGAGGTCCGCGCATGACCCGCAGGGTGACGCCTGGTTGCCAGTTTGCCAGCGACAACACAGCCCCGATGTGCCCGGCTGCCTGGAACGCGCTGGAGCAGGCCAACGCCGGAAGCATGTCGAGCTACGGCAACGATCCGTGGACGGCCCGCGCCTGCGACCTGATCCGGGAGATGGTCGGGGGGCACGCGGAGGTGTTTTTCGTGTTCAACGGCACTGCCGCCAACTCGCTGGCCCTAGCGGCGATGTGCCAGTCGTACCACGCGATCCTGTGCCACGAGGTGGCACACGTCGAGACTGATGAGTGCGGTGCACCGGAGTTTTTTTCCAACGGCACGAAGCTATTGCTGCTCCCTGGGGCTGGCGGGCGGCTGACGCCCGAGGGGATCGCGCACGCCGTCGAGCGTCGGCGCGACATCCATTATCCCAAGCCGAAGGTCGTCAGCGTCACACAGGCCACGGAGATCTCCACGGTCTACTCGATCGACGACCTCGCCGCGATCGGCGAGACGTGCCGGCGATACGGGCTGAGATTTCACATGGACGGTGCGCGGTTTGCCAATGCGGTGGCGGCACTCGATGTCGCTCCGCGGCAGCTTACACGTGATGTTGGCGTGGACGTGCTCAGTCTCGGCGGCACGAAGAACGGCATGGGGATCGGCGAGGCGGTGGTTTTCTTCGACACGACGCTCGCCGCCGAGTTTGCCTACCGCTGCAAGCAGGCAGGGCAGCTCGCATCGAAGATGCGATACCTGACGGCACCATGGGTTGGCCTGCTGGAATCGGGAGGATGGCTGGGCAATGCCCGCCATGCCAATGCCGCCGCAGCCCGCTTGGAGCACGGCCTCCGAAATCTTGCGGGAGTCGAGTTCATCGGTGAACGGCAGGCCAACGCGGTCTTCGTCCATCTTGCAGAGCCGCTCGTGGAAGGACTCAGGGCGAAGGGATGGCAGTTGTATGGCTTCATCGGAACCGGTGGATACCGATTCATGTGCTCCTGGGCCACGACCGACGCCGACGTCGATGCGATCCTGGCCGATGCCCGTGATCTCGTGGCCCGAGCATGAGTGCCCGCATTGACGACGGAGGATCCATGAGGTGTCTGTGTCTCATGGGCGCCCTTGCGGCCGCGTTGTTCGGTGCCCCGGCAATGGCGGATGAACAGGCTGCCCTCTCCGGAACCGCGGTTCGGATCCTCGACGCCTGGCATGCCGATGCCGCCGAGCCGGGAGACCGACGGCTCCATGTGATCTGCTGGCGGGCCAACGACCGCAGTTTCGCGGCCGACCATCGCGCACGACTCGACCGAATTCTCACGCATATCCAGGGCTTCTACGGGCGTGAGATGACACGGCATGGCCTCGGGCCTCGTACCATCCGCCTCGACCGAGACGACGATGCGAGGCTTGTCGTTCATGAGGTCGTGGGAGAGGGCGGCGTCGCCGACTATGGCGTCGGCGACGGCGGTCGGATTCGCGACGAATGCCGTCCGGTGCTACGGGATCAGGGTATCGACATCGATCGTGAAACGATCATGATCTTCACGAATCTCGCCGAATGGGATCCGCAGGCGCGATCGTTTCGGCATTGGAGCCCGTATTACGCGGGCGGGAATCAGAGCGCCGGAACGGCGTGGCAGCTCGACTCGCCGGAGCTCGACGCGTCAAGCCTCGCGCTGAAGAAGCCGATCATCCAGGACGGCCAATACGGGCGAATCTCGCTTGGCAAGCACAACTCGATCTTCATCGGTGGTGTCGCCCACGAACTTGGTCACGCCCTCGGGCTCCCTCATTGCCAGGAGCGCACCGACGAGGCCGGCTTCGGCACGGCCCTGATGGGGAGTGGCAACCGCACCTACGGCGACGAACTCCGTGGTGAGGGGCGTGGTTCATTCCTCACGCTGGCCCATGCGTTGCGGCTCGCCTCGCACCCGCAGTTTTCGGGGTCGATCAAAGGCATGTCGCGCGCCCCGCGCGGCGCGTTTGATGAGATGACGGCGACGCTCGCGGCCGACGGTCGTTCGTTCGTGGTGAGCGGACGGGTTTCCGGCGCCATTCCGGTGTATGCCATCGTCGGATACCTCGATCCTGCGGGGCACGGTGATTACGACGCCCGGACCGTGACGACGGTTCCTGGCTCCGACGGCCGGTTTACGCTTGCCTGCACCCCGCTCGTGCCCGGCCTGCCAGGGAGCCTTCGGCTCGTCGCCTGCCATGCCAACGGAAGCACGACACAGGTGGAGCACCCCTATGCCGTCGATGTGGACGGGGCCGTCGACATCGAGGTCATGTCGGTGTCGCTCATGCTCGCCCCATTCTGCAGGGCGGTGACGAGCCGAAGGTTTGCGGAGGCCCGATCCCTGTGTGATTCCTTCCCCGAGGGTGGACGTGCCCGCGCGGTCGCTCGTGCCGTCGTTGCGGGCGCGCAGCGCGCGGAGAAGGCCGCGCCCTCACCGGCGGTCAAGGATGACGCGGGCCGATGGCCACTCTCCCAGATGGAGCCCGTCGAGGCCCGTGTCGGCTGGCAGCGGCCGGCGTACGACCACCTTCCCCGGCCCGAGTGCCTGATCGTGGCCGGTGGCCGCCTGTTCGAGACCGGCATCTATGCCCATGCTCCCGCGATCCATCGCTACCGACTCGAACGTCGATGGAAACGGCTCGTGGGCGAATGCGGCATCCCCGATGGCGGCGGGAGCGTGGTGTTTGTCATCCGGACCGATGGTCGCGAGGTGTATCGGTCGCCAACGCTCGGTCCGGGGCGGCTCGAGCGATACGACATCGATCTCGCTGGTGTCGATGAGCTCGAACTGGTGACGGAGGATGCCGGCGACGGCAGGGCTTCCGACTGGGCGATCTGGCTGGCTCCCACGCTCGTGCGTGACGACACGGGCGACACCGAGGCGTCGGAGGCTATGCGGTCCCGGTGAGCCGGCGGTAGAATCGGTCACCTCGCAGCCGGAGGAATGAGATGTGCGAGCGTGGCTTGGGGAACGTCTGATGTCCAAATCCATTCTCAGCCGTCGTCACATGCTTGCCGCCGCACCGGCGGGAGTCGTGGCGGCGCTCGCCTCCGCCGACACACCGTCCGCTGCGCCACTCCGTCCGGTTCGATTCGGTGTGTCGACGTATTCATTCTGGCAGTTCCGTGAACAGCCGGTTCGAATCGAGGACTGCATCGACGCCGCGGCCCGCATGGGGTTTGACGGTGTCGAGATCCTCCAGATGCAAATGGCTGGCGACGAGTCGAACGGTCGGCTCCAGCGACTGAAGCGGCAGGCCCATGCGAACGGCCTTGCGCTGTGCGGGTTTTCAACCCATCAGGGCTTTGTTTCTCCCGACGCTGCCGTACGACACCAGAACGTCGACAAGACGCTCGCCTCGATCGAGATTGCATCACGACTTGGCATCCCCACCATGCGGGTCAACACCGGCCGCTGGGGCACCGTGAAGGATTTCGACGAACTGATGGCCAAGAAGGGCATCGAGCCAAGGCTGGACGGCCATACCGACGAGGAGGCTTTTGGCTGGGTGATCAAGGCCCTGGAACAGTGCCTGCCGAGGGCCGAAGAGTGTGGTGTCGTTCTTGGTCTTGAAAACCACTGGGGGCTGGGGCGGTCAGCGGAGGGAGTGATGCGAATTGTCGATGCGATCGACTCGCCGTGGCTGCGGGTCACACTCGACACCGGCAACTTCCTCGAAGACATGTATTCCCAGATGGAGCGGCTTGCCCCGAAGGCCTGCCTGGTGCAGGCGAAAACCTACTTCGGCGGAGGCAAGTGGTACACCCTCGACATCGACTACCCACGCGTCGCCGACATCCTCACACGAAATCGGTATCAGGGCTGGGTGTCGCTCGAGTTCGAGGGCAAGGATGATCCGGCAACTGCCGTGCCCGCCAGCCTCGCCCTTCTGCGGCAGTCGTTTTCGTGAGCCTCTGGGCGGCTGGTTTCGGAGGATGGTCAGTCGTGCGGCCGCTCATCGTCGGTGCCGCGGTCGCATGATGGCGAGGCTGCCGGCAGCGAGCATGGCAGCAATGACGTGGTGAACGGCCATCGGCTCGGGGACTGCCATGGCGGCCAGGCCGGGGGCATGGTTGGAGAGGCCGGTGTCGAACAGGCCGGTGGAGATGAATGTTGCGGCGTCGAGGATGTCACTCTGCCAGTCGAGATTGTCATCCCCCGGCTCCGTGTAGGCGATCGTGATGCTCGCGCGAGGCGCTGTTTGTTGATGAACCTGACGACGGGGGGCTACGGGCCGCGTCGAATGCCGTGCACCTTTTCGATCCACGCCTCGGTGCACAACATAGAGGTCGTCGGCGACGATCGCTCTGAGTTGACCACGAGTGCGCTCTCCCACCTTCCCGATGGGCGGATTCGCCAAGAGGGATTCACCGCGCGGCGTTTGCTCTGAGGCGTGCCCCGTGCCCACACGCATCAGTGCTTCCACGGCATGGCCTTCGGCCCAGAAGGTATTCTCTTCGTAGGCATGGGGGATCCGCTCTGGCACTACGGCGATTTCGCAAGGCCCGATCACTGGCGGCACTGAACGTTTTTTACCCGTCGTGAGGGGCAGAGGAGGCGGCGACGACCGACTCATGGCGCACCACGTCCTATGTCGGCGTCGGGGCGATCCTCCGGCTTCGTCACGATGGGAGCGGATTGCGGGTCGTGTCCGAGGGCCTTCGCAACGCTTGTGGCCTGGCCTTTGATCGCGACTGGAATCGCTTCACCAGCGACAACGAGTCGATCCCGGCAGAGTAAGTGCCAGGTCGACTGCTGCACGTGACGCCGCAATCCTGGTTTGGTTGGCCCCGTGGTTGGTCGCCGGAGAAGTTGCCGGATCGCCGTGATCTGCTCACCACATTGAACACCAATCGTGGCCGATTCGTTCCGGTCGACCAGTGCAATGCTCCCCGCGTGCGGGCCGGTCAGCGAAGCATGAACTCAGGAGGCGGCGGGCATGCCGGATTCACCCACTGGATCACCGCTGCCCATCCGGCGCTCTCCGGATCGTGCTGCAGGTAGCCGTGGATCGGCCTGACCACCTGCCAACCGTCCTTGAGATGGGCCGACAGCACGGGGTCGACGCGGGTTCCGGCGGCCACCTCGCGAACGTACTCGTCGGCGGAGAGCGCGGCGGCGACGGCTCCATACCCCGGCAGGCGACTGCCGCCGACCATCCGCCAGAGGTTTTCCTCGACCACCAGCCCACGGGTCACGTCGGTCAGGGCGTGGGCCAGGCCGTGGTGCTGATGCTCGGGGCTGACGAAGACATCCGCTCCGTAGAGCGTGGGGCCCGCGGGGTTGTGATCCGCGAACGACCCGTGAGCGGTGAGCACGTCCCACGCGTCGTCGACGTGGTAGTCGGCCATTCGGATCCGCAGCGTGAAGTGCACGCCCACCGATTTTCCGCTCGGCACGTGTTCGGCCACGAACTGGCCCTGGGGAAACACGGCGTGATGCTGGGCCAGTTCGGAGAGTGTGTACGGTGTGTCGTGGGGGTAGACCACGCGGCAGATTTCGCTGATCGCGGGATAATCCGCGGCTTGCATGAGCCGGATTCGGTAGTCGGTGGGGGCGAGCATGGTGGAACTCCTCGGGCGGAAGGATACTCTGCCCGATGAAACGCCCGACCATCAAAGGCTCGAGCCAGCCGAGGTTCGTCCGCCAAGGGAGTACGCCTGCTGGCTGATACCCAGCCGTCGTCAGGCAGTGGGCACCTTCGCACCCTTCCTAGTGAGGCTTGAATAACCCATTTATCGCCTGCCGTCGCAACGCGACGGGGATTTGGCGTTGCTGCTCGTGAATCTACTTTTCATCGATCACTAAGGTCCCCGTCAGCCTGCCGAAGCAAGCCCACGATCTGCGCTGCACTGCGTCGCTTCTTCATTCAGAGAAGCCTTTCCAGTCCCACGAGTGGCACGAGCATTCTCTCACAAGACCTGGCTCAAGATTTTGGGAGGAGGTCAGGCATCGCGCCAGAGTGGCGTCGACCCATGATTGCACCTCCGAAGGGATCGCAAACCGGTAGCCGGGTGGCCGTTTACCGGTTTGACTGCTGATCCCCGAAGGGCACTCCCGACCGTCGGGAGGTGATTCGCTCAAGAAACAAAGGCGTTCCGAAAAGTCGGGGCGACTGGATTCGAACCAGCGACCTCTACGTCCCGAACGTAGCGCTCTAGCCAGGCTGAGCTACGCCCCGATTGCGTCAGGTTCGCCGAAAAACGGCTTCTTCCGACACGGGAGAGTCTGGAAGCCTACCCGGAGCAGGGCTGGCGGGCAACGCCGGCTCTCTTCGGGCCGAACTACTCCACCGTCACGCTCTTCGCGAGGTTTCGAGGCTGGTCGACATCGCAGCCCCGGTTGACCGCAATGTGGTAGGCGAGCAACTGGAGCGGGATCACCGAGAGCAGCGGGGAAAGGGCGTCGTCGGTCGGCGGAATCTCCACCACGAACTCCGCCAGCCTCTTCACCTCGTCCTGGCCGGGGGTGGTGATCGCGATCACCCGGCCGTTGCGGGCCCGCACCTCCTCGATGTTGGAGATCATCTTCTCGCTCGTGTGCGAGGTGGTCGCCAGCACCACCACCGGCATCAGTCGATCGATGAGCGCGATCGGACCATGCTTCATCTCCGCCGCCGGATAGCCCTCGGCGTGGATGTAGGAGATCTCCTTGAGCTTGAGGGCGCCCTCGAGCGCCACCGGGAAGTTGAACGAACGGCCGAGGTAGAGAAAGTTGGGGGCGTAGGTGAACCGATCGGCCAGCGACTTGATCGCCGGCTCTTGCGCGAGGATCTCCTCGATCTTGGCCGGGATCCTGGCGAGCTCCTCGATCACCTCGCCCGCCCGCTCCTCCGAGAGAACACCCCGGCGGCGGCCGAGCGTGATCGCCATCAGGGCGAGCACTACGACCTGCGCCGTGAAGGCCTTCGTGGAGGCGACACCGATCTCGGGGCCGGCGTGCGTGAACACGCCGGCGTCGGTTTCGCGTGAGAGCGTGGAGCCGACGACGTTGCAGATGCCGAGCGTGAGCGCCCCGCGGCGCTTCGCCTCGCGAAGCGCCGCGATCGTGTCGGCCGTCTCGCCACTCTGCGAGATCACCAGCAGCACGTCGCGTTCATCGAGCAGCGGCTCGCGATAGCGAAACTCCGAGGCGTATTCCACCTCGACCGGAAGGCGGGCGAGGTGTTCGAAGAGGTATTCGCCCACGAGCGCCGAATGCCAGCTCGTGCCGCAGGCGGCGATTGTCAGTCGAGCGGCTGCGGCCAGCCGGTCGAGCACGGGGGTGAGGCCGCCGAGTTGGATGATGTGATCGTCGAGCACCAGCCGCCCGCGCAAGCAATCGGCGATTGACCGGGGCTGCTCGTGAATTTCCTTGAGCATGAAGTGCGGAAACCCCGCCTTCTCGATGGCGTCGAGCGACATCGCCAGTTCGTGCACATCTTTGGAGTGGGGAACGTCGTCGATCGACCGCACCTCCACCCCCTCGCGGCCGATGGTCGCCACCTCCCCGTCGTCGAGGTAGACCACCTTGTTGGTATGGGCGATGATCGGTGCGGCGTCGGATGCCACGAACATCTCGCCCGCACCGATGCCCACGACCAGCGGGGAGCCCATCCGGGCCACGTAGATCCGGTCGGGTTCGGCCGAGTTGAGGATGGCCAGGCCATAGGTGCCGGTCACCTGTTGGAGGGCAAGGCGGAGGGCTGCCTCGAAGGAGAGTTCGGGGTTGGACTCCACGATCTCCTCGATGAGTTGCACGAGCACCTCGGAGTCGGTCTGGCTCCGAAATGCCCGCCCCTTCGATTCGAGCGTTTTTTTCAGGGCAGCGTAGTTCTCGATGATGCCGTTGTGCACCAGCGCGATCGTGCCGGAGGGCCCAAGATGCGGATGGGCGTTGGCGTCGCTCGGGCCGCCGTGCGTGGCCCAGCGGGTGTGGCCGATCCCGACGGTGCCTGCCGGGAGATTGGCCGACCGGCCTGCCAGGTCGCGCACGCGGCCGGCGCACTTCGCTACCTGGAGGCCGTCGTCGATCAGGGCGATGCCCGCGGAATCATAGCCGCGGTATTCAAGCCGCGAGAGGCCTGTCAGGAGGATCTCCCGGCAGTCTCCGGGACCGATGTAGCCGACGATGCCGCACATGCAGGAAGTACCCCTCGGGATCGCACGTCACGTGAGCGAGATACCGTTCTCGAACTCTATATTATACTCGTGCTAACGTCGTCCGCACGGCGTTGTGGCTGTCCGGCGGAATAAGAGATTCCCGCTCCATCCGGGCGAGTTCATGGGCCATTGCTGATGCCGCTCCCGATCCTGATGTTTGAGGATGACCAGGCGCGACACCTCGCGCCCCTGACCCTCACGCGGCCGGTGTTCGACCTGCGGCTCGGCCTGACGACGATCGGCGAGAAGTGGGCTTGGGCGCTCGGGGCGGGCGAGGTGTGTGGTCCGCTCCGCCCGCATCTCGAAGGTGTTTTTCCAGGGGTGCCCGAGGAGCGTCGGGGGGCTTCGGCCCTCTGGATCAATGCCCGCTACCTGCCGACGCCCTCACTGGTCGAAGCCCTCAGGCATCGTGGTGGCGAACGCCTGGGCGACGGCGACATCCTCGTCGCCGCCACGTCGTCGGCTGCGGAAACCGCGGCATGGCTGGCGGCCGGAAGGCCGGCCGTCGCGCCGACCACGCCCTGCGGTGTCGAGGATTTCGCCGCGATCGCCTACCCATGGGATCTCGTGCGGCTCAATCCACAAGCGATCGCCCTCGACGCCGAAGCCTGTGGCTGGAAACCAGGCCCGGCAGCAGGCGTTCACGCATCGGTGGTCATCGATCGACCCGATCGGGTGTTCATGCATCCCGCCGCCGTCGTGGAGCCGGGTGCCATCCTGATCGCTGCCGAAGGCCCGATTCTGCTCGACGCCGACGCGCGGGTGATGGCCGGTGCCGTGGTGCGAGGGCCCGTGGCGGTGGGACGGGGCGCGATGGTGCGCATGGGGGCACGAATCTACGGCGGCACCACGATCGGGCCGTTCTGCAAGGTCGGGGGCGAGGTGGCGACCACGATCTTCCACTCGTATTCCAACAAGGCCCACGACGGGTATGTGGGTGATTCCGTGTTGGGCCAATGGATCAACCTCGGCGCCGGCACGACCGCCTCGAATCTGAAGATGACCTACGGCACCGTGAAGGTCGTCGACTGGCCGAGCGGTGTGGAGATCGACACCGGCGAGCAGTTTCTGGGCACGGTGATGGGCGATCATGGCAAGACGGGCATCAACACGGCGCTCAACACCGGGACCGTGTGCGGCGTGGCCTCGATCGTCGTCGGGTCGGGCTTTCCCGCCCGCTGGATCCCGTCGTTCAAGTGGTCTCAGTCGGGAACGCTCATCGACTATCGGCCGGAGAAGGCTGTCGTCGACATGGAACGGATGATGGCCCGACGGGGCATCGCCCTCGACGCACCCTACCGTCGGATGATGGAAGCCGTCTTTGCCATGGGCCGTGGCTGATCGGCTTGCGTTGGATTCGCGCTAGAGCGCGTCTGAGATACGTGTATCGCCGGCTCGGAGGCGGCAAAAGTCTCGTCGCCGGGGCGAGGATACGCCCAAGGCTCCTCGAGCGTTCGCCGACCCCCTCGCCTACCCGCTCAGGATTATCAACTCGTCGCTACACGTAGCGGAGATGCGCTCTAGGGACGCGAGGCCTTCACGCAGACGATCTCGCGATCGTTGCGAACGTAGATGCATCCGTTGGCAAAGGCCGGGTGGCTCCACACCACCTGTCGACCGAAGCACTCGTTCGTCGGGTCGACCACGTGCATGCGGCCACATTCTTCATAACCCGCCGGCGAGAGACGAGCGAGGATGAGATCTCCTGTTTCGCTGAAGATCCACGTGCGTGTGGCCTGAGGGGGATCGCCGGCCACGGGCTCCGACTGCCGCACGAGAAACGCGGTGCCGTGCTTGCCGCGACGCTCACCTCCCGTCGTCGGGGCGAGCGTTTCCCACAGTCGTCGGCCGTCGGCGAGGTCCACGGCCGTGAGCATGCCGGTGTCGCAGTCGCAGCCGTAGAGCGTGTCGCCCGCGATGAAAGGGGTGGCGTTGGCACAAAAGACTGCTGATTTCGGATCGGCTCGCCAGCGCAGCGTGGCGGAAGGCGAGGTTTCGTCGAGGTCATAGAGCGCGGCCACCCGTCCGATGCCGCTCGCGAAGAGCACGCGACCGTGCGAGGTGTCGGCCACCTGAGGCGCCATGATCGCCATGCCATACATCGGCTTGAGTGGCTGCGACCAGTGCTCGAGGCCTGTCTTCGGATCGAGGCTCGTGAGGCGGTCGGCGTCCCAGATCACGAGCTGCCGCGTGCCGCCGCTTTCGATCATCGTCGGGGGGCAGTAGCCGCTTTCGCTGGCGGTGAGGGCCCGCCACCGTTCCTCGCCGGTGATCCGGTCGAACGCGACGGCCACGCTTCCCTCGCCCCCCACGAGACAGATCAGGAGATCGCCCTCCACGAGAGGATGGCCACAGAACCCCCAGAGCGGCGTTGGCGCGGAAAAGTCGCGGGGAAAATCCTTCGACCACAGGAGGCGGCCGGTGACGGCATCGAGGCAGTCGAGGTTGCCCTCCGCGCCGAGCGCGTAGACGCGACCATCGACGACCGTCGGCGTGCAGCGTGGTCCCGACGCATAGGAGATCGAGTAGGGGCGATTGCGTTCGTGCTTCCAGAGCACCCGGCCGGTGGCGGCGTCGAGGCAGAGCAGTCGCTCCGTGCCGTCGCGGACGGTCCGGTCGTTGGGGCCATTCGTGAGCTGTTTGTCGTCGGCCACGTAGTCGGCCACATACACGCGTCCGTCAGCCACGGCCGGACCGGCATAGCCTTCGGCGACAGGTGCCCGCCATTGAACGGGCAGGCCCTCCGGCGGGATGTCGGAGACCAGGCCACGTTCCTGCCACACGGCATGGCGATCGGGCCCGAGCCACTGCGGCCAGTCGTCAGCTCGAGCCATCGCGGCCATCGCCGTGAGCATCACCGTCACACAGACTCGCCTCATGAAACACCTTTTCGAAGACATCAACGGGACCATCACTCGGCTGTTGCTGCGAACGACGGAAGATCCTCGCCGATATCGATGCCGTCGGGACGCCAGTCGATCACCTCGATTTCGGCCGTGCGACGCCCGCGAAACTCGTTGATCTTGGGACGAAACGCCACATGAAACGGCTGGCCGGGTGCCGGAAGGTGGGGCAGCCATTCGGCGGCGCCGAAGGCGACACCCCGGATGGTCGCGCCGTGCTGCGCGAGCTGCAGCTGGAGATGCTTCCCCGACTGCCCCATGGTGCGGGCCGGTGCTGCGAGTGTCACGCCCGACGCGCAGAGCACGGGTCGGCGGTTTCCCTCGCCGAAGGGGGCGAGTTTCTCGAGCTGCTCGACCGTGTGAAGCGTGAGGCCGGCGAGCGACGTTTCGCCATCGATGGTGATCTGCGCCCGGCGCAGCGACTGGGGCAGGCGGGCATCCACCGCTGCGACGAAGGCCTCGCGAAACGCCTCGATTTTGTCGTCGGCCACCTGAAGGCCAGCCGCCGCAGCGTGGCCGCCACAGCCGAGCAGGTGGTGCTCACACGCCTTGAGCGCCGCCAAGACGTCGAATCCTGGCACGCTCCGCACGCTGCCGATCGCCGGGCCTCCCTGCAAGGCGTCGCGGGCGATCATCACCACCGGCCGATGCCACCTGTCGGCCAGTCGTCCCGCCACGATGCCGATCACACCCTTGTGCCAGCCCTGGTCGGCGAGGACGAGGGCCGCATCATGTTCCGGTGAAAACCGTTCCTTGGCCTGCTTGGCCGCGGCAAGCTGGAGGCTGCGCTCCTCCGACTCCCGCTGGGCGTTGAGCTCGTGGAGGTAGTCGGCCAGCGACGCTCCCCTCGCGGCATCGTCGGTGACGAGCAGCTCGATGCCATTGGAGGCGGTCGCCATCCGTCCTGCGGCGTTGAGCCTCGGCCCCAGTTTGAAGGCGATATCCTCGCTTTCGAGCCGGGATCGCTCGGCAAGACCGGTGAGCTCGAGGAGCCTTGCGAGCCCTGGTCCGCCTCGGGTGCGAAGGTTGTCGAGCCCATGCCGCACGAAGAGGCGATTCTCGTCCACGAGTGGCATGACGTCGGTCACGGTGCCAAACGCCGCGAGTCCGACGCCGCGAAGAAGCGCCTCACGAAGGCGGGGCGTGACACGGGACGAGCCGCTGGCCCGCGTGGCGATGGCCCAGGCGAGCTTGAAGGCCACGCCGGCACCGCAGAGGCCGCCGAAGGGGTAGGTCGTTCCGGGGAGTCGCGGATGGACGAGCGCGGCGGCTTCGGGCAGCACGTCGCCGATGGTGTGGTGGTCGGTGATGATGAGTTCGAGGCCAAGGTCCCTGGCGTGCCGGGCCTCCTCGACGCCCGTGATGCCGCAATCAACCGTCACCACCAGGTTGGCCCCCTGCGCGGCCAGGGTCGAGAGTGCGTCGGCGTTGAGCCCGTAGCCTTCCGATTGCCGGCTCGGCACATACCAGATCGGCTTCGCATCGAGTGCGTCGAGGCAGCCGACCAGGATCGCCGTGGCGCACATGCCGTCGGCATCGTAGTCGCCGTAGATCGCGATCGTTCGGCCGGATCGCACCGCGGCAAGAATACGATCGGCGGCCTCGGGCACGCCCGGCAGCGTTTCAGGATCGCGAAGGTCGGCGAGCGTGCCAGACAGAAAGGCCTTCACGTCGGCCGGATTCGTGACGCCCCGCGACGCAAGAAGCGCCGCCACCAGGCTCGGCACTCCGGCCGATTGCTCCAGCGATGCCACAGCGGCCGAGTCGTGCGGACGGACGTGCCAGCGCTTGGGCATCGGGGGAATCCTTTCCGCAGGAGAGACGAGAAAGTCGCAGTATAGGCCGGCCGCGAGGCTCCCGAAACACGCTATAGTATCGGCCTCGTTCCCGGAGACCTCGTCATGACGTTCGTCGACATTCCGCTTCCGCCCCTCGCGGCGAAGCCTGCCCGCAACGACGTGTCGGCTGAAACGGTGTTGTGTGAGCACTGCACCGCCAAGTGCTGCCGCTACTTCGCGCTGCCGCTCGAAACACCCACCACGCGGGAAGAGTTCGAGTTCATCCGCTGGTTTCTTCTCCACGACCAGGCCACGGTGTTCACCGAAGATGGCGACTGGTATGTCTGTGTTCACACGGTGTGCAAGCACCTGGGTGACGACCATCGCTGCGGCATCTACGAAACACGCCCGCTGATCTGCCGCGAATACACCACCAAGGAGTGCGAATACGAGGACGACTGGGTGTATGACCAGTATTTCGAAACACCGGAGCAGGTGGAGGAATACATGGACGCCGTTCTCGGACCCGGAGGCATGGTGGTGGGCGACGGCCGCACCAAGGAAAACCGCGGCCAGTCGATCCGCAGCCGCAAGCCAGCCCTCCTGCCCGTTCTCTCATGATCGAACCACGCACCCTCAAAGGTTTCCGGGATCACCTGCCGGCTCAGGCGCTAGCCCGCGAGCAGGTGCTCGATGTGGCCCGTCGCGTGTACCGGTCGTATGGATTCGCGCCGATCGACACACCGGCGCTCGAATACCTCGAGATTCTCACCGGCAAGGGGAGCGAGGAGACCGACAAACAGCTCTACCGCTTCCGGGATCACGGCGGCAGGGACGTCGGCCTGCGGTTTGATCTCACCGTGCCGTTCGCGCGGTTCGCCGCGCAGCATCTCCATGAGCTCGGACTGCCGTTCAAGCGCTACCACATGGCGTCGGTCTGGCGTGGCGAGAACACCCAGCGGGGCCGCTATCGGGAGTTCATGCAGTGCGACTTCGACACGATCGGCACCACGAGCCCCGTGGCGGATCTGGAGATGGTGCTGGTGGTGCACGATCTGCTGGCCGCCATCGGGATCGAACGGTTCACGATTCGTCTCAATGACCGCCGCGTGCTCGCCGGCATTCTCGGCCGCCTCGGCCTCACGGAGCAGTCAACCTCGGTGCTGCGGAGCCTCGACAAGCTCGGCAAGCAGACGCCCGAAGCGGTCGGTGCCGAACTGGCCTCGCACGGCGTTTCGGCCGAGGCCGTTGCGTCGCTCCTGGAGATGTCTGCCCTGTCGGGGGCTGCTGACGAAGTGCTCGGTCGACTCGAGACGCTCGTCGGGGATTCGGAGGGTGGTCGGACCGGCGTGGCGGCACTTCGGGCAGTGGTCGCCGGAGCCGACGCGGCGGGTGTGCCGGGCGCGAGGCTTGCCATCGATCCGTCGATCGCACGCGGCCTCGATTACTACACGGGCATCGTGCTCGAGAGTTTTCTGGACGACCTGCCGAGTCTCGGAAGCATCTGCTCAGGTGGCCGCTACGACAACCTTGCGGGCCTCTACACCAAACAGCCCCTTCCAGGCGTGGGTGCCTCGCTCGGGATCGACCGCCTTCTCGCCGGCCTCGAGGAACTTGGGCGCACCGCGACGGTGGAAACCCCGGCCGACGTGTTTCTGGCCCACTTCGACACCGCCCATCTGGCCGACTACCTCCGGATTGCCGCCGCGATCCGGGCCGACGGCATGGGCGTGGAGTTTTATCCGGAACCGAAGAAGCTCGGGCAGCAGCTCAAGCTCGCTGCCAAGCGAGGCTTTCCGGCGGCGCTCGTGATCGGGAGCGATGAGTTTGCGGCGGGAACGGCGCAGTTCAAAACCCTCGCCACGCAACAGAGCGTCACGATTGACTGGCACGGCGATCTCCATGTGCTCGTGGATGCCGTCCACTCGTTGCTCGAGGCTGCCCGCCACCTCTAGAGCGCGTCTGAGATACGTGTATCGCCGGCTCGGGGGCGGCAAAAGTCTCGTCGCCGGGGCGAGGATACGCCCAAGGCTCCTCGAGCGTTCGCCGACCCCCTCGCCTACCCGCTCAGGATTATCAACTCGTCGCTACACGTAGCGGAGATGCGCTCTAATGCGGGTGGTTTAACGTCGGGAACTGTTTTACGAGGCGACGCTTCGCTCCAGGGCGGCCAGGGCTGCGGCCACACTGTCGGCATCGGGAGGGCGATCCTCTTTCTCAGTGGCGATCAGTTTCATGACGAAATCACACACCTCCTGAGGCACGTTTGGCGCGACCTCATGGAGCGGGGTCGGGGTGCCCTTGGCAATTTCGGCGAGCACCGCCGCGACCGTACGGCCCTCGAATGGCAGACGATTTGCGAGGAGTTCGTACAGGATCACACCGAGGCCGAAGAGGTCGCCGGTGGCCTCGATCTCGCCGAGATGGATCCGTTCCGGCGGCATGTAGGAGGGCGTGCCAATCAGATCACCGTCGTGGGTGAGGGCCACGTCCGTTGAATCGATCTGACGGGCCAGGCCGAAGTCGATGATGCGGACGCTGTGGGAATGGCCCGAGAGGTGCACATTCGCCGGCTTGATGTCGCGGTGGATGATGCCTCTGCGGTGTGCCGCTGCCAGCCCTGCCGCAATCTCCTTGCCGATCCGGAGCACCTCGCGGAGAGGCATGGGGCCGACCGCATCGCGATGGTCGCGGAGGGTGCGGCCGTCGAGCAGCTGCATCACGATGTAGGGGATGCCGTGGTATTCACCCACTTGATGGATCGTCATCACGTGGGGGTGTTCGATTGCGGCGACCGCACGGCTTTCACAAACGAATCGCTGCCGTGCCGACGGGTTGGCGGCGTGCCGTGCCGACATCACCTTCAAGGCGACGCGACGGTCGAGCCGATCGTCATGGGCGAGGAAGACCCGTCCCATCGCTCCCGAACCGATCTGGCTGAGGATGCGGTAGCCACCGATCGACTCCGGCATCGGTTCGTCCACCACCACGTCGACCCGGTCTCCGGCCGAGGCGATCGAACTGCTGGGAAGGGTGGCCTCGAGCGGCGATCTCGAGGAGTGGGTCTCACCAAGATGACGTCGGACGATGAACGAACAGTAGGGCTCGCCATTGAGCATGCAGCTCGCTTCGGAGACCTCGATCCGCTCGTTGAAGTGTCGGGCGATGCCGCGGATGAGTCCAAGGGCCAGCGTGCAGAGCTGCCGTTTCGATGAATAGATCACCTGGGCCTCATCCGGCGACACGCGGAGCACTTCGAGCACGGGAGGTGTGGCGCCAGGATTGTTCACCCGAACCATCCGATGGATGACCGACTCGGTGTTCTCGATCAGGTCGAGTGTGCGCCACTCAGGGTCGATGGAGGAGCCGGCCACCTTGAGCAGGTTGGGGGCGAGAAACTCGCCGAACTCCCCCACGACATCGCTCACCGGACGCCCGACGCTGCCGGCCAACTCGGCGAGGATGGCCACCGCGTCGGCGTCGGGATAGACGCCCGAGGGGAGGTGTGTCTGACGAAGGATCGTGGCCCCCGCCGAGGTGCTCGAGGCGGAGGAAACAGGGAATCGCACCGCGAACTTGTGCAGATAGAAAAAGATCAGGCCGTGCACAGGACGCTCGGAAAGGAGGAATGGGTGTGGAGATCGTCAACACCGCCCCTAGAAGTCAAAGATTACGGTCGGCGAGCGCGTGAGGGAAGGCCCGGGTGGTGCGGGTCGGTTTCAGCGGGTTTCGCACAGATCCGGTTGCGATAGAGGGCCAGTCCGTGGGCGGCGTGGTAGAGCCCGCCACATTCGACGTCGAGGTCGGAGGTCTGTTCCACGAGCGTCACGAGGCGATCGGCGGCCCGCGTGACCCACGGCTGGGCGAGTTGCGTGTCGTCGAGGGCCACCGCCAACACCTCAAACACGTGTCCCGTGGTGCTGAGTCGCGTGAAGACATCGGGGGTGGACGCCGGCCGATCGAAGGGACGAACGGAAAAGCTGCCGTCGGCCTGCTGGAATCGGCGGGCACGATCGATGTAGTGATCGAGCACGGTGGCGGCCTCCGCCCAGCCGCCGGTCGGCTCGTCGCCGGTGGCGCGGCGATGGGCGTCAACGGCAACCGCCAAACCGTAGAGCCGGTGGGCACCGTTGCATGCGGCAGAGATGACATCGGCTTCGGCTTCCATGCTCGCAACTCGCTCGGTCGTCCATTCCTCGCCGTCGCCTGCCGTCCATGACGCCTCGGGCGGAAGCCAGGCCGATAGCGCCATGAGCGTCCATGTCGCCTCCTGCCCCTGGCGGATGTCGTATTGGGCCTGCGACAGCAGGTCGGCGATCGTGAAGGACCTGCCGCCCACGACGAGTGGCGTGTCGAGCGGTATGCCGCCCGCGAGCCGATCGGGATGATCAGCCACGCCGCACTGGGAGAGATAGCCAAGCCATTGGTCGGGGTGCCCCTGGCCGAGCGTGCTTCCCTCCTCGACGATGGCCACGACGCCGTGATCGCCTGGACGAAGTTTCCAGCCGGCCAGTGATCCGCCAGCCAGAAGATGTTCGAGGGCCGGTCGTCGTTCCCCGCGCACGGCCAGCGGCAGATCGGCACCAAAGGCGAGAATGCCGTGCACGACCTGCCATGCCCCTTGCACGCCGGCATCGAGCAAGCGTTCGTCACGGATATCCTTCAAGGCCGCGTCGATTCGGCTGCAGAGGGCGTTGCGGTCGATGGGAGTCGAAGAAACGCCCGGCGTTTTTTCCCCACAGCCAACGGCACACCAGGACGCGAGCAGCACGATACCGAACGCAAAACCGGCTCGAACAAGGGCGGCTGGGGCGGGCATGGGCGCAGCGAAAGGATCACTGGGACGACGATCGACGCGAGGCCTAGAATAGTCTCGTTCGAGCGTCCGTGCCGTCCCATTTCTGGGGGCGTCAGCGGGAGCTTCCGGAGGTGCGGTCCCCATGCCGATGTATTGGTTCGACCCGATGTACTTCGTGTGGATCGCTCCTGCGGCCCTTCTCGGGATGTGGGCCCAGTGGCGCGTGAGCTCCGCCTATTCGTCGGCCTCCCGAGAGGCCTCGCCCCTTACGGGAGCGGCCGCGGCACGCTTCATCCTCGATTCTGCCGGGGCGACTCACGTCAGGATCGAGGCCATTCCCGGGCATCTCAGTGATCATTACGATCCCTCCTCCAAGGTGCTGCGGTTGTCTGAAGGGGTGTATGGGGAGCGATCGTTGGCGGCGGTCGGCATCGCGGCCCACGAGGCGGGGCATGCGTTGCAGGACGCCCAGGGCTATTCCCTGATGTCGGTTCGCAACGCCGCTGTGGGTGTTGCCAATTTCGGAAGCAGCCTTGGGCTGATGGTTTTCATGATTGGTCTCGGCATGGCCCTGTCGGCCGTCGCCTGGATCGGCATTGCGCTCTTCGCCGGCACGGTGTTTTTCCAGCTGGTGAATCTCCCGGTGGAGATCGATGCGAGTAATCGAGCGAAGGCCCAGCTCGTGAGCCTTGGCATCGTTCCGGCAGCCGATATGCCGGCGGTCAATGGCGTGCTCAACGCGGCAGCCTGGACCTACGTGGCCGCCACCCTCCAGAGCGTGCTGACGCTTCTCTACTACGCCAGCTTCCTCATGGGAAACTCTCGCGACGACCAGTAATCGGCTGGCCTCAGTGGTTGAGCGTGTAGAGGAGAACGTTGAGCGCGATTTTCTCGGCGTCGTCACGGCCATATCCCGTGCACTCCATCGAGTTCTGCTTTTCGAGCGCACACGAGAGGTCGTAGGGAGAGAAGATCACCGCCCAGCGATCACCGAGACGGACGCCCTCGAGCTTCGGAGGAATCTGCCGCTTGCGAACGCCGAGTGGGCCATCGCCTCCCGCCGGCTCACGAAGGGTCACCTGCCGGATGTCGTATCCGCCGTAGTCAGCCGCAGAAAACATCGGGTCGTCGGCTGGGATCGGCTCGAGCGGATGGTCGGGAAGGATCGCGGCCACCTCGTCACGGAACGCCTTCGAAAACGCAGGCGCCGCACAAATGCTGTCGGCCAGCAGCGTGCCCCCGCGCTCGAGAAACGTCGCGATTCGCTCCCGCTGTCGCTGGGTGTAGGCAAACCCCTGGCGGCCGTGCATGAAGACGAGGTGGTATCCGAAGATCGCGTCATCAGCCGGGTCGATCAACGCCGGTGTGTCGTCGACCGGCACTCCCATTTCGCGGCCGGCGGCCCGAAGGATGTTGGCCAGCGCCGCCGGGGCGGCATCGCACATGCCGGCGTGACGCAGCTTGCCGATCGCGAGCTGGCCTCGCGCCGGAGCTTCTCGCGGCGATGCGGCTTCGTTGGGCATGCCGAAGAAGGCGTCCTTGCTCTTGAGTTCACGGTTGGTGGCATAGGCGAGGACGTTCGTGCCGATCGCCAAGGCCGCCTCCACCTCGCGGGCCACGCCAGGCGGGAGAGACTCGCGGGCTTCGCCGCCGAGCTCCCACAGGCAGGAGAGGCTCGGCATGGCGGCGTCGGGCGACGCGATGTCGGTTGGGGGGGCGTAGATGAGGCAGGTTCGGCAGCCGTAATCGACGCCCATGAGCGGCCGATGGAGCTCCGGCGGCACGATCTCTTCCGCGTGCCAGGCAGGATGCTCCGGCGGAAGGAGATGAAGGCCGTATTCAGGTTCGGGAAAGATTTCACTCACGAGCTGCCGGATGCGGCGATCGAAGCCTTCACTCCTGGGGCAGCAGGCTTCGGCGAAGATGAATCCTCCATTGTCGATGTAGCGGCGCAGCCTCGGCCCAGGCTCAGGTCCGAGATCGAAGTCAACCTTTCCCGAGAGCCACAGGACCGGCGCCTGCTGGAGGTCGTCTTGAGTGGCCGAAGGCATGTCGACGACGTGCCACGAAAGGCCTGCCGGATAGTCCCGCCTCCACCGCGCCTCGACGGCATCGACGAGGTGGGCGATGTCGTGGCCGTGCCGATTCCAGTCGCCTTCAGGAAGGTGCCGACTCTTGGCGATCAGCACCGGTCGTCGGCCCTTGGCCAGAAACAGGAGGGCAAAGCTCGTGGCCACGACGGGATCCTCGAGTCGGCTGGCTACGAACTTTCCCGACAGGCGGTCTTGAGCCGCCGTGAACATCGAGGCGCCTTCGAGATACCAATCGTGCCCGCCGATGTAGCGGCGGGAGGTGAACCGGCCGACCCGTTCGAGGCCGTAAAGGTAGTAGTAGAGCCACGTCTCGCCGCCCGTGCCTGGATTCTGCGTGACCGTGAATCGCCGGCCGAGCCAGGTGAGACCACGCTCCAGATCCTTCGGCGTCGACCCGCCGCCGCAGCACGAAACGGTGTCACGTCCCGCACGGGCATCGGGTGTGCCCAAGTGCTCGGCGGTGATCCAGACGCTCGCGATCCCCGCACAGGTCATGCTTCCAGAACCGCCCGCGTTGCCGAGGGTGTAGCCCCACGAGCCGTCCGCATTGTGGCAGGCCACCCAATACTGCTGGGCCCGCACCCAGGTGTCGGGCCGAACCCGGATGCCCGCGCGGGATGCCTCGTGGAGCGCGAGCACCGCAAACTGGGAGTTGGAGTTGTCGCCCATGCCGGCACCGCGGCCCTGGTTGTAGGACCACGATCCCGAACCCGGCCCCTGCTTCACCTGGGCCAGTTCGAGCCACTCGACGTTGCGTTCAAGAATGGCCCGGTCGGCGTCGGGAGAGAGCATCGCGAGGATCATCGTCTGGAGCGACACCGAGTAGGTGTCGTCGGGATTCTGTTGACGAAGCCAGGCGAGCGCCCTCTGCATCGGAGGCGCATCAGCCGTCACGCCTGCGTTGGCCAACGCCAGTGCCACGAGGGCCGTGGCCCCCACGCGTTTGTCGGCCGACCCCATGGCATCCCAATGGCCACCGGCACGGTCCTGTTGGCTCAGGAGGTAGTCGCGGGCCTTCTCGACCGCCTGCTGGATGTCACGGGGGCCGATCGGCGGCGCGGCGCGGGCTGCGCCCGTGGCGACCACCACCGTCGCGAGCACCACGACGGCACAGGAGAAGCCGCGTCGCTGGCTCTGGCGGCGGCGAGGGGGCGGCACGAACATGCCGAGGTGTTCCACGGGATGGCGGCCAGGGTGGCAGGACGTCCAGTGCGCATCGTATCACGTCCACGGCTTCGGCAGGATAGGCGGCCTGCGTCGGCGAATCCGGCGTCGCATGCGATTGCCGATCGATGGCAGACAGCCGATACTGAAAACCTGTGTGGATTCCCGTTCCGGCAGGAAGGACTAACGGCGTGTCGACCGCCCCGAAACCAAAGACCCTCGACGACATCCTCACGGAGTTCGCCCAGCATCGGAAGCAGATGCAGGAGGAACTTCAAAAGGTGATCGTGGGACAGGCCGATGTGCTCGAGCAGCTGTTTGCGGCGATTTTTACTCGCGGCCATTGCCTGCTGGAGGGTGTGCCCGGTCTGGCGAAGACGCTGATGGTGTCGACGCTGGCGCGGATTCTCGATGTCGAGTTCAAGCGAGTGCAGTTCACGCCCGATCTCATGCCTTCCGACATCACCGGCACGAACGTGTTGGAGGAGGATGAGGCCGGGCGCCGCAGTTTCCGGTTTGTGGAAGGGCCGATCTTCACGAACATCCTCCTCGCCGACGAAATCAACCGAACCCCCCCGAAGACGCAGGCGGCGCTCCTTCAGGCCATGCAGGAGCGGGAGGTTTCGGTCGGCCAGGAAACCTACGCGCTCCCCGACCCGTTCTTCACGATCGCCACGCAGAATCCGATCGAGCAGGAGGGAACCTACCCGCTGCCCGAGGCCCAGCTCGACAGGTTCATGTTCAACATCAAGGTGGGCTACCCCACCGCGAGCGAAGAGGAACAGATCCTCATGTCGACCACACGGGCCGAGAAGCCCGAGGTTCGCAAGGTGCTCTCCGGCCGGGCGATCAGCAACATCCAGAAACTGGTCGGCGGTGTGGCGGTCAACGAATACGTGATCAAGTATGCCGCCCGTTTGGTTCGGTCGACTCGGCCGAAGGATCCGCAGGCTCCGCCCTACGTCGCGGAACTCGTCGATTGGGGCGCCGGGCCCCGTGCCGGCCAATTTCTCATCCAGGGAGGTAAGGCGATGGCCGCCATGGATGGCCGATTCAGCGTGTCGCTCGATGACATCCGGCGGGTCGCCGTGCCTGTGCTGCGGCACCGCGTGGCGACCAACTTCCAGGCCCAGGCCGAGGGGCTCACGAGCGAGTCGATCATCGAACGGCTGCTTCGCGAGACGCCCGAGCCGGAGATTCCGAAGCTCGTGAAGTGACGGCTGCGAGGAGGCACATGCCATGGCCCGCGCGGTCGAGGAATACCTGAAGCCGGAGGTCGTCAGACGGATCGCCCGTCTCGATCTGCGGGCGCAGTTCATCGTCAAGGGCTTCTTGCAGGGGCTCCATGCCAGTCCCTACCAGGGGTTTTCGGTCGAGTTCAGCGAGCACCGAAAATACGCGCCGGGAGACGACCCGAAGGACATCGACTGGCTGGTGTATGCCAAGACCGACAAGCACTACATCAAGAAGTTCGAAGCCGAGACCAACATCACGGGCTATCTCGCGATCGATACGAGCGCCTCGATGGCCTACACGTATCGCCAGGAACTGACCAAGCTCGACTATTCCATTTCCCTGGCCGCCGCACTCTGCTGGCTGATGGTGCACCAGCAGGATCCGTGCGGGCTGATGGTGTTTGACGAAAAGATCCGAACATCGCTTCCGGCGCGGTCGCGACGGTCGCAGATCGCCCAGGTGCTCTCGGTGCTGGCGAAGATCAGGCCTTCGGGTCGCACCGATATCGCCCGGAGCCTGGTGCAGATTGCGGCGATGCTCCGTCACCGCTCGCTCGTGATGGTGTTCAGCGATCTGCTTGCCGATCAGGCCCCCGTCCAGGATGCGCTGCGCCGGCTTCGGCACCGCGGCCACGATGTGATCCTGTTTCATGTGCTCGATGAGGCCGAGGTGCGTTTTCCGTTCGAGGGCATGCTCGAACTCACCGAACCGGAGGCGGACGATCGGCTCGTCGTCGACGCCGATGCGGCCCGCAGCGGTTATGTGGCAGCCGTCGAAGAGTTTCGAGAAGACTACCGGGCGTTCTGTTTTCGCTGTGGCATCGACTATGTGCCCCTCGACACGAGCATGCAGTTTGACCGGGCGCTGACGGAATACCTCGTAAGCAGGCGAAACCGATTCTGAGCCCATGGGACTCTCCTTCATCTCGCCGCTCCTGCTCGGCGGTATCGCCTTCGTGGCGGTGCCGGTGGTGCTGCACCTGATCATGCGGCGGAAGCCGGTGCCGCATACCTTTCCCGCCCTGCGATTTCTCCGGCAACGGGCCGCTGCCAATCGAAGGCGGCTTCGGCTGAGCCACATTCTGCTGCTGCTGCTCCGAATGGCGGCGGTCGCCTTGGTGGCCTTGGCGCTGGCGCGGCCGGTGCTTCGCGGGGCCGGCTGGATCGGAGGCGGCGAGGGCCCAGTCGCCGCGGCCCTGGTGTTTGACACGTCGCCGAGGATGGCCCTCCGCGAGGCTAATCAGACCCGGCTGGAACGAGCGGCGAGTCTGGCTCGCGGGCTCCTCGCAAAACTTCCGGACGGAAGTCGGCTCGCGGTGCTCGACACGGCCGGAGGCGCGGCGGGATTCTCACCGACGCCCGCGGCGGCCGCGGCGAGAATCGGTCGGCTCACCGCGTCGGCGCCGGGGTCGTCGCTTTCGTCGGCCATCGCCGAGGCGCGGCGGCTTCTGGCCGGCTCGGAGCTGAGCCGTCGCGAACTCTACGTCTTCACCGATTGCTCACGCGGTGCTTGGGAGAATACGCCTCCGCTGCCCCCTTCCGAGGCCGGCGACCCGCCCGTGTTGTTTGTCGACGTGGGGGCCGAACACCCCCGCAACTTCGGTCTGGAATCGATCGACCTGTCGGGTGAACGCGTGTCGGCGGGAAACTCGCTCGCGGTGTCGGTGATGGCCACGCGGGTGGGGCCCGAGGCGAACCGCACGGTCGCGGTCGAGATGCTCGGCCGCGATGGGCAGTATGTGCGACGCGGCGTGAAGCCCGTGGCGTGGAACGAAGCGGCGCCCATGCCGGTTGACTTCGATGTGGCCGGGCTCGAGCCAGGCACACGGCAGGGACGGGTGGTGATCGAGGGCAATGACGATCTCGATGCGGACAACGTCGTGTTTTTCACCGTCGAGGTGGGGGCGGCAGCCCGTGTGATCGTCGCCGCTCCCCGGCCCGCTGCGAGCACGGCATCGCTGCTGGTGCAGGCGATCGCGCCATCGTCACTGGCCAAGGCCGGGAAGGCGAGATTCGAGCCGGAGGTGATCGATGTGGCATCGCTCGGCTCGGCCTCATGGGATGCGGCGCAGGGCATCGTGCTTCTCGACCCGCCCCCGCTGTCGCCGCAGCAGTGGGATGCGCTCGAGCGATGGGTGGCTGGGGGGCGCGGGCTGGTGGTGTGGCTGGGATCACGGGCGGGAACATCGGAACGCTTCAATACCGAAGCGTCGCGGCGGGTGCTCGGCGGCGAGCTCGTGCGTGTGTGGCGGAGTCGCGAGGGCAACTACCTCGCGCCCGCCTCGCTTGATCACCCGATGCTGGCGGCATTTCGCAGGGTTGGCGATGCCGTGCCGTGGCAGGATTATCCGGTCGCCCGCCATTGGGAGTTTCGGCCACTTGCCGATGAGGCCGATGGCGGCCAGGCATCGGTGGTTGCCACCTTTCGCAACGGCCTTCCCGCGATCGTGGAGCGCCGGGTGGGCAATGGAACGGTTGTCGTGGTGACCACGCCCGTGTCGGAGTCGGCCAGCGATCCCGATGCATGGAACACGCTGGCCACCGGATTCGAGCCCTGGCCATTCGTGATGCTCGCCAACGAGATGCTGCTGCACGCCGTCGATACGACGGATGACCGCAACGTGGTGGCGGGCGTGCCGGCGGTGATCCACGTCGGCCGTCGCGACACGCCCATGGCGATGGTGAGCACGCCCGGCGGTGATGATTTTCCCGCGCCCGTCGATCAGAAACGGGGCACCATCACCGTGACCGCCACCCAGGTTCCGGGCAACTACCTCGTGCGCGCCGGGGGCGACGGCACCGGTGTGTCTCGGGGCTTCAGCGTCAACCTGCCGCCTGCCGCCATGGATTTCCGAAGGCTCTCCGACGAGGCTCTCTCGACCGTCTTGGGGGCGGAGCATCGCATGGCTCGCACGGAGTCCGAAATCGTGCGCGACGTCACCCGGGAGCGGGTGGGTGCCGAGGTGTTTCCGTGGGTGATCGTGTTGGTCGCGCTCGCCATCGCCGCCGACTGGATCGTGGCCAATCGCTTCTACGCACCACGCGAGACCGACGAGGCGGAGCGTCCCGCCGCCGAGTTTGCGGCGGAAGCGGCGGAGGAATCCGAGGGGTGGCCACGTTCCGACGTCGGGGGCCCGCCCCACTCGTCCGAAGGCAAGCCGCCGCCACCCCCGCTCCGGCCGTCACCGCCTCCTCTGCCGTCGGAGGATGCGTCATGAGCGAGGGGACGGTGATCGAAGAGTTGTCGCTCCACTTCGACCCGGTGTGGTCGTGGGCCTTCGTGGTCCTCGTGGGGTGTGGGCTCCTCGCCGTTCTGCTCCTGGTTCCGCCGGACCGTTCACGGCTGAGCCGGCGTGGTCGCATGGCTCTCATCCTTCTTCGGATGACGACATTTCTGGCGGTCGTGCTGTGCATGCTGCGGCCGACCATCGTGTCGGCACGGAAGGCGAGGCAGCACGGCACCGTGGTCGTTCTCGCGGATGCCTCGGAGAGCATGACGGTGACCGATGGCCCCGGCGAGCGATCCCGATGGGACACGATGGTCGAGGCCCTGGCCGCGGCCCGCCCGGCGGCCCGCACGCTCGTCGCCGGAGGTGATTTCGACATCGTGATGCGCACGTTCGATCGAGACACCCAGGTCGTCGAGCCGGCCGGCAACGATCCCTTTCCGCTGGGCTCCTGGACTCGGCGGGGCAGCGTGGACGAGACCGGCATCGGTGCTGCCATCGAGGATGGCCTCCGGGCGGCCGCCGGCAAGCAGCTCGCGGGTGTGATCGTGCTGAGCGACGGTGCACAACACGCCTATGCGCCGAGAGACATCCCTCCGCAGACTGCGGCGAGGAAAGTGGCTGATGTGGGGGCTCCGCTCTGGAGCGTGACGTTCGGGCAACAGCGTGGCGGCGGGCAGGCACGGGATGCCGCCGTGGTGAACCTCACGGCTTCCGAGACCGTCTACCTCAAGAACGTGCTGGAGGTTTCCGGCCGCGTGCGGTTGGAGGGGCTCGTGGGCCGCGACGTGGGCGTCGTGCTGCTCGCCGAAGGGCGTGGTGGTGTCATGGAGGAGGTTGCCCGAACCCGGGTGCGGGCCGACACGGAGTCGTCCGACCACGCGGTGCGGCTGTCGTGGACGCCGACCGAACTGGGTGAACGAAAGGTGACGCTCCGGGTTGAGCCGCAGGACGGCGAAGTGGTGATTGCCAACAATGAACTGTCGACCTTCGTCGAGGTGATCGAGGGCGGGCTGAAGGCGCTCTATCTCGAAGGTGCCCTGCGGGTGGAACAGCGTTTCCTCCGTCGAGTGCTCGCCGCCAGTCCCGACATGCACATCGACTTCGAGTGGATCGACTCGTCTCGGCGTGACCGATGGCCGGTCAACCTCTCGCAGCGGCTGGCCGGTGACTACGACGTGTTTCTGATCGGTGACCTCGACGCGACCGCCCTGCGACCGGAGGATCTCCGCACCATTCTCACACGGGTTGGCAGCGGTGCCGGGCTTGGCCTACTCGGCGGGCTCCACGCCTTCGAAGCCGGCGGCTGGGGGAGTTCGCCGCTCGGGGCGGCGATGCCATTTGAAATCGATCCCCTCTCACGGCAGCCGTTCGACGGGCCGGTTCGATCGACGCTCCACGTGGAGGGCGCGGTGCGGCTCGTGCCCGACCGGCAGTTCGGAGGGGTGTCGATCCTTCGTCTGGGGAAAACCGACGAGGAGACGCGGGCTGCCTGGCAGGCGATGCCGCCACTCGACGGGGCGAATCGCCTGGGCGTGCTGAAGCCCACGACGAAGACGCTCGCAGCGTCGGCGGACGGCTCGCCGCTGCTCGTCGGTCGCGACTACGGAAGCGGCCGCGTCGCGGCCTTTGCGGCCGATTCCACCTGGCGATGGGCGATGCAGGGAGCCATTGATCAGCATCGCCGATTCTGGCGGCAGTTTGTCCTCTGGCTTGCGCGGCAGGACGATGCCGCCGACGACAGGCTTTGGCTTCGGCTGGCACAGCGTCGCATCTCGCCGGGCACGCCGCTCCCATTCGATGCCGGGCTGACTCGTCCGGATGGCACGGCGTCGCCCGGGGTGAGCCTCGAGGCGACCCTCGTGGCCCCCGACGGCACGCGGCGGCCCGTTCGGCTCGCGAGGCAGGGAGACACCTTCTCAGGCGCGGTCACGGACGCGGCCGAGCCGGGCGACTGGCGGCTCGTGGTGCAGGCGTCGCGACCGGGCGAGCCTGCCCCTCAGGAGCGGTCGGCACGATTCACGGTGTTTCGTCAGGATCTCGAGCTCGCCAATCCCCGAGCCAATCCACTCCTGATGCGGCAGCTCGCGGAGGTGACGACCGGCGGCGTACGGCTTCCCGAGGAACTTGCGACCGTGTTTGAAGAGATCGCCGCAACCCCTCCGGCCATCGAATCCCAGGAGCAGTGGTCGTTCTCACCATGGGACACCTGGCCGATGTTCCTCCTCATGGCAGGCGGCATGGCCACGGAGTGGTTGCTGCGCAAGCGATGGGGGCTCGTGTAGCCGACAGTCTACGGGTGTTTCCGTCTTTCTGGGCCGGGGCAGCCTTGCTACCCTCCCGAGCCCGCGCAGCGTCGCGCGAGAGCCTCATCATCGCCTGGGAGTCCCGACGTGCCCCGCCGTCGTGCCATCCGCGAAAAGCTGTTGCTTGGTGCCCTCCTGCTGGGCGTCATGGTGGTGGTGCTGTCGGCGAGCGGCTTTCTCGGCATCTATTCGTATCGACGGCTCGTGCGAGGGTTGTCGTGCCGTGCGGCCGAGCTGCCTCTGGCCAGTGAACTCGGCGAATGCGTCGGGATGCTCCGCCTCGCCCACGCCAGGGCGCTCTCGTCGGAAGCGCCCGATGCATCGGCTTTCCTGTCGGGGATGCGGGCCACCGAGGCGGCGCTCGAGGCCTACCGTCAGGAACTCGCGGCGTTCGAGCTCGACGACTTCCGGCTGGCGGATCGGACGCATGAGGCCCGGACGGCCCAACGCATTTCCGATTGCCTCGCCACCATCGACTCCATCTCGCATCAGCATGCCACGGATTCGGAATCGATCGACGCCGTGACGACTCGTCGAGGCATGCTGTTGGCCGTGGCGCCGCATCTCGATGCCCTGGCATCGCTCACCGCAGAGCTGCCGTCGTTTCTTCAGGAGCGGCTCCACGACCTCTCCAGCGAAGTGCGCACACGATACCGCACGCTCATCATCACCACCTGGACGGCGGCGATCGCAGCCGCCTGCCTCCTCACCGCCATCGCGGTGCTGACCTACCGATGGGTGTTCAAGCCGCTGCGGATGCTCGGTCACGGATCGCGCCGCGTGGCATCGGGTGATTTCTCGTTCCGCATTCAGGTCGACACCAAGGACGAGATGGCGGAACTCGCCGGGGCGCTCAATGACATGACGGAGCGGTTTCAGGCCATCCGCGATGATCTCGACCGGCAGGTGCAGGAGCGCACCCGGGAAGTGATTCGCAGCGAGCAGCTGGCGAGCGTGGGGTTTCTTGCGGCGGGGGTGGCCCACGAGATCAACAATCCTCTGGCGTCGATCGCGATGTGTGCCGAGTCGTTGGAGGGACGATTCAACGAGCTCGCCGCCGACGATGCCGATGCCACGATTGTTCGACGGTACCTCGCCCTGATCCAGAGCGAGGCCTTTCGATGCAAGGGGATCACGGAGAAGCTCCTCGACTTTTCGCGGCTGGGCGAGGTGCGGCGGCAGGCGACCGCGCTCGCCGCACTCGTGGCCGACGTGTCGGAAATGCTGCGGCACGTGGGGCGGTTTGCGGGGCGGACGATCGAGATCGAGGAAGGCCCTGATGCCCTCGTGATGGTCAATCCCCAGGAGATCAAGCAGGTGGTGCTCAACCTCCTCGTCAACGCGCTCGACTCGATCGAGGAATCGGGGCACGTCCGGGTGTCTGTCCGTCAGTCGGCAGGCGAGGCGACCCTGATCCTCGCCGATGACGGGTGCGGGATGACCCAGGAGGTGCTCGAGCATTTGTTTGAGCCGTTTTTCACCCGGCGTCGGGTGGGGCAGGGAACCGGCCTCGGGCTGTCGATCGTGCACCGGATCGTGGCCGATCACGGTGGCCGCATCCAGGCTGCGAGCGATGGTCCAGGCACGGGAGCGACTTTTCGCGTCACGCTTCCGCTCGCCCGCGTCGGCGAGGTGGACATGGCGATTCCAAGCGTTCCTGGACGTGCCGCCTGACATGGCGACGACCATCTGCAAGGAGATTTCGTGAGATCATCGACCCGGCTGATGCGAGTCCTGTTTGCCGACGATGAGGCGTCGCTGCAGGAGCTGATGCGGATCGAGCTTCCTCGGCTGGGGCATGAGGCGACGGTATGCCCCGATGGTCGCACGGCTCTGGCGGCGCTCGATCGCACGAGCTACGACTGTGTGATCGTCGATCTCGACATGCCCGGCGCCAGCGGCCTCGAGGTGGTGGCCAGGGTTCGGGAGACATCCCCCGACACCGAGACGGTGATCATCACGGGCAAGTCATCGGTCGAGAGTGCGGTGGCCGCGGTGCGGCACGGTGTGTTCGATTATCTCACCAAGCCCTGCAAGCTTTCGGACATCCAGGCGGTGCTCGAGCGGGTTCGGAAGAAACGGGAACTGACGACGAGGCTTCGGGCACTCGAGCGGCGGGTTCGGCAGGCGGAGGGCACCACGCGGCTCATTGGCTCCTCGCAGGGGCTCGAGCAGGTGCGACGGCTCGTGGCTCGCGTCGCAGCGAGCGATGCCACCGTGTTGATTCGCGGCGAGACGGGAACTGGCAAGGAACTCGTCGCGCGGGCGATCCACGAGGGGAGCGGCCGATCGGGCGGCCCGCTCGTCGCGGTGAACTGCGGCGCGCTGCCGGAGCATCTCGTGGAGAGCGAACTCTTCGGGCATCGGAAGGGTGCCTTTACCGGTGCCGATGAGCACCGGGCCGGACTCTTCGAGGTGGCGGACGGCGGCACCCTCTTTCTCGACGAGATCGGTGAACTGCCGAAGCCGCTTCAGTCGCGGCTGTTGCGGGCGCTGGAAAGCGGTGAGATCCGCCGGGTCGGCGACAACCAGCCGATCACGGTGGATGTGCGGGTGGTGTGCGCCACGCATCGGTCCTTGGAAGCGATGGTCGAGTCGGGCGACTTCCGTGAAGACCTCCTGTTTCGGGTGAACACGTTCGAAATCACGATTCCGCCGCTCCGTGAACGGCGCGACGACATTCCGGAACTCGTCGAATACCTCGTGCGGCGAGCGCGGCCCCAGGTGCCGGCCGAGTCGGTCGTTGCCGACACCACCACGCTCGAGGTGCTGGCGGCTCATCACTGGCCGGGCAACGTCCGGGAGCTCGCGAACGTCGTCGAACACGGTCTGGTTTTGTGTGACGAACTGCCGCTTCAGACGGCGCACCTGCCGACACGGCTGGGGGCTGTCCGGACAGTCGCGGCTTCCCGCACCGATGGTTCACCGGCCGCTCCTGCCACGCCGGCGCGGCCCGAAAGCCTGCGCGAACTCGAGATGCGGGCCATCCTCGAAGGGCTCGACCGCAACAAGGGCAACAAGGCTCGGACGGCCGAAGAACTCGGCATCAGCCTCAAGACGCTCTACAACAAACTCCACCAGCACCACGACGCGCCGCTCGAAAAAACAGGCTGACGCAATCGGGCAGGGTGGAGGGATGGCGATTCGCCATGCCGTCAGGTTTTGCGGACGACTCCGACGAGCACCCCGAGCACGCGGGCGTGCTTGACGTAGATCGGCTTCATCGAGGCGTTGGCCGGCTGAAGTCGAATGCGATCCCGCTCGGGGAACCATTGCTTGAGGGTCGCTTCACCGTCTTCGGTTTGGGCGACGACGATGTCACCGGAATGGGCCGTCTGCTTCTTCTGAATGACGACCCAGTCGCCGTCGGCGATTTGGGCGTCGATCATCGATTCGCCCATCACCTTCAATACGAAATGATTGTCGCGGTTGAAGAGGGTTTCGAAGTCGATTCGCTCGCTCTGCTCTTCTGCCGGCCGGAGGGTGCCGGCGGCGACCCATCCCGCCATGGGAAGGCCGCGAAGATGGGCAGGCTCATTGACCAGTTCGATGGCGCGCGACATGTTTTTGCCGCGGGTGATCAGCCCCTTGCGTTCCAAGGCCTTGAGGTGGCACACCACGCCATTCGGCGATCGAATCGCGAAGGCTTCACCGATTTCGCGAACGGTGGGGCCATAGCCGCGTGAGTGGATCTTGTCGCGGATGAAGGCATAGATCTCCATCTGCCGCTCGGTGGGGGCATCGCCGGCGTCGTCTGACGTGGTGCGGTTCCCGAGGTTGAGGGGATTGCCGCGCACCGCCGCGGCGGCCGCAGCGACGCGGCGGGGCTTCGGTCGCTCGGAGGAGGCTCGTGGAGAGGCTTTGCGCTTTGCCATGGGGGTGGGGCGGGAGCCCGCATCCTTTCTCGCTGGAGAGTGGTATCGGCAGACCCAGGTCTGGACGCCAGTATCTTACTATACGGCCGTTCATTTTCAAGGGGTCATGGCGGGGTCGTGCCGCGGAACCACGTCTGGTCGGTACGATGTCGCCGTGGCGGCAGGGCACTGGCACGGAGGCAGGCGGAATGATCCAGCGACGCAGATGGATGGCGGTTGGTGTTCTCGGACGGTTGGCCTTGTGGGCAGCGTCAGCGCCCGTGGTCCTGGCAGCGCCACAGGCGAACACGGTCGAACCGCCGGCCGAATCGGCTCCGGCGCGGGCAGCCCACGCATCGATCGCCCATGTCAGGATCGCGGGGAGCCTGCCGGAAGGCGTGGGGCAGGAGGGCCTCCTCGCCGACGTGTCTCCCCATCTGCACCGGCTTGTCGAACGGCTCGACAAGGCTGCCGGTGACGCTCGGATCAAAGGCGTGCTGCTGTCGATCGACTCGCCGTCTCTCGGCCGAGGACGGTCGGAGGAACTGCGGGCGGCGATCGCGCGGCTGCGGCGTGCCGGCAAAACCGTCGCCGCGCACCTGGTGAGCGGTTCCCCCGCCCACTACGCCGTGGCCTGTGCGTGCGACACGGTGTCGATGCCGCCCGCGTCGACGCTCGAGATCACCGGCGTGCGGGCGGAGATGATGTTTTTCAAGTCGCTCCTCGATCGGCTGGGTGTGGCCGCCGAGATTCTTCAGGTGGGCGAGTTCAAAGGGGCGGCCGAGCCGCTCATGCGAGACAGCATGAGCCCGCAGCTACGGGCTCAGTATGAGGCCTTCGTGGGCGACCTCTACGATCAGTTCGTGGAACAGGTTGCATCGGATCGCCACATGGCTGAGGAACGGATTCGTGAACTCGTAGACGTCGGTGTTTTTTCTGCCGAGGCAGCCCGCGAGGCGGGGCTGATCGATGCGGTGGGATACGAGGATGAGGCCGCAGCGACCTTGGCCAGTCGGCTCGGGGCGGCGGCGCCGAAGCTCACCCGCGACTATGCCGAGCGGAAGTTCGACGGAGATTTTTCCGGGATCGGCGGTCTCGTGAAGATGATGGAGCTTTTTTCGAGTCGTGGGAAATCATCGACGGCCGGTCGCGGCAAGCGACTTGCGATCGTGCACGTCGCCGGTGAGATTCGCGAGGGGAAGAGCGCCGATGAGCTCCTGATGGGGGGCTCCGCGGGCTCTGAGACGGTGTGCAAGGCGATCCGTGACGCGGCCAAGGATGACCAGGTCGTTGCGATCGTTCTCCGTATCGACTCGCCAGGCGGGTCGGCGCTCGCCAGTGATCTCATCTGGCGGGAAGCGGACCGCACGACCAAGCCGGTGGTGGCCAGCCTCTCCGACATCGCGGCCAGTGGCGGCTACTACATCGCCGTCGCCGCCGATCGGATCGTGGCGGCCCCCGGCACGCTGACCGGCTCCATCGGCGTGGTCGGCGGCAAGGTGGCGATCGGCGACGCACTCGATCGGCTCGGTGTGCACACCGACGTGGTGAGCAAAGGACGCCATGCCGATTGGATGTCGATCCAGAAGCCATTCACCTCCGGCGAGCGGGAGGCCTTTCTGGGGACCATGAAGGAGATCTATCGGCTCTTCACCAGCAAGGTGGCATCCGGACGTCGTCTCGATCCCTCGACCGTGGAAGAGCTCGCGGCGGGGCGGGTTTTCACCGGACGACAGGCGCTGGCCAACGGCCTCGTCGACCGACTCGGCACGCTCGACGATGCGATCGACGAGGCACGCACGCTCGCCGGCATCGACGCCGATGAGGAGGTGGATCAGCTTCTGTTGCCAGAACCGCGTGGGATCCTCGACGACCTTCTGGCCTCATCGGAGAGGGGCATGGGGCCAGCGGCGTGGCTTGCCGCATCCTCGGGCGATGCCACAGTTCGACGTGTGATCGTGACCCGCATGGCGGGAGTGCCGGGGCTCGACGCGTTCCTGGCCGAGGCCGACACGCTGACCCACCTCCTGTCGGGCCGGCCGCAGTTTCTCATGCCGCTGAGGGTTCAGGTGCGCTGAGCGCGGTGGTGACTCAGGAGCAGGCGACATGATGGTGCGAGATGCGATGCGGTCGTGCATACCTGGCCTCCTTGCGAGCGTGCTGGCGGCAGGCGTCGCGTGGGCCGACGCGTCCTCGGCATCGTCCGCTCCTGTTCCGGTGCCACCAGCGGTGCAGGAGCGGCTTCGGCTGGATCCTGTCTACACCCAGTATGCGGAAGCCGCAGGAGGCATCCCGGTGGTGGCAAGCCGCCGAGTGCGGCCCGAGGCTGTGGCCGAGGCGGCCTGGTTGATCACCTGGATGACGAGTCGGCGACCGGATCTGGCGAGGGCGATCGGCCGGTCGCCGGTGCGGTTTGTGGTGATGGCCCACGACGAGTTCACGACTGATGTGCCCGAACATTCCGACCTCGATCCGGCCGACTGGTGGGATCGGCGGGCCCGTGGCCTTGGAGCCACGCTGATTCGGCCAGCCACCAGCTGCGGCGAGGAGAATCTTCTCTGCTTTCCCGGCGATCCCTACGCCACGGAAAACATCCTGATCCACGAGTTTGGCCACACGATCCACGAGATCGGTCTGGCGCAGGTCGATCCGACCTTTCAGCGACGGCTCGAAGCCGCCTTTGCCGAGGCGGCGAAGGAAAAACGGTGGGAGAAAACCTACGCCCGGGAGAATCCGGCGGAGTATTGGGCGGAGGGCGTGCAGAGCTGGTTTCAATGCAATCGCACCAACGACGCGCAGCACGGCCCCGTCAACTCGCCCGAGGCGGTGCGAGAGCACGACCCACCGCTGGCGGCGCTCCTGGCCGAGGTGTTTGGTGATGAGCCTGAGCCGTACTGCCGGCCCCATGATCGTGACGCCTCGGATCGAGGGCACCTCGAGGGATTCGACCGATCGAGCGCCCCGCGATTTGACTGGGGCAATCGTGCGCATCGCCAGCCATCCGGCGAGCGTGCCGCACCGTGATGGATCGCCGCTGGTGGCCGCGTGCTTCGGGGTTGCCCACACGCTGATGGTCGCGCCGTCGCCGCCGTCCCGGCGTCGGCTCCGGCTTGGGTGCGCGTGCGTTGAGGCTACGCTTCGGGGTTGCCCACACGCTGATGTTCGCGCCGTCGCCGCCGTCCCGGCGTCGTCTCCGGCTTGGGGGCGCTTGTGGGCGATTGTGTAGTGGCACGCTTCGGGGTTGCCCACACCCCGTCGCCGGACGCTCGCGTCGGGCATCCATGCCCTTTGGCTCGCTCGGCATTGGCTTCGCTCCGCCATCCTGGCTCCGCTCGACACTGACGCCGTCTCCCGGGGCATGGGCAACCCCTCGCTCGTCACACGGCGGGGCGCTTCGATGCGATGCGTCTGGTGCCCCGTGGAAGCTCAACGGCGTGAGCCGTGGGACCGGCGCGGTGACACGCCCGGCGTGTTTGGCCGTCCCGGCGTCGTCTCCGGCTTTGGGGGCGCGTGCGTTGAGGCTACGCTTCGGGGTTGCCCACACCCCGTCGCCGGACGCTCGCGTCGGGCATCCATGCCCTTTGGCTCGCTCGGCATTGGCTTCGCTGCGCCATCCTGGCTCCGCTCGCCACTGACGCCGTCTCCCGGGGCGTGGGCAACCCCTCGCTCGTCACACGGCGGGGCGCTTCGATGCGATGCGTCTGGTGCCCCGTGGAAGCTCAACGGCGTTGGATGGGGTGGCGGTGCGTGTCCCAGGCCTTACGGCCTCGGGCTTGGACAGGCAGGTGTGAACTCGTTCCGTCCAAGCCCAACGGCGTAAGCCGTGGGATCGGCGTGATGTGGCTGGTGGAGATCGTTGACTCACATCACGTCACCGCAATGCCGTGCGGCGGAGGGTTGACGCGCGTCGGCCTCCGGAATGTGCGAAGCATTCGGCTCTCAGCCTGCAAAGGCCAGGATGGCTTTGCAGGCGTGGAACGGGCATTTCGCCTGGTTCACCAGGCGAGGAGATCGCAGGAGGCGATCCCGGATGCGAAGCATTCGGCTCTCAGCCTGCAAAGGCCAGGATGGCTTTGCAGGCGTGGAACGGGCATTTCGCCTGGTTCACCAGGCGAAATGCGCGAAGGCCTTATTCGCATCCGCCATGCGGTGCACGTTGTCGCGCTTGGTCACCGCGGCACCTTCCCGCTTGTAGGCGGCGATGATTTCCTCGGCAAGCTTCTCGTAGGTGCCACGGCCCTTCTTCTCACGAACGGCCTGGAGCACCCAGCGGATCGCGAGCGACTGCTGGCGGTTGCGATTCACCTGCATCGGCACCTGGTAGGCGGCACCACCCACGCGCTTCGAACGAACCTCGACCGCAGGCTTCACGTTTTCGATGGCACGGTTGAAGATCTCGATCGGCTCCGCGTCGGTGATCTTCTTCGAGACGATGTCCATCGCCTTGTAGAAGAGGTTTTGGGCGACGCTCTTCTTGCCGTCTTCCATCAGGCAGTTGATGAACTTGCTGGCAAGAAGCGACCCATACCGAGGATCGGGGCGGAGCTGTTCGCGGCTGGCGGTGATGTTTCCCATGGTTCTCTAGGCGGAGCGTTGGATGTGGTGGTGAATCGTGATGGTCGAGGGATCAGCCCTTCTTCGCGCCGTAGAGGCTGCGAGACTGCTTTCGTCCCTGAACACCCAGCGTGTCGAGCGCACCACGGATGATGTGGTATCGCACGCCTGGGAGGTCGCGAACACGACCGCCACGCACGAGCACGATCGAGTGCTCCTGAAGGTTGTGGCCTTCGCCGGGAATGTAGACCGTGACTTCCTTTTGATTGGAGAGCCGCACGCGGGCGATCTTTCGAAGGGCCGAGTTCGGCTTCTTCGGGGTCATCGTGCGAACCTGAAGGCAGACGCCGCGCTTCTGGGGGCAGCGGTCGAGCACGGGAGACTTCGAAAACTTCCGCTTGGGACGGCGGCGACTGCGAACGAGCTGGCTGATCGTGGGCATGGGGTCCGGTCAGGAGGGGCTTGGGATTCGGGAATCCCAGAGAATAGCCGAGGATCGGGGGAGGTGAAAGACGCCTCCTCAAATCGGCTGAATTACGGGTCCGGCTGCAGCAGCTCCCCCCGGCCCCCGGCCAACCCGTCCCCGTGCCACTGCCGCCAGGCCGTCACCCTCAGGGCTGCTGCTGCCGGCCGGAATCCCCGTTCCCCCAGCCGCGTCAAAAGCAGGGGCAGGAAGGACGGCCGCCACGCCGCGCCTCGGGTGAACGTGGCCGGCGGCGACGAGCCGTGCGTCAAACTCACGATCGATCCACGCCGCATGCCGAGCCCGGGATCGCGTCCGACGCGTCCGGCAACAACGAGTGTTCCCGCCAGCATCTCGAAGCCCGGCGCGGCGTCGCAGTGTCCCGCGATGGCGATCAGGCCACGACGCAGGCGGCTTCCCGCGAGCGCTCCGGCCGACCCGTGCACCACCACCACGCCCCCCCGCATGCCCATGGGGCTGCCGGGCAGGGCCGCCGCCACGTTGTCGCCCACGTTTCCCGACACCATCACCTCGCCGCCGGTCATGTCGGCCGCCAGCCAGTCGCCTGCGGAACCGGCGATTTCCAGACGGCCTCCAGTCATGCCCTCACCGGCATGTCGGCCCGCGTCGCCCCTGACTCGCACGGTGCCCGACTGCATGCCCGCCGCCAGGAAATGAACTCTCGAGAAGTCGCCGCGGCATTCGATCACCCTATCGCTTGCGTGGCCCGACACCTGAAAGAGGTCGCCGAGCGGACAGGGGCGGCAGTCGGTCAGGAGTGGAAGGCGTGCCACTGCCTCGGCCGTCATGGAGGCGACGCGGTCGGGTGCCAGGCCCGAGGCATCGATGGACAGCGGCCCTGAGGCGTCGGTTCGGGGAACGAGAACGAGTGGCATGGAGGATTCGTGAACGGGCAGCGGAGAAGCATGCTTCTTCCGCCGCCGAGCATACCCGTCCACGAGTCCTCGGCGGTCCCCGCCCCGCTCATGGCCGGACGCGGCTGGCCCCAGCGTTGGCTCAAGGCCAGGTGCCGGCGGCCAAAGGCCTCGTGAATCGGCCCGGGCGAGGGGCGATCATGCCGCGATCGGGAACTCTCCCAGTCGAGACGATTGTGCTGCCTCGACCCGAAGAAAACTGCGTCGCACGGCGGCGGTTCGCGGTTGTGGGGGAAGGCCCGGCACCTATACTCTCGGCTCACTTCCGGCTCGCCGAAACACTCGCGAAGAGGTTTGGCGGCGGATCGAGGCTGAATCTGGAGAAGGTGCGATGCGGTTTACGCTGCTCGATCGGGTTCTGGACGTGGAGCCCGGCAAATCGATCACGGCCATCAAGACGGTGTCGCTCGCCGAGGAATACCTCGGCGATCACTTCCCCCGTTTTCCGGTGCTGCCCGGCGTGTTGATGCTCGAAGCGATGACGCAGGCCGCAGCCTGGACGATCCGACTCGGCGAAGACTTCGCCCACAGCATGGTGGTGCTGCGGACCGCCAAAAACGTGAAGTACGGTGATTTTGCCGAACCGGGCCGCGTGCTGACGGTGACGGCCCAGGTGCAGTCGCAGGACGCCACCACGACCACCGTCAAGGCGAGCGGGATGGTGGGCGACCGCACGAGCCTGACCGCCAGACTCATTCTCGAACGCTACAACATGGCGGATCGGCTTCACCACGGGGCCGCACTGGATGCCCGAGTGCGGTCGGAGATGCGGAAGCTCTGGGCGTTGCTCCACCCAAGTCGCGGGCTCTCCCAGCGGCAGGTGGTCTACGGGTCGGGGGCGGCCACCCCGGCCGCCTCGGCGGCGGTTGGCGGGTAGGCCGACGGGCTTACAGCCTTCCTGGATTCGCCATTTCTTGGCGGGTTTTTCCGCTTGGCCCTTTTTCGCGGGTGGAAAATAGGCAAGTTCGGGTTTTCATGCGGGCAGGCCGACATTACAACATCGTCGCCCTGCGGGCAGTTCCTACCCTCCCATTCTCAAGGTGAATCGTCGATGCCGTCTCGTGATGAAATCTTCGAAAAGGTGAAGTCTGCCCTCGTCGATGCGCTGGGCGTGGACGAAGACGATGTCACCCCGGGTGCCACCATGGTTGGTGACCTCGGTGCGGAATCGATCGACTTTCTGGACATCGTGTTTCGTCTCGAAAAAGCGTTCAACATCAAGATCTCCCGGGGCGAACTGTTCCCCGAAGACGTGCTGTCGAGCTCGGAGTTCGTGACGGATGGCAAGGTGACGCCGGCCGGCATCGCCGCGCTGAAGGCGCGGATGCCCTTTGCCGACCTCACCAAGTTTGAGGCGAATCCCAGCGTGCAAAACTTCGCGAACACGCTCACCGTGGAGGACATGGTGAAGTACGTCGCGAGCAAGCTGGGCCAGTAGGGCTTCGGCCTGCGGGGCTGATCGCTCCGCACAGCTTCCCCTGAGAGCAGCGGCCCGCCGCGAAGGATTTCATGCGCTGGTTTTGGATCGACCGTTACGAGGAGTTCATCCGCGGCAAGCACGCCACGGCCGTGAAGAACGTGTCGCTGGCGGAGGAGCATCTCCACGACCACTTCCCGGGCGTGGCGATCATGCCAAACTCCCTGATCGTCGAAGGGATGGCCCAGGCGGCCGGGCTGCTCGTGGCCGATGCCATCGACTACAACCGGCGGGTGGTGCTCGCGAAGGTGGCGTCGGCCGTGTTTCACTTCGACGCGGTGCCCGGCGACACGATCCGATTTCGGGCAGAGATTCTCGATCTGAAGCCGGCCGGTTCACTCACCAAGGTGACCAGCACCGTCGGCGACAGGCTCCAAGGCGAGGCCGAACTGTTCTTCGCCCATCTGGAGCCTGGTGAGGGCGTTCCCAAGCTTTTCGAATCGGAGGAACTCCTCCGATGGCTCGATCAGCTCCATATCTACGAGGTCGGCCGCGACGAGTCGGGCCAGCCGCTTGCGCGGCCCGACTGGTGAGGCCAAGCGGAGGCGGGCGATGGCTGCCGGCAGGCGTCGGGTGGTGATCACGGGCATGGGCTGCATCACGCCGTTGGGCGTGGGCGTCGAGCCCCTCTGGAAGAATCTCGTCGCCGGTGCCTCGGGCGTCGGGCGGACGACGATCTTTGATGCGTCGAAGTTTCCCACCAAGATCGCCGCCGAGGTGAAGGGCTGGGACATCGCCGACGAAGGGCAGGATCCCAAGGTGTGGGAATACTGCGGCCGTCACACGAAGTTTGCCGCCGGCGCCGCGCTGCAGGCGATGAAGGCGGCTGGGCTTCCCAACGGCCTCCCCGCCGATCCGACGCGGCTCGGCATCTATCTCGGCAGTGGCGAGGGGCAGCAAGACTTCGAAGCCTTCACCCGGATGATGATGGCGTCGATCGAAGGCGACCGGCTCGACGTGGCCAAGTTCACGAGGCTCGGCCTCGAGACGCTCCATCCGCTGTCGGAGGTGGAGCAGGAGCCCAACATGCCGGCCGGCCATCTTGCCGGCCTCTTCGATGCGCAGGGGCCAAACCTCAACTGCCTCACCGCCTGTGCGGCGTCGAGCCAGGCGATCGGAGAGGCGGTCGAGATCGTTCGGCGAGGCGAGGCCGACGTGATGCTTTCCGGCGGCACCCACAGCATGATTCATCCGTTTGGCGTGACGGGGTTCAACCTGCTCACCGCGCTCTCGACTCGGAATGATGAGCCCACCCGCGCGAGCCGCCCGTTCGACAACGACCGTGACGGCTTCGTGCTTGGCGAGGGGGCGGCGATGGTGGTGCTCGAGGAACTCGAGCATGCGAAGCGACGTGGCGCGACGATCCACGGCGAGGTGATCGGCTACGGCTCCACCGCCGACGCCTACCGCATCACCGACACCCATCCGGAAGGGCGAGGTGCCGCCGCCTGCATCCGAATGGCGCTCGCGGATGCCGGCATCGGGCTCGAGGACATCCACTACATCAATGCCCACGGCACCAGCACGGACGTCAACGACAAGGTCGAGACGCTCGCGATCAAGAAGGTCTTTGGCGAGCGGGCGTATCAGATTCCGGTGTCGAGCACGAAGAGCATGATGGGGCACCTGATCGCCGCGGCCGGAGCGACGGAACTCATCGTGTGCCTCTTGTCGATTCGCGATGGCCTCCTTCCGCCGACCATCAACTACGAGACGCCGGATCCCAACTGCGATCTCGATTACGTTCCCAACAAGGTGCGGGAAGGAAAGGTCGACTTCGCCCTCTCCAACTCGTTCGGATTCGGCGGTCAGAACATCTCGCTGATCGCTGGCCGATACCGCGGGTAGCGCCGGGCGGCACGACGGCGCGGCTTGCCCATCTTGCCAGCCGCAGGGTTTTCTCAACCGGCGCCGGCGGCACGACCGATACCACCGGGGACATGAGGACCATCGATCGCGGGCGGAGTGCCCGTGGCGGCGGTCCGCCAACCGGGAACCTGCCCATGAATACGCTGTCGCGTGCCTTCGGACTGGTCGTCGTGGCCTCCGTGATTGCCACGTCGAGCGGCTGCTCGATCATCGACCGCCTCTTCCTGCTCAACACCGACGGCCCGCATGGCCACCACGCCACCCAGGGCGGTGCCTGCCAGGACGGCATGTGCCCCACCGGCCAGTGCGGCCCCGAGGGCTGCCCCACCGGCAACTGTCAGAGCGGCAACTGCCAGGACTGTGCCGACGGGTCGTGTCATCCCAAGCATGTTGGCCGCTATGGTGGCCTGGCGAAGCACCACCTGTCGCCCGCCGAGAAGGCGGCGCTTGCGGGCAGCGACTACGGTGCCACGCAGCCGGCCGGTCCGCCGAGCGGTGCCGTTGCCTATCCCTACTACACCACGCGTGGCCCCCGTGACTTCCTCGCCAAGTGCCCGCCGTCGATCGGACCGCAGTAGTGTGATTGCCTCGGTCGCGCGGTGGGCGGCTCGGAGCGTCATCAGGGACACGCCATGACAGAGGGCTCGCCGCGGCAGGCATCCGGATCGCCGCTTTCCTTCACCGGATGGCTCATCTGCGGCATCGCCGCGATCGGGTTCGCCTTCGACATCTACGAACTCCTGATGCTTCCGCTGGTGGCGCGACCAGCCCTGCTGGAGCTCGGGGGATTCCAGCCGGGAAGCCCGGGCTTCCTGCGATGGGTGGGGCTCCTGTTTTACGTGCCCGCGCTCTGCGGAGGCGTGTTTGGCCTGCTCGGTGGCTACCTGACCGACCGGCTTGGCCGCCGACGCGTGCTCACCTGGAGCATCCTGGTCTACGCGTTCGCCGCGTTTGCCGCCGGGTTCTCGACGAGCCTGTCGATGCTGCTCGTCTGCCGATGCCTGGTGTTTGTCGGCGTCTGCGTCGAGTTCGTGGCGGCCGTCGCATGGCTCGCGGAGCTGTTTCCCGATCCGCGGCAGCGGGAGCGGGTGTTGGGATACACGCAGGCCTTTTCGTCGATCGGCGGACTGTTGGTGGCGGTCGCCAACGGTCTGGCGGTGCAGATTGGGCCGAGTCTTCCAGCCATTCAGATGCCGTCGTGGCTGAGCATGCTCGGGCAGATCGGAGCCGGTCATGAGCACGAGGCCTGGCGGTACACGCTCATGTCGGGGCTGATTCCGGCGGTACCCCTGATCCTCATCCGTCCCTTCCTGCCCGAGTCTCCGATCTGGGCGGCGCGACGGGCGGCCGGCACGCTGAAGCGGCCGTCGATTGCGGCGCTCTTCGCTCCCGACCTGCGACGCACCACGATCGTCACCGCCATCGGATTTGCCTGTACGCTTGGTGTGGCCTTTGGTGCCATCCAGCAGATGCCGCAGATGGTGCCAGGCCTGGCCGAGGTGAAGCAGGTGGCCGGTGAGGCAGGACAAAAAGCGGCGGACGCAGCTCGCGACAAGGGCGAGCAGGATGCCGCGAAACTCCAGACGATCGCCGCTGGGGCCGCCGCCCGTCACGGGCAGAAGATGGCCGCCGAATACACGAAGATGCAGGAGCTCGGCGGTCTGATCGGGCGATGCCTCATGGCGGTCGTGCTGGCTGCTGGCATCGCCTGGGGCTGGAAGCTCCGGCTTCTGCAGATTCCGGGCCTGCTGCTGACACCACTGGTGTTCTGGTATTTCCTGCGGGTGCCGAACACGACGTTCTTCGAGATCCCGCTCGAGTGGATGCACCTCGGTCGCCTCCCCGTCACCACCATGTCGATCGGGATGTTTCTGGTGGGGCTCGTCACGGTCGGGCAGCTTTCCTTCTGGGGCAACTACCTCCCGCACGTGTATCCCGTGCATCTCCGAGGGACGGGCGAGAGCTTCGCCGCCAACATCGGCGGTCGAATGATCGGCACCTCGGCCGCCGCAGTCACCCCGTGGATCGCCGGACTCCTGCCGTATGGATCAGCGCCGCTCAACTTCGCCTCGGCCGCCGCGATCGTCGGCACCGTGATCTGCCTCGTGGGGCTGGCGGTGAGTTTTCTGCTGCCCGAGCCACGGCCGGACATCGACCACTGACCGGCTTGGTTCGTGTCGTTGGCCTGGTCAGTCGAACAGACGGTAGGCGATGGCGGCGAGAAAGCCAGTGCTGGCGAGCACGGCGGCTTCTCCGATCAGGGCCTCGTTCACGATCGGCGACCCCGACAGCACGTACTTCACCATGAGCAGGATCAGCATGGTGGCAAAGACGATCGCATACCCGGCCACGACGTAGTCGCAGAGCCAGTTTGTCGGGAAGGCCCAGAGCAGCACGATTCCCATGCCGGCGATGAAGACGCCCGTGGCGATGTGGCCGAGCAGATCCGTGCCGACGGGCTGTCCCGTCGTGATGAGGCGGGCGAAGAGCACCGACAGCGTCAGGGAGGCCACGACCGCATAGGTGAGGCCGACGTAGGGGAGGACGTGCGACGCCGAACTGGCACACTCCGTCAGGAATGCCGCACACGCAAACCCAAACAGCACGCCGATGAGCGTGATCTGGATCCACCATCGCGTCGACCACGGGGGGCTGGCCTCCCCCAGCGACAAAAAGGCCGCCAAGCCCAGCGCGTGCGCGATGAGCAGCACCCAGGAGAACGTCAGGACGAAGAACTTTCTCGACATCACGTCGTGCACGGCATGACCCTCATATCGCCGGGCGACCCCGCGGCGATTCCTACGCACGAGGCTCACGAAAGGTTCATCGCGGCGCTGAGGCCGGGGTTTTCCGTCTGGGAGCCGGTCCGCCTGGGGCGGGTGGTTTATTCGGCGAGGGTGCGAGGGGCTCGTGGAGCGTCGTCCGGCACGGTCGGCACGGTCCAGATCGTGTAGAGCCCGAAGGAGACCAAGGCGAGCGTGACGTATTGCAGATACCACGGGAGGGCGTTGAAAAAGAGCGTCGTGGTCACCACCGCCAGGACCATCACCACGGCCCGATGCTTGAGGCTACGCCGGATGCCATGGTAGTGCTGCCAATCGTCGAGGGTGGGCCCGAACGTGCGCGACCGGTGGAGCCACGCGTGGATCCGCGGCGATCCCTTGTAGAAGCACCAGCTCGCCAGGAGCACGAAGGGTGTGGTGGGCACGAGCGGCAGCACGGCGCCCACGATGGCCAGCCCAAGGCACGCCCATCCGCCGGTGACGAACAGGAAGCCGCGAATTGGGTCGGTGACGGGTCGGAGGTCCATGGGAAGGGGCCCGAGGCCGGCGGAGCGGCGGGAAGTGCCGGGGATTCTATCACGTCGCATTTTTCCGTATGATCCCGGCCGCCACGATCGTGGCCCCCGCCCCACGCCCTCCGGAGACGAACCATGCCCCTCGTGCCCATGCGGATCCTGCTCGACCATGCCGCCGAAAACGGCTACGGACTCGCGGCGTTCAACGTCAACAACATGGAGCAGATCCAGTCGATCATGGAGGCGGCGAAGGAGACCGATTCCCCCGTGATCGTGCAGGCCTCGCGTGGGGCGCGCAGCTACAGCCAGGACAACTACCTCCGGCACCTCATGCTCGCCGCCGCCGAACTCTATCCGGCCATCCCGATCGCGATGCATCAGGATCACGGCAACTCGCCGGCCACCTGCCAGAGCGCGATCGACAATGGATTCACGAGCGTGATGATGGACGGTTCGCTCAAGGAGGATGGCAAGACCCCCGCTGATTTCGACTACAACGTCAAAGTGACCAAGGACGTGGTGACGCTCGCCCACCGGCAGGGCGTGTCGGTCGAGGGTGAACTCGGCTGCCTCGGGTCGCTCGAAAGCGGCGAGGGTGAGGCCGAGGACGGTCACGGCGCCTCCGGCAAGCTCTCGCACGACCAGCTGCTCACCGATCCCGATGAAGCCGCCAGGTTCGTGGCCGCCACCGGCGTCGATGCGCTCGCGGTCGCCATCGGCACGAGCCACGGAGCCTACAAGTTCACCCGCAAGCCCGACGGTGACGTGCTCGCGATGAAGCGGATCGAGGAGATCCACGCCAAGCTCCCCAACTGCCATCTCGTGATGCACGGGTCGTCGAGCGTTCCGCAGGAGCTCCAGGACATCATCAACTCGTTCGGCGGCCAGATGCCGCAGACGTGGGGCGTGCCGGTGGAGGAAATCCAGAAGGGCATCAAGCACGGCGTGCGGAAGATCAACGTCGACACCGACTGCCGCATGGCGATCACCGGCGCGATCCGCAAGGTGCTTGCCGAGTCGCCGGCGAAGTTCGACCCGCGCGACTACCTCAAGCCGTCCCGCGAGGCGATGAAGAAGGTGTGTGCCGAGCGGATGGTGCAGTTTGGCCAGGCCGGCAATGCCGGCAAGGTGAAGTGCATCACGCTGGCCGAGATGGCAGCCCGGTACGCCGGCCGCTGACCGTCGGCCGCAGGCGAGACGCTCGGACTCCGCGGAAAAACCGCAGGGGGAAAGCCCCGTTGCGTGGTTTGCCCAGCATGCCTACCATCCCGCCCCGCGCGGGGAGTCCGCGCAGACTCCCCGGCGGTGGTGTGGACATGGACGACGTGCATGATGACGTGGTGCTCGAACATGGCCGCTCGGTGCTGCGCGCCGAAGGGGAGGCGGTGCTCCACGCGGCCAAGGTGCTCGATCAGTCATTCTGCGATGCCGTGCAACTTCTCCTGCGGTGTACGGGCAATGTCGTCGTGACCGGCATCGGCAAGGCGGGGCTCGTCGCGCGGAAGATTTCCGCCACGCTTGCGTCCACCGGCACACCCAGCCATTTCCTCCATCCGGCTGAGGCGATGCACGGTGATCTCGGCGCGGTTCGTGCCGACGACACCGTGCTGGCCCTGTCGCAGTCGGGTGAGACGGAGGAGATCACACGACTCCTTCCGCACCTCGCGGCCAGAAGGGTTCCGATCGTGGCCCTCACGGCCCGTCGAGAGAGTGCCTTGGGCCGCGCCGCCGACGTGGTGGTGCCCACTGGCAGTCTTCGCGAGGCCTGCTCGCTCGGCCTGGCGCCGAGCACGAGCACCTCGCTGATGCTCGCGCTCGGTGACGCGGTGGCGCTCGTGGTGAGCCAGCTTCGACGGTTCACCCCCGAGGATTTTGCTGCACGGCATCCTGGCGGCAGTCTCGGCCGTCAGTTGATGCTCGTGGAGGATGCGATGCGACCCCTGGCCGAATGCCGGCTGGCGACGCCGAGCGATACCGTGCGGGATGTGTTCGTGCGGCCGTTGCCACCGCGTCGGACCGGCGCGGTGATGATCCTCGACGACCATGGCGCGCTCGCGGGCATCTTCACCGACAGCGATCTGGCGAGGCTCTTCGAGCGCCGTCACGACGCCGCGCTCGATGAGCCGATCGGGCGGGTGATGACCCGCCGTCCCACGACGCTCCCGATCGGCACCCGGCTCCGCGACGCCGTGGCGATCCTCGAGGCGCGACGGCTGAGCGAACTTCCCGTGCTCGACGCCGACGGTCGTCCGGCCGGATTGCTCGACATCGTCGACCTCGTCGGGCTCGTCTCCCCGGAGGTGCTCGCCGCGCCGACATCCGCCGCCGCCTGACACTCCCCACGCGAACCCAGCCATGTCCGACTCCATCGACCTCGATCACCGGCTCGCCCGCGTGCAGCTTCTTCTGCTGGACGTCGACGGGGTGCTCACCGATGGAGGGGTCACCTGGAACAACCAGGGGATCGAGTCGAAGACCTTTCACATCCGTGACGGCCTGGCCCTGCGTGCCTGGCAGCGGTCGGGCGGGCGGACGGGAATCATCACCGGACGGTCGAGTCACGTCGTGCAGCTTCGGGCAGATGAACTGGGCATCACGTTCGTGCGACAGGGTGTCGACGACAAGGTGGCGGCGGCCGAGGCCGTGTTGCGGGAGGCCGGCGTCACGTGGGATCAGACCGCCTTCGTCGGCGACGATCTTCCGGATCTGCCCGTGGTGATGCGGGCAGGGCTCGGCGTGGCGGTGTCCGATGCCTGTTCCGAACTGCGGCAGGCCGCCCGGCTCGTGACGTCGCTGCCAGGCGGCCGTGGTGCGGTGCGGGAGGTGGTCGAGCGGATGATGAAGGCCCGTGGCGGCTGGGATGCCGTCGTGGCCCGATATGCCGGTTCCCGGGTCTGACACCTATCACGCGGTGAGGAGGCGATGGAGCATCGACTCGGACGCACGCTGCGGGTGTTTCTCGTGGTCTTGGCAGCGGCGGGCTTTTACCGCCTCGCCGCCGTGCCGATCATCGAGCCACGGATTCGTGACACAAGTGCGGCCCTCGAGATGTCGCCCGAGGAGGCCGCGGCCATCCGTACCCGCGCCGATCAGCGGTTGGCGGCACTGGGAGACGTCTTTCCCCCCGGCGCGTGGGAGCGAGACAACCCGATCATGCTCGAGAGCCGGCAGATGCGACTGCTCTTCAAGGATTACCACTCCCTGCCCGACGGTCGCGTGAACCTCGTTCCATGCACGCTCGTGATCCTGCCCGATCGCAACCGCATGGCCGCCGACGGACCGCCCGGCCGCACGCTCGTGATGCGGGCGCCTCAAGGGGCCGTGCTCGAGTTTGACGAGCCACTCGACCTCAAGCAGGGGCGACTGGCCCGGCTGATCGGAGGGAGTCTTCGCGGTCAGGTGATGATTCGCGGCACGCCCACGGTGGCGGGAGCCGAGGATGATATCGAGATCGTGACCCGCGACATCGAACTCGATGAGCTCGAGGTGCGCACGGGCGAAATGGTGCAGTTTCGGTATGGGAGATCGAGCGGCAGTGGCCGCGGGCTCGTGGCGAGGCTTCGGCCGCGGCCCGGTCCCGCAGGCCCGAGGGCGTCTGCTCCTCCGGGCCCCGGCGACAAGGGGCCAAATATCGGAGGAGTCGATTCGATTCGGCTCGATCGTGACGTGGCCATGCGGATCGAGGGCGTCACGGGAGGCATGCTGCCTGGTGCGTCGGGCACGCGATCGGGATCCGACGAGACGACGGCAGCGCCGGTTCCGGTGCTGGTGAGCTGCCGCGGGGCGCTCTGTCTGAATGTGTCGGCCAACGTCATCACGCTCGAGGATCACGTCGATGTGATCAGGGCTGCCGAAGGCGGGTCCACCGAACAGATGGCGTGCGATCTCCTGGCCATCGTGCTGGCGCGCAAGCAGCCTGGCCCTGGTGCCACGGCTTCGGCTGGTGCCACGGCCTCGGCGGGCGCGGCGCGCGGCGGACTCGAGCCGGTCGAGATACAGGCGAAGGGAGGGCCCGTCGTGGCCCGTTCCACGGGCAGCCAACTGGAGGCGCGGGCGGCTCGGCTCGGCTACGAAATCGCCACGCGGCGCATCCTGCTCGATGGTGATGAACCGGTCTCGCTCGTCGTGCAGGGTAACGAGATGGAGGCCAAGAAGATCGACTACACGCCGGGCCCTCCGGGCGACCCTGGAACGCTCTTGGCGGTGGGCCCCGGCTGGATCCGCATGCGGTCGGAGCGATCGCCCCCGGCCCAGGCCCGCTGGCAGCAATGGCTGCGGATGCGTCCGGATGGCACGGGGCACGTCGTGTCGCTGGCGGGCGATGCCGATGTGACCGTCGAAGGGCAGGGAAGGCTTTCGGCATCGGAGCTCCATCTCTGGTTGGATGTGGTGAAGGGGGCTCGCCCCACCTCGCCAACGCCCGGGCCCGATCTCTCGGGGGTGCGGCCTTCCCGGCTGCTGGCTCGCGGCATGGTGGAAGCGGATGCCGAGGAAGTGGCGGCCCGCACCGATCGGCTCGAACTCTGGTTCCGCACCGTCGAGCCGCCGGCTCCGGCGCCGCCTCCGACCGCGGCGACGATTCCTGCGGCTGCCGTTGCCGCGGCCGCCGTCGCCACAGGGCCGCCCACCGCTCCATCGCGTGTTCCAGTGGCACCGCCTCCCAGGCCTCCGGTCGCGTCGCCGCCCACGAAGGCACGAGGCAAAATGATCGCGACGGCGACGCTCGTCCGTGGCCAGGTGACACTGTCGCCGGGCGGAAACGAGGTCGATGAGATGTCGATGGAGGGGCAGGTGCATCTGGCCGAGCAGCCGCTGGCGGCCGTGGCGCCAGGCGGACCTCCACCGGAGCCAGGGCTCGACATCAAGGGTGACCAGATGCAGGTCACTCGGCCCACGCGGCCCGAGGCGAAGGCGATCGTGTCGGGGCGACCTGCAGTCGTCAGCGGCCGTGGTCTCGATCTCCTCGGGCCGATGATCGAGTTTGATCGTGGGCACAACCGGCTCACCGTCGATGGCGCCGGCAAACTCACCCTTCCCATGGCCGGAGGTGCGGCCGGCCTCGAATCGCTCTCGCTGACAGGGGCTGCGTCCCCACCACCTCCGGTCGACGCCCCGCCGGGCCGTCTCGATGTGACCTGGAAAGGACGCCTCGACTTCGATGGCCAGCGGGCGAGGTTCGTCGAATCGGTCGAGGCTGACGGCGGCACGGCAGTGCTGCACGCGGGCTCCCTCGACGTGATCTTTGACCGTCCCTTCGAGTTCGCCGCCGGTGAGGCCCGTGCCGGAGGCCAGCCACAGGTGGCGAAGATCGCCTGCGGTTCTGGCGTGAAGATCCTGAGCGAGTCGATCGACGATGCCGGCGAGCCCTCGACCGAGCAGTTGTTCGTGCGGGATCTGGTGATCGATCGTGTCAGTGGCGACGTGACCGGATCCGGTCCGGGGAGGCTGACCAGCACCCGCACCGGTCAGCCCATGCAGATGCCCGCCCCGGGGGCCACCGCGCAGCCCGTGTCGGCCGTCTCCAGGCCTTCACGCCTCACCTATCTCGGTGTCGATTTCCAGCGCGGCTTGCGCGGCAACCTCAATCGTCGTGCCATGGAGTTTCATCAGCGGGTCGAGGCGATCTGGGGTCCCATCAACAAACGGGGGGATGTGCTCGATCCGCACGCTGCCGGTGGCCTCGCCGAAGGCGCGGTGGCCATCTCCTCCGATGTGCTCGGCGTCGGGCAGGCGGCCCCGATGCCAGGCCGGCAGCGGTCGAGCCTCGAACTCGCCGCCGGGGGCAACGTGCTCGTGGAAGGGGAGTCGTTCACGGCGAGGAGCGCACGGCTCACGTGGAGTGAAGCCAAAGACCTCCTCGTGTTCGAGGGGGATGGTCGCACCGACGCCCAGCTCTTCCGGCAGCTGAAGGCGGGTTCGCAGCCGTCCACCGCCTCGGCGGGCAAGATTCTCTATTGGCGGGGTGCCAACCGCGTGGACATCGAAGACGCCCGCTACATCGACCTCGACCAGATTCGGGGCGGAGGGGGCAGCATGCCAGGCACCCTTCCGGGCGCCCGACCCGCTCAACCCCTCGCGCCGCCTCGTGTGCCTGGGACCTGATCGATCACCCCTCGATGCCCAGAGGGTGTTTGGGGAGCGTCACCGCATCCCGTGACGCGATGGTCTGCCGGCCGTATCCGTGCGATCAAACGCCGTGGCGTAGTGGCGATACCAGTCGCTCTGAAACACGAGCTCGGGGTCGTATTTTCGCTTGAGCTGAAAAAACTCGTGGATTCGTGGGTGGCAGGCGGCCACCTGCTGCGGCGACGCCCAGCCATGGTAGGTCAGATAAAACGATCCGCCGAACTCGATCGCTCGCGCGATGATCTGCCGAAATTCGTCTTTGGCTTTTTCGATTCCCGCCGCTGTGTGCTGGACATGCAGGTTGCAGACGATGCACATGAATCGCTCGCGAGCCCAGGGGAGAAAGGTTTCCGTGTCAGGCTCGATGTATCGGATCGTGCCGTACGTCAGATCGGCGTGACGTGCCACCAGGTCCTTACGGATCTTCTCGAGATACGGGAGGAGGTTTTCATGCGGGACGTAGACCTCGGTGATCATCTCGGTGCCACTGGTGGCGTCCACCGCCATCCGGTGACCCACGAACTCGCCCGCGAGCTGATGGTGGTCCGACCACGAGACTTGGCCGTCGGTGCGCAGGTAGTGCGACGCGTATTCGTGAAAGGCCCGCTGTTTGTCGACCCGCAGCAGTTTGTACAAGCGGGCCCAGTCTTCCTTCACGAGGCGTTCGGGGCTGCTCGTGACCGGTGTCTCCCACGGGACCGGACAATACGCAGGGAAGATCGCCGGATGGGTGTCGGCGGGCCCGCTGAGGTCGACGCTGTATTGGCAATCACCGAACAGGCAGCCTTCCTCGATGCGCCGCGCAAGCCGATCCGGCAGGTCCTTGAGCACAATCTGTTCGACGAGCCTCTTCACCTTGAACTGCCGGTCGAGACGCAGCGTGACCTCGGTGATGATGCCGAACAGGCCGAAGCCGCCGATGGCAAGCGAGAACAACTCGGCGTTCTCGCGTCGACTGCAGGTGAACACGGTGCCGGCGGCATTGAGCAATCGAAACGATTCCACGTCGTCTACGATCGGCGGGCGAAGGAGCGTTCGGCCATGCACATTGGCCGAGAGGGAACCGGCGAGGGTCACGTCGTCCACCCCCGTTTGCTTCGACCGAATGGTCCAGGGCCGTTCCGCCGACGGCTGACGTCGATGGAGACCCTCGATGAGCTCGAGCCACTGGATCCCGGCGCCCACGGTCACCAGGCCCCGCTCCGTGTCGAGATGGCGAATCTCCTTCAGCCCGGTCAGGTCGATGTGCAGATTGCCCGTGCCAAACTGCTGCCTCCCCATCGCGTGCCTGCCGCCAGAGACACTGATGGCACGCGAACCCCGTCGCGCCCGATGAACCGCGGCGGCAACCTCGTCCTCCGATGTGGGCCGGATCACGCCGTGCACGCGAGTCGCGTTCAGCTGCGACTGGACGTCGTTCAGCATCACACCTTCCGAAGCAGTGTCGGCCGGATACACGGGGCACCTCCGCAACCATGATTCATGGAACGGTACCCGTTGGGCCTGCGGGAGGCAAACGAGGCCGCTCGCTCAGACGAGTCGGCGCGACTCCTGGTCAAGCGCATCGAGCACGAAGGCCATCACATCGGGGGCGATCGTGTCGTCATACGTCACGCTGTGGCTGCCGCCGCGGGGCTCCAGCATCGCCCGATGCGGGATGCCGAGGGCGACGAGCTTGCCATGGAGCCGCACGGCGCCGTCGTGCCAATGCCGGTCGTCGGGGTCGCTGGCAAAACATTGGTGACGTGGCCAGTTGAGCGGATGCACGTGAAGGATCGCGGTTTCCTGGCGGGCACGTTCGACGTCGCCGAAGAGCTGCCAGAGGGTGTCGTAGCGATCGCCGTCGTCACGCTCGCCCGCCTCGCGCATTGCGAGGTGAAAGTCGATCGCCGGTGCGATCGCGGCGGCGATCGGGAAAAGCGTTGGGTGCCGGTAGGCGATCCGAAGGGCTCCCTGGCCCCCCATGCTCGTGCCGATCAGCGCGATGCCGGGCGGGGCCACGCCGAATCGCTCCTGTATCGCGAAACGGATGGCCTCGGTGACGAACCGTTCGGGAGTGACCAGGGGATCGAAGGAGGGAACGATGCGGTCGAGCCACCACGACCGCCCCGACCGCGGGGCGAGAACCGGCAGGCGATGGGCCTCCACGAGGTCTCGCAGCACCGGGAGATCCTGGAGCCATCGCTCGTGCACGCCATGGAGGTAGATGAGGGCTCGGCCCGGAGCCGGATCGGGCGGCGCGTGCATTTCGCAGGGATGTCCGGCGACGTCGATGACGGACCAATTGGGGCGTGGCGGGGGCATGGGGGGCGGCGGGGCAGGCGGGGCGGAAAGGGCTCTATTCTAGCCGCCCGTCGGGCCAGTATTCTGCTCGTCTCTGCTCCACCCACGGCCGGTCGCCCTGGGGGCGGGGCCGCACCGTTGGGATACGTCATTCATGGAAGTGCTCCTCACTGCAGACGAACTCGCCGATGGCATCGCGAGGCTTTCAAGCGAGGTCAAGCGAAACGTCGGCCGTCGGCCGCTGACGGTGGTCGGTGTGCTCACCGGGAGCATCGTCCTCGTGGCCGACCTCATTCGTCGGCTCGAGGGGCCGGTGACCGTCAGCATGGTGTGGGCCAGCAGCTACCGCGGCACCGCCACCACCCCCGGGCACCTGGAGCTTCGGCTGGACCTGCTGCCCGACCTGACCGGCCAGGACGTTCTTCTCGTGGACGACATCTTCGACACGGGCCACACGCTCAAGGCGCTTCTCGGCGAGCTTCGTCGGCGTGGAGCGGCGAATGTCCGATCCCTCGTGCTCCTGCGCAAAACTGGCCGTGCCGAGGTCGACATCCAGCCCGATTTCGTCGGATTCGACATTCCCGACAAGTTCGTGGTCGGCTACGGTCTGGACTTCGATGGCGATCTGCGGCACCTGCCGCATCTTGCGGCCCTCGACGACGACGACATCGCCGCAGCTCGCGGCGGGCAGGTGCGATGCAGCGACACATCCGAAACCCCATCCTGATCGCATCCCGCGGGCTCGACCCGGTGGGAACGGGCCGCCAGGTCGAACTCGTCGCTTGCGGCTTGCGCGATGCGGGTCGAGATGTGCATGTGGCCGTCACCTCCGTCGGCGGCTCTTTGGCCGAGCGGCTTCGGGCATGCGGCGTTTCCGTACATGTCGTCGGGCGTCGTCCATCGCCGGACGTGGCGGCGGCGATTCGCTTCGTCGGTCTTGCGCGTCGGCTGCGGCCGGGCGTCGCGGTCTCCTTCGGCGGCCGTCAGCAGGGCATGGTGGCCGCCGTGGGGCTCGTGGTGCCACGCGTGCGCACGGTCGCCCATGTCGGCGTGCCTCCGCGATCTCCCCGGGCGTGTCGTGTCCTGCGACGAATGGATCGTGTCGTGGCCGCTTCCGAGGGAGTGGCCGAAGGATGCCGTCGTGCGGGACTGGCGGCCGGTCGCACGATGGTCGTGCCGCCGGGGACGGTGGCCGATCCGGGGACGGGGCTCGCCCGCGTGGAGGTGGCCACCCGGCTCGGGCTCGATCCGGCATGTCGCTGGACGCTCTCGGTTGCCGACCTGGTGGGTGAGTCGCGGCTCGAACGATTGATCTGGGGCATCGACCAACTGGGTGTCGTGCGCAAGGATCTTCAGCACGTCCTTGTCGGAGCGGGGCCCCAGCTCACACGCGTGCGGCGGCGGGCGCGGGTACAGGAACTCGCAGAACGGCTGTTCGTGGTGCCCCACTGCGACATCATCAGCGACCTCGTGCGGGAAGCGGCCATGGTGTGGCAGTCGGGGCGTTCCGCCTGCGGAGGTGTGATTCTCGACGCGATGGCGGTCGGCGTGCCGGCGGTTGCGGTCGCCAGTGACGCTGCGCGGCAGCTGATCGTGTCGGGTGAGACCGGATGGGTGGTGCCGTCCGTTCCTGAGAGCGAGTTTCCGAGGCGGGCCTTCACCCTGCTCGAGGATGCGTCGCTGGCGGAGCGATGTGCCGTAGCTGCCCGACAACGGGCCATCGAAGCGTTTCCTGCCGACCGCATGGTGTCGGGTGTCATCGCGGCGATCGACGGTGTGGCCTGATCAGCCGGCAGCCAAAACGACCCCCGGCGGCGTGCATCGGAGATGGCCCTCCTCCGCGACGAGCCTTCCCGCCTTGAACACCATCGCCGGCATGGCAAACATCCGCGCGAGGTCACGAGACGGGCGGTAGAGCGTGAGGTCGGCGTCGGCCCCGGCGCCGAGGTGTCCCTTCCCCGGCAGGCCCGCGATCCGGGCGGGTGCCGCCCGCGTGATGATGCAGAGTTCCTGCAGCGTGTACTCGCGATCGAGTCGGGCCAGAGGACTTCGCCGCCGCACGGCCGGATGGATCCGCGCAAGGGCCTCGCGACGGAATGCGGCGTCACCCAGCAGGGCCATCAGGTGCGGATAGGCGGTGAAGTGCGCGCCGTTGGGATGGTCGGTCGACAGAGCGATCCGCCATGGATCGGCGACGGTGAGAAACCATTCCAGGCCGATCGCCCATTGCCAGGCGTGAACGAGGCTCTGCTCCTTGTAGGTGATCGGGAGCACGCCGCAGCCGCCCGAAAGATGAAGGTCGTGCGACACCCAGGGCACCCCCGTTGCGTGGGCGAGGTGTTCCGCGGCCGCGGAGTCGCCGGTCATCGCGACCGTTCCGCCGAACAGAATCTGCCCGACGTCGAGGGTGAGCGAGTCGTGTGCGTTGAAATACTCGACGAGTGGTTCCACCCCGGAACCAAACGATCCCTCGTCGAGGTTGCCGCCCGTGTAGCTGTGGAACTGCACGTGGGCGAGGTGGGCGCGGCGGCCATCGAGCGACTGCATCGTTTCCAGGAGCGTCCGCCAGTTGCCGGGAATGCCGAGATGCGACGTATGAACGTGAAGCGGATGCGGCAGCGCCAGCGCGGTGACGACGTCGGCCATGCGCACGAGCAGCTGGCGCGGCGTGAGGCGTCGGCCCGGCAGCGGTGTGTCGAGATCGTGGTGGTCGCCTCGGCCGTTTCGCCAGAAGGCACTGCCTCCGGGATTGGCGACCTTCACGCTCCAACCCCGGCCTGCGGTCACGGCCGCCCCGACGAGCCGCTGGGCCTCACCGCGATCATCATGGTCGAGGGCGTCGAGCACCGCCTGATCATCGGCTGCGAGCAGGTAGATCCCCTTGTCGAGGATCGGCAGGTCGGCGAGTTCGAGATGGGCGATCGGAGCGGCTGCCGTGGCGATCGCGGCATCGAAGACGGTCGTGTAGCCGAGGGCGGCGTAGGCGGCGCCGGTGGCGTGGATCGTGGGGACGGCGGCCGGTGCATCAGCGCGGCGTGCCAGGTGGGGGGCGATGCGACGGCCGAAGCCGACCTTGGGGCCCGCGACATGGCTGTGAAGGTCGACGCCGCCCGGCATGGCCACGAGGCCGGTGGCATCGATCCGACGGAAGCTGGACGGCTCGGCTGGCCGTGGCACGATCGTTCCGCCATCGATCCAGATGTCGTCCACCACGCCGTCGCGGCCGTGGGCCGGGTCATGGATTGTTCCGCCGGCGAGGACGATGCGTTCGGTCGGATGTGAGGTCATGCCGGGGTTCCCGATCGCGGAAGGGCGTTGGTGTACCCGCGAATCGCCGCGGCATCGGCAGGCAGACGTACGATCTGCAGCCGCTCGCCTGCCGAGTCGATCGCGGTGGCCACGGCTGGCGTGGCGTGGCCAACCACGACGACGCCATCGACCTCCCCCCGCGCGATCAGCCGAACGGCATCGCACTCGGCCGGCAGAAAGCGTCCGCCAGCCCGGTCAGCGCAGGCGATGGATCCGGCAGCGCCATACCGCCACGTGCAGACGGCCACCGCGGCGTCATGCCGCTCCCCCCGTGGGAGCTCGAACGCCGGCATGCGGTGGGCGACGGTCCGCACGAGCGACGCGATGGACCATGCGTCGAGCCCATGGAGGTCGTCGGTGCCGTCGGTGACCACGGCAAGGCATCGGGCCGCACTGATCGCCGACGCGATGTCGTGGGCCACGCGCACGACATGGTCCTCGCACGCAGCCGCGTCGATCGGCAGCGTGCGAAGGATCGCCTCGGTCGCACGGGCAAGTCTTCCGGCGGCTTCACGAGGGACCACGACGCAACGCTGGCGTGGATCCGTCGACACCGCGTTGTCGGGCATGATCACGATCGTGGATCGGGCGGCTGCCGGAGCATCGGGGAGGCAAAACCAATACACCACGAGGTCTGCGCGGGCGAGCTCGTCGTGGTCGGCAGTCACGCGACCGATGCGTGCCATGACGGGGCCGATCGTGCGGGCGGTTTCAGGGCTGCCCGGGTCGATGGCGGCCCCGAGGGATTCGGCAAGGTCGCAGGCGGCGATGGCAACCTCGGCCGGCGCGTCCACGAGGCCGGTGACGAGCACCCGACGCGCCGTGCGGATCGCGGCGAGGCCGTCGGGGGGCACGAAAGAAGGCGTGAAAGGCATGCCGGGGGGCCGCACGGAGGCGAAACGATGCGGGAAAGGCTCTACGCGGCGATTCGGGCGAAGACGAGCCGGCCGTTCGCCGTCTGCAGGGTGCTCGTGACGCTCGCCCGCACGGTGCGGCCGATCTGATCGCGGCCGTTTTCCACCACCACCATCGTGCCGTCTTCGAGAAACCCAACGCCCTGATTCGGCTCTTCACCAGGCTTGATGAGTCGCACGCTGACGGCATCGCCCACGACGAACGTCTGCTTGAGGGCCATCGCGACGTCGTTGACATTGATCGCGGGAACGGAACGGACGCCTGCGAGCTTGGTGGCACTCGGTTCGATGGTGATGATACGGCCCCCGAGTTCGCGGGCAAGGTCGACCACACGGGTTTCCATCGACAGTTCGTCGTGCGGCTCCTCGCGCGGAGCGATGACGTCGATGTCGATGGCGTCGTTGGAGCGGAGCCTCGCCAAGACATCGAGACCACGACGGCCACGCGTTCGCCGCTGTCGGTCGGACGACTCGGCGGCGGCCTGGAGGTCGTCGAGCACGAAGGACGGGATCACGAACCGACTTTCGAACACCCCCGCTTCCGCAAGGTCGGCGATTCGGCCGTCGACGATCGCCGAGGAGTCGAGGACGTTTGGCCGGAGCCCCCGAACATCTCGTGCGAACTCGACATACGGGATCAGGAAGCGGAAGTCATCGCGGGTCTGCAGAAGGATGCTCGTGCAGATGTAGCAGAGGATGCATCCCACCACGAGCGGCATCCAGGTGTGAAGCGGGTCATTGTTGTTGAGCGGCAGGATGGGCTGGAGCGCGAGCATCGTCACGTAGGTCAGGAAGACGCCGATCAGCAGGCCAAAATAGACGGCGGTGATCGTCGTCAGTTCCTTGCGCCGGATCATGCCGTCGCAGGCGATCACGGTCAGCGGCAGGATGAACATGCCCGAGAGGATGGCCCAGGGCACCCAGGTGGCCGAAGCCTGCACGGCCTGCGAGTTGAAAATGAGCACGGCGATGCCCACCGACACCATCACGAAGATCGCGCGGAGGATGAGAAGCGCCACGGTCGACTCGACACGTCGGAGAGAAAAGGCGGCTGGGACGGAACGCCGGTGCCGGAAGTGTACCACCAGATCCCATGGGCTTCACGGCCCGAGGGGCGGCCGTCACCCTCGTTCCAGGCGTCGGCGATGGTCATGCTCGAGGAACCGGTCGGTCATGCCGGCGATGTAGTCGGCCACGCTGCGTCGCACGCCGATGGTGAGGGCCCGTTGCCGAAAGCCCTGCGGGAGTTCGTCGGGATGGGCCGTATACCACTCGAAGAGTTCCGTGAGTTTCTGCTGGGCCGGCACCCGAACCGCCAGCACCCGTTCGCAGCGGTAGACCCGCTCGAAGAGGAACCGTTCGAGCTCCCGCTTGCCGGCGGCGAGCGACGCCGACGGGGCCACGATCCTCCTGGCGGGCTGATCCGCCGCGCCACGGAAGGCGGCCCGCACCTTCGCGATCGAGTCGATGCCCAGGGCGTCGATCGTGGCCCGCGTGTCGCGAATCATCTCGGCGACCTGAAAATCGACCAGCTCGTGGATGATCGCCCGACGAGCCTCCACCCCGTGAAGAGGTCCGTGCCGGGCCTGCACCCGGTCGCGGGCGGCGGCCACAAGCGGGAGTTCGAGAAGCTCGTCGAGCGAGACGAGCCCGAGCTCCACGGCGTCGTCGGCATCGTGCGTGTCGTAGGCGATCGAGTCGGAGGCGTCGACAACCTGCGCTTCGAGCAGCGGTGGCGGCGCGGTGCCATCCTTTTTGCGAGTGGCCTGCGCGTCGAGCACCTCTCGGGAGAGATTCAGGCCCGGGAACTCCGGGTATCTCGACTCGAGGAGTTCCATGATCCGCAACGCCTGGGCGTTGTGGTTGAAGCCTCCCTCATCACGGAGCAGTTCGGCGAGGGTGTCCTCGCCGGCATGGCCCAGCGGAGGATGGCCGATGTCATGCGCGAGGGCGAGCGTTTCCACGAGATCTTCGTTGAGCGCCAGGGCCCGTGCGAGCGTGCGGGCGATGCTCGTGACCTCGAGGGAATGGGTCAGCCGGCTGCGGTGGTAATCGCCGTGGTATCCGGTGAACACCTGGGTTTTGTGGGCCAGGCGTCGGAACGCGGCCGAGTGGACGATCCGGTCACGGTCCCGCTGGTAGGGACTTCGGAACTGGTGCGGCGGTTCAGGATGGACCCGGCCTGCCGAGTCGACGCCGTGCATGGCCCACGGGGCCAGGAGGAGGCTCTCGCGGGTGCGCCAGTCGGGCTGTTGCCAGGGAGCAGACATCACACGGGCGACTCCGAGGTGGCCGCGGCCCTGAGCTGATCCCAGAGCGCGTCGAGTGACTGGGGCAGCACGCGGATGCCGGCCACCGAGGGCATGAAGTTGACATCACCCTGCCATCGCGGCACGATGTGCCAGTGGAGGTGCCCCGGCACGCCCGCTCCAGCGACGGCTCCCAGATTGAGGCCCACGTTGAATCCCTGGGCCTGCATCGAGCGGGCCATCCGGTCGCACCACGCCGCGATGCGATGCTGCATGTCGAGGAGCACCTCCGCCGACAGATCGCCGAGCGATGCCCGGTGGTCGAGCGGTGCCACGAGGAGGTGGCCGTTGGCGTAGGGAAAGCGGTTGGTGATGACGAGCGACAGCGGTGTCCGTTCCAGCACGCCGAGGGCGCGGTCATGGACCTCAGCCGCGGAGGCCGCTCGGCAGAGGAAGCAGGCGTGGTCGGCACCCGGCCGCCAGGCCGGCGTGCCGATGTCGGGGTCGCTGCCACGGCTGCCCTGCACGTAGCCCAGCCGCCACGGTGCCCAGAGACGGTCATTCTCCATGCCCGGAGTGTACCGCCGATTCCGGCGTTCAGCAGCAGGCGGGGGTTCCCTATGATGGCCGTGTGACGAATCGACCGACCGCGGCTCAAGGATGATGGCGAGGCAAGCGTGGCGTTCAAGGTGGCCCTCGACGTGTTTGCCGGTCCGCTCGACCTGCTTCTCTACCTCGTGAAGAAGCACGAGGTGGACGTCACGGAGGTTCCGATCGCCGCCATCGCCACCGAGTTCGTCTCCTATCTCGACATCCTCGAGGGTTTGGCGATCGAGGAGGTGGGGGAGTTCGTCGAGCTGGCCAGCGTTCTGCTCGAGATCAAGGCCCGGGCGTTGGTGCCGCGGCCGGAGGAGACGGAAGAGCCCGTGGAGCTGGTCCGTGAGGACCTGGTGCGGCGGCTGCTTGAATACAAGCAATACCGCGACGCCGCCGCCATGCTGGAGGATCGCGCGCGGCAGTGGGAGCTTCGCTTCAGCCGCCAGCCATCCGGCGAGGCGTCGACGAAGGGGGAGCCGCCACCGGTGGCGATCGCCGATGTGCACGTGTGGGATCTGGTCGGGGCCATGACACGGGTCATGGCGAAGCGGGAGAAACGGCGGCCCCGACAGATCGTCCATGACGACACGCCGATCGAAACCCACGCCGCCCGCATCGAGATGCTCGTGGCGGAGCAGGGGAGGGTGGCGTTCAGCACGCTGTTCGATGACGATATGCCCAAGTCGCGAATCGTCGGGATCTTCCTGGCGGCCTTGGAGCTCGTGCGCCGGGGCAAGCTCGCCACCCGCCAGGAACGTTTGTTCGACGAGATCTGGCTCGAGCCGCCCCGTCCATCCCCATCGTCCCCGCCTGCCTCCGAGCCTGCATGATCGACAACGCACCCTTTCGCACCCTCGTCCACAAGGGACTCACCATCGAGGGCTACTCACGGGCCGCCGTGCAGAGCTGCTGGCGCATCCCGGAGTTGAAGCTGGGCTTCGATCTCGGCAGCCAGCCCTGGGGCTTCATGGCCACGTCGACCTGGTTCGTCACCCACACGCACTTGGATCACATCGCGGCCCTCCCCGTGTACGTGGCCCGGCGTCGGATGATGAAGATGGAGCCGCCGACGATCTACGTGCCGGAGTCGACGATCGAGCCGATCGAACGGCTGCTCAAGGCGGTCAGCCGGCTCGATCGCGGCAGGCTGCCGTGTCAGCTCCTGCCGGCACGACCGGGCGATGAGATCGAACTCTCGCGGGAACACGTGGTGACGGTTTCCAACACGTGCCACACGATTCCGAGTGTCGGCTACGTGGTGTGGGATCGCCGACGGAAGCTCAAGCACGAATACCAGGGTCTTCCCGGCGACACGATTCGCGACCTGCGGCTCTCTGGGGTCGACGTGACCCAGGAGATTCGCGCGCCCTTGGTGGCCTACCTGGGCGACAGTTCGCCCGAGGGTCTCGATCGCTGCCCGGCGATGTTCGAGGCGATGATCCTGATCACCGAACTCACCTTCGTGGCCCACTCCCACCGCAAGGAGAAGATCCACAAGTTTGGCCACATGCACCTCGACGACCTCCTCGCCCGGCGCGAACGATTTCGCAACGAGGTGGTGATCGCCACCCACTTCTCGACACGCTACACCGACGACCGCATTCGACGAATTCTCTCGAAGAAGATTCCCGACATGCTCGACGGACGCCTGCAGATCTGGCTGTGACGCCTCGCCATGCCTACGTGCACGTTCCCTTCTGCCGCCATCGCTGCGGGTACTGCGACTTTGCGCTCGTCGCCGGCCGCGATGATCTGATCGACCGCTATTTCACGGCGCTGGCCATCGAGCTCGGACGCCTTGGCGCCGGAGCCGCTGAGGTGCCGCGGCTCCGGCTCGACACGCTCTATCTCGGCGGCGGCACGCCATCGCACCTCGAGGCCGCCGGCATCGACAGGCTCTTCACGCTGCTGGGCCGATCGATGGAGCCAGGTCCCGGCGCCGAGATTACATGCGAGGCCAATCCTCTCGACGTGACAGCGGGCCTCGTGAAGGCATTCGAGGCCGGCGGCGTGACACGGGTGAGCCTCGGGGGCCAGTCGCTCGATGCCAACACGCTTCGCGTGCTCGATCGCGACCATGGGCCCGACGACGTTCGTCGGGCGGTCGATCTGCTTCTTCATGCCGGATTCACGGTGAGCCTCGATCTGATGACGGCCGCGCCGGGGCAATCCGTGGCCGAGGTCGAGGCCGACCTCGCCGCGGCCGTCGACCTGGGCGTTCATCACGTATCGGTCTATTGCCTGACCTGGGAAAAGGGCACCGCGTTCGAGTCGAGCCGTCGTCGGGGTGCGATGAAACCGGTCGAGGAAGGGGTCGAGCGGGTGATGTTTGAAACGGCGATCGATCGGCTCGAGGCGGCGGGCTACGAGCACTATGAAGTTTCCAACTTCGCCAAGCCAGGGGGCCGCTGCCGCCACAACGAAGCCTATTGGGCGTGCCGGCCATGGGAAGCCTTCGGCCCCGGGGCTGCCCGATTCGACGGACGCACGCGGACCACGAATCATCGCAGCACGACCACGTGGATGGCGAAGGTGATCGCAGGCGACGATCATGCCGGCGACGTCGACACGATGACCGACGAGGAGGCCGCACGGGAGCGGATCGTCGTGGGACTGCGTCGCCGCGAAGGGATCACGCGGGAGACGTTTCGCGAGGCGTCCGGCTTCGATCTCGATGCCCTGGTCGGCCCGTCGATTCACCGCTGGGTCGCCGCAGGGCATGCGACGGACGACGGGAGTCGCGTGTGGCTGACGCGGGCGGGGTTGCTCGTCTCTGATGCGCTGTGGGCCGAGGTGCTTGCCTGACCGCGTCCGACGCGCTCAGCCGCATTCATCCCTGCTGCAGCGCTGCGGTGAGATCCAGAATCGCCTTCTTCCCGTCGGCGAAATACATCAGCGTGTTGTCGGCGGCGAAGAGCGGGTTGGGGATGCCGGCAAAACCAGGCGACAACGACCGCTTCACCACGACGACGGTCTTGGCCTTGTCGACGTCGAGGATCGGCATGCCCGCGATGGGGCTCGTCGGGTCGGTTCTCGCCGCAGGGTTCACGACGTCGTTCGCCCCGATCACGATCGCCACATCGGTTTCCGGAAACGTCGGGTTGATGTCGTCCATCTCCCGCAGTTTCTCGTAGGGTATATCCGCTTCGGCCAGCAGCACGTTCATGTGGCCCGGCATCCGGCCGGCCACCGGGTGGATGGCATACTCGACCGTGATGCCGCGCTTCTCGAGGGCATTGGCCAGTTCGCGAACGGCATGCTGCGCCTGGGCCACAGCCAGGCCGTAGCCGGGCACGATCACCACGCGGTCGGCGTTTTCCAGCACCATGGCGATCTCCTCGGCGCTGGCGCTCTTCACCTTCCCCGCATAGACGTCATCCGCATTCGCCGTCGTCGTCGTTCCCAGACCGCCGAAGAGTACGCCCACCAGCGAGCGATTCATGGCCTGGCACATGATCGCCGTCAGGATCAGACCACTGGCGCCGACGAGTGAGCCGGCGATCACCAGCACGTTGTTGTCGATCACGAACCCGGCCGCGGCGGCGGCCAGACCCGAATAGCTGTTGAGCAGGCAGATGACCACGGGCATGTCGGCCCCGCCGATCGGCAGGGTGAGCGTGCAGCCGAGCACGCTGGCCAGGACGACCAGCAGCCAGTAGAGGATGTCCCAGTCAGGGTGGGTGATGAAGCCCCAGCCCACGAGCACCGTGGTGATGGCCAGCCCGAGGTTGATCGCATGGCGATTCGGATTCGTCCAGGCTTTCTTGAACCGGGGCAGCTCCTCGAGCTTGGCGAAGGCGACAAGGCTTCCCCAGAAGGTGATCGCCCCGATCAGGCCGGTGAGGGCCGTTGCGATCGCAAACTGCGTCCATGGAGCGAGCGGTGCGGAGGCCCCCGCATCCGTCGTGCCTGCCGACCGCGCGCCCATGTTCCAGAGTTCACCGGCGGCCACGAAAACCGACGCCGCCCCGCCGAATCCGTTGAGCAGTGCCACCATCTGCGGCATGCCGGTCATGGGGTAGCGAAGTGCCATCGTCGCACCGATGCCACCCCCCACGACGGTGGCCGCCCCAAGGAGCAGGAGCGGCCAGGCGCCGTGCCGCATGATGCCGTCGCGAACGTTGTGCTCGAAGCAGGCGGCCACGACCGCGATCACCATGCCCGCAGCCCCGAGGTAGTTGCCTCGCACGGCCGTGCGAGGTCCGCTCATCATCTTGAACGCCACGATGAACAGCGTCGAGGCGGCCAGATAGGCCAGATTGATCCAGGCTTGGGGCGTCATCGAGGCCTACTTCTTCTTGGGGTTAAACATGTCGAGCATGCGGTGCGTGACCACGAAGCCACCCACGACGTTCACCATCGCGAGGGCAAGGGCCACCAGTCCGAAGATGCTTCCCATCGACGAGGCGAGCGCCCCGGCCACCGCGATTGCGCCCACCGCCGTGATGCCCGAGATGGCGTTGGAGCCGCTCGTGAGCGGCGTGTGCAGCCGCTGCGGCACCTTCGTGATCACCTCAAACCCCACCCACATGGCCAGCAGGAACACGGTGAGCAGCCGGATGAATCGTGTGGCAGGATCTTCGGTGGCGACGGTGGCGGTGTCGGCCAGGATCACGGCGAGAAAGGGCATGGCTGGTTCTCGGGCGGAGGGGGCGAGGATCGGGGATCAGGTCGATGGGGTGGCCGGGGGCGTTTCGAGCGGCGGCAGGCCCGCCATCGCGCGGATCTTTGGATGAACGATGTGGCCGCCATGCGCCACAAGCGTGTCGCGGCAGATCTCATCATCGGCGACGACCGTCGGCAGACCGTGCGCCATCAGGTGCACGAGAAACGTCACCATGTTCTTCGCGTAGAGCTGGCTCGTGTGGAAGGGGACCTCGGCCGGAAGATTGGTTGGCCCGAGGATCGTCACCCCGCCGAGGCGAACTGTCTCATCGGGCCTCGAACCCTCGCAGTTGCCCCCCCGCTCGGTCGCCATGTCGACGATCACGCTGCCTGGCCGCATCCGTGCGACCATCTCGGCGGGAACGAGGACCGGCGCCTTTTGACCCGGAACGAGGGCGGTGCAGATCACGACGTCGGAGTCGGCCACGACCTTGCCGAGGAGTTCCCGTTGCCGGGCGTAAAACTCCTCGCCCATCGCCTTGGCGTAGCCTCCGGCCGTTTCGCTGCCGGAGGTTTCGAGAGGCAGTTCGACGAACTTCGCACCGAGGCTCTGAACCTGCTCCTTGACGGCTGGTCGCACATCGTAGGCACTCACCTGAGCCCCGAGTCGCTTGGCGGTGGCGATGGCCTGGAGGCCTGCCACGCCGGCGCCGAGCACGAGCACCTTCGCGGGGGTGAGCGTGCCGGCGGCGGTGGTCATCATCGGCAGGATGCGGGGGAGGGCGGCGGCAGCACGGATCACCGCCTCGTAGCCTGCGATGTTGGCCTGGCTCGACAGCACATCCATGCTCTGCGCCCGCGTGATGCGCGGAACCAGTTCGAGCGAGAAGAGCGTCACACCACGATCGGCAGCCTCGCGGCACGCGTCCGGCGACGACAGCGGATCGCAGAGTCCGATCAGCACAACCCCGGGCCGCAGGCGATCGCGATCAACAGGCCAGCATCCGCCGGCGGCTCCGCACGTGCGGACCGTGAGGATGACATCAGCCTCCAGTGCCGTGTCGCGGGAGACGATGGACGCCCCGGCGGCCCGGTAGTCGTCGTCGGGGTAGCCGGCCTCGTCGCCGGCGCCGGCTTCAATCTCGACGTGGAAGCCCGCTTTCACGAGGGGCGGCACCGACGCGGGAACGATCGCCACGCGCCGTTCGCCGGGAAACAGTTCCTTGAGGACGGCGACATTCATCCGGCGATCCACATGAGGGAGGGGGTGGCACGAGCCATGATTCTGACCTCGGCCGTGCGGGGCGTCCACGCGAACGCGTCCCCGTGCCGGGCAAGGCCGTGCTTTCGGGCCTTCCTGGGCGTGGCCGTGACCACATCGGCACCCTCGCGACTCCCCCCCGGAGAAGACCAGCAGGAGCGATGGTGCCACGAGGAGGGCGTGGTGCTCCTCGAAACCGGACTCGGCGGGTAGAGTCGGCGGGCATGCCCACGACGGTTCGACAGATCACCACCGCGCCGCACGGCCACGTGCTGACCAACATCGGGGTGTGGTCGCCCGACGCCCGTTGGATCACGTACGACTGCCGGTCGGCCGCCGACGGTGGCATCTTCGATGGAACGCGGATCGAGCGGGTTGACGTGGAGACCGGCCGGATCGAGGTGCTCTACGAATCGCGGCACGGCGCCTGCTGCGGTGTCGCCACCTGTTCGCCGGTCGATGATCGGGTCGTGTTCATCCTCGGGCCGGAGCGGCCCACGCCTGACTGGTCGTATGGTCCTGCGCATCGCCAGGGGGTCGTCGTGAATGCCGATCGGCCCGGGGCGGCCGAGCCACTCGATGCCCGTGACCTGACGGTTCCGTTCACGCCCGGTGCCCTGCGGGGAGGAAGCCATGTGCATGTCTTTTCTCCCGACGGACGGCTCGTCAGCTTTACGTACGACGATGCCGTGCTCGAAGCGGTCGATGGACGTGGGGGTGAGCAGAATCGGCGGTGTGTCGGCGTGAGCCTCTGTGACCATCCCGTGTCGGTGCCGTCATCGCATGCCCGCAACCATGCTGGGTCGGCCTTCAGCGTGGTGATCACCGAGGTCGACGATGATCCCAGTATCGGAAGCGATGCGATCGGTCGAGCCTGTGAGGAGGGCTGGGTGGGGGAGTCGGGCTATCGCCGCCTCGACGGCTCGGTGCAGCAACGGGCCGTTGCGTTTCAGGGAGCGGTGCGTTCGGTGACGGGCGAGACGATCACGGAGATGTTCCTGGTCGACCTGCCGGACTCGCCTCGCGATCTGATGCTGGCGGGCCACGCCCCGCTCGAGGGAACGCCGAGCACACGTCCTCGTCCCCCGCGTGGCATTGTCATGCGGCGCCTGACCCGCACCGGCGAGCGACGGTATCCCGGGATTCAGGGCCCGAGGCACTGGCTGCGTTCGAGCGGCGACGGTGAGCGGATCGCGTGCTTGATGCGCGACGATTCGGGAGTGGCTCAGATCTTCACCGTGAGGCCGAGGGATGGGGCGATCCGGCAGATCACGACGGGCTTCGATGGCATCGAGAGTGCCTTCAGCTGGAGTCCCTGCGGCGGGCTGGTGGCCTGCGTGATCGCCGGGAGGGTGTCGGTGGTGGAGATGGATTCCGGGCGAGTGCACGCGCTCACGGAGCCATCGACGGCCTGGGGCAGGCCCCGCCCCGAAGCCTGCGTGTTCTCGCCGGACGGACGCCGGATCGCGTTTGCCGGCCCTGACGGCCGCACGTCCTGGAATCAGGTTTTCATGGTGGATGTGCCGATCTGAGGAGGCCGCTGGTGGGCGTCGGGCCTGTTTTTGCCGCGGGCCGTGAGCGTCGCTTGCCGCTGGTCCGGGCCATTGTTAGTCTCCCGGGTTCCTTCCCTCCGCCGGGATTCCGCGGGGGCGAGCCGTATTTTCGCCGCACAAACAAGGTTGATGAGCGACAGACAGATGAAGACCTACATGGCCAAGCCCGGTGAGGTGGAGCAGCGTTGGTGGGTGGTTGACGCCAGCGGTCGCCGCGTCGGCAGGCTCGCGAGCGATGTTGCCATGGTGCTGATGGGCAAGCATCGGCCGACGTACACGCCCCACGTGGACACGGGCGACCACGTCGTCGTCATCAACGCCGAGAAGGTCGAGTTCAGTGGCAAAAAGTGGCAGCAAAAGGTCTACCGCTGGTACACGGGCTTCACCGGCCTGAAGACGGAAACGGCCGAACATCGCCGGGATCGCCGTCCCGAACTGATCCTCGAAGAGGCTGTTCGCCGGATGCTTCCCAAGACCAAGCTCGGACGCAAGATGCTCGACAAACTGAAGGTGTATGCCGGAAGCGAGCACCCGCACCAGCCGCAGCAGCCCGAGCCGATCGAGCTTGGGGCCTGATATCGCGGCCGATTGAACACCACACACCACCGAACCACCGAGACAGCACACGAGGACTTTCGATGACGGGCGAACAGGGAACGACAACGAGCCGGCGTGGAGATGAGATCATCGCAACGGGGCGTCGCAAGACGGCCGTGGCCCGGGTGCGGATGAAGCCGGGGGCCGGCGAGATCACGATCAACGGCCGGGATCTCGACAGCTACTTCCCTTCCATCAAGGATCGCCAGTTGGTGGCCGGAGCCCTCGAGCAGGTGGGGAAGCGCACGGCCGTGAAGGTTTTGATCACCGTCGACGGCGGTGGCCCGACGGGCCAGGCCGGTGCCTGCCGTCTTGGGATCGCCCGTGCCCTCAAGGTGTTTGACGCCGAACTGGCCGAACCGCTCCGCCAGGGTGGCCTGTTGACCCGTGACGGTCGTATGAAGGAACGGAAGAAGTACGGCCTCCGTGGCGCCCGTCGCGGAACGCAGTTCTCCAAGCGTTGATCGGCTGTTTCTCTGGCGTTGGGCTCGTGTGGGCCGCGCATTCCGCATGATCGGCACGTCCGGGGGCGGTCGTTTTTTGCCTGCCCGGGAGCCGATGGCATAGTAGAGTCGCAGTGTGCGCACGGTCTGGGGTGGCCCGATCGGAGTCGCACGCTCCCCGGGGCCACGGCCTCGATCCCGAAGGGCTCTGTCATGCGTCGCTCACGAATCGTCCGGATGTCGCTCGCCCTCGTTCTTCCGCTGGCGGCGTGCCAGGCGTTTGGCAGGTCGCCCCAGCCGACGGCCAGCCCCGAGGCGGTGGTGCAGGACATCCTCTCCGCCGAGGCCGAAGGTCTCGTTGAGGTGAAGTTCATCCCCAATGATTCCCGTTCGGCGCAGGTGGTGGTGACCAATCGCTCCACGCGTCCACTGACGCTTCGGCTGCCCAGCGGGTTTGCCGGTGTGCCCGTGCTGGCCCAGATGGGAATGGGTGGGGGCGGTCAGGGAGGTGGATTTGCCAGCGCCGGCATCGGTGGATCGCAGGGCGTGGGCGGGGGTGGCATGGGCGGCGTGCAGAACGCCGGCATGGGGATCGGCGGCGCCCAGGGAGGCGGTGGCGGGCCGTTTTCGTTGCCGCCCGAACGCACCCGCACGCTTCGTGTGCCGACGGTGTGCCTCGAGCATGGAAAGCGCGAGCCGTCACCGAGGGTGCCCTACCGCATGACCGCCCTCAGCGAGTTCTCATCGGATCCCAAACTTCAGGATGTGATGACGGCCTTGGCGTCGGGTGTGTTGTCGCAGAAGGTGGCCCAGGCCGCTGCCTGGCACATATCGAGTGGACGTTCGTGGGATCAGCTTGCTGCCGAAGTGATCGACATGGCCGGTGGCGATCCGGACGTCCCCGTCTTCACACGTGCGGAGCTGATGGCCGCCCGACGGTTCGTCGAGGAATCGACTCGCCGTCACGCCGGCGACGGTTCGACCTCGGGCGCGTCGTCAACCTCCACGGAAGGCTGACCTTTTCTGAGGGGCCGCGCCGAGATCCTCGCTCATAGGGGCGGCGTCGGCTCGCTGCCTGCTCGGGTGGCAAGGGCCTTCCACACCTCCGTCGCCATGCCGTTGGCGGCGTGATGCACGCTTCCATCCATCATGATGAACGCGACGGACGCAGGGTGATGGCTCCGGGCCGTGACGGCAGCCGCGGTGATCGCGGAGAACGATTTGGCCTCCTGCTGATTGGTCCAGTCGATGTCATGCGTGCCCGAGGGACGGTCGCAAGGCACGGCGGTCTGTGGAGGGAAGGCCGCCGTGAAGCCCGTCTGGTGGCACCGGCCATCGGCCCACTCGGTGTGACCGGTTCCGCTCGCGGGGGGATCGTTTTTGAAGTCACCGCCCAGGTTGCACAGGTCCGTTGGTGACGTCGGTTCGGTGGGAGTGGGCCTCGCCGCATTGCGGAAGTACCTGGTGTAGGTGTTGACTTCGGCTAGGCCGACCGTCTTCGACAGGCCATCACGAAACGCCGCAGCACCAAGGCGGCTGTTTGGGAAGAAGGCGCCGTTGCCGCCCGTGTTGCTTGTCGGGTCGTAGACCATCCACGTTCCCATGTTCACGGCGTAGGTCAGCGGCGCGCTCTCGGGAGTGCCATCGGCTCTCGCTCGGACCTGGGTGTTCGGCTCGGAGGGGCAGATCAGGGCTGGGATGCCGAGGCCGGCGATCAGGGTGCCATCCGGGAGTCGGGCCTGGCTGTAGGGCACGGCCAACTGGCGTTGGATCTGAGCGCCGACGATGAACTCCTCGAGGTAGGGAAGGAGGCGGGCGTGCGCCGACCAAACAGCGCTCGACGAGGCATCCGTGATGCTGGTGCCCGACCAGACACAACTCGGCGGAAAACGGCCCATCGCGACTTCGTGGTTCGCGAGGGCAAGACCGAGTTGCCGGAGCTTGTTGGCACATGCCGACTGGCGGCCGGCCTCACGGGCCGCCTGCACGGCGGGCAAGAGGAGCCCGATCAGCGTGGCGATGATCGCCACCACCACGAGCAGTTCGACGAGCGAAAATCCGAATCGGCGGTTCTTCATCAGAGAGTCATTTTCGGAACCACGAAAGAATAAAAACAGGGACCGTAGACGAGACAGAGTCTCAAGACGCGTTTCTAGGACCTCGTGTGGCATCCGTCAATCCCCTGGAGGCGGGTGTCGTCCGAGGCATTTTGTGGCCTAAATATCAGGGGCCACTCCACATCCCACCGCCATGCGATACAACGCAGGGAAACCGGTCGAGGGCGAGGCTTCCGGTTTCACAGAGTCCCATCCCGACAGCCACGACAGCAGCGAGCCGTGATGAATCGATCCACACCGCAAGGCAAGGCCGGGGATATCGTTGTCGAGACCCGGAACCTTTCGAAGGTCTACCGTGACTTCTGGGGCCGAAGCAAAAAAACCGCTCTGAAACCGCTCGATCTCGACGTGCGTCGAGGTGAGATCTTTGGGCTGCTCGGGCCCAACGGCGCCGGAAAAACAACGACGCTCAAACTGCTGCTGGGGCTGATCTTTCCGACCTCCGGTGAGGCGCTCGTCTTCGACCAGCCGGCCACGGATGTGACGAAGAACGAACGGATCGGCTACCTGCCCGAGGAGTCGTATCTCTACAAGTTTCTCGACGCGGAAGAAACGCTCGACTTCTACGGCCGTCTGTTTGGGCTGGCCCCCGAAGAACGTCGACGTCGCGCCGCCGCCCTCATCGAGATGGTGGGCCTCACCCGTGATCGCAAGCGGCAACTTCGCGAGTATTCAAAGGGCATGACCCGACGCATCGGCGTCGCCCAGGCGCTGATCAACGATCCGGAACTCGTGATTCTCGACGAGCCCACCAGTGGTCTCGATCCCATCGGCACCCGCGAGATGAAGGATCTGATCATCGATCTCAGGGCGCGGGGCAAGACGGTGATCATGTGCTCGCACCTGCTCGCCGACGTCGAGGATGTCTGCGATCGGATCGCCGTGCTCCATCAGGGGGAGCTCAAGGAGCTCGGGCGGGTGGAAGATCTCCTGCGGGTCACCGGTGTGACGCAGATTCGGGCCACGGGGCTTACGCCGGCCGCTGCCGCCGACGTGCGGTCGGTGCTGGAACGCCACGGAGCTGCCGACATCGACATCGGCAACCCCCGCACCACGCTTGAAGACCTCTTCCTCGAGATCGTTCGTGACACCGAAGCCCGACCGGGACGCCGGGCCCGACGTCCCGATACCGCCTCCGGTCGAGCGGAGTGACCCTCGACCATGGTGCTTGAATACGACATCCCGAAGTTCGTGTCGTGGATTGGTCCGGCCATCGTGTGGTATCTCGCGATGGCGGGGGTGGCGGCCGTCGCGGCCGCGCTCCTGACCTGGTTCGCGCAGGCGGTCGCCAGCGGCCCCCTGACGGGTGGCGACCGGGTCTACCGCGGCGTCCTGGCCGGCCTCGGTGACATCCTGGCGACATCGCCTCGTCGGGTGTGGGCGATGGCCCGCCTGGCGATTCAGGAATCCCTGCGTCGCAACGTGCTGGTCGTGCTCGGCATCTTCGCCCTCATCCTGCTCTTTGCCGGGTGGTTCCTCGACCCCGCGAGCGTCAATCCCGCCAGGCTCTACATCGGCTTCATTCTCGGCGCCACCAACCTTCTCGTCTGCCTCGTCACGCTGGTGCTCGCGGTGTTCAGCCTCCCGGCCGACATCAAGTCGAAGGCGATTCAAACGGTCACGACCAAGCCGGTTCGCACGTCGGAGATCGTCCTCGGACGCATCGTCGGCTTCGCCGCGGTGGGCACCTGCCTCCTTGCGCTCATGGCTGTTGCCGGCTGGGCCTTCGTGGTTCGCAGTGTGAGCCATAGCCACACACTGGAGCAGGCCGACGTGTTTGCCGAGGTGGGCGGCGAGGGAGAGGCGTCGGGGTTCGAGGGGCATACGAGCTACGACCGCGGCCACCGTCACCGTGTGCCACTCGACGGGGATGGCAATGGTCAGACCGACACGACCCATGGTCACCGCCACCGTGTCGTCGTCACCGGCACGACGGCTTCCGGTGAGCGGACCTATCGGGTTGATGAGCCCATCGGCATGCTCGAGGCCCGACGTCCGCTGCGGGGCTCGCTGCGGTTTCTCGATCGCGAGGGGCGGCCGTCAGCGAAGGGCATCAGCGTCGGCGCGGAGTGGAGCTATCGGCAGTTCATCGAGGGAGGCACGGCCGCAGCGGCGATCTGGACCTTCGAGGGAGTGACGCCCGACGAGTTTGCCCAGGGCCTGCCGCTCGAAATGACCGTGCGTGTTTTTCGCACCCACAAGGGCCAGATCGAGGAGGGGATCCACGGAACGATCCAGCTGCAGAATCCCGCCACGAAGGTCCGCAGCGAGCCGCTGCCGATCGTGGCCAAGGAGTTCACGATCGAATCGCTGCTCATTCCGCGAAAGATCGGCACCGTGATGTCTGACGGCACGCTTCAGGAGGTCGATCTCTTCAATGACCTGGTCTCCGACGGGCGCGTCGAGGTGTGGCTACAGTGCCTGGAGCCCGCCCAGTATTACGGCGTGGCGCAGGCCGACTTCTTCCTCCGGGCCGGCGAGGGAAGCTTCGTGCTGAACTACGTCAAGAGTTGCCTCGGCATCTGGTTTTCGATGCTGATCTGCACGGCTCTTGGGGTGATGTTCAGCACATTCCTGTCAGGGCCGGTGGCGCTGATCGGAACGCTGTCGACGCTGATCGTCGGGCAGTTTCGGGAGTTCATCGGCCGGCTGTTTACGAGCCAGGTCTCCGGCGATGCCACGCTCATGCCTGGCGGCGGGCCGATCGAATCGCTCTACCGCATCGTGACCCAGACGAGCATCACGCTGGAACTCGACCCAACGCCGGCCGTCCAGGCCATGAAGGTCATCGACACGATCCTATTGGCGCCGGTTCAGTTGGCAGCGGTCGTGTTCCCGTCGCTCTCGTCGCTAGGCACGAGCGATTTCGTCGCCGGTGGCTTCGACATTCCGGGCGATTTGCTGGCCGCCCACGCCGCCGAAACGTTTGGCTATGTGCTGGCATTCTTCGTGGCCGGCGTCTTCTGCCTGAAGGCCCGTGAGGTGGCGTCATGAGCGACCGTCGTTCTTCCTCTCGCCCCGGCGGCGACCGTGCATGGCTCGGGCTTCGGCCGGGCACGCTCGTGGCCCTCGTGGCCATCGCGGTGCTGCTCGTGCCGCTTTCAATGCTGAGCCAGCCTGCCGACTCGACCGGGCCGGGCGGCCTCCTCGCCCGACTGCGCGTCGCCAACGGCCTCTCGCAGGCCAACCTCGGTGAGATCGACCCCACGAGCGAAACGATGCGGTTCGCCACGCTGGGTCTGAAGAACATCGCGGTGACGCTCCTCTGGGATCGAGCCAACCACTACAAGAAGGTTGAGGACTGGGCCAATCTCTCGGCGACGCTCGAGCAGATGACGAAGCTCCAGCCAAACTTCTACTCGGTGTGGGATTTCCAGGCGCACAACCTCTCCTACAACATCTCCGTGGAGTTCGACGACTACCACGACCGGTATGCCTGGGTGATCAAGGGGATCGAGTTCCTTCGGCAGGGCATTTCCTTCAACACCCGCGAGCCGCGGCTCCTCGGTCGCATGGGCTGGTTCATCGGCCAGAAGATCGGCAAGGCCGACGAGAAGGTGCAGTATCGCCGGCTCTTCAAGGCCGATGACGACTTCCACGACCGTGACAACCCGGACCGCACGCTTCCGGAGCGAGACAACTGGCTCGTGTCTCGCGAGAAGTTCCGCGCCGGTCAGGCGCTCGTCGATGCCAATGTGCCCCTCAAGACCACGCCGCTGATCTTCCACAGCGAGCCGATGATGTCGGCGATCAACTATGCCAAGGCGGTGGAGGATGACGGTGAGTTTGGCCCCACCGCCAAGGACGGCTGGAAACTCGCCAACGAGGAACTCGCCCGATTTGCCGAGCGCGACATCGAGACGAGCTGGGGCGTGCCGATTCAGCTGCGACTCCGTGAGGTGGAGGAACAGCGTGCCGCCAGGATCGCCGACGACCTCGAGAAACTCCTTCCGGGCCGGTTCGAGGCGATGCGCGAGGAACGCCGCGCGGCGCTCACGGAGGAGCAGCGGGCTGCGATCGCCACGCCCTCGATGGAGCGATCCGAGGAGGTGCACCGTGTGGCGTCGGAGGCGGAGGGGCTGCTGAACGTGACCTGGAAGATGGTGGCCCGCCAGGCCCCGCCGGCGGAGCGGGCCCAGGCCGAGGCGTTGGCACGGGAGTTTGTCGAGGCCCAGGAACGGGCCACGATGATCGATCGCTACCGCGACATCGTGAACTTCGACTTCTGGAAGGCGTCGTGCGAGGCGGAGGTGACCGAGCCGGCCCTGAAGGCACGAGAGGCGACGTGGCGGGGCGACACCGAGTTCATGGCCGCCCGCCTGCAATCGGCCAAGCGGGCCTACGAAGAGTCGTTTGCGGCCTGGCGCGAGGTGCTCGACGCGTCGAAGGTGCTGCGGGAAGATCCGCTCACCGCCGACGACATCGCGGAGGTCGTCGGGCGCTATCGGCGGCTGCTCGAGCAACTCGACGAGCCATTCCCGGCATCGTTCGTGCTCCAGGATGTGCTCGATCTGGCGTCACCCCAGCCGTGACGGCGGCGGACGTCGGGGTCGTCACCGGCTGACGAGCAGTTTGTCGATCCGACGGCCGTCCATGTCGACGACCTCGATCCGAAGACCGCGCCAGGTGATCACGTCGCCGGCCGCCGGGATCCGCTCCAGTTCGGCCAGCACCAGGCCCGAGATGGTCGAGTAGTCCCTCGGGAGGTTCTCCGCCTTGAGGTCGAGATGATCGACGAGGTCGTCGATGCTGGTCGTGCCCTCCACCAGCCACGATCCATCCTCCCGCTCGACGAAGGGCCTCGCCTTGCCGCTTCGATGCTCGTCGTGGATCTCGCCGACGAGTTCCTCGAGCAGGTCTTCGAGCGTGACGAGACCTTCCGTGCCGCCGTATTCATCGAGCACGATGGCAAGCTGGTTGCGCTCGCGTTGGAAGAGTTCGAGCAGCCGGTCGAGGGGCATGGTTTCGGGCACGAAGACGGCACGGTGGAGCATTTTGCGAAGTTCGATCGGCCAGCCCATCCAGGTCTGACGGAGGACATCCTTGATCGAGACGTAGCCGATGATGTGGTCGAGCGACCCCTCGTAGACGGGCAGTCGGGAATACCCTGCCATCGCGATCGCGCCGAGGATCTCCTGCTGCGGGGTTTCGATGTCGAGGGCGTCGACGTCGATGCGCGGACGCATGATGTCGCGAACGGTGCGCTCGCCGAGTCGCAGGGCCTCGGCGGCAACCGCCTGCTCCACCGCCTCCAGCACGCCTTCCGCCCGGCCGGTTTCGAGAAGATGCTCGATGTCGTCCACCGACACGCTCGGCTCGGCGTGTCTCCCGGCCCCAAGCAGGAGGAGCACGCTCGACGTCGCAGCACTCATGCCCCACACGAGCGGCCGCGCGATCCAGGCCAGCCGCTGCATCGTCGGCGCCGCAAACCTGGCGAAGGCCTCGGCCCGTCGCAGCGCGAGCCGCTTGGGAACCAGTTCGCCCAGCAGCAGCGTGACGAACGAGAGGAGGAGCACGAAGCAGGTCAGCGCGATCGGCCTCGCCGCGGCGGCGATGGCGGGGGGCGCATGGGATTCGAGCCACGTCGCAAACTGGTCGACGAGCCGATCGCCGCCGTAGGCGGCGGCGAGGGTGCCGACCACGGTGATGCCGATCTGTACCGTCGGCAGGAATCGGTCGGGGCTCGCGGCGAGATCGAGGGCGGCCTTGGCGCGGGCATCCCCCTTGTCGGCAAGCGCCCGCAGCCGCCCACGGCGGCTGGCGACGATCGCCATCTCCGCCCCGGAGAAGAATCCGTTGGCGAGGATCAGGGCGAGAACGATCAGGAGTTCTGGGAGCATGGTCGGTTGGGAGCCTCGCTCCGGTCGATGACGGCAAGGTTGTCGCGATGCACGACCTCCTCATATGGGCAGTAGCCAAGCACCTCGGCGATGCGTTCCGTGCGGAGTCCGACGATTTTTTGAAGATCACCCGACGGATAGTTGACGAGCCCGCGGGCAAAGATGCCGCCGTCGACCGTGGCCAGGCTCACCACGTCGCCGGCCACAAACTCGCCAGAGAGATTGCGCACGCCCGCGGCGAGCAGGCTGCGTCCCCCGGCGATCAGGGCGTCTCGGGCACCCCCGTCGACCACCACCGTGCCTCGCGCGTCGGCCGACCAGCCGAGCCAGCGTTTCCAGGCGGGCATGGTTTCGGAGCGGCCGGTGAAGAGCGTGCCCACATCGTCGCCACGGCAGATCCGCTCGAGCACGTCGTCGTCCCGTCCCGACGCCACCACGCAACTCCCCCCAGCCTCGGTCATGATGCGGGCCGCGGCGATCTTGCTGGCCATGCCGCCTTTGGAGAGACCGCCAAGCGAATCCTTCGCCAGTCCGGCGACGGACGCATCGATTCGGGCGACGTGGGAGACGATCGAGGCTCCCTGTTCGGAGGGGTGCCTGTCAAACAACCCCTCGACATCGGAGAGCAGGACGAGCAGCGGGGCCCCGAGTAGGGTGGCGACGAGCGCCGCGAGGCGGTCGTTGTCGCCGAAGGAGGTGCGGAGTTCTTCGACGCTCACGGTGTCGTTTTCATTGATGATCGGCACGGCCCCCAAGTCGAGCAGGGCCAGGAGCGTGTTGCGGATGTTGAGGTATCGCGCCCTATCCTGAAGGTCGTCGGCCACGAGCAGCACCTGTGCGGCGTGACGGCCCCGGCTGCGAAGGGCCCGTTCATAGGCTTCGATCAGGCAGCTCTGGCCGATGGCCGCCACCGCCTGCAGATGGGCGAGCTCCGTCGGTCGCTTCGTCAGCCCCAGCCGGCCCATGCCGGCACCGACGGCCCCCGAGCTCACGAGCACCACCCGCCGGCCGCGTGCGGCGATCCCGTCGATCTGGTGACCGAGCGACTCGATGCGGTGCGGATCGAGCAGACCGTCGGAGCCCGTGAGCACGCGCGTGCCCACCTTGACGACGATCGGGTCGGCAACGGAGGCGATCTGAGTTCGGAGCGAGTCAGTCATGGCAGCGGGAAAACCCCGTATGCTACCGTCGCGGCATGGCTTTTTGCCATGGACGGCTATGATGGGTTTTGGCCCATCGGCGAGGGCCCCCACAGCTTCGCGTCGGGACCATCGAGACCCCCTGCCGATGAGCGATTTGCATCACGAGTGCGGCCTGGCCGCGATCTACCACCTCCCTGGCGGCGAGGTGAGCCCCCTCTGCCCGGAGCAGGGGCCCGAGGGGGTGTCCCGGCTCATGCCGCGGATGCTCCTCGACATCCAGAACCGTGGCCAGCTCTCTGCCGGCATGACGGCCTGGAATCCCCATCGCAGCCAGTTGCTGGCCACCTACAAGGACGTGGGGAGCGTCAGCGAGGTGTTTCGGATGAATCATCGAGGCAAGTACGAAAGCCTGATGGAGCATCACACCGGCCCTGCGGCGATCGGTCACGTTCGCTATGCCACCTGCGGCGCGGAAGACCGTGGCTATGCCCAGCCGCTGGAGCGGCCCCACATCCAGAAGCGGAAGTGGTTTGCCTTCGGCTTCAACGGCCAGCTCGCCAACTACCCCGAACTGCGCGAGGAGATCCTCGCCACGGCCGACAGCCATCTGGCCCGCGACAACGACACCGAAGTGATCATGCACGCCATCGGGCAGGAACTCGCCGGCGCGGCCGATCCCGATCCGGTGGGGCTTCTGTCGGCGATTTCGGCCCGGTTCGACGGCGCCTGGAACATCGCGGTGCTCGATGCCCGTGGACGCCTGATCGTGGCCCGTGATCCGCGCGGCATCCGTCCGATGGAATATGCCCAGGCCGGTCCCCTCGTCGCCGCCGCCAGCGAGAGCGTGGCCCTGTTGAACCTCGGGTTTTCAGCCGAATCGATCCGTACCCTCGAGCCTGGGACGGCGCTCATCGTGGATCCGTCCGGGGTGCGCATCGAACGGTTCGCCGAGTCGCCCCAGAAAGCCCACTGCTTCTTCGAATGGGTCTATTTCGCGAATGTCGCCAGCACGATGGACGATCGAAGTGTCTACCTGTCGCGAAAAAGGCTCGGGGAGGCGCTCGCTGCACTCGAGACGGTGCCCATCGACGACGATACCGTCGTGGTGCCCGTGCCCGACACGAGCAAGGCGGCTGCCGATGCGATGGCCTATCGGCTGGCGATCCCCTGCGTCGAGGGCCTGATTCGGAACCGCTACACCGGCAGGACGTTCATCGACGGAGCCTCGAGTCGCCGTCAGAAGGCCGAAAGCAAGTACACGCCGCTCCGCGAGGTGCTCGAAGGCCGTCGCGTGATCCTCGTGGAGGATTCGATCGTCCGCAGCACCACGATGAGGGTGCTGCTCGGTCGCATGCGATCGCTCGGCGGTGCCCGTGAGATCCACGTGAGGGTGGCCTGTCCACCGATTGTCGCCCCATGCTTCTACGGCATCGACATGTCGACAATCGACGAACTGTTCGCCCCCGAGTTCATGCCCGATGGCGTGCTCACGGAGGCCGCTCAGGCGGCCATGGCCGCCCGTCTCGGGGCCGACTCACTGCGGTATCTTCCCGTGGAGGCCGTGGCCCGTTCGATCGGCTTCGACGAGGCCGATCTCTGTCAGGCCTGTCTGACCGGCAGGTATCCCACGCCAGCCGGTGAGCGGCTCTACGAGATCGCCGTCGCCCAGACCGCCCGCGGCCAGGCCGGCAGAACCTACGAATCAGCCCGGTAAGACGATTCGTTCGCAGCCGGCGGGGCGGTCATTGCGGTCGAGGGCCGCCCGCCACACCGGTTCTCCCGCCAGGCGAGTGCGCCGTTCGAAGTGCGTGCGGTAGTCGAGGTCGTGCTCCGGCACCGTGGCTTCTTCGGCCCGTGGGGCCTCGAAAAGGCCCGTGGCGTGTGCAAAGGCCATCGACTCCTCGTAATACTCCTCGACGTCGGTCCACACATGGAGGGTGGCCGCTGTCGGCAGGAGCCGGCCGGCGTGCCGGAGAAACTCCTCCGTCAGCACACGACGCTTCCGGTGGCGAGCCTTCCACCAGGGGTCTGGGAAATAGACGTGCATGCCCGCGAGGCAGCCGTCAGGCAGGATGCTCCGCACGAGGAGCGTGCCGTCACCCTGGATGATGCGGGCGTTGGCGGCGGATTTCGCGGCCAGCTTGGCGCCGCACAGACGGGCATAGCCGACGGCGAGTTCGCAGCCGAGGAAGTTGCGATCGGGATGCCGAGCCGACGCCGTGGCGAGGAAGAGTCCCTTGCCGCTCCCCACCTCGAGTTCGACCGGGGCCGATGATGGAAAGAGCGATGCCGGATCGCACGGCACCGGCAGGTCGGCGAGGGGCAGAAGATGCCGCGAAAGATCGAGCGAGGGATCGGGCTTGCGTGGTGGGCGACGTGGCATGGCGGGACGAGCCTGTTCGTCAGGTCGCCGAGCCGTTGGCCGCGGCGAGAGCGTCGATCGGGAGCGGCACCCCCTTGATCACGCCGTCGCACACGATGTTGTCCCGCACGAGGACCTGGAAGCGGCAGACGATCATCGCCTTGGGCCGCACGCGAACCCGCTCCACGGCGATCACGAGCCGTTCACCCGGCCGAACCGGCTCGCGGAACCGCACGTCCTCGAGCCCTCCGAAGCCGATCACTTCGGCGTCGAGGAGGTTGTAGCGATGGGTGTAGTAGCTGGAGAGCTGGGCCGCCGCTTCACACATCATCACCCCTGGCATCAGCGGCACACCGGGAAAGTGGCCGCGCACCCAGAACTCGTCGAGGCCGACGTCCTTGTAGCCGACGCACAGGCCTCGGGAGAGATCCTCGTGCACGATCGCCGTCAGCTGTTCCATCTCAAAACGCTGCCGATTCCATCGACGGATCTCGTCGATGTCGGCCACGACCCGGTCCAGGTCGTATTCGCTCGGGTGGATGATGTAGTCGCGCGGAGCCACGGAAGGTGTCCTTCAGCCGGTTCGGAGTCGGAGCCGTTGAGGGGTCAGGTGCGGATGTGGCGACGCTTGGCCTTGCGAGCCTTGCTGTTGGCGGGACGGGAGCCGTGATTGGCCTTCTTGAGGGTGCGATGGGGCTTGGCCATGGGGGCCTCCTGGGCTGGTTGTGCCGCGGGATGCGCAGCGGTGGGAGACAGGTTGTACCACGGCCTGCCAAGGCGTTCCACCGCGTTCAGGGCGAGCGTTGCGGCACGGCGTGCGACTGCTCCGCCGCCACGGCTTCGCGGATGCTGACGCGGATCACCTCGATACAACTGGCCACGAGAAAGCCCAGCAAGCCGCCGATCACGGCGGACGAAACGCCCCCCAGGAGGGCACCGGCGAGGCTGCTCGAGGCCAGGGTTCCCAGGGCCACGGCACCGGCGATGCCGCCGCATGTGGCGCCGATGCCTGCCGAGACCGGCACGAGCCGGCCGAGGCTTTGATGACGTTCAAGACGGGTTGGGCGAGCCTGCGGAAGCGTCACGGACGGCTGCCGAGCGGATCTCACTCGCACCAGATCCCGATCGGTCGATTCGCGGAGCGATGTGCCGAGCGCATTGCCGGCGACATGCATGCCAACGCTTGCCACGGCGACCACCACGGCGATCCATCCGGCAACGCCCAGCCATCCGATCGCCGCGCAGGCGATGCCGACCACGACGATAAGCCAGGAATACGTGACGGGTCTCATGCCGGTGGGATCCTTCTCCCACGAGTATAGGCGCCCGCCACCGACCGCCTACCAGTCGCCTGCGACGGCATCGGGACCGTAAATGGGCAGGAGCCGGTAATAGACCTCGAGCGTGAGCACGGCGAGGGCGGTGTGGGCGAGTCGGCCGCCCGGCGCGGTGTGTTCGTCGGCCGCGAACCAGCTCCCATCCTCGTGGCCGGTCCGCGACTGGTGGGCGACGAGCTGGTCACGGTTGCGTTTGTTCCAACGCTGCCACAGCGGATGGTCCCGCTGGAGGAGTGCCTGCGACAGGTAGAAGTTGAGATAGATCGCGTCGGGATCGGGACCCTTTCGGGCCAACGACGTGAGTCCTCGGTCGACCGTCGCCTCATCCGGCCAGCCCATGTAGAGACGGCAGAGGAGACCGATGGCCGACGTGCACGGACGCTCGTGCGGCGACTGGTAGCCGTAGGCCTCGCCGTGCCGAACCTGCACGCGGTCGAGGAAACGGGAGACTCCGTCGAGCGTCGGCGATGGCACCGCCACGCCGGCCAGTGCGGCGCTTTTGAGCGAGGCGAGCTGCCAGGCGGTGACCGTCATGTCGCCGGGCTGGCGTGGCAGGTAGCGCCAGCCCCCGCCGTGCAGGTCTTGCGCCAGTTCGATGAACCGCACCGCGTCACGCACGGGGCGGATGAGCGCCTCGTCACGGGTCATGCCGAGCGCCTCGGCGAGGGCGAGCGTGGCCGTGCCATGGCCATACATGGTGCCTTCGCAAAGGTCGCCTCCGCGTTCGGTCGGCTGCATCCGGCTCAGCAGGTAATAGATGCCGCGGTTGACGGTTTCGCGATACGGCCCGTCCACGTGGGTCGAGCCGGCGCCGAGGAAGGGGAGGAGGGCGATGCCCGTGGCTGCCGTCGTGCTCGACACCGTGCCGGGATCACGGCAGCGGCCATCACAGCGGCAGTCCGCCAGGTCGCATCGCCATGAGCCGTCGGCAGTCTGATGCCGCGCCAGCCACGCGAGCCCGCGTTCCACTGCCTCTTCGCTCGCGGCGGATCCGCCACGCCCCGCTGCCCATGTGCCGCGGTTTCGTCCCCGACGCGGGCCGAAGGCTTTTTCGAGATCGATCGTCGGTGCGGGCGAGGGGACATGGCTCAGGGATGCCGCGCGGGCTGCGATGCCGGTGGCGCGATGCCCCTCGTCGTGGGCAGATTCACTAGCGATTTCCAACGCGGGGGTGTGGTCATCGGCCGTTGTCGTGGATGGCGGTTGCGCGGAGTGTGGGGCGGCTGCAGGCTCGGCCGTGTCAGTCGACTCCACGAGGACCAGTTCGGGGGTGGCATCGGCGGCCCCCGCGTCGCCACTGGTGCCGGCCTCGTGGCCTTGATCCGGACTCGACCAGCCCAGTTCGAGCGGTCGCAGCCGGGGTGGCGCTGAAGCCGGAAGCATCAGCAGGGCCATGCCGATCAGGATGGCGATGTGCGCGACGAGGCTGGCATAGCCGGACCGCACCGCCAGGTTGTGCACCAGGCGCTCGATCGGACTCGACGGCTCGTCGCGGCCACCCATGCTCCCTGCCATCTTGAAGGGTTTCGCAGCCCATGGCGACTACGGAGGCTGGGAAGGCTGGCGGGGCCTTTCGGCGCGCACGGCGATCCCGGCCCAGGGATCATCGGCACCGGCGGCGTTGGGCCGCCAGTTCCATTGGATCGCCCGCTCGAGGTGCCCTATTCCACGAACTCGACCTCTTTTTCGACCTCTTCCGTCTTGTAGATCGGGAGATGTCGGTAATAGACCTCGAGGATCATCGTGGCCATCGACGTGCAATAGAGCCGGCCTGCCGCCTCGGTGGCATGGCCGTTTTCAAAGCCCTCGAACCAGCTGCCCGTTTCGTGGTCCTTCGTGGATTGGGAAGGCAGGAGGAGTTCCTTCATCTTCTTGTTCCACGAGATCCATTCTTCTCCCTCCACGTGGTGAAGCACCTGAGTGGCGTAGTAGTCGTAGTAGAGGTCCTTCGTGGGGCCACGTTTGGCGATGGCGTCGATCCCGGCGAGGAGCGCCGGATTCTCCTTCTTCCAACCGAGGTACATGCGGCAGAGGAGACCGACGGCGTTGAGGCTTGGCCGCGACGTCGAGTTGTCGAGATAGCCGTAGGCGGCGCCTTCCTTCGACTCGACGGAATCGAGGAACTCCACCGCTTTTTTGACCGTGAGCGGATTGACGTGGAGGCGGGCCATGTTGCCGCTCTTCAGCGCCATGATCTGCCAGCCGACCACCGACGTGTCGCCCGGTTGGCGCGGGCGGTAACGCCATCCCCCTCCGATCGGATCCTGAGCCTCCATGATGTAGTTGAGGACCAGCTGGGTGGGGGCCGCGAGCCGCGAGTCCTGCGACATCGCATAGCACTCGGAGAGGGTGATGCCGGCGAGCCCCTGGGAATACATGTCGCCACGGCCTTCGTAGGCCCGCCCCTTGCCGTTGACCGCCATCTGCGCGAGGAACGCGATGCCCTTCTCGACCGTCTGCTTGTAGGGGCCGTCCTTGTGCGTGTAGCCGCGGGCGAGGAAGGGAAGCAGGGCCATCGACGTGGCGCCCGAGCGATCGGTGGCGCGACTCACGCCGGAATGCGAACAGCGGCCCATGCAGCTCGGCGCTTGGGTGAGATCGAATGACCAGCCCCCGTCGGGCAGCTGGTGGGCGACCAGCCACTTGAGCGCGCGATCGACGGCCTGTTCCGTGTCGGCGCCGCCACCACCGGCCGCGGCGAGTTTGGCTGCCTGAGAGCGACCTCCCAGTCCGCCGCCAGTGCCCCCCACGGCGCCCATGGTGGCCATCATGTCGGAGGCAGGGGCGGTGTCGGTTCCGAAATCGGTGAGTTCCACGGCCAACGGTGCGGCGTCGAGATCGTCGGCCAGCGTCGCCACGTCGACGGGAGTTTCACTCACCTCGATCGCGGCGTCGAGCATGGCGTCCATGGAGGGATTCGCCACATCGGAGGGGTCTTGGGGCAACGAGGCATCGACCTCGCTGAGATCGTCCTCGTTCTTTTGATCCGATGTGATCACCCGAGACACCGGTCGCTTGGGCGGGGTGCTCACGATCAGGGCCATCGCCAAAAGCACCACCACGTGCACGAGCATGCTGACCGCCCAGGCCGGAGCCTGACGAATTGCCGACGTGGCGACGGTTGAGTCGGCCGGAGCGTTCGAGGAGGAGGCATCCTCGTCGGCAGCCGGCGTGGAACGGCGCGGGGGCGCCACGGGGGGCTGCACGGTGGCCTTGCGTGCCGTCGGGGGCGGCACTGGGGGCGGGGCAACGGGTTCCGGATCAATCTGGCTAGACATCGTCGGCGGTTCCGTCACCGAAGGCCGAAGCCCGTGGGGCAGCAGAGCGGTGGATGGAGGCCGGAATCTCCCGCGTTCCGACCCTCTCGAAAGTATACCCGGCAACCGTCGGTGCTCTCCGGTCGGACGGCCCGGCGCCACCGCGTCCGAAGGCCTCTGATCTCCCATTTGTGAGGGGTTGATGGGAGGGAAAGCCGTGTGCGAAAGAGACGGCTGGCCTTCTGATCTCGTGCCGGTTACTGTGGAGGTCTTCCCTGGCTGCCAGCCCCGGCGGCTATGGGGCCGACCGTCCCTGGTCGGCATGGCAACGCATCTGGCTGAGAGGAAAGGCTGCGGGGTTCCGCAGACGACACGACAATGGCGAAGGGCAAGAGGAAGCTTGAAGTGGTCCACCTCGTGTGCGAGGAGACCGGCGACATGAACTACACGCTGCGGCGCAAGACCGGCGGCGAGAAGCTCAAGGTGAAGAAGTATTCGCCCCGGCTTCGTAAGCACACCGTTCACAACGAGAAGCGGAAGTAATCCGGATCGCACGACCCGGAGGCGGCCCGTCGCATCGGCGGGTTCAGCCCACCGACGCCAGCGCGGCGTCGAGGTCGCTGGCGGACGTGACGGCGACCACCTGATCGGCAGCCCGTGCGAGGGTGTCGTCGATCGGTGCTCCGGCTTCGATGAGCACCAGCCGACATTCCGCCGGCCGGGTGAACGTGGATGAGCCGGGCCGCGTCACGACGTCGATCTCGCAGGTCTGCCCCGGCTTCGCGATTCGCGCCGCGGCCAAGCGTTGGGCCACGGTCCGACCAAGCGGCGTGGCGGTGAGATCCGTCGGGAGCCCCCACACGATGTCCTCCACGGGCCGATCGACAAGCCCATGGCGGCAGTGAGTGAGCCGGCCGCGCCGCTTGAAATAGGAAACATTCGTGCCATCCCGCCAGCGGGGCGTGGCGGTCGGGTCGGTCGCGTGCCAGACGTGCATCGAGCAGGTGCGATCGAGGATCGTCTCCAGGCGGATGCCGACCGTACGAAGCCGCAGGCCAAGGTCGTCATCCTCCTGGCCCCAGCCCACGAACCGTTCGTCGAAGCCGTTGACCCGCAGGAAGTCTTCGTGCCACACACCGAAATCGCCACCGGCGAGCCGGGGCTTGGTGGGGTGACGGAGGATCGTGTGCCACCGAGCCTTGCGCCGTCGACGGGCGAGGCTGCGGCGTTCGGAGCATGACACGAGCGACCCAAGAGTGGTCGTGGCGATCGAGCTTGGCGTCAGGCGAACACTCACCTCCTCGGAAAGCCTGGCGCAGTAGCCGAGCAGGGCGGTACCGAGCCGGCGGCGTGCGACATGCGCGGCGATGTGGTGCGGCGGCACGACACAGTCACCGTCGAGAAACATCAGGTAGCGCCCGCTGGCACGCCTGGCCGCGTCGTTGCGCACCCTGGCGAGCCGGAAGCCATCGTGGGGCCGGGTCGTGAATCGCACGGGAAACGCCGCCGTGGACGCGAAGCGGGCCACTACGTCGGCGGTGTCGTCGTCGGAGCCGTCATCCGACACCACCACCTCGAACGGGATGCCGTCGCACTCCTGTCGGGCGAGGGACGCGAGCACGAGCTCCAGATGGCGTGGCCTTCGGTAGGTCGTGACGAGCACGGAGACGTCGATGCCGTCGCTCATGCCTGGCGGCTCCGATCGTGGCGGCTGACCGTGGCCGCCACGAGTGCCGCGAGCTCATCACCTCCGCACAGCGGAGCCATGGCGATCTCGACGGCGGCAAGCGGAACGGCACCGAGAGAGTCGCTGTCGAGCTTCACGAGATCCTTGAGCGTGGTCACGGCCACGTCGGCTGATTCGCGCTGGGCGAGGTGCTCCAGGTGTTCCCGGTCGGCCGGTGAATACGCGTGGTGGTCGGGGTACGACACGAATGCGGCGATCGTGGCGCCGAGGGAGGTGAGCGTCGTGCGGAAGGCTGCTGGATTGCCGATGCCCGCGAAGGCCACCACCCGTCGGCCTGCGAGGTCGTCGAGCGGCCTCACGGAGCCTGACGCACGGCGAAGGCTGGTTGGGCGGTGTTCGGCCTCCATCCATGCCGCAAACGGTCGTTGGCCGCGGGCGGCGAGAAGCGTGCGGCGGATCGCGTCGCGGCGGTCGGCCGGGATGGCGGAGGCCCTCGTGAGGACGACGGCATCGGCGCGGGCGATGCCGCCAAGCGGCTCGCGGAGAAGCCCGCGGGGAAAGAGATGGCCGGAGCCGTAGGGGTCGGTGGCATCGACGGCGACGATGTCGAGATCGCGACGGAGTCGGCGATGCTGAAAGCCGTCGTCGAGCACGATGGCGTCGGCACCATGGGCGATGGCCGCCACGCTACCCGCCACGCGATCACGGTTGGCGACATGCTGGAGCCCGGGCACGAGGCAGCAGAGTTCGAGGGCCTCGTCACTCATCTCGCCAGGAGTGGCCTTGTAGCCGCGGCTGACCACGGCGGGATGACGCCCTCCGGCGGCGAGGAGACGGGCTACCCAGGCGACCAGCGGAGTCTTGCCGGTGCCTCCGAGCGTCAGGTTGCCCACGGCGATGACTGGCGCATCGACGGCGTGGATGGAGGCAAGGCCGAGGTCGTAGGCGCCGTTTCGGATCGTCACGGCGGCGGCGTAGGGAAGGCTGGCCACGGCAAGGGCAAGCCGCGCCGACGACGGGCCGAGGCCGCGCGACGATCCATCGACGAGCCGCTTGAAGGTTTCCGCGTCGGGCAGCATATCCATCCAGGCCATCCCACGTGTCGGTGCCGACGGGGGCGGACATCGCCGGCATCGGCCCATCGTCATGCAGGCTGCACGTTCGTGCCAAGCGGAACGGTTTTTTCCGGCGGGGATCGGAGGCGGGGCCGATATAATCTGGGCAGGCCGATCGGCCGATCGCGGCCGGCGGCGCAGCCGGGGTGCCGCGTGCTGCGAGGAGCCCCCATGGCGACGGTTTCCACCGAAGGCGATCCGCTGGCTGTTGCCACCTGGCAACTCGACGGCGACGCGCCGTCGAAATCGCATCGCTACCTGGCCAAGCGGCTCGCGGCGGCAGGCGCCGAGGTCAAGGGAGCGGCGCTCTCGACATTTTTCCTTTCGGCGTCCGTCGCCGCGATGCTCTGGCTGGCGGCAGGCGTGCTCGTCGAGCACTGGGTCGTGCCGGGCGGGCTTCCCGTGTCGGTGCGGTGGATGTGGCTCGGGGCAGGGCTCGCAGCCCTTGTCGTCGCCGTGATCCGATGGGTCGTGCCGTTGCTGCGGTATCGAGTGAACCTCGTCTACGCCGCGAGGATGCTCGAGCAGGAACACCCGGAACTCCACAACGACGTCGTCAATGCCGTGCTCGTGCAGGCCCACGCCGACGAGGCCGCGCCCCTGATCGTCAAATCGCTCCGGCGGCGGGCGGCTCGTCAACTGTCGGCGGTGCCGGGTGCGGGAGTCGTCGATCGCACCGTCTCCCTCCGCCTGGTCTACGCGCTGGCTGCGCTGATCGTTGCCGGATGCCTCTATGAACTGTTCGCCCCCAAGAGTCTTCTCGTGTCGGCAGCGCGGCTCATGGTGCCGTGGATGAGCGTGACGGCCCCGTCGCGGGTGCGGATTGAGCCGCCCGTGTTGACCTGGCGAGCGGCGGACAATCGTTCTGACGCCGCCGACGCAGGCCATCCCCTGCCGCTGGTGCATGGCACGGCATCGCTGGTGCGAGGCCGGCAGCTGGTGGTGACCACCAGCATCGAAGGCCTGCGATCCGGCGAGAAGCCGGAACTGATCGTCACGCCGCGCAGCGACGGCGAAGGCGACGCGTCGACGTCGAGCTGGAGGCTTCCTCTTATGCCGGCGGGCGATCGCCGCATGGCCGCGATCGTTCCGGGCGCGGACCGTGGCCTGGATCAGCCGGTCGATCTCGTCGTCGCCGCAGGCGATGCCCGGAGCGATCGAATCCGCATCGTTGTGGTCGATCAGCCCGCCGTGCTGGTGCGGGAGGTGCACTATCGCTATCCCGACTACACGGGCCAGCCGCCAGAGTCGATCCCCTGGCAGGGCGACGTGCGCGGGATCGAGGGCACCCACGTCGCCGTGGTGGTCGAAAGCAACCACCCGCTCGAGGCCGCATGGATCGACCTCGACGCCGATGGCAAGAAAGACCTCCGCATGACGATCGGGCAACAGGATCTCGCCCGGGCCCGCGGGGAGTTCACGCTGCGGCTGTTGGCCGATCGTTCGGCGGCCGAGCATGCGCGGTATCGGATCGTGTTTCAGCCGAAGTCGGCATCAGCCGCGCAGCAGGAGCCGTCCATCGACGACAAGATGGAATACCGCATCGAGGTGCTGCCCGATCTCGCGCCCGAGGTGATGATCGAGGAGCCATCGGACAAGGTGACGAGGGTTCCCCCCGACGCCCCGGTGGCGATACGGGTGCGGGCGGTCGATCCGGATCATGGATTGTCGAGCGTGACGCTGGAGACTCGGATCGCTCCCGGCTCCGAGCAGACGGGCCCCGAACTTCTCGTGGGTCGGCGCAAAACCTTTCGGGGCGCCGCGACGCTCGTGCCCATGGCGATGGGCGCCGGGCCGGGGGCCACGCTCGAATACCGCGCGATCGCCAAAGACAACCGCGCCGCGTCGCCCAACGTGGCGGCCACGGCGTGGCAGGCGTTGAAGATCGATCCGTCGGCGCCACCGCGGCCCATGCCGCCGCCCGAGCGTTCGCCCGATGGCGAGGAGGGTGAGCGCGGCGGACCGTCGGACGACGGCACTGGCGACGACCGCCCGCAGGACCAGGGCCAGCGTCCCGACCAGGCGCCAGACGAGTCGCGGTCGGGCAGCCCGGATGGGGGCCGCGATGGCGGCCAGGATCAGTCGGCGCAGCCGAAGTCGCAGCAGAAGGACGATCCAAAAAATGGTGCGCGGCAGGGCGCCCCCCAGCAGGGCGAGGATCAGGGCTCCGGCGAAGGGGCGAAGACGCAGGACGACGCCCGCGGCAAGACCGGCAACCAGCAGGGACGTCAGCCCCAGCAGGGGCAGCCCGAGGCCGGCGGCTCCGAGCAGGAGGGGCAGGGTGGGACCGAACAGGCTGGTTCGGGGCAGGGAGGCGAGGGAAGCAAGGGGAAGAACGCATCAGGAGACGCCGCCGGCGATGCCGGCGACGGTCGGCAGGCTGGTGCGCGAGACGGCGGTGCCTCCGGCGAGTCGAGGCCCGGCGACTCCGGCACACCGGGCGGCGCGCAGGCAGGACGCGATCAAGGCGAGCGGGGTGGGCAGCCAGGTGAACGCGACGGCCAGTCGGGGCGTGAGCAGCAGGCTGGCAAAGGTGCTGGTGGTGGCGGGCCCAGCCAGCGACCACGTGACACGGTGGCCGCCGACGGCACCGATGATGGCGAGGCGATGGAGCGGATTCTCGATCATCGCGACCGCACCGAAGGGCAGGGTTCGAAGGGTTCGTCGAAGGACAAGGGGCAGGGTCGCGGTTCACCGCCCGATCAGAAGGGGAAGTCAGACGGCGAGGCCTCGCGCGACGAACAGCACGACCACGCCGATGGCGAACCGCCGGCGTGTGCCGGACCCGATGGCAAACCCTGTGGGAAAGAGGGGTGTTCGTCGTGCGGCGGCGGTCAGTCGAGCGGTGGTGCGGGTGGGAGTTCGAGCGGCGGGGGCAGTGAGTCGTCGCCGTCAGGAGCGGGCCAGGGAGGGGAAAAGGGGGGCAGCACCGGTGGCGACCAGGCCGGTCAGCGCGGCGCGGGAGAAGGCGCCACATCGGCTGAACGCCCTGCACACACCGCCGACCACGGAGACGAAACAACGGGCGCAGCCGCGTCGCCGCAGAGAGGACAGGGAGCGGGAGAATCATCCGACCCGTCGGCCGGGCAGCCGGGAAGTGAGAAGCCGGGAGCCTCGCCGCGTGACTCGGCCGGCGCGAGCGAGGGCTCAACAGGTGAGGGCAAGGGTGAGGGTGAGGGCACGGGTGAGGGCGAGGGCACGGGTGAGGGGCGTGGGAGCAGTGGCGAACCGAAGGGCGATCAGGCGGGGGGCCAGGGAGCCGACGGTGGCGAACCTGGGGCACAGGGTGATGCGGCGCAGGCGGGGCGTGACGGCGCCGGAGAGGGCAAAGGCGAGTCGTCCACGGCCGGATCGCAGCGAGGGGCATCGGGTGGGGATCAGGCCGGTGGGGCGAGTCGCGACACTGGCGCATCGAACAAGACCGGCGATGCGGGGCAGGCATCGCCGGGGAGTGATGTGGGCGCCGGCGGCTTCGACGGCGGGGGTGACGTCGCAGGGGGGGCGGGCGACGCATCTCGTCCGCGCGAGGATCGCGAGATGGAGTGGGGCGAGCAGGATCTCGCCCACGCCCGCAACGCTGCCGATCTGGCGATCGAACATCTCCGGCATGCCGTCGATTCGGGCGACACGAGCGTGCTCGACGAACTTGGCTGGACTCCGGAGCAGGCACGGCAGTTTCTGGCGCGATGGGAGGCCATGCGTCGGCTCGCCGGCAGTGCTGATCCGCGGCAGCGGGGGGAGTTTGAGCGAACGCTCCAGAGTCTCGGGCTCAGGGCGAATCGTGTGCAGAGCAGCCGTCGGGTCGAGCCCGACACGCGAGGTGGGCAGGCCGAGAGCCGTCGCACCCGTCCGCCAAGCGACTACCGCGAGCAGTTCAAGGCCTTCATGCAGGGTACGAGCGCCGAATGACCCAGGTGTTTGAAGGGCCGCGTTATCTGGTGGGGTTTGGGCCCAAGCGGGTGCCCCACTGCTTCACCGACGTGCTCATCCTCGGGGGTGGGCTCGCGGGCCTGCGGGCGGCGCTCGCGATCGATCGGAGGCTCTCGGTGACGGTCGTCACCAAGGACGACCTCCAGAGTTCGTCGAGTCAGTGGGCCCAGGGGGGCATTGCCGGGGTGGTCGATCCCGAAGATCGTTTCGACCATCACGTTGCCGACACGCTCGCCGCCGGCTGTGGCCTCTGTCACGACGCCGTCGTCGACGCCGTCGTGCGTGAGGCGCCCGATCGCATCGCAGAACTCATTGCATGGGGCACGCGATTTGACGAACAAGACGGAGCCCTCGCCCTCGGCCGAGAAGGTGGGCACAGCCACCATCGGATCGTGCACGCCCTCGGCGATGCCACCGGCCGCGAGGTGATGCGGGCGGTAATCGAACAGGCCACGAAACTCGACAATCTCTCGCTCTGGCCCGACACCTTCACGATCGACCTCATCACCCACGAGGGCGTCTGCCGGGGGGCGCTCGTGTGGAACCCGCAGCACGGCAAGACGCTCGTGTGGGCGCGTCGCACCATCCTGGCGACGGGCGGGGCCGGGCAGATCTATCGCGAATCGACCAATCCGCCCGGCGCCAGCGGCGACGGGATCGCGCTCGCCTGGCGGGCGGGTGCGGAAGTTCGCGACATGGAGTTCATGCAGTTTCATCCCACGGTGCTCTACATCGCCGGCGGTTCGCGAAGCCTGATCACCGAGGCCGTGCGGGGTGCCGGCGCGCACCTCGTCGACAAGGACGGCAAACGGTTCATGCCGGAGTTCGACCCGCGGGCCGAACTGGCTCCGCGCGACGTCGTGTCACGGGCGATCACCGAGGTGATGCACCGCACGCACCACGCCAGCGTCTACCTCGACCTGTCGCATCTCGATGCGGCGACCGTGCGGGAACGGTTTCCGGGCATGGCGGCGATCTGCGGCACCTTCGGCCTGGATCTTGCCCGCGATCGCATTCCTGTGCGGCCCGGAGCGCACTACATGATCGGCGGCGTGACGGTCGATGCCGACGGCCGCACGACCGTGCCGGGTCTTTTCGCTGCGGGCGAGGTCACCTCCAGCGGCCTGCACGGAGCCAACCGGCTCGCGAGCAACAGCCTCTTGGAAGGGCTCGTGTATGGGGCCCGCGCGGGCGAGGCAGCCGGCGGCGAGGCGCTCACGTCGTGCCTGCACGGCGACGACGAGTTTCTCGTGCCGCCGATCGCCCAGCCTCGGATGCCTGCCGACGCCGGGGCCGACGCGCTCCTCGATCTGGCCGACATCCGCAACTCCCTCCGGTCGCTCATGTGGCGGCACGTCGGCGTCGAGCGCACGGGGAGTTCGCTCGCCGAGGCCTTGGCCACCGTCGAGGGATGGTGCCGTTATGTACTGCCGCATCAGTTTGCCGATCCCCAGGGCTGGCAGCTCCAAAACATGCTCGAGGTGGCGAGGCTGATGATCCGGAGTGCCGTCAGGCGGGTCGAGACGCGGGGGGTGCACTTCCGCGCCGATCATCCCGAGGCCTTGGAGGCCTGGCGTACCCACATCACCTGGCTCCGCGGCGATCCCGATCCGCGGCTTGCACCCCTGCCGTAGCCGGTTTTCGGCCGCGAGCGGGCAGGTGTCGGTCCGTTCCCCAGGGCCCCAACTTGCCGCCCGCGAGCGTGTCGGGAAGAATGTGGCTCTCTCGCCTCGGAATCCTCGTATCGGATGCCCATGACCGCTCGTGAAACCGTCTCATCGGCCGACGCCATGATCGAGGCCGACGGCCTCAGCAAGTATTACGGCGACTTCATCGCCATTGAAAACGTCTCGTTCCGCGTGCCTCGCGGCGAGATCGTGGCCTTCCTCGGGCCCAACGGTGCCGGCAAGAGCACCACGATGAAGATCCTCACCGGCTACCTCGCCCCCACCTCGGGCACGGCGAGGATCGCCGGCCACGACATGTCGACCGACCGGCTCGCCGGCGCGGAGCGGCTCGGGTATCTGCCCGAGAACGGCCCGCTCTATCCCGACATGACGCCCCGCAGCCTGCTCGAGTTTTTCGCCGATGCCCGGGGCCTCGTCGGCGACCGCAAGCGGTCGCGGATCGAGGCGGTGGTGAAGCAGTGCGAACTCGGCAGCGTGATCGGCAAGGCGATCGGCAAGCTGTCGAAGGGATACCGGCAGCGGGTCGGCATGGCGCAGGTGCTGCTCCACGAGCCCGACGTGCTGATCCTCGACGAGCCGACGAGCGGCCTCGACCCCAACCAGATTCGTGAAGTTCGCGAGACGATCCGTCGGCTCGGCGAGCGCAAGACGATCCTCCTCTCCACCCACATCCTCCAGGAGGTGGAGGCGCTGGCCGACCGCGTGATCCTGATCGCCGAAGGGCGGTTGCGATTCGACGGGCCGCCGGCAGACCTGCGGCGTGAAGGCCGCAGCCTCGATGAGCGGTTCTACGAACTGACCCGCTCAGCCTGACGATCCCAACGCGTGCGGTTCACTCGCCGCCCGCGTCACCCCTCCCGCATTCCCACCCACACCGACCCGACCGAGGAACCGACGACATGAAGTGGCACGTACTCGACGCCGTCTTCAAGCGGAATTTCGTCGCCTATTTCTCCAACCCCACCGGCTACGTCTTCATCTGCGTGTTCGTGCTGCTGGGGTCGCTGGCCGCCTTCTGGCCGCCGGAGTTTTTCAACTCCAACCTCGCCAACCTCGATCAGCTCAACCGCTACCTGCCCTACATTCTCCTCGTGTTCGTGCCGGCGATCACGATGAGCGTGTGGGCGGATGAGCGCCGCCAGGGCACCGACGAACTCCTGCTCACGATCCCGGCGAGCGACTGGGAGGTGGTGTTTGGCAAGTATCTCGCGGCCGTCGGCATCTACACCGTCGCGCTGCTGTTTTCGTGCATCTGCAACCTCGTCATCCTGCTCGCCTGGGGCACGCCTGACGCCGGCCTCTTTCTGGCCAACTACCTCGGCTACTGGTTCATGGGCCTGTCGATGCTCGCGATCGGCGTCATCGCAAGCTTTCTCACGAGCAACCTCACGGTCGGCTTCATCCTGGGGCTGTTGTTCAATGCGCCCCTCGCCGTGGCGGAGCAGGCCGGCGCGGTGATGGGGCCCTCGGCGGCCGCCCGCGTGCGGGGCTGGAGCCTGGCGGAAAACTTCTCCGACTTCGGCCGTGGCATCGTCAGCCTCTCCTCGGTCGCGTACTTCCTCGGGATCGTGGCGGTCTGCCTCTACGTGGCGATGGTGCTCATCGGCCGTCGGCATTGGACCGGTCGTCGCGATGGCGGAACGATGGGGCTTCACTATCTCGCCCGCACGTTCGGCCTCGTGGCCGCGGCGGTGGGCGTGGCGCTCCTCTGCCGATCGGCAGATGTGCGTGCCGACCTTTCGCAGGAGCAGATCAGCTCCCTCTCGCCCGACACGCGACGCCTCCTGCGGACGCTCGAAACGAGCCGGCCGATCGACATCAAGGCCTACGTCAGCCCGAATGTGCCGGAGGACTACGCCCAGACGCGGATCAATCTCCTCAACACGCTCCGGCAGGTCGAGCGGCTCGGTCGCGGCAAGGTGCGGGTGGAGGTGGTGCCCACGGAGCCGAAAACGGAAGAAGCCTCGCTGGCCCGGCAGCAGTTCGGCATCGAGCCCCAACGGGTCGTGGCCCGGGTTCGGGGCACCTACCGCAACGATCAGGAGATCTATCTCGGCTGTGCCGTGACGAGCGGGCTCGAAAAGGTGGTGGTGCCCTTCTTCGATCGTGGCACGCCGGTGGAGTATGAACTGGTCCGCTCGATCTGCACCGCCGCCCAGCAGAAGCGGAAGCGGCTCGGTGTGCTCACGACCGACGCCGATCTCTACGGCGGCTTCGATATGGCGAGCGGCCAGCAGCGGCCTCGGCAGCCTCTGGTCGAGGAGCTCGAGAAGCAATACGACGTGGTGCAGGTCGACGCCTCGGCGCCGATCACGGAATCGTTCGACGTGCTGCTGGCGGTGCAGCCCTCGTCGCTCGGCCCGGAGCAGATGGTCAACTTCGTCGCGGCCGTTCAGGCGGGACAGCCCGTGGCGATCTTCGAGGATCCGCTCCCCGTGATGATGCAGGGAGTGCCCGGCACCTCGCAGCCGCGTCAGGGGCCGATGGGCCCTATGGCGATGTTCGGGGGTCCGCAGGGGCAGCCGAAGGGCGACCTCAACGCCCTCTGGGAGGTGCTCGGAGTGAGGCTTTCGGCCGGGGCGGGACGGCCGGCGATGGGCGCGATCGGGTCGGCCCCGTTCGTGATCTGGCAGGACTACAACCCGCACCCCAAGCTGCCGCTCGAGGACGAGTTTGTGTTCATCACGTCGGCGCTGGCCAAGGAATCGGGAAGCGCCGGGTCGGGCTTCAACGTCGAGCAGCCGGTCACCCGCGGCCTTCAGGAGGTGCTGTTTCCGTTTCCAGGCGGCCTCGAGAAGACCGGTGCCGCTGACGTGACCTTCACCCCCTTGGCCCTCACGAGCAAGCGGTCTGGCACCATCGAGGTCGATCGCGTCGAGCAGGCCCTCCAGGGGGGCGACACGCGGCTGCTTCGCACCTTCGAGAAGCCAGGCGACGAAATGACGGCGCTTGCGGTCGCGGTCGAGCGGAAGCCCGCCACTCCGGCCGAAGGGGAGCCCGCCCCGAAGCCGATCCGTGCCGTGATCGTGGCCGACATCGATCTCCTGTCCGGCGTCTTCTTCGGTCTTCGGAATCGCCGTGATGAGTCGTTCAACTTCGACTTCGACAACGTCACCTTCGCCCTCAACGTGCTCGACTCGCTCTCGGGCGACGAGCGGTTCGTCGAGATCCGAAAGCGGAAGCCCAAGCATCGCACGCTCGCGCGGATCGAAGAGGCGGTGGCCAGCGCCCGCGAGGAGGCCGAGAAGGAGCGGGCGGTTTTCATCGGCGAGTTCGACAAGGCGGAGCGGGAGGCCAACGACGCGATGGAGAAGGAGGTTGGCGCCTTCGAGAAGAAGATCAAGGAGATGGAGGAGCAGGGCAACGCCAACCCGCAGGCGGCCATGCAGGCGATCCAGCAGCTGGCGAGCAGCCAGCGGCTGGCCCAGCGGAAGCTCGACACCAAGATCGAACAGCTGCGCCGCAAGCGAGATGCCGAGGTGGAGCGGGTGGAGCGGCGGCTCGAGGCGACGATCCGTCGCGAACAAGACTGGCAGAAGTGGCTGGCGGTGATCCTGCCCCCCATTCCGCCGCTGGTGGTGGCGTTCTTCGTCTTCTTCCGCCGCCGGGCGAGCGAGCGGGAAGGGGTTGCGAAATCGCGACTGAGGTGAACACAAGGATTCAAACCATGCACGCACATCGTTCTCCCCAGGGATCCACGACTCCCATGGGCCGCACTGCCGCCTTTCTTGCGATTGGGGCCGCCTTGCTCCTGCTGGGCGGATGGCTCAACGTTCGTCCATCGCTGCGGCAGCGGGCGGTGGTGGCGGAGGGGGAGGAGGCCACCGTGCTGTTTCCCGAACTCGCCGATGCGTCGAAGGCGGCAAGCCTCGAGATCGTGTCGTTCGACGACGAAACCGCCACCCTCAAGCCCTTCAAGGTGGTGCGGTCGGAGGGCGTGTGGGTGCTGCCGTCGCACGAGAACTATCCCGCCGATGCCCGCGACCAGCTCGCGGCGGCTGCCACCGAGCTCATCGATCGTCCCGTGCTCGACGTGGTGACCGATTCCCCCGGGGAGCACGAGACCTACGGCGTGATCGAACCCGATCCCGAGAAGGTGCAGGTTGGCATGACGGGCGTTGGCGAGCTCGTGGAGATTCGCGACGCCTCGGGCAACAAGCTTGCGAGGCTCATCATCGGCAAGGAAGACAAGCGACCGTCGAACGCCGGAGGCGCGGGCGGACGGAAGCTTCACTTCGTGCGGCGGGCCGGCCAGGACCGGGTCTACCGGGTCGAGCTCGACACGTCGAAGTTCACGACCACGTTCGATGACTGGATCGAAAAAGACCTCCTCAAGCTTTCGCCGTGGGATGTGCGGCGGGTGATGATCGACGACTCGTCCTGCTCGTTCGGCGTGGACGAGGCGAGCGGCCGGCCGATGATTTCGCTCGCTCGTCGCAGCCGTGCGGAACTCGCCTACGACGACAAGGATGCAACCTGGTCGCTCGTGAAACTCGAGGGTTTTGATGACAAGAACAAGGCGAAGGAGGAAAAACTTGCCGCCGGGGAGCAGCTGGCGAGCGACAAGCTCAACGACCTGCGAAACGCCCTCGGCGATCTCAAGATCATCGACGTGGCCCGCAAGCCCGCCGGGCTCAGTGCCGACCTGAAGGCGGAGGAGTCGTTCGCCGACAACCGGGAGGCCGTGACCTCGCTCGCCCAACTCGGCTTCTTCGCGATCCAGAAGGGCGACATCGTGTCGAGCAACGGCGAGACCGTCATCGGCATGAAGGATGGCGTCGAGTATCTGCTGCGATTTGGCAACGGCACGACTGTGGCGGCGGACTCGAAGGCCGACGAGCCGCCGGAGGACGGCGGCAAGGCCGCGACCGGCCGCTACCTTTTCGTGTCGGCGCGATTCAACGAAGGGCTCGTCGAGAAGCCCGTCCTCGAGCCGGTGCCGGACCTGCCGGAAGGGGCCGACGCGAACGAGGGGGCGGCCAAGGCCGATGAGACGAAGTCCGACGAGCCTAAGGCCAATGAGAAGAAGTCCGACGGGGCCACGACGGAGGGCGACGGCGCCGCCGGCGAACTTCAGAAGGCCGAAGAGGCGGAGGCCAAGGCGCAGGCCGCGCTCGAGGAGCGGCGTCGCGTGGAGGGGGAGAATCGCCGGCGACAGGAACGGTACGACGAGCAGGTGAAGGCAGCCCAGAAGCGGGTGCGGGACCTCAACGGCCGATTCGCCGACTGGTACTACGTCGTCTCCGACAAGGAGTATGAGCGAATCCATCTCGGCCGCGATGCGATGATCGAGAAGAAGGCCGAGGAGCCGGAGAAGAAGTAGAGGGCCGCTGCGGTTCGGCTTCCCGCATCGCCGCGGGAGCCGTACGATACGGGCTTCAAGCTTCCTCCGGCGTCACCCGATGTCCGACATCCTCACCTCTCCGCGGCCTTCACGGTTTGGCCGCGCCGTCGGATTTCGACTTGCGGGCATCGGGGCGGCGGTGCCGCCTCGCGTGGTGACCAACGCCGACCTGGCCCGTCTCGGATGCGACCCGGAATGGATCGTGGCCCGATCGGGCATCCACGAGCGTCGGCACGTCGATCCGGGCGTGGCCACGAGCGACCTCGCGGCCGCGGCGGGCGAGGCGGCGATCGCCCACGCCGGCAGGGACCGTGGCGACATCGATCTCGTGGTGCTCGGCACGTTCACCTCCGACATGTGCATCCCTTCAACGGCATGCCTCGTTCAGGAGAAGCTCGGCCTCGACGCCCCGGCGATGGACGTGACGGCCGCGTGCGCCGGCTTTGCCTATGCGCTCATGACGGCCAGTCAGTTCCTGGTGGCCGGCACGAGCCGCCTGCCGCTGGTGATCGGCGCCGACGCCAACTCCAGGCTGGTCGATCCTGAGGACGTCAAGACGTGGCCGCTCTTCGGTGACGGCGCAGGGGCGGTGCTGCTCGAGCCATGCGAACCCGACCGCACGGGCCGCGAGCATGGCTTGCTTGCGTTCGCGCTCGGCGCCGATGGCCGCGGAGCGGGGCTCCTGGCCTGCCCGATGAGCGGTTCACGGCAGCCACCGACGGTTGAGGGGATCGCCCGGCGCGAGCAGTTCATGCGCATGGATGGCCGAGCGGTGTTCAAGTGGGCGATCCGCCTGGCCGAAGACAACATCCGGCAGGTCGTCGACCGCTCCGGCGTGCCGCTCGAACACATCGATCTGTTCGTGCTTCACCAGGCCAATGCCCGCATCGTCGACGGTGTTCGCGACTCCCTCGGACTGCCCGCCGACAAGGTGTTCATGAACCTCGATCACTTTGGCAACACCTCGAGCGGATCGATTCCGCTCGCGCTCGAGGAGGCCTGGCGAAGTGGCCGTGTCGGCCCCGGAAGCACGATTGTGATCTGTGGGTTTGGCGGTGGGCTGGCATGGGGTACGGCGGTCTGGAGGCTGTAGGGGATGAGCGACGACGTCGTGAAGAAACTGCCCGCCCGCAAGGACGTGGCCATCGGCGACACCTGGGACCTTTCCACCCTTTGTCGTTCCGACGCGGAATGGGAGGAGGCCCTGGGGGTGTGGGAGGAGCGGATCGCGCAGTTCGCTCCCTACGCCGGCACGCTTGCTTCGTCGCCCGAACGGCTGGCCGAATGCCTCGCCCACGACCTGGCATTCGATCGTGAAGGCGACCGCCTCGGCACCTATGCCCACCTTCGGGCGAGCGAAGATCAGGGTGCGGCCGATGCCCAACGGATGGTGGGGCGCTTCCAGCATGTGGCCACGAGGGCTGGCGAGGCGACGAGCTTCATCCGCCCGGAAATCATGGCCATTCCGCCCGGCACGCTTGCCGCGTGGATGGTGCTGCCGGTGCTCGAGCCCTACCGACTGCTCATCGAGCGGCTCGTACGCACGCGGGCCCACACGCTCTCCGAGTCGGAAGAGCGGCTCTTGGCGATGCAGGGCACGTTTGCCGGCACGGCGGGCAAGGTCTTCCGTCAGCTGACCGACGCCGACATGAAGTTTGGCACCGTGGCCAATCACGCCGGCGAGCGGATCGAACTGTCCAACGCGACGTTCACGACGCTCCTGCACGATCCCTCGCCCGACGTCCGTCGCACGGTGTTCCACCAGTTCTACGAGCAGTATCAGGGCCACGCCAACACGCTTGCCGCCACGCTCTCGGGCTCCAACGAGCGCGACGTGTATGCCGCCCGGGTGCGAAACTACCCCAGTGCGGTCGAGGCGGCCCTGTTTTCCGACAATGTTCCGCTGGCGGTCTACGACCAGTTGATTGCGGCGGTGCGGGCCCATCTTCCGGCAGTGCACCGCTACTACGACCTTCGCAAGAGGGTTTTGGGCCTCGACACCATCCACCACTACGACTGCTATGTGCCGCTCGTGCCGGAGCTCGAGCAGCGGCACACCTGGGACCAGGCGGTCGACGTGGTGATCGAGTCGCTCGCTCCGCTCGGAGCCGACTATGGCCGACGGCTCGAGCAGGGGCTCCGAGGCCGATGGTGCGACCGCTATCCCAATGCGGGGAAGCGGTCGGGTGCATTCAGTTCGGGCACGTTCGACTCCGATCCCTACATCCTCATGAACTTCCAGGAAGACGTGATCGAGCATGTCTTCACCCTGACGCACGAGGCGGGGCATTCGATGCACACCCGCTCCTCGGCCGAGGCACAGCCCTACCAGTATTCGGGCTACACGATCTTCGTGGCCGAGGTGGCGAGCACCTTCAACGAGCAGCTGCTGACGCGGCTCCTGCTCAAGCGGGCGACGTCGCCCAAGGAGCGGGCGGCCATCATCGCGCGCGAGATCGACTCCATCCGGGCGACGATCGTTCGGCAGACGATGTTTGCTGAGTTCGAGCGAAAGAGCCATGCCTCGGCGGAGGCGGGGGAGCCGCTGACGCTCGAACGGCTCCGGGGAATCTACCGGGAGCTGCTCGACGCCTACTTTGGTCCAACCTTCGTGGTCGACGCCGATTTGGAACTCGAGTGCCTGCGCATCCCGCACTTCTACAACGCCTTCTACGTCTACAAGTATGCGACGGGGCTGGCCGCGGCGATCACGCTCGCGAAGCGGGTGGCCGATGGCGAGCCGGGGGCGCTCGATCGCTACCTCGGCTTCTTGCGGGCCGGTTCGTCGAAGTGGCCGCTCGACCTGCTCCGCGACGCGGGGGTCGATCTCGAAAAGCCCGAGCCGGTCGCGACGGCCCTCACCCGGTTTGGCGAACTCGTCGACGAACTCGGCACGCTCCTCTGAGCCGCCGGTTCAGCCGCCGTTGCGGGCGAGTTCCACGAGTGGACGCACCATCGAGCCGGTCGCACCGCCGTCGGTCCATGGCCGCGGCTTCTCGGAAAAGGCGGGCCCGGCGATGTCGACGTGGGTCCAGGGGATGCCGCCCACGAACCGCTCCAGGAACTTCGCGGCGGTGATCGCCCCTCCCCACCGGCCGTCGCCGACATTCTTGATGTCGGCCACCTCGCTGGTGATCTGCTCGTCGTACTCGGCGTCCATGGGCAGCTGCCACACTCGCTCCCCCATCGCCCGGGCCGCCTCGGCGACCGCGTCGCAGCAGGGCTGGTCGTTGGCGAAGAGCCCCGCCACGTCCTGGCCGAGCGCCACGACACACGCGCCGGTGAGCGTGGCGAGATCGACGATGCGACGTGGCTTCTCGCCGCGGATCACGTCGAGCACGTCGGCCAGCACGACCCGGCCCTCGGCGTCGGTGTTGTGCACCTCGATGGTCGTGCCGCTGCGGGCAGTAATGACATCCCCGAGTTTATAGGCCGCCGGGCCGGTCATGTTTTCAACGAGTCCGATGCCGACGACGATATCGATCGGCAGCCGAAGCGCCGCGATCGTGGCGGCGGCCGCGAGCACGGCGGCCGCGCCCGACATGTCGCACTTCATCGTCATCATCCCCTCCGAAGGCTTGAGTGACAGGCCCCCGGAATCGAACGTGACGCCCTTTCCGACGAGCGCCAGCTGCGGCGGCTCCGACGCCGGCTGCCTCGCCTGCCCGGTGCGTCCGGCTCCTCGGTAGCGAAGCATCACGAGCCGCGGTGCCCGGCTGCTCCCACGACCGACCGCGAGGATCGCCTGGCATCGCTCGCGGGCGAGGCGGTCCTCGTCCCAGATCTCGATGTCGAGTCCGGTGCGTCCGGCGATGGTGGCACACTCATCGGCGAACGACTGCGGGTAGAGATGGTCGGGCGACATGTTCACCAGTCGCCGAGCCAGGTTCACCCCATCGGCGATGATCGCCCCGTGTTCGACCGCCTCCACGGGAGCCGCCAGCCAGATCGTCGTGCCGAAGCGGATTCGTTTCGGCTCGGACCGGTAGAGATCCTGGCCCACCATGCCGACGGCAGCCCCTGCCACCGCCTGCTCCACCTGTTTCGTCGTCCATCCGCCGTCGGCGAGGAAGGCGACGCGTCCGCGAGCCTTCGCAGCCAGGTGCCGTGCCGCCGTGGCGGCCGCACGGTAGACCACGCCGGCGTCGATCGACTCACGCTTCCCCATCCCCACCACCACGAGTTGGGAGGCTCGCAGGCCGGGCACGGCGAGGAGCGGGATGCACTCGTTGCGGCGACCCGAGAGGTCACCGGAGGCGAGGAGCCGCGCCAGCAGGCCTCCGGTGGCGGCATCGACGTCGACCGCGCTGCCCGAGAGGCTTCCTTCCGTGAGAAACACGACCAGGGCGTCGGCCTCGACGGCCTCGGGGCGCGTGGATGGTTCACAGACGATGCCGCCGGCGGGCAGAAACTCGTTGGTCATGGATTGTTCTCCTCAGGGGCTCTTTTTGTAACCCGTTTTCACGGGGCGGGGGAGGTGGTGCCGCGACAGGGCGTTGCGAGCGTGAGCAGCACGGGCAGCACCACGAGGTTGCCGATCAATCCGCCGAGCAATGTCAGGCACGACAGCCAGCCGAACGACACGGTCGGCATGAAGCCGCTCGTGGTGAGCGCCAGGAAGCCCGTGGCCAGCGCGAGCGTCGAAAACACCATCGCCCGGCCCGCGGTGCGGTGGGCCGTTTCGAGGGCCGCGGCGTGGGTGCCGTGGGAGAGCCGCCGCCGAAATGCCGTGATGTAGTGGATGGAGCTATCCACCGAGAGTCCCATCGACACCGCGGCGATCATCGCCGTGCCCATGTTCACCGGCTCTCCGGCCCATCCAAGCAGGCCGAGCACGACGAAGATCGGAAGGCTGTTGGGGACCAATGCGATCGCCGCCAACGGCACGCTGCGAAGGGCCACCGCCAGGAGCGCGAAGATCCCGAGTGCCGCGATCAGGAAGGTTTTCCACTGATCGGCGAGCAGCCGGTCGACGAGCTGCGCGAGCAGCACGAAGAATCCCGTCACCTCGGCCCCGTCCCGACCATCGGCCGGCGGATACGCTTCGGCCGCCAATCGCCGAACCTGTCCGACGATCGATCGCTTGGCCTCTGCCGGCTGACGCTCCCGTGACCGGAGCATCACCCTGAGCCAGCTCGTGTCGGTGTCGGGATCACGGCCCACGAGCGAGCGGACAAACGCCGGCTGCTGGTCTTCCTCGCGGCGAAGCATCGTGTTCACCGCGAGGGCCTGAACGGCGCGTGGCACCAAGGGCGCTGCGGAGAGGACGTCGGAGACCGACATCACCTTCGTGAGCCCGGGTTCCGGCGTGCCATCAATGCCGGGCACGGTCACCTCGTGCCGAAGGCGATCGGCGAACTGATCGAGCGCCCCGAGCTGATCGGCGTCGATCGGTTCCGTGGCGGGCACGAGCACGTCCCAGACGCCGGCTCCGCCCAGCCGTGATTCCACCATCTCGTAGGAGGCGACGGTGGGACTCGATGGACGGAAGTTGCGGGTGAAATCGGTTTCGACCGTGAGCCACGTCATGCCGGCCATGCACCCCGCCGCCCCCGCCGACACGGCCGCGAGAATCGGCCACGGATGGTCGATGATCCAGGCCACGAGCTGATCGAGCCCCCGCTCCAGTCGGCCCTCGCCCCAGGCCATGCGCGGGTCTTGGTCGAACCGTCCCGCCAGCGCCAGAAACGGCACCACCAGACACGCCGCCACCAGCACCATCGCGGCACCCACCGACGTCATGATGCCGAAGTCGTGCACGGGGCCGACGCTGCTCGTGATGAGCGAACCGAAGCCGATGATGTCGGTGGCGATTGCGCCGACGATCGGCCACCAGAGCGTGGTGATCGCCGTGCGCAAGGCCTGGTCGGCGTCGAGGCCTTCGGCCCGGAGCCGGCGAAACTCCACGATCACGTGCGTCACTGTGCCGATGCCGACCACCGTCACCATGGCCGAGAGCATCGTCGAGACCATCGTCAGCTTCATGCCGGCCATCGCGAGAAGCCCTCGGGTCGTCCAGAGGGCGAAGAGCACCACGGCGAGGGGCACCAGCAGCCAGCGAAGGCTGCGGAAACAGACGAGCAGGACGGCACCGGCAAGCAGCCCGCTGCCGGTGCCGAGCAGGTCGCCGTCACGAGAGAGCATGGTGAAGCCGTCGAGCAGCATGACCGGCTCGCCCGCCACGGTGCCGGCGGGAAGCTCACGCATCCGCTCTCGGATCGCGGTGATCGTGGCGGTGCGGGATGTCGTTCCGCCGGGAGCCACCGGCGCAAGCACGCAGGCAATCGCCGCGGTTCGGTGATCGGGTCCCACGACGTAGCCCTCGAAGAGCGCCACGAGCCGCCTGGCCCATCCCGACGCGAGCCCACGATCGAGGTCGATGATCGCATCGCCCAGCGGCGTGCTCGCCAGGCTCGTCGTCGAGGTCACTCCAGGGATCGAGGCGAGGTCGTTCGCCAGGCCCCGCACACGGGCGATGCCCTCGGGCGTGAAGAGGTCTGCGTCGTCGTAGGCGGCGAGCACGACCTCGTTCGAGCCGAAGGTGCGGGTGAGCCGCGCGTAGGGCACGAGCGCCGGATCGGCGCGGTCAAACATCGTGTCGATCGACCGTGAGAACTCCAGCAGCCTCGATCGGTCGACGGCGGCCACCAGGGCGAGGAGGGCGATCAGAAAAAGGGGGAATCGCCGGCAGACCAGGAACTTCGCGATGCGTCCCGCCACGGACGGAGCGGGGCTGGGCGGGGCGGAGGGGGGCGGCGGCGAGGAAGGGGGCAACTCGGCGGCTCGCTCGAACGGCGGGGAATGGGGGGTGACGAATGACGAGCCGCCATCTTACCGGCATTGCCTGAAGTCCCCGGTATTTTGCCAAGCCTTCCACGGCCCCGGCGCATCAGTACCGGACGCCGCGATCGTTGTGAGGGCGCATCGGCCACGTCCGCGGCCGGTTATCGCCCGGCGGGCCCACGGTGGTAACCCCCCGCGCCGCCGTCACTTGCGGCCGGTGAACCGCCCCCGCCCTGCCTTGACCCGCCTGCGCCGACCCTCCTATAAACCCGCGATTTTTCCGGCCGACAGGCCATTTTCGTCCCGAGTGATCCAACCGAGTGCAGCTCCTCGGCCACACCACGAGTCCGCCCCGACACAGCGTGCGTCTGCGCGCAGGCCCCCGGTGCGCCGCTGCGCTCTGGGCTGTGGCATGGTGGCTTGCCGCGTCGTCGGGCCTTCTCGCCGACGAGGTGATCACACCTTCGGCGAGTGCCGGGGCGCTTGCGTCGCTGCCGGCGCGCGGCCTTGCGGCCGCCATCGCGGAGGCCGGGCGCATCGAGGTGCCGTCGGCTGATCCGTCGGAGCCGATTGCCGTCACGGCAACGCAGGCCTCGCGTTGGACGGAAGGCTCCTACGACGTCTGGCATCTCACCGGTGGCGTCAGCATTGCGCAGGGATCGACCGAGGCGAGGGCGCACGAGGCGGTCGTCTGGATCGAGCAGGCTGCGCCGGAGGCGCCGGCCGACGAAGAGGCCGCCGCCGAGCCGCGGGTGCGGAGCATGCTCGTGCGCATGGCGGGCGACGTGAAGGTGACCACGACCCCTGGCGCCGAAGCGGCGCCCGCGGTGGTCCGCGGTCCGCGATGGACAGGACGCTTCTGGACGCTGCGCGATCCACGGCTCGACTTCGCAAGCGTGGTGGGCGCGGCAACGACACCCCCGATCTACGAGGCACCGGCCGAGCCGGTCGCGCTGGCCGTGGGCGGGATCGACGATGCATCGACCGTGCAGCCGGCGTCCTACGAGGAGTCGCCGATCGAGCAGGCGCAGTTCAGCGAGTTTGGCGCTCCCGCGGCGGCTCCGGTGCCGACGGCCACCCCCGTTCGTCGGCTGCGGGCCTTCCCGCGTTCGAGTGTGCCGCTGGCGATCAAGTGGCTGCCGAGCCCGACGGGCAACGAGTGGATCGCGGTGATCACGTCGGGCGTCAATCTCGTGATCGACGGCGTCGACCCGGCCGGGCCGCTCGACATCTCGGCGGACCGGCTCGTGATCTGGACCCGCGGCACCGGCCAGCCCGATCTCGACGGGGCTGCGGGCCAGGCGGCCGACGTGCCGCTCGAGCTCTACATGGAGGGCAACGTCGTCTTCCGTCAGGGCCAGCGTGTGGTCGAGGCGGAGAACATGTTCTACGACGTGCCCCGCTCGAGCGGCGTGATCACCGGGGCGACCGTGCTCACGCCGGTCGACAACTACGCCGGTGCCGTGCGGCTGCGGGCCGACGTCATCCGGCAGGTGGACCGAAGCCGGTTCATCGCCCAACGCACGGGCCTCACCTCCAGCCGGCTCGGTGTGCCGAGCTGGGAGTTCCGCTCGCGGGAACTCGAGTTCACCGACGAACAGGTGCCGCTCGCCGGACCGTTCGGGGAGCCGGCGTTTGATCCGGTCACGGGAGAGCCGCAGGTCGAGCACCAGCAGTTCATCACGAGCCGCGGCAACACCGCGACCATCATGGGTGTGCCGGTGCTCTGGTGGCCCGTGCTCGCGACCAACGCCAAGAAGCCGACGTTCTACATCAATGATCTGCAGCTCAAGAACGACCGGATCTTCGGCGTGCAGATCCTGACGGGATGGGACGCATTCCAGGTCTTCGGCTGGAGGCGGCCTCCGGATGGCGTCGACTGGGACTTCGACATCGACAACCTCAGCTACCGAGGTCCTGGCGGCGGCACGTCGCTCCTCTACAACCGTCCCTCGTTCCTCGGGCTCTCGACTCCGGCGAGCGGTGACCTCGACGCCTGGTTCATCGGCGATGCCGGTCGCGACAACGTCGGTCTCTACCGTCGCGGCCTCGACTATCCGGGCTTCCCGAACCGCACCTTCCGGGGCCGGACGTTCTGGCGGCACCGACAGGATCTTGGCGGCTCGACCGAGAGCCTGTTTGGCGGCTGGCAGGCGCGAGGCACGGTCGGCTGGATCAGCGACATGAACTTCCTCGAAGAGTATTACGAGGCGGAATGGGAGGAAGGCTACGAGCAGCGGACGTGGCTCGATCTGAGGCGTCCGGTTGAGAATCGCGAACTGAAGCTGCTGTCGAGCGTGCGGCTCGATCCGTTCTTCACGCAGACCGAGTGGTGGCCACGGCTCGACCACTACTTCATGGCCCAGCCGCTGCTCTACGACGCCGTGAGCTGGTATGAGCACTCCAACGTCGCCTATGCCCGGCAGTCGCTCCCCCAGACACCGACGGTCGGCCAGGGGGGCAACATCTGGACGCTCCTTCCCTACGAGGCCAACGTGCTCGGCGAGCGGGCGGCCACGCGTCAGGAACTCGACCTGCCGTTCCAGGCCGGCGCGGTGAAGGTTGTTCCCTATGCCCTCGGCGAACTGGCGCACTGGGGCGAGGCCCTCGATGGCTCACCGCTCGATCGCGCCTACGGGCAGGTTGGCATCCGATCCAGCCTGCCGATGTGGACCGCCGACAACACCGTGGAGAGCCAGCTCTGGAATGTTCACGGCATCGCCCACAAGGTGGTGTTCGAAGGGGAGTTTGCCTATGCAAACTCCACGCAGAACATCGATCAGTTGCCGCTCTACGACCAGATCGACGACGACACGATCAACCAGTATCGACGCAACATTCCCTACTGGGATTTCGGGGCGGCGCGTGGGGCCGGATTGGTGACGCCTCTGCCGGCCCCCTACATCTTCGGCCCCGACAACAAGTTTGACCCGCGCAGTTATCTCGTCCGCCGGGGCATGGGCGGCTGGGTGACCGGGCCCACCGAAATCGCCAACGACCTGACCGCCTTCCGATTGGCAGCCCGGCAGCGGTGGCAGACGAAGCGCGGCCCGATCGGAAACCGCCGGATCATCGACTGGATCACGTTCGACGTGGATGGCGAGCTCTTCCCGACGACGAGCCAGAACTTCGGGCAGGTGATGGGGCTGTGGCAGTACGACTTCCGCTGGCACGTGGGCGACCGCACGGTGGTCGTTTCGACGGCCGACGTCGACTTCTTCACCGAGGGGCAGCAGCTCTACACCGTGGGGGCGATGCTCAACCGCACGCCTCGGGGCAGCTTCTACCTCGGCTTCAATCAGTTCGGCGGCCCGATCAGCGCCTCGGTGCTCGTGGGATCGTACACCTACCGCATGAGCCCCAAGTGGGCGAGTTCGTTCGGATCAGCCATCAACCTCACGGGCAACAACATCGGCCAAAACTTCCAGCTCGTGCGGATCGGCGAGTCGTTCCTCATGACCTTCGGGTTCAACGTCGACTACAGCCGCAACAACGTCGGCTTTACGTTCAACCTCGAGCCGCGATTCCTCTCCAAGACGCAGTTTGCAAGCCGCTCCGGCATCGACATTCCTGTCGCCGGCGCCTACGGCCTCGAATAGCGCCGGCGGGCCAGGACCGTTCCGGCGAGTGCGGCACCACTGGCGAGGATGGAGACCGTCGGCTCCGGGACCGCGACGGCGAACGTGATGGTGCCGCCGGTGCCCTGGAGCACATCCGACGTGCCCTGATACGACACCGACGAGTTGCCGGAGATGGCGAACGTGCCCGTGTTCACCGCGTCGTTCCAGGTATCGTTGGCGCTGCCATACAAGGCCTGGAATGCCGTCGATTCGACGTGGAGCGCGCTGAATCCACCGGAGAAAGCAGCCCATTCGATGTAGGGGATCACGTTGTTCGTGCCGCAATAGTTTGGGTTCCACGAATACGTGGTCGTGCCGGAAACGGCCGTGATCGCGGCCACCGAACTGACGTTGAGATCGACGGTGGCGCTCATGTTGGGCACATCGAACGTGCCCCCCCAGGAGGTCCCCGAGGCCGAGTTCACCGAGTAGGTCAGCACCGTCGCGCGGGCTTCGGGCGTGAGCAGCAGCGACGAGACGAGGGACGACGCCATCAGGATCGGGAAAGCGAGGCGGTTCATTGGAAGGGCTCCGGAGGAGAAAAGGTGGGATTGGAAAAGGTGGGATCGACGCGGGCAGGGTATGTCGTGCAGCCCCCGTCGATCCATGGGCCACCCCGAAAAAGTGACGAATCGGGCCCGGGCAGGGACGAATCGGCGCGAAATGGCGAGAAAGCGCAGGTGTTGCCGTGCGCGTCGCCGGCCTGCATGGTGCCGAGGAGCTATGGCCGGCCGGTGCGCCCAAGCGTGGCGGTTGGCGTCTCGCCGTAGCGTCGCGAGTAGGCGGCGATCAGCGCCGCCGCCGATGAAAAGCCACACGAGCTCGCAATGTCCTCGAGCGTGTCGCTGCGTCCGTGGTCGAGGAGTTTCTCCCGCGCGACCACCAGGCGTCGCCGTTGAATCCAGTCGCGGGGCGAGCAGTTGTAGGTGCGCCGGAATGCGACCTGCAGCGTTCTGATCGAAAGCCCGCCGATGTTTGCCAGGTCCTCCACCGACAGGGGATCGGCGAGGTGATTGACGATGTGCTCCGTCACTCGATGGACGGCAGAATCCGCGTCGGTCACATGGGAGGACGTGAACCCGGGCGCCACTGATTCGGGGGCCAGCATCAGGGCGATCAGCCGGTAGAGCATGCCGTCAACGCCAAGCAGGCGGAGATGCTCCTCTCGCCCTGAGGCAAGATCGATGAGCGGCAGCACCTGTTTCAGAATCGCCATGGCAGGCGATCGTGTTGGGCTCAGCGGAATGATGCGAGCCGATTCGAGTCGCAGGGCGAGGCGTCGGTCGGGTGTCGGTCCCAGCATCGATCGGGCCGTGGCTTCGAGCCGACTCGGGTCGAAGGTGATGCTGAGCACCGATCGAACACCAGAGGTGCCCGAGCGTCTGGGGCCGGGCAGATACATCGCGGACCCACCGGCATGCCAGCGGTATTCCCGGCCACCCAGCACCGATGTGCTCCAGCCATGAAAGGGGATGAGGAGCGTTGGAGACGGCGAATCATCCACCTCGACAGCGAGCGGCGTGGAGGCGGTGGCCGTGAGTCGCAGGTCGCCGATCCGTGCCTGGGCGCAGCGATGACGAAACGCCCGTGTGCCGTCGAGCGGCTCATATCGACGGACCGTCGGCATGGCCGAACGCTGGACGGCGGTGAACGCCTCGAGATCGTCGTTGGACACCGCCGATGCGTTGCCGAAGGCAAGGCGGGGAAGCGTCGGGCACGGGGAGTTCATCAACGAGTCGCTCCGTCGGAGATGCCGCGAGTCTACACTCCAAAAGGCTACCGGTCGGGGTGGCGAGACTCACCACCCGCTGCGGTGGGACTCGCGCACGACCACGCAGCGAAGATCACGGCGAGCAGCGCATAGGCTGCCGCAAGAACGAGCGGGCTTCGGCCGGCGGCCTCGGACGGAAGGTCGCCCACCGCCCATGGCACAAAGAGCCGGCCGTCCTTGAACGGGGAATGGATCACGCCGACGGAGGCAAGCGCCGCCGTGGCCAGGCACCAGCCGGCGGCCCGAAGGAGTGTGCGGTCGAGGAGGGCTGCCAGCATGCCGGCCCACAGGAGGCTCGTGACGATGAATCCAGCCGAGAGGAGTTGCAGCGAGAAGAGTTCACGGGCCAAGGCCGGGCCTGGCGCGGCGCCGGCGGCGAGGAGTTTGTCGCATTGAATCGTGACGAGCGCGGCGAGCGCCGGCACGCAGGCGATGGCCACCGCCGGGTAGTGGCGCTGGGGCGTTGCGTGAAAACTCTGCGCCGTGATCTCCAGGCCCACGAACATCAGGATGGGCACGAGGGCCGCCTGAGGAATGAACTCGTAGAGGTAGGCGAAGGTGCCGGTCAGGCCGGCGATACCGATGACGGCGGCGGTCGCCAGCGTGTAGGCGGCTCGTCCACCCATCGCCTTGTAGGCCGGGTGGCCGATGTAGGGAGTGGTCTGAATCACGCCGCCGCAGGCCCCGGCGATGAGCGTGGCGATTGCCTCGACCCCGATCACGCGGCCCGCGTCGTATTCATCACCCGCTGCCGCAGCACTCTCCGTGCAGTCGATGCCCCCCACGACCGTGCCGAGGGCGAACGGGATCACGATCGGGAGATACCGCATCGTGTCGCCCCAGGCCTCGATCCATTCGAGCTTCAGCACGCCAAGCCAGGCCGTCGGCCAGAGGGCGGCGGCGGCGTCGATGACGGAGTGGTCACCAGCCGGGGGAATCCAGCCGGATTGGGTGCCGATCACGTGCACGATCCCTCCCGCGAGCAGGCCGGCCAGGGCGCCCGGGATCCTCATGGGAAAGGGAATGTGGGCGGTGAGGCTGGCCAGCACGATCCCAAGCGACACGAGGCCGACGAGAGGGGAGGTGAAGATCTCGAGCACGGGGAGAAACGAGATGAGCGCCAGGGCGATCGCGGCGAGGCTCCCGAGCAGTGCGGCCCTCGGCATCAGGCGACGGACCGATTCCGCCACGAACGCACAGCCCATCTTGAAGATGCCGCTGGCGATGATCGAACACATCCCGATGTGCCAGGCATGGCGGGCCGCCGCCTCCTGGTCGAGCCCACGTCCCAGGCTCTCTGCGAAGGCCGGGCCGATCACGAAAAAGACCATTCCAAAGGTGCTGGGAGTGTCGAGCCCCAGCGGCATCGCCGTGATGTCCGTGCGGCCCGTCGTGCGGGCAAGCCGAAACGCCATCCAGGTGAAGATGAGGTCGCCCACCACCACGCCGATCGCCGTGCCGGGCACGAGGTGCGACAGGGCGAACTGGGCGGGATAGCCGAAGACGGTCGCCAGGAGGGAGATGGTGAGCACCAGGGCCGCCACATTGTCGATCGAAAGCCCGAAAAAGGCGTTGAGATCGCCTGGCGTGGCCCATCGGTAGCGTGGGTGTCGGTCCATGAATACCGCGAAATGTCGACGTTTTCGGGTGAAAAGTCAAATCATGGGGCGTGCCGCCGCACGCCTGGGCCACGCCATTGCCCGGGGGTGCGGGCTATACTCGGCCGGGGAAAAACAATCTCGGAATCTCCGCGAACCAGAACGCCCCGGGCTCCGTACCAACGATGGATTTGCACGATTCGCGTTCCAGTGGCGTTCACGCTACCGACGCTCCGCCAGTCGGAGCCGGTGGTGCCGCTGGCGGACTTTCCGATGAGGAACTGTTCGTCCGCTGCCGCCGGAGCGACGACAAGGCGGCCTTCGAGTCGCTCGTGCGCCGTTATGAACAGGAGTTGTTCAGTTACCTCCGACGGTATCTCGGCAATGCGGAGATGGCGGAGGACGTGTTTCAAGCCACATTTTTACAGGTCCACCTCAAGAGGGAGCATTTCGAGGAGGGGCGGCGGTTTCGTCCCTGGCTGTACACGATCGCGACCAACCAGGCCATCGACGCCCAGCGGAGGAACCGCCGGCATCGGATGGTGAGCCTCGACAACCGCACGGGCGGCGAAGGGGAGGTGGGGTCGCTGATCGACATGCTGGCCGGGAATGGACAGACTGCCGACACCCAGATGGAAGTCGAGGAGGCCCGTGACTGGGTCCGCTCGGCCGTCGACAATCTTCCCGAATCGCTCAAGAGTGCGTTGATGCTCGTCTATCACCAGGGCATGAAATACCGCGAGGCCGCCGACGTGCTCGGCATCCCCGTGGGCACCGTCAAGAGCCGACTGCATTCCGCCCTGCACAAACTCAACGACTCGTGGCGCCGGAGCGGTCGGGCCGTGCCCGAAGGCCTCGAAGGAGATGACCATGGGCCATGATCCTGTGCGGCCGTGCCACCGAAACACCGACGTGAGGCAAGGCCATGAGTGAGGAAGAACTCGTCGGATACTGTCTTGGCGCCCTCGACGACGGTGAGGCCAAGCGGGTCGAAGCAACGCTTGCAGATCCCGTGGAGGGCGAGCGACTGCGCCGCGACCTCGAGGTGATTCGTCGTGCGATCGCGCCGCTGGCGGCCGATCGGGGGCCCCATGCTCCGCCTGTCGGCCTGGCCGACCGCACGATCGCCTTCGTCTACGCTCAATCGGCCCAGGAAGGGGCCGTGATTCGTCCCGCCCCGCTCGCGGAGAGCGAGGCCTCCTGGAATGGCTCGTCGTCCCGGCGTTGGCTCGATCGGGTGATCATCGCGGCCTCGGCGCTGGCAGCCTCGATCCTTCTCATGCCGTTGATGCTCGACGGGATCTCCGACGCCCGCGACCGTCGTGCGCAGCGGAATCTTCAGTCGCTGGCCCGTTCACTCCAGGGGTATGCGGAATCGCATCGCTCCTATCCCACGCCACCCGGTGAGGGGCCGCTTTCTCGTGCGGGCCTCTATGCCCCGACGCTCGTCTCCGAGCATCGGCTGGTGGCCGACGACGGCATCGTCCTGTCGTACGACTCCGCCTTGGCCCGTCGCGGCACTCACCGCGTGCCATCGCTCGAAGAGCTTCGCGCCGCCATCAACATGCCGCGTTTCGACGAAATGATCCAGACGATGGGGGGCGATTACGGCTACACGCTCGGCTATCGGAACGCGGCGAAAGAGCTTCAGCCCATCGGCAACGGTCGTCGCCGCCATCATCCGATCCTGGCCGACGCTCCCGACGAAACCGGCGAGCGGAGTGACAACCATCCGGATGGAAGGCACTACGTGCTCTTCGAGGATGGCCACGTGGAGCGGCTGTCGTCGGATGGGATTCACCTCGACGACGACCACCTCTACCGCAATCACGACGGCGAGATTCGTGCGGGCAAAGACGACGAAGACGCCGTGATCGGCGACTCACACCACCAGCCCTGACGTGGTGGCGACATGATCCAGACGCCCGACCTCATCGCCACCGCGATGGGGTGTCGCCGAGTTGGGTGAGCCAAACATGCGATGTTTTTTGCCGCGCCGGTCCCACGGCTGACGCCGTTGAGCTTGGATGGAGTGGCGTCTGGTTCGTTTCCGGTCCAAGCCCGAGGCCGTGAGGCCTGGGACACGCCTGCCACACCGCGTGACGCCGTTGGGCGCCCTCGATCTGGCCGAGCGTGATCAGCTCGCGGCGATCGATCGCTTCGCCGCGGCGGCCACGCCGGCGGGCGTGATCCCGAAGTGCTCGAAGAGCTTCGTGAAGGGGCCCGAGGCACCGAAGCCCTTCATCCCCACAAACTCTCCCCGCTGGCCGGTCCAGCGATCCCACCCGAAGCCGCAGGCCGCTTCGCACGCCACGCGAGCCGTGATCGCCTTCGGCAAGACGCTCTCGCGGTAGGCGGCGTCCTGCTCTTCGAAGAGGTCCCAGCTCGGCATGCTCACCACGCGGGCCTTGATGCCTTCGGCCGCCAGCAGCTTCGCCGCGTCAAGGCATACGGGCACCTCGCTGCCGGTGCCGATGAGGATGCAGTCGGGCTTGCCACCCTCGGCTTCCGCGAGCACATACGCACCCTTCGCGGTCCCGGTCGCCGATCCAAGGCCGGTCGAGCGATCGAGCGTGGGAAGGTTCTGCCGCGACAGCACGATGACGGCAGGACGATCGGCCCGCTGCATCACCACGCGGTAGGTCTCAGCCACCTCGTTGGCGTCGGCCGGCCGGAAGACCGACACGCCCGGCACCGCACGGGCGGTGGCGAGCTGTTCGATCGGCTGGTGGGTCGGCCCGTCTTCGCCAAGACCGATCGAATCATGCGTGAGCACGTAGATCACCCCGAGCTGGCCGAGGGCCGACAGCCGAAGCGACGGCTTGAGGTAGTCGAGAAACACGAAGAACGTCGCGCAGTAGGGGCGGAGGCCCGACAGCGCCATGCCATTGCAGGCAGACGCCATGGCGTGTTCGCGGATGCCGAAGTGAAAGTTGCGGGACGCATAGTCGCCGGGACCGAAATCACCGGCACCGGGCACGAGCGTCATGGTCGAGGGAGCGAGGTCGGCCGAGCCGCCGAGGAACCACGGCACGCTGCCACTGAGTGCCTGGATCACCTTGCCGCTCGACACCCGGCTCGCCACGCCCTTGGCGTCGGCGGGAAAGCACGGAATCGACCTGTCCCATCCGGCAGGAAGACGGCCGCTGAGAAACTCGCCAAGCTCGCTGGCGCAGGCCGCATCCGCCGTGGCGAGGCCGCTCACCGTGCTTTTCCATTCGGCGCTCGCCTTCGCGCCGCGGGCGCCAAGCGTGGCGGCGAAGTGCGACGGCACCTCGGCGGGCACGCGGAATGATTCGTCGACCGGCCAGCCATAGGCCTGCTTGGCCCCCTTGATCTCCTCCGCGCCCAGCGGGGCGCCGTGCGACTCGTGGGAGCCCGCCTTCTTGGGCGCGCCGTAGCCGATCACGCTCTTCACGATCACGAGCGTCGGCCGCTTCTGCTCGGCCTTGAACGCGTCGAGGGCCCGCTTCAAGGCGGCCACGTTGTTGGCATCATCGACCCGCTCGACCCGCCAGCCGAGGCCTTCGAACTTCTTGCCCACGTCCTCGGTGAAGGCGAGGTGCGTTTCACCCTCGATGGTGATCTTGTTGTCGTCGTAGAGCCAGCAGAGGTTCGAGAGCCCGAGGTGACCGGCCAATGATGCGGCTTCGCAGGCCACGCCTTCCATCAGGTCGCCGTCGCTGCAGAGCACATAGGTGTCGTAGTCGAACACGACGTGGCCGGGACGGTTGTAGTGGGCCCCGAGCCACTTCGACGCGATCGCCATGCCGACCGAGTTGCCGCAGCCCTGGCCGAGCGGGCCGGTCGTCGTCTCGATGCCGGCAGTCATGTGATGCTCCGGGTGCCCGGCGCACACGCTGTCGAGCTGGCGGAACTTCTTGATCGCGTCGAGCGTCACCGCCTGGGTGCCGTCCGTGCGCCGGATCCCGGCGAGGTGGATCAGCGAATAGAGCAGCATCGACGCATGGCCGCAGGACAGCACGAAGCGGTCGCGGTTGGGCCAGGTGGCGTCGGCGGGGTCGTAGCGAAGGTAATCCTTCCAGACCGTGAAGGCGACCGGGGCCAGGGCCATCGGGGTGCCGGGGTGGCCGCTCTTGGCCGCCTCGACGGCGTCCATCGAGAGGGTGCGGATGGTGTCAATGGCAAGACGGTCGAGGTCGGCGGACATGGAGACTCCTTCGGGGCGGGAATGGACGCGGGGAGTGTAGGAGGGCCCCGAAACCGGCGTCAAACCGGCATCATTCCCTACCGGACCAGGTGGTGATGATAAGACGCGTCGAGGTCGGCGTAGGATCGGCGACAGAGCCGGGAGAGTGTGTCAGGGGCGGCGGTGCCGGTGTAGACCCGCACCAGATACTCCACGAACGCTTCGCGGTAACGGCCTCCTTCGCCGTTCATGAAGAAGTCGGCGAGGCCGCCCAGTTGGCTGTAGATCTGCGGAAGCCGTTCATCGGCCTGGAGGGTCTCGCGGCCCATGGCGGTGAGTTCGGCCAGCGGCATGAAGAAGCCGTCGTCGAGCCGTTCCCGCGCGGCGACGGCGCGGCCCGCCTCGCGGCCTCCCACAAGCCAGCCACCGGGAATTGGCCGGATCGTCTCGAGGTAGCACGCGGCCGCTTCGATCGCCCAGAAGCCGCACCGGGCACCCGCGAGCTCCCGCAGGCGCTCGGTGTCGGCCCTCGACTCGGTGAACAGCTGGTGGGTCGCCTCATGATGGATCGTGGTGACGTTGGGCTCGGGCGGGTCCGCCGCGGCATCGTTGAAAAACCAGATCGTCTTCGTGGGGGTCCAGTAGATGCCGTTCGTCATGCCGAGACGGGGCTCGAACGCCTGCAGCTCGTCGAGGTATTGGCGACGGCTGCTGCAGAGGATGGTGGCGTGGGGGGATTTCACCGCCACTCGACCGCGTCCTCCGATCCGCCGCTCCAGTTCCGCCGGCTCGACGGCAAAGCCACCGAAGACCTGCCTCCACACCATCCGCGTTTCCTCGAGCCGCTCGGCGAGCGCCGCCGCGTCGGCCATCCCGGAGGTGAAGAGGATGTCCCAGTGATCGGCGTGATACTCGCGACCATGCTTCACGTCGCGATCGCGGGCCTCATCGTCGGCCGCGTCGATCCATCGACCCCGATCCGACCGCTCCCCGCGGCGATACCGTTCGAGCTTCGACGCGGGCATCCATCCGAAGGCCGGATCGAAGGCCTCGCCACGGTCGAGCCGGCGAGCCGTTTCGGGCCAGGTCCAGGTGTCGCCCCGCCGCACCCATCCGCCAGCCTCGCGGGCCCGAGCATGGTCGGGATCGTCGCGGAGCACGAGATGCACGAGCCGCACCGCCTCGCACGACTGCTGGGAGAGGGGCGGGGCATCCGGATCGGATCGGATCGGACGCTCGCCACGAGGCTGGGGACGATCGTGGGCCGCCGCAGCGTGCATGGCATGCTCGAAAAGACCGGCGGCATGACTCCGTCGCGCCGCGAGAAAATCATTCCACACCGCCTCCTGCTCGGGCGTGTCGCACCCGGCAGGTTGCTCGATCGTCGGCGGAATCGCCACGACGAGTTGCGTGCCATCGGCAACCGTCGGCCGCCAGCCGGTGATCATGTCGGCCAACGGCGTGCAACCCGCAGCGGCGGCCCGCCTCGAGAGGTCGGCGATCGAGGCGGCGAAGGCCTCATCGAGGCTCGCGAGGCTCCGGGCCGGCGGCGCGGCCGCCGCGAACGACGGCACCATCACGCACGCCACCACCAGCCAGCGGAGCGGTTCGATTCGAGGCATCACGCGCCTTCCGGAGGACGGCGGATCACGATTCGGCAAACGCGGAATCAAACTGCCGGTTGCTCGGGGAGAAGTCGAGGTTCTTCACAAACCGGGCCGCTTCCGCAGCGCCGTGTTCGCGATCCATGCCGCAGTCCTCCCACTCGACCGAGAGCGGGCCTTCGTAGCCGGTCTGGTTGAGCGCCCGGATGATCTCCTCGAAATCGACACCACCGCGTCCCGGCGATCGGAAGTCCCACCCGCGGCGGGGATCTCCGAAGTTGAGGTGGCTGCCGAGGATGCCCGATCGGCCGTTGAGCGTGACGATCGCATCCTTCACGTGCACGTGGTAGATGCGGTCGTAGAACGTGCGGATGAACTCGACGGAACTGACGCCCTGCCAATGGAGGTGGCTTGGATCGAAGTTGAACCCAAACTCCTCGCGGCGACCGAGGGCATCGAGCGCCCGCTGGGCGGTGACGATGTCGAAGGCGATCTCGGTGGGATGCACCTCGAGCGCGAATCGCACACCGCACTCGGCGAACACGTCGAGGATCGGGTTCCACCGGTCGGCAAACTCGGCGAAGCCCCCGGCGATCATCGACTCGGGGACCGGCGGAAATGAGTAGAGGAGGTGCCAGATCGCGGACCCGGTGAAGCCGTTCACGACCGACACGCCCAGCTTCTGTGCGGCTCGGGCCGTGTTTTTCATCTCCTCCGCCGCGCGACGGTTGACGCCGGCGGGATCCCCATCGCCCCAGACATGCGGAGGAAGGATCGACTTGTGACGCTCGTCGATCCGATCGCAGACGGCCTGGCCGACGAGGTGGTTGGAGATGGCATACACGGAGAGGTCGTGCCGCTCGAGGGTGTCGCGTTTGGCGGCGCAGTAGCCGTTTTCTTCGAGGGCCCGCGTGACGTCGAAGTGGTCCCCCCAGCACGCGAGCTCGAGGCCCTGGTAGCCAAACTCGCGGGCCTTGCGGGCCAGGTCTTCAAGCGGAAGGTCGGCCCATTGGCCGGTGAACAGCGTGACGGGGCGAGGCATGCGACGGGCTCCGTGGCGAAAACGTGGATCAATCCCAGGACCGATTCCCCAGGACCGATTCAGGGGATTGTGACACATCCCCGCCCGCGGGCAACAGGTGCACGGCTACTGTCGGATCACCCGGCGGAGCAGCCACCACCCCCAGAGGGTGATGAGGACGTTGCCCATCCAGACGGCTGACGGAGGCACCGATCCACGCTTGGCCTGATCGACCCCGAGCATGAAGACGGGGTAGTAGACGATCAGGATCGGGAGAAAGCAGAGGAAGAAGCTCGTGAGGAAGTCGGCATTCCGCATGCGGATCGCCATCGGGGCGCCGACGAGCACGAAGCAGAGGCAGCTGAAGCCGTTGGCCCACCGCCGCCATGGCTCCATCACGATGCGATTGAGACGGTTTTTCTCCTGCTTGAGGAGTTCCCGCTCGTAGCCGGTGAAGTGCGGGGCGGTGGTTTCCGTGCGGCCGGTGAGCATGCCCATCGCCGTCTTGCCGGCGACGAGCTGCTCGATGCGGTCGATCCTCGCCGTTTCGTCGATCCTCGCCTGCGCGAACTGCGCCATCGCGATCTCGGAGGGGCTTGTCGAGGTGGTGTTCTTGCGGCTGACGGCGTCGAGCGGCACCTCGCGGATGATGGTGTCGGGAAACGAGGCCGTGTAATCGCCCATGTGGATCGTGCCGTCACGAAACGTCACCACGAGCGTGCCGTTGGTGGCGTTGGCGTGGAGTTCGGCCTCCGCGGCCGACACGGTGGCCGGCGGCCCGCTGCCCCCGGACTGAAACGACAGCGTGGGGCGGATCAGCCGGTGGCCGTCGACGGCCTTCACGTTGATCGAGATCTGGGAGGTGCTGTACGACCGCTGCTGCCGCAGTCGTCCGTAGATGATCTGCTCGACGCTGTCGACCACCACGCGGCGGACGCCGTCGCGGCCCCACGACACGGCGACATCGTTGAGCCACACCGACACGAAGCTCACGACGATCGCCAGGCCTGCGGCGGGCCAGATGATCGCCATCGGCGAGATGCCCGCCGCCTTGAGGGCGATCACCTCGTTGGACGCCGACATTCGGCCAAAGACGCTCGCCACGGCGAAGAGCATCGTGCCGGGCACGGCAAACCGCATGGCTTCGGGCAGGACGTAGGGCACGAGCAGCAGAATCTGGACAAGCCCGAGCCCCTGCTGCTGGGCCTCGCGGACGAGGCCCACGACCAGCATGAAGAGGGTGAGCGCCGTCAGCGCCACCAGGAACACCTGGAGCAGCTCCCAGAGAACGTACCGCGAGATGATCTTCATGGCGGCGGAAGTGTAGCGATGGCCGACGGTGCGGGGGCAGAGCGATTTCGCCCACGGAAATACGGGTGCCACGGCACGACGTCATGCCTGCAGCCGGGCTCCCATGCTTGACTCGCGCCATGACGGGGGGCAGGATGCTTCCGTCGTCGGGGCCGGCCCGTCGCCGATCCACTCCAGCATTCATCTTCGAGGGACATCATGTCACTCCGCTATGTCGGTCTTGCCGCGGCCTGTGTCGTCGCTGCCGCGTCGTGGGGCGTTGCCCAGGAGCCAGCGAAGGTCGGAGCGAAGCCCAACATCCTCGTGATCTGGGGGGACGACATCGGCACCTGGAACGTGAGCCACAACAGCCGTGGCATGATGGGCTACCGCACGCCCAACATCGACCGCATCGCCCGCGAGGGCGTGGCGTTTACCGACTACTACGGCCAGCAGAGCTGCACCGCGGGGCGCGCGGCGTTCCTCGGCGGCAACTGTCCGGTGCGCACGGGCATGACCAAGGTGGGCCTGCCCGGCGCGAAGGAGGGCTGGCAGAAGTCGGATGTGACGATCGCGACGGTCCTCAAGAGCCTTGGCTACGGCACTGCGCAGTTCGGCAAGAACCATCAGGGGGATCGCGACGAGCACCTGCCGACAATGCACGGCTTCGACGAGTTCTTCGGCAACCTGTACCACCTGAACGCCGAGGAGGAGCCCGAGCATCCGGACTACCCGGGCGACATGAAGCTCGCCAACGGCAAGACCTTTCGGGAGACCTACGGTCCCCGGGGGGTGCTGAAGTGCAAGGCCGACGGCAAGGGCGGGCAGTCGATCGAAAACACAGGGCCGCTGACCCGTGAGCGAATGGAGACGATCGACGAGGAGACGCTCGCCGCCGCCAAGGACTACATCCAGCGGCAGGTGAAGGCTGGCTCGCCGTTTTTCTGCTGGTGGAACGCCACGCGGATGCACTTCCGCACGCATGTGAAGAAGGAGCGACGCGGTGCCAGCGGCCAGGATGAGTATTCCGACGGCATGGTCGAGCACGACGCCCACGTGGGGGAGATGCTCGCGGCCCTCGACGAACTCGGCATCGCCGACAACACGATCGTGATCTACTCCACCGACAACGGCCCTCACTACAACACCTGGCCCGATGCCGGCACGACGCCGTTCCGCAGCGAGAAGAACTCGAACTGGGAGGGGGCCTACCGAGTGCCCGCGTTCGTGCGGTGGCCGGGCCACTTCCCGGCCGGCACGACGCTCAACGGCCTCGTGGCGCACGAAGACTGGCTCCCGACGCTGGCGGCGGTGGCGGGGGATTCGGGCATCAAGGAGAAGCTTGCCAAGGGCGTGAAGCTCAACGGCCGCTCCTACCGCAACTACATCGACGGCCACAATCAGCTCGACTACCTCCAGGGAAAGGCCGACGTGTCGCCCCGGCAGGAGTTCTTCTACGTCAACGACGACGGGCAGATCGTGGCCATCCGATACTCCGACTGGAAGGTGGTGTTCCTGGAGAATCGGGGTGAGGCGTTTGGCGTCTGGCGGGAGCCGTTCACGGAACTGCGGGTGCCGCTTCTCTTCAATCTCCGCCGGGACCCGTTCGAGCGGTCGCAGCACAATGCCAACGTCGTCGACGACTGGTTTCTCGACCGGGCCTTCGTGGTGGTGCCCCTTCAGCAGCTCGCCGGAAAGTTCCTGATGAGCATGAAGGAATACCCGCCGAGCCAGACGCCCGGCTCGTTCAACCTCGAAAAGATCCAGAAGCAGATCGAGGCCGCCGGCGCCGGTCGCTGACACCTCGACGGGTCAGGCGGCGCGGCGGTGCGCGACTTCAGGGAAGGCCTCGCTGAAGGCGTGGCCGCTCTTCGAACGGATGCCAAGCACGGTCAGGAGCCGGCGGCGGAACGTGCGAAACGGCACGGCCACGCAGCGGTGGGCGCGGATCCACCATGGCCGCATCCGCTGCATGTCGGCGAGCGTAAGTCCCACCTGGTCGGGCCGGTGCTTCACGCGGTGTTTCAGCAGGTGGTAGCGGTCACATCGCTGCAGGAGCCGCAGAAGGCCCCCCAGCAGCACGCGGGCTCCAGCACGCTCCGACGCGATCCCGAACGAGATCTGATAGTCGATCAGAAAGGGCCGCCCCTGGTCGTCGACGAGGATGTTTTCCCGCTTGTGCAGATCGACGTGGGCGATGCCGCGTCGATGGGCTTCGTCGAGGATCGCTTCGAGCTGCGGGAAGAACCAGTCGTCGACCGCCTCCCCCTCCGCGAGGGCGTGCCCCTCGATCCATTCGTGTGCGACGGCCGTGGCGACCGGCTCACCATGGACGGAAACGGCGCCGAGCGACACGGGGGTGCCTTCGATCCCCGCGAGCCGGTCCATGAACCACTGCTCGCGGAATGCCAGGTACCGGCCGAGCCATCGCATCGGCACCGGACCGATCGACTGGGTTCGATTGAACTTGCACTTCGCCGCCCGGGTCTCGGAGCGATACACCGCCGTCGCGGCCCACGAGTCGTGCTTGAGCACCTCGTCGAGCAGGAAGGTTTCACCGTCCAGCGAGATGGCCGCCGGAGGCTCCGCCGTGCCCAAGGCCCGGAAGGTCGCCGGTCGTGATCGGACATGGTCCGCATGATCGTCGCCGTGCACTGCCACCGTCGCCATGGTGCCGCCCCCCGTTGCCTGTCGGTCCCCGCCCCGTGGCGATCGACGCATGGCGGAGCAGGCCTTGAACCCCTCTGGGGCCTCGTGCGGGTGTCTGCGGTGACCGCGGGGGCGGGGTAAGCCGTGGTGAGAAACCCTGCCGATTGACGAAGAAGGGAGGCCGCTGCGACCGATTCATTGAGGGTCGAAGGTCCGGCAACTACGATACCGGTCGACGCTCCGTTTCCCCGTTGAATCGCACGCCGATCGTGGTGGCATGACCCAATGACTGCCTCCTCTTCGCCGTGGGCTCTGGTGGCTGGCGATGCTCGGTGGGGTGGCGGCGTCGGCGACGGCCCACGCCGCGCCACCGTCCTCGTCGTACAAACTCGTCTTTGCCGACGAGTTCAACGGGGCGTCGCTTGACCCGGTGAAGTGGATCGACGCGTATCCCTGGGGCAGGACCCACAACCACGATGCCTACATGGCATCATCCAACGTGATCCTGGGAGACGGGTCGGTCACGCTGAAGGCGGAACGGACCGCGCAGGGAGGCAAGGCGTTCACGTCGGGCGTGATTTCGACGGGCTATTCCCTGGAGCGGTTCGATGGCGGCTACTTCGAGGCCAGCATGTTTCTCCCGACGACGCCAGGCTCATGGCCGGCGTTCTGGGGCCTCGACAATGGCTGGCCTCCGGAGGCCGACATCATGGAGTTTCCGCTCACGACGAACGGTGGGGCGAGCGGCTATGCCAACACCGACTACCACACGGCCTTCCACTATGTGAACAGCAGCGGCGGCAACTCCGCCGGGGCAGGGCGGGTGAATCCGTCGTCGGCCGGTGCGCTCAACACCGGCTGGCACACGTTCGGCATGGAGTGGGTGTCGGACTCGCTGGTGCGGTTTTATTTCGACGGGGCTCAGGTGAGCAGTTTTTCCGACGCCACCGCCGTGTCGCAGATGACGTCGATGTATCTGATCCTCAACTACGCCGTCGGCGGCTGGCCCGGCACGCCGTCGCTCGCGCAGTGGCCAGCCGGCGCGAGCGACGCGACCAAGATCGACTACGTGCGGGTCTACCAGATCCCGGCCACAACCGGCATGATCGCCTTCAGCGGCACCTCGAGCAGCGGCTCCTGGGATACCGCGAGCCGTTGGAGCGGGGGTGTGCCAAAGTACGAAGACCAGGTCGCGTCGTTTGGCACGAATGCCAATGCCTCCGTGACCCTCGACTGGAACCAGCCTCGCACGGTGGGCGGGCTCGCCTTCAGCTCCACCTCGACGTCCTACACCGTCGGAGACGCGGGGGCTTCGCTCCAGCTGGCGCGGTCGAGCGGCACGCCATCGATCACGGTCGCGGCGGCCACGACCAAGCCGCAGACGGTTGCCTCCCGCCTCGAACTCTACGAGACCACCACGGCGATCGTGAACGACTCGAGCCAGCCCCTCTGGCTCACCGGAACCATCGTCGGCGAGGGGAATCTCACGATCGACGGCAGCGGCCCGGTGGTGTTTGCCAACAACAACACCTACACGGGCAACACCTCCATCGACTCGGGTGCCCAGGGCCCGGCCGTGGCCCGCGTCACCCGTTCCACGCCCTTCGGCTCGGGCACCGTGAGCCTCGGCCCCTCGGGCAACGCCACCACCGCCCGGATCGAGGTGCAGGACAACCGCACCATCCCCAATCGCATCGTCTTCAGCGGACGCAACAACGCGAGCGTGGGGCTCGTCAACCTCAGCGGCACCAACACGTTTCTCGGCACGGTCTCGGCGGGCGTGAGCGGAGGCTCGTATGCCATCAGCGCCGACGGTGGGCTGATGAAGTTCAGCGGTGCCGATCCCGCGGCGGGGGGCGTGGCCCTCACCACCCACGCGACGGGAAATCGCACCTTCACGCTCATGGGCGCCGGCCAGGGAGAGATCTCCGGCAGCATCACCAACGGCACGGGCATGGTGCATCTGGCCAAGCTGGGGACGGGAACGTGGACGGTGTCGGGCAGCAGCACGTTCACGGGCACCACCTCGGTGCAGGAGGGCACGCTCCGGGTCACCTCAATGACGGCACTCGCGTCGAGTCCGATCGTCGTGCAGGGGGGAACGCTTGCGCCCAACCAAGGGCTGATGATGCGCACGCCGGAGCTGCGGCTGGCCGGGGGCGTGGTCCAGGGGACGTCGATGCTCGTGCACGGGTCGCTCTCCGTGCGTCATCTGGTCGTGGAATCGGGAGGGTTCTCCGCCACGCCCGCGCTCACGGTGAGCGGCAGCGGGCGGGTTGATTGTGCGATCCCGACCTTTCGGGTGGCGAGCCTCCTGGTGGACCAGGCCAGTGGCGGGCTGGTCGACATCGCTGGATCGAGGTTCGTCGTGGCGGCCAACGGCATCCCTCAGGCGGCCCTCGTCGCTGATCTGCAGGCGGGGCGTGGTGACGGTGGCTGGAACGGCACGGGTGGCATCACGTCGTCGCTCGCAGCGGCGGCGACAGCTGCCGGCCAGCCCCGGGCGATCGGCTGGATGGACGATGGGACGGGCGCCACCGTCCTCGCGGTGACGGCCCCGGGCGACACGAACCTCGACGGCACGATCGACATCCTCGACGTCAGTGGGATCCTCGGCGAAGGAATGTTCGACCTGTCGGTGGCCTCGACCTGGGCACAGGGCGACTTCAACTACGACGGCATCGTCGATCTGCTCGACATGTCGGATTTCGTGAGCACTGCGCTGTTCGACGTTGGCCCGTTCTTGGCCGCCTCGTCGATGGCGGGCGTGGCGTCGGTTCCAGAACCAGCCATGCTGCCGATCGCGGGGGCGGCTGCGGGAGCGGTGGTCCTCGCATGCCGTCGGCGAAGCCGGGCGACGGTGGCCGTGGGATATCGCCTGACGGTTGCCGTGCGGCGGCGCGACGCGCGGGCCACGCGTCAGCCGTCGGAGGACGTTCGCTCGCGGGCGTCGTTCACCGCCTGCCGGTAGGTCGCGACGGCCGTCACGGTGTCTCTCATCGCCGCTGTCATGTCGCCCGAACGGATCGTTCGTCGTGCGGTAGCCACCGCGTCGAGCAGCGCTGCCCGTTCGGCGGAGGCAAGGCCGTCGGCCGCCGATTCGACGCTGTCGACGATGCCATCGAGACGGGCTTCGGTCGCCGCACAGTCATAGGTGCGGTAGGGGCCTTCCCCCAGAAGTGATCCTGGCGGCAAGACCCGCACCGGTTCGCCCGACGGAGCCATCGCCGCCAGCACGGCCGAGAGCAGCGAGCCGATGCACAGCAGGCCAGCCACCGCCGCCACCGAAAAGGCCACGGCCTGGGCCAGTCCCTCGCCGAGGGACTGGCCGATGGCACCGTCCGCGGCGATGAGCCCCTTCATGAGGTCGCTCGAGGGATTGGCCACCAGCGCCACCAGAAGGCTCGCCGCCGCGAGCGCCAACAATCGCCACGGCACGGTGCGCGCGCTCGGTGCCGGGGCGACGTCGGTGAGTGGCCATGGCGAGATGCCGGCATCGAGCGACGCCTCCTTCTCACCGGCTCGCGCCACGATCAGCGTGACGTTGTCGGGCGCGCCGCGCACGAGGGCGAGTCCCACGAGGGCGGCCCCGGCATCGGCAGGAGAAAGACTGGCGGCGAGGAGTCCGATCTCCTCGTCGCTCACCTGTCCGGAGAGTCCGTCGCTGCAGACGACGAAGACGTCGTTCTCCTCGATCGGAAATGGTCCCTCGAGATCGACCGACACCGTCGGGTGCGGGCCGAGGGAGCGGGTGATGATGTTGCGGGGCACCATCTCCTCGACGCGAACCTTCTGCGCCTCGAGTTCCCACACGAGCGAGTGGTCGCGGGAGAGCTGGTCAATCGTGGTGCCGCGAACGCGATACGCTCGGCTGTCGCCGACATGCCCGACGATCGCTCCTCGCGGAAGAATCGCGAGCGCGGTGCAGGTCGTGCCCATCCCCTGAAGGTCGTGCGACGCCTCGCCGCGGGTGTGGATTTCGGCGTTGGCCTGTTCGATGCTCGCCTTGAGCGCCAGCGGCGGCGATCGTGAGGCGGCTCGCTCATAGATCCGCGGCACGTGCTCCACCGCCAGGGCGCTGGCCGTTTCACCGGCGGCGTGGGCCCCCATGCCGTCGGCCACCACGAAGAGCCACCCACGCTGTCGAAACTGCTCGCGGCTCCACGGCACGAGCACCACCTCGGCATCCTGGTTGGCGGAACGCCGCCGACCGATGTCGCTCAGCTCGCAGTATTCGAGGGTGGTGGCGGATCCCACGCGACGGCGCCCTTAGGGGGTGGGGTGGGGACAGGCTGAAAACGCAGAGTCTAGCCACCACGCCGGCGGGTCGCGACTCCAGGGGGGGCGGGAAGGTTGCGCAAGATCTGCTGCTCTGGCGGCGGTCATGGCGTCCTTCTACTGTCCGAACCATGCGTCCAGCCCGTTTCCTGCCGCCGGCCGTCCGTTCTCCGCATCGCGGCGTCATGGTGCTTCTGGTGATCGCCGTCGCGGCCGCGACGGGCTGCGTTCAGCGGCGCATGACGATCCGCAGCAATCCGCCAGGGGCGCTCGTCTATGTCGACGACTACCAGCTTGGGACCACCCCGGTGTCGCACGACTTCGTCTACTACGGCACGCGCAAGATTCGTCTGGTGAAAGACGGCTACGAAACGCTCACCGTGCGGCAGCCTTTTCCGGTGCCGTGGTACGAGATCTTTCCGCTCGACTTCGTGACCGAGAATCTGGTGCCGTGGGAGGTGCGCGACGAGCGGGTGGTCGATCTCGCCATGCAACCTGCTGCCTCGACGCCACCGGAATCGGTGGTGGCCCGTGCCGAGCAGGTGCGGCTCGCCGCCGGCAGCCTGCCGGCAAGCAGCGCCGCTCCTGCGGCACCCGCCCTGCCGCCACAGCCCCAGTCGGTTCCCGCGCTGCCGCCGCCGATGCCTCCGGCCCAGCAGTATGCGCCGCTGCCTGCTCCCCAACAGCAGTTGATCCTACCACCACCGCAGGGCATGCAGGGCCTCCAGCCTCCGCGGCAGAATGCCCCGTCACAGGGAATCCCGTCGCTGGGCATGCCATAATCAACGGGATGAACCGCGACCCCCGTCCTCCCCGTGCCGCTGCGCCCCGGGCCTCGCTCGATGCGCTCAAGCTCGATCGACTGCGGGGGCTGCTGCGAGCAGTTCTGCCGTCGAACGCGTTCTACGCCTCCAAGTTTGCGGGGCTCGCCAACCCGGCGGGCATTCGGTCGCTCGACGATCTCGCCGACTGGCCCTTCACCTACAAGGACGAACTCGTCGAGGCGGCGGGCACCCACGGGCGTCCGGCCAACCTCACCTGGGATGCCACGCGGTATGTTCGCTACCACCAAACGAGCGGCACGCACGGCAGCCCTCTGCCCGTCTGGGACACAGCCGACGATTGGGCCTGGTGGATGGACTGTTGGCGGCTCATCCTCGACCGAGGCGGCGTCACGAAGAACGACCGTGTGGTCGTGGCATCCTCCTTCGGTCCCTATGTCGGCTTCTGGAGTGCCTTCGACGCGGTGGTGGCGCGCGGAGCGCTGGCCGTGCCGGCGGGTGGCCTGACAAGCCTCGCGAGGCTCGACGTCATGCGGCGCACTGCGGCGACCGTGCTCGTTGCCACACCGAGCTACGCCCTCCATCTCGCGGAGGTGGCCGCAGACGCGAAGATCGACCTCTCCGCGCTTGGCGTCAGGCTCGTGATCGTGGCGGGCGAACCCGGCGGCTCCGTGCCGGCGACTCGGTCCCGAATCGCGTCGGCCTGGGATGCCGAGGTGCTCGATCATGCCGGAGCGACGGAGGTCGGGCCGTGGGGCGTTGGCGACGTGCGCGGTGACGGCCTCGACGTGATCGAGGAGTGGTTTCACCCAGAGTTCCTCTCGCTGGCGACGGGTGGCCCCGCGAAGCCCGAGGAGCTCGCCGAGCTCGTCCTCACGACGCTCGGGCGATCGGGCTGCCCGATGGTGCGATACCGCACCGGTGACGTCGTGCGGCCGAGCTGGGCCACGCCGGCCGATGTGGCCGCCGGGGCGTGTGCATGGGTTCGGCTCGACGGTGGCATCCTCGGACGCACCGACGACATGCTCGTGATCCGGGGCGTCAACGTGTTTCCGCAGGCGATCGACGAAATCGTGCGAAGCTTTCCCGAAGTGGTTGAACACCGCCTCACCGCCACCACCAGCGAGAGCCTCGACGAACTCTCGCTCGAAGTGGAGGATCGCCTGGGCGAGCCTGCCCGGGTGGCCTGCGAGCTTCGGAATCGGCTCGGCCTTCGCATCGACGTGCGAACGGTGCCGATCGGCAGCCTGCCGCGATTCGAGGGGAAGGGACGGCGATTCGTCGATCGCCGGGCTGGCACGAAACGGAGCGATTTATGACCCAACCCACTCCCACCGCCATCCGCCGCACGCCCGACGACGGCATCGAGATCGTCTGGAGTGACGGCACGACGGGGGCCTATTCGCCGCGGCTGCTCCGTGAGGCCTGTCCCTGCGCCACCTGCCGGGAGAAACGAACGGCCGAACCGCCGTCGCCGCCACTCCTGCAGGTGCTCCGTCCCGAGGAGATTGCACCGCTCGTGGTGCTCGGCATGAAGCCCGTGGGCCAGTATGCCTACTCGATCGCTTTTTCCGACGGCCACGACACCGGCATCTACACGCTCGACTACCTCCGCGAACTCGCCTGAGCCAAGCGGCCGGGGTGGCGATGGGCATCGTTTTGGGGTTGCCCACACGCTGACTTTCGCGCCGTCGCCACCGTCCCGGCGTCGGCTCCGGCTTGAGCCGCTTGCGTGGTGGCACGCTTCGGGGTTGCCCACACGCTGATGGTCGCGCCGTCGCCACCGTCCCGGCGTCGGCTCCGGCTTGAGCCGCTTGCGTGGTGGCACGCTTCGGGGTTGCCCACACGCTGATGGTCGCGCCGTCGCCACCGTCCCGGCGTCGGCTCCGGCTTGAGCCGCTTGCGTGGTGGCACGCTTCGGGGTTGCCCACACCCCGTCCGCCGGACGCTCGCTTCGGGCATCCATGCCCTCGGGCTCGCTCGGAACTGCCTTCGCTCCGCCATCCTGGCTCTCGCTCGGCAGTTACGCCGTCTCCCGGGGCGTGGGCAACCCCTCGCTGGTCGCACAGCGGGGCGATTGTGGATGCTCCGTGGAAGCCCAACGGCGTGAGCTTCACATGCGGGCTTGTATTAGCTGGCGAGGCCGCAGGAGGCGGCGTTGATCACCGCGGCGATGCGAACCGCGTCGTGGCAGGCATCCTCGCTCGCACCGAGATGCACGAGGCTTGCCTCATGGTTCTTGATGCAGAGTTCACAGCCCGCGAGGGCCGCGCAGGCAAGGCTCATGAGTTCGAAGTCGAGCTTGCTCGTGGCCGGCTGGGCGAGCCGGCTCATTCGCAGCCTCGGCGAACGGGCCTCGTAGGTCTCCTTGCCGAGCATGTGGCGGAATCGGTAGTAGACCGTGTTCATGGCCATCAGACCCGCCGACGCGATCGCGTCGGAGACCACCGCGGCGGCCGTCACCCCGGCGCCGCTTCGAAGGTCGCTCTCGAGGGCGGTGACGAGCTCCGCGCACTGTACGAAGCGAGCCGCGGCAATCGCCACGCCAAACGCCTGGGCCGGCATCAGGTTCTCACCCGTCAGCACGGAGCCAAGATTGAGACGGATGTCTTTGAGTTCATCGGAGAGGCGTTCGCGGCAGGCGTCGAGGGCGGGTGTGGGAAACGACATGGGGGGACTCCGTTGGAAGAACCGATTGCGGCACGGGGATTGTAGCCGTGCGTTGAATCGTGGCAGCCGAGAATGCTAGGCTCGGGCGATTTGTTTTGCCCGCCCGCAGAGCCCCTCCATGCCCCGTCGCGACGACCTCAAAACCATCCTGCTCATCGGCTCCGGCCCCATCGTCATCGGCCAGGCCTGCGAGTTTGATTACTCGGGCACCCAGGCCTGCAAGGCCCTCAGGGAAGACGGCTATCGGGTGGTGCTCGTCAACTCGAACCCTGCCACGATCATGACCGATCCGGGCACGGCCGACCGCACCTACATCGAGCCGCTGACCTGGCAGATGCTGGAGAAGGTGATCGAGGTGGAGAAGCCCGATGCCGTGTTGCCCACCCTCGGCGGCCAGACGGCCCTCAATCTCGCCATGGAACTCGTGAAGCACGGCGTGCTGGAGAAGCACGGCGTGGAAATGATCGGCGCGAAGGCCGAGGCCATCCGGCGTGGCGAGGATCGCGAGATCTTCAAGGCCACGATGCAGAAGATCGGCCTCGACACCTGCCGCGGCCGGATCGTGAAGAGCCTCGCCGAGGCCCGCGAGGTGCTCGCCGAGATCGGCCTGCCCGCGGTGATCCGGCCAAGCTTCACCCTCGGAGGCTCGGGCTCCGGCGTGGCCTACAACCGGGAGGAGTTCGACACCAAGGTGCAGCGTGGGCTCGACCTCTCTCCCGTGGGCGAGGTGCTCGTCGAGGAGTCGATCCTCGGCTGGAAGGAATATGAAATGGAGGTGATGCGCGACGCCGACGACAACGCCGTCGTGATCTGCTCCATCGAGAACTTCGACCCCTGCGGTGTCCACACGGGCGACTCGATCACGGTGGCCCCGGCGATGACGCTCACCGACAAGCAGTATCAGGTGATGCGAGACGCCAGCTTTGCCGTCATCCGGGCGATCGGTGTCGAGACGGGCGGCTCCAACATCCAGTTTGCCGTCGATCCCAAGACGGGCCGCATGATCGTGATCGAGATGAATCCCCGGGTGAGCCGATCCTCGGCGCTCGCGAGCAAGGCCACCGGTTTTCCGATCGCGAAGATCGCCGCCAAGCTTGCCGTCGGATGGCGGCTCCACGAACTCGCCAACGACATCACGAAGAAGACGAAGGCGTGCTTCGAGCCGTCGATCGACTACGTCGTCGTGAAGGTGCCACGATTCGCGTTCGAGAAGTTTCCCGAGGCCGACAGCCGCCTCACCACGCAGATGAAGAGCGTCGGCGAGACGATGGCGATCGGCCGGACCTTCAAGGAGGCCTTTCAGAAGGCCCTGCGCGGTCTCGAGGTGGGATCGTTTGGGTTCGGCAGCGATGCCAAGGATCTATGGGGCACGCCGGCCGAGCCCGCGATCGACGACATCCGCGCACGGGTGGCCACCCCCGACCCCGACCGCGTCTGGTACCTCCGCTACGCCTTCAAGGCCGGGCTGTCGGTCGCCGAGGTGCATGAGATCACCGCGATCGATCCCTGGTTTCTCGACCAGCTTCAGCAGATCGTGGAAATCGAAAGCCTGCTGCGGTCCGTCGGCTCCCTTGCCGCGATCGACGACGCGACGCTCCGCATGGCGAAGCAGACCGGCTTCTCCGACCGCCAGTTGGCGGTGATGCTCGAGTCGTCGGAGTTTGAGGTGCGTGCCGACCGCAAGCGCCGCGGGATCGTCGCCGCTTACAAATCGGTCGACACGTGTGCCGCCGAGTTCGAGGCGCAAACCCCCTACTTCTACTCGTCGTGGGAGGAGGAGGATGAAACGCGGCCGAAGGATCCGGGCCGCAAGCGGGTGATGATCCTCGGCGGCGGTCCCAACCGGATCGGCCAGGGCATCGAGTTCGACTACTGCTGCTGCCATGCCAGTTTCGCGCTCCGCGAACTCGGGATCGAGAGCGTGATGGTCAACTCGAATCCCGAAACCGTGAGCACCGACTATGACACGAGCGACATGCTCTTCTTCGAGCCGCTGACGTGCGAAGACGTGCTCAACATCGCCGACCGCATCCAGCCCGACGGGGTGATCGTGCAGCTTGGCGGCCAGACGCCGCTCAATCTCGCGAGGGCGTTGCACACGGCCGGCCTGCCGATCATCGGCACCTCGGTCGACACCATCGAAACCGCAGAAGACCGGGAGAAGTTTCGCGAACTCCTCGATCGCCTCGGCCTCAAGCAGCCCGACAGCGGGATCGCCCGAACCCTCGAGCAGGCGCGGCGCGAGGTGGCGAGAATCGGTTATCCAAGCCTCGTGCGGCCGAGCTTCGTGCTGGGCGGTCGGGCGATGGAAATCTGCTACGACCAGGCCCAGTTTGAGCGATACGTGGCCGAGGCCTTCGCCGTGGCGCAGGGGCAGCCGGTGCTGATCGACCGTTTCCTCGAGGATGCGATCGAGGTCGACGTCGACTGCATCGCCGACGGCACCGACGTGATCGTGCCCGGCGTCATGGAGCACATCGAGGAGGCTGGCGTCCACTCCGGTGATTCCGCCTGCTGCATCCCGCCGCACAGCCTTTCGCCCGACGTGATCGCCGAGATCAAGACAGCGGCCACGGGGCTCGCGAAGAGCCTGGGCGTGGTCGGACTGATGAACGTGCAGTTTGCGGTCAAGAAGGAGGACGGCGGGCCGGCCCTCTACGTGATCGAGGTGAACCCTCGTGCCAGCCGCACGGTGCCGTTCGTGGCGAAGGCAACCGGCCTTCCCGTGGCGAAGGTGGCGGTCAAAGTGATGGCCGGCCTGAGCCTGGCGGAGCAGGGCATCACGTCCGATCCGGTGCCCTCGCACGTGAGCGTGAAGGAGAGCGTCTTCCCGTTCGTGAAGTTTGCCGGAGTCGACATCGCGCTTGGCCCGGAGATGCGGAGCACGGGCGAGGTGATGGGAGTGAGTGATACCTTCGCGATCGCCTTCGCGAAGGGGCAGCTCGCCGCGGGCACGGTGCTGCCGGAGAAGGGGCGAATCTTCCTGAGTGTGGCGAGCGTTCATGCCAAGGAGCAGATGGTGGGCGTCGCCAAGAGGCTCGTGGCGCTCGGCTTCGAGCTGCTGGCCACGTCGGGTACGGCGAGGGAACTCGCCGCCGCCGGCATCCAGGTGGAAGTGGTGAAGAAGCTTCAGGAGGGGCATCCCAATCTGATCGACCATCTGATCGACGGCCGCGTGCAGCTGATCTTCAACACGCCGCGGGGCAAGGGGGCGAGAACCGACGAGGGCCGCATTCGGGCCGCCAGCGTGCTCTATGGCGTGCCCTGCATCACCACGCTGCCGGCGGCCGAGGCCTGCGTGCGGGCGATGGAGGGCTTGCGGAAGGAGCCGCTGTCGGTGCAGCCGATTCAGGATCGATTCGGCGAGGCTGTGGCAGCCCGCTGACGAGCACTGCGGTGAACCCAACGAAAACCGGCCGAGGGGAAAGGCTCCCCTCGGCCGGTGTCATGTGACGGCGTTGTGCTCGGCGTCAGAGTCAGGCGGGAGTAGCCGGCTTCTTGACGAAGCTCACGATCAGCGGCAGAAGGGCGCCCACGATCGCCGAGATGCCGCCGGTGCCGGCGAGGTTGCCTTCCCCGATCAGGGCTCCGATGGCGGGGATCAACTTTGGCAGCACTTCGCCACCGATGCCGCCACCGATGAGGCCCAGGATCGTGTTGATCATGGGGCCGAGGTTTTTGTTTTTGAGAATCGCTCCAACGGCATTGCCACCGGCGCCCCCGGCAACGAGGCTCACGATCAAACTGATGAGGGCTTGGTTGTCCATGATGATGCTCTTTCTCAAGGGTTCTGGAGTGCGGGGCCGTCGATGATCCCCGCTTCATCAGGTGTGTTGCCGTCCACCACGGCCGTGTCACATCTCCAGTGTCACAAATGCAGAAAAAAGCGGCCGGCGTGCGGATAGGAGGGGTTGAATCGATTGTGCGGCCGGGCCGACGGATCGATCGAGGTCAGTAGTACCCAAACAGCGTGAAGTCGCGGCTGTAGACGCGGCGGAGATTCTCGACCGCCTGAGGCGGGAGGCTGGCGCTGTCGATGCCGTTCGGCGGGGCGCGACGGTTGGTGGGGGCGAGCGGCCTGAGCCGCAGGCCTGTTTCTGCCGCAAGGACTTGGAGATCGGTCTCGAACGACTCGGTTTTGAACACCCGATTCACCGCTGGCGGGCCGCCGGGCCAGAGTTCGAGGAAGGTGTGCTGCGGAGCAAACCAGGGGAGCTGAAACAGGTCGGAACGTTCCGACAGGCCCGTGGCCACCTCGGTGAGCGTCTCGCCGTGCTGCCGCAAGGCTGTTCTCGCCTCGGCCAACTGCGGCCAGAGATCGCCCGTCGAGATGTGGTTGTAGGCGGACACAAACCTGGCGAGGGGATGGCGCACCAACGTGAAGACATACGCCGATCGAAAGAAGACCGGATCGGCTGCGTGAAAGTCGCGGGCCGTGATATGCCCTGTCTGCCAGCCGAGATAGGCGTCGAGAAAAGCCGATCCCGCGCATTTGGGCACGTGGATGAAGATCACCCCGTCACGGCGAAACTGTCGCGGAATGAGGCCCGGATGCTGTCCCCTTCTCATCATCTGGCACAAGCGACGAAGCATGGAGGAGGTGATTCCGCGGTGCCTTCTCGCCATGGCGTTTGGCACAGTTCATGGCGACGATAGGAGAGATGGAGAGCGATGGAAGCCATCCTAACGGTCTGATTGGAATTGGGTGGGATCAGGTACGCAAGCCGCGCCGATTCATCCCTGCTGGAACCCACTTCGTCCCATTCCTCACGCAAGTGAGAGATCTCGTGCGGGTTCGTCCCTGCGAGAGCCCGTTTCGTCACTTCGAAGAGCGTGAGAACTTTTTTCTGAGCAGCCGCCGACCATCAATGACTGGTGTGAGGAGGTTTCATCCTCACTCCCCAATCAATCCCACCAGTATCGCGTAGGAGTCAATCATGAAAACTCGTCGTGCGTTTTGGATGTCGTTTGTGCTGGGACTCATGGCGAGTGGTGTTGTCGGTGGCAGAACCCTTCACGCCGACTTGATCTACTCGGGAACATCCGACGGCCCGTGGCAGCAAGGCGCCGCAGCCACCCGGCTTTCCCAGACGTTCAGCACGGGCGCATCGCCCATGACGCTCGACAGCGTCGGCGTATGGGTCCGCAATGCCAACGAATCGAACTCGTCGGCGACGGCAGGCACGCTCACGCTCGAACTCTTTGCGGTGGACGGATCCAACAAGCTGACAGGATCATCGCTCCTCACGGTGGTCAACGCTCAGTCGGTCGATGCGTGGGGCGATGGATGGGTGACGGGAACGTCGCTCGGCTACCCGCTCTCGGCGAACACCACGTATGCCCTTGCCTTCATCGGATCAGGCGGAAGCACAATGAGCTGGAAGTACAACGACTCGACCGCCATTGCGTCGTCAGTCAGTCCAACGCCGACCTTCTTCAACTGGCAGTCGCCCGACAACGGTGCCACCTGGTCGGACGCGTCGCCGACCACGGGATTCAACATGCAGGTGACAACGACAGCCGTTCCGGAGCCCACGGCGCTTGCGATGGTGGCGACGGGGGTTCTCGGCGCATGCGGATTGGTCGGCGTTCGTCGACGCCGATAGGAGAAGGCTCGGCTGCGGAGTAGAGTCGGGCGGCAATGCAGCCCATGCCGTTTCCCGCCGTGCCCGTGCCGCCGAGGCCTTTGGCGGCGCCGTCGATCGACGACCCTCCCCGGTTCACCGCGCGAACGCTCGACGGACTGGAGTGGGTGCTGGCCCGCGAACTCGAGGGCATCGGGGCATGCGATCTCCGGATCGGGCGTCGCACGATCGAGTTTTCGGCCAGCCCTGGCGGCGAACGCGAAACGCTCTATCGGGCCGTGCTCGAATGCCGCACCGCCATTCGCGTGCTCGAACCACTCGGCCGGTTTCGGGTGGACTCCCCCGAAAGCCTCTACAACGCGATGCAGGAGGTCGACTGGACCGAGCAGCTCAAGGTTTCCGACTCGCTCCGCGTTGACGCCGCCATCCACGACACCTTCCTGACCCACTCGCTCTACGCCGCACAGATTGTGAAGGATGCCGTTGTCGATCAGCTGCGCACCCCCAGCGGCAAGCGGCCGAGCGTGCAGCTGCGCGGGGCGACCCTGCGACTGGCGCTCCATTGTGTTGGCAACGTGGCCACCATTTTTCGTGATGCCGCCGGCCGGTCGCTCCACCAACGGGGATGGCGGGTAGGCGAGGTTGAGGCACCGGTCTCCGAAGTGCTCGCTGCCGGCATCCTGGCGATCGCAGGCTGGTGGCGGCCCGGCGACGCCGAGTCGCCCACGAGCGGCGAGCCACTCCTCGATCCCATGTGTGGCTCCGGTACCCTCGTGATCGAGGGGGCAACGATTGCGTCAGGCATGGCGCCCGGGCTCTGGCGTGCCCGCCGCGGTGGGCACGGCTTCACCCGGTTTCGAGACTGCGACCGTGGGCTCGTGGAACGGCTCGTTGCCGGGATGGAGGCTCGCGTGATCTCACCGGCGAGCCTCTTTCAGGCGAGTGATCTCGATCCGAAGGCCGTGGAAGCCGCCCGAGCATGTGCCGACGCGGCGGGAGTGAGCGGCAGCGTCGCGATCGAGCAGTGTCACTTCGAGGAAGTGATGCCCTCGGGCCAGCCGGGGCTCGTCGTGACGAACCCGCCCTACGGGGAACGCCTTCCTCTGCCGAGGGCCGGGGCGCTCTTTCGCAGGCTGGGCGACTGGCTCGTGCACCGCTGCGGTGGGTGGCGGGCAGCGATCCTGGCCGCCGACACGCCGGCGCTTGCGAATCTCGGCCTTCGTCCAAGCCACCGCATTCCGCTGATGAATGGGCCGATCGCCTGCAAACTCTTGGAACTGACCATTCGCGATCGAGGGCCCTCGGCTGCGCCTGGTGCGCTGGCTGGCGAGGGGCAGAGAGATGTTTCTGGTGCCGACGTTCCTCCGGCGACCGCGGTCGACATGCCGGACGATGGCGATCCTGCGGCACGGAGCCCGGGCCGATCCACGGGCCGCACGACCGCCGACCAGATCGGCGACTTCCGTCGGCGGCTCGCGAAGCGTTTCAAGCATCTTGCGAAGTGGGCGCGACGTCAGGAGATCGAGGCCTTTCGTGTGTACGACCGCGACATCCCCGAGATTCCGCTGGCCATCGACTGGTATGCCGGCTGGCTTCATGCCGCCGAATACGAGCGGCCGCACGAGCGAACCGACGTGGAGCACGAGGTGTGGCTCGACCGCATGCTCGAGGCGGCCTGTGCGGAGCTTGGCGTGCCGCCGCATCAGGCCTTTCTCAAGATGCGGAAGCGGCAGCGCGGGGGCACGCAGTATGAGAAGGTCGAGGGTCGGCAGGCCCTCGTGACGGTGAGGGAGGGGGGGCTGGCCTTTGAATGCAACCTCTCCGATTACCTCGACACCGGCCTGTTTCTCGACCACCGGATCACCCGCTCCCTGGTGCGAGGCGAGGCTTCAGGAAAGCGGGTCCTGAACCTCTTCTGCTACACGGGAAGCTTTTCGGTCTATGCCGCCGCCGGTGGGGCGACCGAGACGACGAGCGTCGATCTTTCCAACACCTACCTCGAGTGGACCCGTACCAACCTCTCCCGCAATGGCTTCAAGGATGCGGGCTGCCATCGCACGGTTCGCGACGAGTCCCGGGCCTTCCTGCTCCATCGCACACGGCGTGGCGAGCCACCCTTCGATCTCGTCGTCGTCGATCCGCCCACTCACTCGCGATCAGCCCGAAGCGAAACACCCTGGGATGTTCAGGCCGATCACGCGGAGCTCCTCGGCCTCGTGTCCCAGAACCTTTCGCCGGGTGGGGTCGTCTACTTTTCAACCAACTTTCGACGATTTCACCTCGACAGCGATCGGCTCGCGGAGGCGTTCACGATCCGCGAGATCACCAACCGGACCATTCCGGAAGATTTTCGGAACGAGCGCATCCATCGCGCGTGGCGGTTGGTGCGGAAGGAGCCGGTTTGACTCGGTTTTGATGCCGGTTCTACATTCATGCCCATGAACACGCGCTCGTGGGTCGCAGGAATCGTGATGGGTCTCGCCATGGTGGCCGGCTGCCGCCCTGCCGACCCCACGCTCGTGAAGATCGTGTCGAGCCTGCCCCGCACGGGCAGTGCCAAGCAGCAGTCGGACACGATCGTTCGTGGAATCCGCATGGCGATCGAGGAGGCCGAGGGGCGAGTGGGGCCGTTTCGGGTGGAATACCTCGATCTCGACGATTCCACGGCCGCGGCCGGCCAGTGGACCAGCGAGTCCGAGGCGGCCAACGCCCGCCGAGCCCTTCAGGATCCCGACGTGATGGCCTATATCGGCACGTTCAACTCGGGGGCTGCGAAGGTGTCGATGCCGATCCTCAACCTGGGGGATCTGCTCATGGTGTCGCCCGCCAACACCGCCGTCGGCCTCACGAAGCCGGGGCTCGGGGCCCCCGGGGAGCCCGAGGTCTACAGGCCGACGGGCCGGCTCAACTACACCCGCGTGGTGCCCGCCGATGATCTGCAGGGGCCACTGTCGGCCGACTGGGCGAAACAGCGAGGAGTGAAACGGGTCTACATCCTCGACGACAACGAGGTGTATGGCAAAGGAATCGCCGATCTGTTCGACGAACGGTGCCGCGAACTTGGCATCGAGGTGCTGGGGCACGATTCGATCGACGCGAAGGCGCAGGAGTTCAAGTCGCTCATGGCGAGCGTGAAGGCCGCCAATCCCGACCTCGTCTATTTTGGAGGCACCACCCAGAGCAAGGGCGGCCAGCTCGCCAAGGACATGACCAGCGCCGGAATCGGCGCGATTCTGATGGTGCCCGACGGATGCCGCGAGCAGGTGTTCATCGATTCGGCCGGTGCGTCGAATCTCGAAGGACGGTGCTTCGTCACATTTGGCGGCCTTCCCCCGGAGAAGCTCACGGGCAAGGGGCAGGCGTTTGTGGAACGCTACCGCCAGAAGTTTGGCGAACTGCCCGAGGCCTATGCGGTGTATGGGTACGAGGCCACCTGCGTGGCCCTCAAGGCGATTCGTGACGTGGGGGCCAAGGATCGCCGCGCCATTGCCGACAAGGCGCTGGCCATCCAGGATTTCGACGGGGCGCTCGGCCGATGGGGCTTCGATGCCAACGGCGACACGACGATGCGAACGCTCACCGTCAGCGTGGTGAAGGGCGGAAAGTTCGAGTTTGAGGCGGTGCTCGATGCCGCCGCCGAGCCGGTCGCCCCCTGAGCGGGCCAGAAACGCATGCAGTTTTTTCTCCAACAATGCCTAATCGGTCTGACCAATGGGGCGCTCGTCGCGTTGGTGGCCCTCGGCTACACCATGGTCTACGGCATCATCCGGCTGATCAACTTCGCGCACGGCGATCTGATCATGCTCGGCGCCTGTCTGGCGCTCACGGTGGTGTCGGCTCTGGGCATGGCGGGCTGGAGCGGGGCGGCCACGTGGCTCGGCATCGTCATGCTGATCGCGTTGTGCGGACTGTTCTGCGGAGCGATCAACGTGGCCGTCGACCGGATCGTCTACCGCCCGCTGCGTGACGCCCCGAAGCTGGCCCCCCTGGTGTCGGCGATCGGGGTGTCCTTCATCTTCATGAACATCGGTCTGTTTTGGCTCGGGCCTGCGGACCGTTCATTTCCAGAGCTACTTCCGGCCACGAACCTTCTGGCTGGGGAGGGGCTCCAGTTCACGATGAAGGACCTGCTCGTTCTTCTCGTCGTGGTTCCGCTGATGATCGCCCTGACCGTGCTGGTGAAGAGCACCCGGCTCGGCAAGGCGATGCGGGCGGTGTCACAGGATCCGACCGCGGCCGCCCTCGTCGGCATCGACGTCGATCGCGTGATTGGGGCGACGTTTTTCGTCGGCGGCTTTCTCGGGGGGGCCGCCAGCGTGATCTACGGTCTCTACATCAATACCATCGGCTTCCAGATGGGCTTCCAGAATGGCCTCTACGCCTTCACGGCCGCCGTGCTCGGCGGAATTGGGAGCATTCCCGGGGCCGTCGTGGGAGGCATCGTGATCGGCCTTGTCCGCGCCCTGTCGAGTGCCTACGTCGGCGAGCGATGGACCGGAGCGATCGTGTTCGCCATCCTGATCGTGATCCTCGTGTTCCGGCCCGAGGGGCTGGTCGGCCGGGCGGTGAAGGAGAAGGTCTGAGATGAAACCCAATCGTCCCGCCACACACGACGCCACGGGAGCCGTGCCCCTTCGGCACTGGGTGTGGGCGTTCGTCTGCGAGCGTTGGGATCTCGTGGCCTTGTCGGTGCTGGCGGTGGCTCCGTTGATGGTGCCGGCCCTGGGCGGAGCCCTGGGCGGGCAGGTCACCACGCTCTTCATCTACTGCATCCTGGCGCTTGGCCTCAACGTCATGGTGGGCTACACGGGTCTCGTCCACCTTGGCATCGCGGCGTTCTTCGGCATCGGGGCCTATCTGTTCGCCATCCTCACCGTGCCCATGTATCCGTTTCAGATGCGGTTTGTCACGGCGGCGGCCATCAGCGCTCTGGCGACGGCCGGCATCGGCCTCGCACTCGGCGCGCCGACGCTTCGGCTGCGGGGCGACTACCTCGCCATCGTGACGCTTGGCTTCGGTGAGGTGGCGAAGGTCACGCTTCGCAACCTCGAGCAGATTACGGGAGGCATGAAGGGGCTCAATCCCGTGCCGCCACCCGGCGCCGGGCTGAAGGTTGGGGGGATCGACCTCGGGCTCGCGTTCGCCATCGATCCGCGGTGGTTCTACTACCTCTCGCTGGCAGTACTGGCGGGGGTGGTGGTGGCGATGCGGCGTCTTGAACACTCCCGGCTGGGACGGGCCTGGGTGGCCGTGCGGGAGGATGAGCTCGCCGCGTCGGCCATGGGAATCTCGGCCACCCGAGTGAAGCTCTCCGCGTTCGCGATGTCGTCGGCGGTCGCCGGGCTGGCCGGCTGCCTGTATGCCGCGAGCCTCTCGACCACGGCCGATCCGAATGCCTACGACTTCAACCGCTCGATCATGGTGCTCTGTGCCGTGATCCTCGGCGGCCTCGGGAGCATTCCGGGCACGCTCTTGGGTGTGGCCTTGCTCGTCGGCTTCGACACGGTGCTCGCCCCCTGGGCCGATTCCGCGATTCAGCAGTGGAACATCAATCCGTCCGGTTCGAGCCTCCTTTCATTCAGCGGTTGGCGTTTGGCGATCTTCGGCCTGGCCCTCGTGCTCGTGATGCGCTACCGGCCCGAAGGGCTCGTGCCATCGCGTCGCATGGCGGCAGAACTCCACGAGGGCCATGCATGAGTCGCACCCCCTCCGCTGTCTCGACGATTGGTGGTTCGCCCCTGCTCGGGGTCGACCGGCTCACGATCCAGTTCGGCGGTCTCGTTGCCGTGTCCGACCTCGACCTCGAGGTGCCGGAAGGAACGATCGTGTCGGTGATCGGTCCCAATGGTGCCGGCAAAACCACCGCCTTCAACTGCATCAGCGGCATCTATGCGCCAAGTTCGGGCACCGTGCGGCTGATGGGGCGCCGGCTCGAACGTGCCCTGACGCCTGGGGTGTTCTGGTCGGCGATCGGGGTTGGTGTGCTGGCGGGGTTGTTGTTTGCGGCCGCGGCGGTCGACGTTGATCGGCTCTGGATGGCGGTGGTGAAGCGAGGAATGCTCACCGGTGAGCCGTTCACCCTGATGGGAGCCGCAGAGCGGTTTCAGGACTACTTCCGGGCCGACCTGGCGCTCGACCAGATGGCGGGCAAGTGGCGGGTGGTGAGTGCCGACGGCGGCGACGTGCTGGCCATCCGACGAGACCTCGGAGAAGCGAGGGCGGTTCGCAATGAGCTGCAGGCGCAGGTGACGGCACGCCGCAGGGGGCCTGGAACCGTGCCCAATGCCACCGACACGGAACGAACCGGTACCGTGGCGGCGACGACTCCCACGATCAAGGAAGAAGTGCTCGATCGGCTTGCCGCCGGCAAGTCACGGGTTCGTTGGCGTGGTGGCCTGGCCTTTCTTTTTGGCGTCGCCCTTGGCACGGCGGGCACGCTGGCGGTGTGGAGGCGTGGTCGCCGATCGCCTCATGTCGTCGCGCTGTCAGGCATTTCGCGAACGTTTCAAAACATTCGTCTCTTTTCCAACATGACTGTCCTCGAAAACGTCCTGATCGGCCTCGATCGCGCGATTCCCGGCGGCGTGTTGTCGATGCTTTTTCGAACACCGCGCAATCGTCGGGCCGAGTCCGATGCCCAGGGGAAGGCATTGGAGATGCTGTCGTTCGTCGGCCTTGCCTCCGATGCGAATCGGATTGCGGGGCAGCTTCCCTATGGCGACCAGCGGCGTCTGGAGATCGCCCGGGCCCTCGCCACGGGCGCCACGCTCCTCCTTCTCGACGAGCCGGCGGCAGGCATGAACCCTTCGGAAACGGCCGACCTCGCCGATCTCGTGGAGCGGATCCGTGCCCGGGGCGTGACGGTGCTCCTCATCGAGCATCACATGAACGTCGTGATGCGGGTGAGTGACAAGGTGGCGGTGCTCGATCACGGCGTGAAGATCGCCGAGGGAACCCCGGCCGAGGTTCGGCGGGACGAAAAGGTGATCGAGGCCTATCTGGGTGGGGAGGCCTGAGCTGCCATGTCGCTTCTCGAAATCCACGATCTCACGGCCGGCTACGGTCCGATTCGGGCGCTCGACGGCGTGTCGCTCGCGGTGAATGAATCCGAGATCGTCGCGCTCATCGGTGCCAATGGCGCCGGCAAGACGACGCTTCTGATGGCCATCTCCGGCGTGGTGCATCCCCGGGGCGGTGTGGTGCGCTACGAGGGCACGTCGCTCACGGGAAAGAAGCCCCACGATGTGATGCGGCTTGGAATCGCCCATGCGCCGGAGGGACGACGAATCTTTCCGCGTCTGACGGTGCGGGAGAATCTCGAACTCGGCGGCTTCACCCAGACCGATCGCACACGGCTTCGCGCCGACATCGACGAGGCCTGCGGGCTGTTTCCGGTGCTTGGCGAGCGAATGGATCAGTTGGGGGGCACCCTTTCGGGAGGCGAGCAGCAGATGCTCGCGATCGCCCGGGCTCTCGTGGGTCGTCCTCGGCTTCTGCTGCTCGACGAGCCGTCGCTCGGCTTGGCGCCCCTGATCGTGGCGAAGGTGTTCGAGGTGATCGCGTCGCTCACGGGCCGGGGCATCGCCGTGATGCTCGTCGAGCAGAATGCCCGTGCGGCGCTCAAGCTCGCCGCCCGGGGCTACGTGCTCGAAACCGGCCGGATCACGCTCACCGGCAGCGGGGCGGAACTGGCGGCCGATCGCCGTGTCCGCGACGCCTACCTCGGCGAAGGCTGATCCGTCGACTGGGCGTCGCTGGGTGGTTTGGGATGGTGCGCGGGGCGTGAGCAACCAGTCGTTCGTCAACTCGCGGGGCGCCGCGAGGGGTTGCCCATACCCCGACGCCGGACGCTCGCTTCGGGCATCCTGCCCTCGGGCTCACTCGGCACTGCCTTCGCTCCGCCATCCTGGCTCTCGCTCGGCAGTGACGCCGGCTTACGGGGCATGGGCAACCCCTCGCTCGTCAACGCGCGGGGCGTGGCGTTTTTCGTCTGTGCCCAACGGCGTTTGATGGGAATAGCCTGGCGTGTCCCAGGCCTTACGGCCTTGGGCTTGGACCCGAGGGGGGTGGCGGTCTTGTGCTGGTCAAAGCCCAACGGCGTGAGCCGTGGGACACGCTGGCCATGCCGTTTGGGACCGTTGGGGCGGATGCCTGTGGCCGTTCCATCACTCCGGCAGTTCAACACAATGAACCGCTGGGTCATAGCACGGCGTGTCCCAGGCCTTACGGCCTTGGGCTTGGGCCGGAGGAGGGACGGACCAGTCACGTCACGACATCGCGCGACAGCGTCCGTTGCCGAGCGACTTACCCAGCGGCCTGTGCCTTCGCATCGATGACGGCCAGCAGGTCATCCCAGCTCTTCACGAAGGCTGCCGCGCCCTGCGCCTGCAGGCGGTCGCCGAGTTCGTGGATGTCGACCCCTGCATGCGTGATCTCACTCAGCGTCAGCGATGACAGGCCGCCCGCCGGCGAAAGGAGGCCGTCGATCGTGCCGTGGTCGGCGAAGGCGAGCAGCGTGCTCTCGGGCATCGTGTTCACCGTGTGCGGTGCCGCGAGCGACTTCACGTAGAGATGGTCGCAGAGGGCCGGATCCTTCGTGCCCGTGCTCGCCCAGAGCAGCCGTTGCGGAAGGGCGCCGAAGTTGGCCAGACGCTGAAATCGATCGGACGCGAGCATGGTGCGGTAGGCGTGGTAGCACCGCTCACCCACGGCGATGCCAAGCCGGTTCTTCAGGTGCGGGGGAAGGTCGCTTGCGGATGCCGCATCCCACCGGCTGATGAAAAGGGACGCCACCGACGCCACCCGCGGCGAGAGGCCCGCCTCCACCCGGCGTTCGATGCCACGAAGGTAGGCATCGAGCGCGGCGAGGTAGTGGGCGGGGCTGAAGAGCAGCGTGACGTTCACCGGCACGCCGGCGGCGATCGCCTCTTCAATGGCCGGGAGGCCGGCCGGTGTGCCCGGAATCTTGATGAAGAGATTGGGTCGCGCAGCCTTCGCAAACAACTCCTTCGCGGCGGCAAGCGTGGCGGACGAGTCGTATGCCAGGTGCGGCGACACCTCGAGCGACACCCAGCCGTCAGCGCCGCCAGACAGATCGTAGATCGGACGGAAGAGATCGGCGGCCCGCTGCAGGTCGTTGATGGCGAGTTCAAAGAACAACCGCTGGCCGGAGAGGCCATGCCGCACGGCCGAGGCGATCGCGGCATCGTAGGCACCGCTCCCTTTCACGGCGAGGTTGTAGATCGTGGGATTGCTTGTCAGGCCGGTGACCGAAAGATCGCCGATGTAGCGGGCCAGCGTTCCATCGTCGAGCATGGTGCGCGTGATGTTGTCGAGCCAGAGGCTCTGGCCGAGCGATCGAAGCTGGGCGGTCGGTGACGGCATGGTGAGTCTTCTCCCGGGGTAGGCCGTCCTACCTTACTCCCCCCGACCTCCCGTGACGATGTCGAGGATGTCACCGCCAAAATCAGCGAGCCTTTTTTCACCGATTCCCTTGCAGCGGAGGAGCGCCGCCGGCGAATCGGGCCGCTCGCGGGCAACGGCCCGCAGCGCCTTGTCGTCGAGGATCGTCCAGGCCGGCTTTCCGCGGGACTCTGCCACCCGCCGCCGCCAACGCCGGAGCCGTTCGAAGAGGTCACGGTCCACGCCCTGCCAGTCGTCGGCGTCGGCCTTGGATGGTTTGGCCTTGGTGGCTCGCGGCTCGAGCAGCACCACCTCCCTGGCGCCACGGAGCACCTCCCACGACCGATCGTTGAGCACGACCACGGGGCGGTCGCCTGCGGTGCGGGCGAGGAGTTCCTGGTCGAGGAGCTGGTGCACGAGGTTTTCGGCGGTGCGTTGGTCGAAGGCGGCCAAAAGGCCGTAGGTGGAGAGCTGGTCGTGACGGTACCGCTGGATGGCATCGGTTTTGGCGCCGCGAAGCACCTCACACACGTGCCGCACGCCAAACCGCTCCTGCACCCGGGCCACACAGGAGATGATCTTCTGCGCGGTCACGGTGGCGTCGGGCAGGCTGCCCGTTTCGCCGAGGCACACATCGCACGCCCCGCAGGCGTTGCCGGGATAGGGCTGGCCAAAGTATTCGGAGAGCGCCGCGTGGCGGCAGCGGGCGGCCTGGGCATACCGCCGCATGGCGTGGAGGTGTTCGAGGCCGGAGGCGATCACCTCCTCCTGCTCCTCGGGATCGAGCTCGGATTCAGCGGCGCTCTTCCGCACGAGTGACTCCCAGCTGAACACATCCGCGGACGAATAGAGGAGCACGCATTCGGCGGCGAGGCTGTCGCGGCCGGCGCGGCCCGTTTCCTGCTGGTAGGCCTCGAGGCTCTTGGGGAGCGAGGTGTGGAGCACGAGCCGCACGTCGCTGCGGTCGATCCCCATACCGAAGGCCACGGTGGCCACGACCACGTCGATGGTTTCGCGGGTGAAGGCCTCCTGCGTGCGGTGGCGTTCGGTGGCGGTGAGGCCGGCGTGATACGGCTTTGCCAGGAGCCCCTCGGCAGCGAGTCGCTCGGCAAGCCGTTCGGTCTCCTTGCGCGAGATGCAGTAGACGATCGAGGCCTCCCCCTTGTGGCGGCCGAGGATGGCGAGCGTTTGGGCGATCCGGTCGGTGCGGGGCACGACGCGGTAGACGAGGTTGGGGCGGTCGAACGTGCCGACGAGCGTGACGGGATCGCGGAGATTGAGCTGCCGGACGATGTCGTCACGCACTCGCGGCGTGGCCGTGGCAGTGAAGGCGTGGAGGCTTGCCGAGGGAAACCGTTCCCGGATCATCGCCAGTTGGCGATATTCAGGCCGGAAGTCGTGCCCCCAATGGCTGATGCAATGGGCTTCATCGACGGCAAACCGTTTCACGCCCACGCGGGCAAGAAGGTCGAGCAGGCCGGAGTTGACGAGGCGCTCGGGTGCGGCGAACAAGAGCCGCACCTCCCCGGCCGCCAGGCGATCGCGAACCCCTGCTCGCTCCTCCTGCGACATCCCGCCATGGAGGGCCGCCGCCGGATAGCCGATCGCCTCCAGGGCATCGACCTGGTCCTTCATCAACGCCACCAGCGGCGAGATCACGACATCGGTGGTGTCGCCCACGAGCGGCGGAAGCTGGTAGCAGAGGCTTTTGCCGCCGCCGGTGGGCATCACCACGAGGGAGTCGCGTCCGGCAAGGGCGGCGGCGATCGCCTCCGCCTGCAGTGGCCGCAGGCGGTCGAAACCCCACCACCGGGAGAGCACGTCGGCGACGACGTCGGGCAGCGGCTCGGTGGCATCGGCGGGAGAGGGCACGGCACGTCCTGCGCGGGAGGGACGATCAGGATACCAGAGGCGTTGGCGTCGACGGCACGTCCGGTAATCCGCGTGTGCTCTGTCCAAGCCCAACGGCGTGAGCCGTGGGACCGGCGTGGCGGCTCGTGCGGCGTGTTTGGCTCGTTGGGCGGAGATCGCTCAACGGCGTCATGCGGCGTAGCCTGGCGTGTCCCAGGCCTGACGGCCTTGGGCTTGGACGAAGCGTTGCTGCGTGGCGGCTCGTGCGGCGTGTTTGGCTCGTTGGGCGGGGATCGCTCAACGGCGTCATGCGGCGTAGCCTGGCGTGTCCCAGGCCTGACGGCCTTGGGCTTGGACAGGGCGTTGCTGCGTGGTGCTGGCGGAAGCCCAACGGCGTGAGCCGTGGGACCGGCGTGGCGGCTCGTGCGGCGTGTTTGGCTCGTTGGGCGGGGATCGCTCAACGGCGTACCGCTTCCGGCGGTTGAGAACCAGGCCGGCGCCCGTGATGCCCACGAGGCCCATGACCATCAGCGAGGGCTCCGGCACGACCACCAGTTGGAGGCTGCCTTGCTGGAAGTAGGCACTCTTGCCGTTGCCGAGGTCGTAGGCATTGGCTGAGCCGAAGTTGGCCAGGCCGGTCGTGTCGACCGTGCCGGCGATCAGGGTGTAGGTGCCCTCAGGCGTGGTGTCTGACAAGCCGATGATGTCGTTCACGCCGAAGTCGGAGGGGTTGGTGAAGGTGACGTTGCCCGTCACCGTGAGGGGGGCGGCACTGTTGAACGCAAAGAGGGCATTCTGGCCGAACGACACGTTGCCGTTGATCGATCCGGTGCCGCCGAGCTGAGCCCCCGTTGCGATGCTCAGGTTGCCGTTGAACACCTGATCCACGACGAGTTCGTCGCTGCTGACGTTCGTGGTGCCACCCGCCGACACGGTGCCAGTGATCTGAACGGTGCCGCCGATGTTCATGGTTCCGGCGCCAAGGTTGGCCGACACCGTGCCGCCGTTGAGGTTGTAGGTAGTGGCAGTGAGCGTCTTGCCGGTGCCGGCCAGTTCACCACCGGTGATCGTGAACGTGCCGATCGTGTCGTCACCGCCGAGTTGATACGTTCCGCCGGAGATCGAGAGCGTGGCAGTGTTGGGGAGCAGGTCGGCAATCAGGGCGTCGAACACGCCGCTCGACACCGTCACACTGGTGGAAGCAAGAGTGCCGTTCACTCGGAGCGTGCCACCACTCACGGCGGTCGCGCCGGTGTAGCTGTTATTGGCAGAGAGGGTCCATGTGCTGGTGTTGGCCTTGGAGACGGCGATCGAGGTTGCGACGCCGTTCGAAATAACACCGGTCACTTCATTGCCGGTGGTGACCTGACCCCCTCCCGGTTTCTGTACCAGTGCTCATGAGAGAGTTGGATATGCGGCGGCCGGCGACGTGAACATGGACGGCCAGATCGACATCCTCGATGTGTCGTCGCTGCTCGGTGCGGCCTCGCTCGACACGGTGGTGACGCAGGGGTGGTCGGAGGGGGATTTCAACTACGACGGCATCTGCGACTCCCTCGACATCGGGGCGTTTCTCGCGACGAACCTGCTTGACCAGGGCCCGTATCTTTCCGCGTCGGCCGCCGCCTTCGCGAGCCTGACTGCTGAGGGCACGGCAACGGGGAAATCAAGGCTGTTTGCGACGCTTGCCTAGGTGAAATGTGGGCAAGAGTCGGGTTGCCCCGCCCGTCACAGGCTGGGACAGTCCGCGGCGTCCATGGTTCACCCCGCTTTCCAGCCAGCGTTCGTGCCGGTGAGGGGAGGCCGCCTAGTCCGTTGCCTCGTGGCAATCGTGACGATGGCATGCCTTGCCCCGATCGCGGTGCGCGCCGACGATCCTCGGGGAATTCTGGTGTCGGGAGCGGCACCAGAACTCTGGCAGCGCACGACGGCCACGGTTGCCGCAGAATGGCCGATCGCCCGGCTCGTGGAACCCGACTTTGCAATCGGGAGTGCCGGACTCATTGAGTCGGCATGGGTGGAACCGCAGGACCAGATCACTCCATCGTGGCCGCCAACACGCCAGCGGGCGATCGTGCGGCTGACGCCAGATGCCGACGGTGCGTGGCTTCAAGCCGGCGTGCAAACCCAGACGCTTGCTGGCGCCGCCGCGGGGGGCACCGGCATTGAGCTGGTGGGCGCGTGGGAGAGTTCTCCAGCCATCGCCGACATGAGCGTCGAACTCGCCTCGCAGGTTGCTCCCACGGCCGATCCGATGTTTGCCCTGCCGCCACTCGATCGCGAGGAGTTTCTGCCGACGGCCGCGGCGGACCTTCCCTGGTCAAAAAGCCGCTTCCCTCGGGCCTCACGCGCCGGCCACAAGGTGTGGCGCGACTACAAAAACTTCTACGACTGCGAGGGGCTCGTCTGCGTGACGGCGGCGTTTGGTGCTGGGGCTCTGATGGCCAACACGGGCTTCGACGACACCATGCAGACAGCCTGGCAAAACGGCGTGGAGCCGACGGGGGTCGGGACGTTTTTCTCCGGCTGCAAGGACATCGGTGAGGGACGGTACGTCCTGCCTATTTTCGGTGTTGCCGCGGCCACGGGGCTGGTCTTCGAGGGAAATCCCTTCGGGGATGTGGTTGGGGAATGGGGATCACGGTCACTCCGAATGTTTGTGGTCGGCGCTCCGCCCCTGTACGTGCTGCAGTTGGCCACCGGTGCCTCGCGGCCGTCCGACGGCTACGGCAGCCACTGGCATTTCTTCAACGACAACAACGGCGTCAGCGGCCATGCCTTCGTGGGAGCGATCCCATTTTTGGCCGCGGCCGACATGGTGGAGAGCCCGCTGCTCAAAGGCACGCTCTACGTGTGCTCGACATTCGTTGGCTTCTCCCGCATGACCGACAACGCCCACTACCCGTCGCAGGTGTTCCTGGGCTGGTATCTCGCCTGGGCGAGTTCCCGGGCGGTGAGCATGACCGAGACGCAGCTTGCCGGCATGGAGGTGCGGGTCGTGCCGCTTCCGATGGCCGATCTCGGCGGGATGGCCGTTGAAGCGAGGTGGTGACCTTTTCGCGTGCTCACCGTCTGCTTCGCCACGACCGGCGGCGGATCACCGCGGTGGTGGCCACGCCGGCGAGTGCCGCGGTGGTCAAGCCCGGCTCGGGCACGGCCGACCACGAGATGGCATAGTCCTGCGGATAGGCTGGCGAGCCCCAGACCGCACCCGTCGTGTTGTCGAACGTGTTGGCCGGATACTCGACGCGCAGGCCGTAACGGCCGGTGCTTGGGATCGTGAACGAGAGGTGTTCGACCGTGTTGTAGAGGCTCTCGGAACGGGCGATGAGCGTGGTGAACGCCTCGCCGCCGTCGAGCTGCCACACGGAAACGTCGAGGTTGGCCTGGGCAACATCCGAGTAGGTGAGGGTTGCCACGTTGAACGATCGGTTTCGAAGCCAGTCGAGCGTGGTCGTGAGGGTGGAGCCCCCGGTCAGTTCGCCCGTGATCGCATAGTCGTTGGTGACACCAAGCACGGAGTTGCCATAGTCCCAGCCAGTGAGGGCAACCGTGCCCATCGCGCCCGTGCCGGTGCCGACCACATCGGTCTGGCCGTTGACCTGGAGGTCGAAGGTGGTGTCGAGGTTCATGCGGCCCGTCCCCACGGCCCAGTCGAGCGACTGGGTCGTGCGGAGGTAGGTGGTGCCTCCGACCGTGACGCTCTGCTGGCCATTGGACCAGCCCGTCGTCTTGTCGGCCCCATTGAGCAGGAGGGCCTTCACGACGACACTCTGCGTCGCGTCGGGTATGGCCGACAGCGAGGGGAGGGTTTTGGCCGCGCTGGTGACAAGCGACGCCCCTCCCGCCACGATCGGCGCGGCAAAGCTCGTGCCCTGGATGCCCATCGAATACACGTCGGGGGCGGTGCCCTGGTTGGTCGAACTGACCAGCGTCGTGTTGTTGCCACCGTTCTGGCCGCCGTAGAACCCGCTGACGATCGAGGCTCCGGGGGCGGCGATGTCGACGGCAGCCCGCACGTTGGGCACCGATACCGCGCTGCCCGACGTGTTGAGGTAGCCGAAGGTCTGGGGCGCACGGCTGCTGAAACTGGCGGCGGAATCGAAGGTGTTGGCGTTGGCCAAGGCGCCCACCGTGATGGAGTTGTAGCCGGCCCCGGGTGACCCCACGGTGTTGGATCCGGGGCCGCTGTTGCCGGCACTGGTGACGTAGGTCGTGGCCGGGTTCTGGTAGGCGTAGGCATCCATCACGATCGAGTAGGCATTCGTTCCGCCCGGGTCGGTGAATCCCCAGCTGGAGTTGACCACGTCGGCCACACCGAAGGTCTGTTGGTAGGGAACCACGAACGATTCGGTGGAGAAATTGAACGACAAGGCATAGGCGGGCGAAACCCAGCTCGAGGCGATGGCACCCGAGCGAAGATCGGTGCCGTAGGCGATGCCCTGCTGGTAGATGCCGCCACCGGCCGTGGTGTGGCCGCCGATCAGCATGGAGGCCCAGGTGGCGTGGCGGTCGTACTTCGGCGCGACGGCCGCCCCACCCCACGAGGACGTGCCCGAGACGAAGTTGGTGGCATTCGTTGCCACATGGGCCAGGGTCTCCTGGCCGTTCCAGAAAAACCCGGCCTCCAGGTTGGTGGTGATCGTGTTCTGGCCGGTGATGGGAGTGGCGTGGTTGTAGTAGGTGGTGGCGCCGAGGAAGGAGTTGACGTTGAAGGCGAGCCCCCCGACGGTCGTCGTGATGTCACCCGAGGGATCGGCATCGTCGGGAAGCCAGACGCCCGCGGTGACCTCACCCGACTCCGCGCTCAGGCGGCCGAACCCGCCGGCCAGTGGTGGCGCGGCTTGGCACATCGACCAGCCCACCGCCACCAGCAAAAAAAAAGACCCGACAACGGGCCACAAGCGGTTTCGCATGACAGGGGATAGGGAGGAGGGTTACTGCGGAGGTTTCGCGCCCCAGCGAGGCCGGGTGCGGTAGCCCCTGTGGCGAACGGCCTGCGATCGACGAGGTGCCACCTGGTGATCACGCGGCGATGTCGCGTCGGGCGTCGCCGCCACCCTGGGAGGACGGGGCGGGTGAGACTTTTCAAACTGGAGCGCCCCGAAGTAGGGGTCGGGAAACTGCCAGTCGTTTTGGGCCGACGCCGGCGTTGCCACGGTGGCGAACGCGATCGTCAGGCTCCCAAGGAGCATCGCCTGCCCGAGGCCGAGCGGGCGGCACCGTGCCACCATTCGTGCGATCCCACGAATCGGTGCCACTGGTGGTCAGACCAGCGAGACGATCGAGAGGAACACGACGATCGGAAGCGAGCAGAGCAGAACGTCGGCTCGGGTGAGGGCCCAGTAGCCGCGGGTCGAGGTGCGGGAGGAGATGTTCATGACAGAACTCCGAGGGATGCAAGGGCAGAAGCAGAGATTCCAAATGCAAGAACGGCGACCGCGACGACGACGCCGCCAACACCGATGGGAAGCGTGACCACCGTGCGCTCGCCGGTCGACGCGACGGGAGCGTCGGTGAGGCTGAGAAGCCGCTCGAGGTCGGCAAAACTGATCGGATGCGAGAGGATGGTGTCAGCGCCCGCCTCGTCGGCCGCGGTAGCCGCCACGAGGGCTCGATGGCCAGGCCTCGAGTCGACGACCATCGCCACCGACGCTGAGGAACCGCCCTTGAGCAGCTCCACCAGATCGTGCCCGGACATATCGTCGAGGTCTTCCGCCACGATCCACGCGTCGACATCGAGCCGCTTCCCGAGCCGGAGGGCGTCGGCACCACTGGAACGCATATGCAACTCGATCGCCCCATGGCGAGCACTGGCCGCCAGCGGCATGTAGGCATCGAACCGGGGGTCGACCACCACGATGCTCGGCACTCGGTTCAGGGTGGGCTGATCGAAGGAAGGCATGGGGCTCATGGCTGCAACTCCATCTCAGCGGATGGTTCAGGACACGGTGACGGTGGAGACATCGGCCGGCAGGCGGGCAGCCCGGATGATGTCGAGGGTGATCGGGCGAATGAGATAGCCGGCCACGCCCGAGGCGAGGGCCCGCTGTTCTTCATCCATCGAATACGTGTCGGACACGATGAAGATGCCCGATCGCATGCCATGGCCGACGTGGTCGAGCGAGATTCGCGATCCCTGGAGCAGCGGATCGACACCGCCCTGGAGCACGTGCGGCGACAGCATGTCGAGGAGATCGAAGCCCGACATGTCGGGCAGTTCGGAGGCAACGAGCCATGCGTCGGCACGAAAGCGACGCGAGAGGCGAACCGCGGAGCGGCCATCGACGCAGAAGTGAACGCCGACCTCGCCGGCCTGAGCAGCCTGGACGAAATCGCCGTAGCGGTCACAGGTGGCGTCGACGATCACGATCTCGTGAATGCCGGCCGAACGGAGCGTGTGGGCGGACTGGGAGTTCATGGCCAAAGGCCCTTTGAGAAGTACGGGTTGAAACCTTGTTGACTGCGAAAAAAGCAATTCGATGTGAGAGGTTGGATTGCGATTCACCTGCCGCGCCGGACGACCACCGGACGGGTTGAGTGAGGAAGCGATGGAGCGGCACCGACGGATCGGGCAGTCGTTGGACGGTAGAGCGACGAGGTTGGGGCTCCGTCGAGGTCACCTACGAGCAGCGGCATGACCGCCTTCGAGTGGGCAAACGCCTCGCTGGCCGCCAGCGATTCGCCGCGGTTTTCCATGGGCACGGACGGCCTGAGATGGAAGTCGATGGCAGGGGGCAGCGAAGCCGGCGCGGCGGAGACGATGCGGGCATTGCCGTACTGGAACGCAGCGAGGTCGGCCAGCGGCTTGAGTTGCTCAGCCGTGGACACACCGCTCATGGCAAACTCGTCACCCGATGCGGAGAGTGCCACCGCCACAACCGACCCAGCCGCCATACAGCCGCTCACAAGCAGTGACGAACCGATCCGGGCGATCTGGGATCGCGACTGGCGATTCGTGGAGGAACGTGACATTGGGGTCATGGTCGAAACCTCGATTCGGTAGATGCAGAGCGTGGTGGTGAGGTTCTGCGAAGTGAACAGGCTGGGCGTTTCGGTGGGCTCCGGCTTCCACCATCCGTCGGTGGCAGTCGTCGCCACGAGAAACCACATGCATCCAGCGTGCCAATCCCATGCTTTTCAGAAAGAAAAACGAAAAATGGCCTTTTTAGGCCGATTCATGTCGTTTTCTGGCGCGGAGGCCGGGTGTGCGGACTGGGCCGATTGGGCCGTCACTGGGGCGATTCGCTCCAGCGCCTGGGGCTGGATGCCCCAGGGGGTGGTGCGATTCGCTCCACCCCCCGTTGGGCTGTGGGCCCAGGACTGCCCGCGGGCGACTATCCGCGGAGCACGTCGCCGACGAGCTGCGGGGGCACACCGTCCACGAGCTCCACATGGCCGAGTCGGTCGGGCAGCACAAATCGCAGCGTGCCGGCGACGGCCTTTTTATCCCGGGCCATGATCGTCACGAGCGGGCCCGGCTCACGGAGGCTGGCGGGTGGATTCACCGGCAGGTTGAGCGACGTGAGGAGAGCATCGTGCCGAGCCACGAGTGACGCTGGAATTCGGCCGAGGCGACAGGCGAGCCTCGCCGCCATCGCCATGCCGATGGCGACCGCCTCGCCATGCAGCAAAACGCCATACCCGGCAGCGGTTTCATAGGCGTGGGCGAACGTGTGGCCATAGTTGAGGGCGGCCCGGAGCCCGGACCGTTCCCGTTCGTCGCGTTCCACCACATCAGCCTTCATGGCCGCCGACCGGTGAACGGCGTGGGCCAGGGCGGCAGGCTCCCGGGCGAGGAGGGCCAGGGCGTTGGTTTCCAGCCATCCGAAGAACTCCGGATCAAAGATCACGCCGTATTTCACCACTTCCGCAAGGCCACTCGTGAACTCGCGGTCGGGGAGCGATGCCAGTGTGTCGATGTCGGCGATCACACCGGCCGGCTGCCAGAAGGCCCCGACGAGGTTTTTCCCCCCGGCGAGGTTGATGCCCGTCTTGCCGCCGATGGCGCTGTCGACCTGGGCCACCAGGGTTGTCGGCACCTGCCACACCGGAATTCCTCGGGCAAACGTGGCGGCGACGAATCCGGCCAGGTCGCCCACGACCCCTCCTCCCACCGCCACAACGTGCGTTGAACGGTCAACGGCCATGCGGGCAAACTCGTCCCACAGACGGCCCGCCGACGCCAGGGATTTTGAGGCTTCGCCCGCCGGAACCTCCAGCATGGGGGCATCGATGCCGGCAGCGACGATCGACGCCTGGGCGCGGGCCGCGTGGGTGGAGGCCACGCCTCCATCGGCGATGATCACCGATCGCCGCACGCCGGCATCGTGGAGCACTCGGCCGAGCGCATCGATCAGGCCGCGGCCGCATTGGATCTCGTAGGAACGATCTGCGGCTGGGCCCGTTTCGCCCGGGAGATGGACGCGAAGAGTGGTCACGACCGGGCTGCACTCACGCGATCGATGTCGTCCTGCGTGACGGTGATCACGCGGGCAAAACCGGTGTGTTGCCGAATGTAATCGAGGTCGGAAGCCTCCTCCGGGGCGGCATGCAGCAGGCCTTCCACCCGAGATTTGTCGGCCTGGGACCAGTCTTCGTAGTCTGCGGGCCAGACGGTGTGGTTTTCCACCACGAGGGCTTCACGGTAGGGATCGAATGCGTTTGCCATCCGAAAGGTCTCCAATCGCTCACGCGGCGGCCCCACGAGTTTCGGGGATCACGTCCGCCAGAATCGTTCGGGGCAAAGTATACAGTGGTCGCCAGCAGCGTCTCGGCAAGGATCTGCGAGAGTTTCCCTGATGACCATCGCCACGCCATACAACGCGAGTGAGCCCATGGGCAGGTCTTCCGAACCTCGATCAGGAAGTCCGCTCGTGATCGGCCTGATCGTGATCGCCCTTGGGGCGGCGGCGTTTGCCGTGTGGTTTCAATGGCGGCAGACCCGTCGCTGCCTTGCGTTTTACGGGCCCGACGTAGCCAGGGCGATCCAGCAGGCGCCGCGGGTGGAACTCTGGCGGCTCGCGGTGGCTCCACCGCCCCGGGGGATCGTGGCGGCGTCTCGGGTGGATGTGTCGCACGCACCGGGGATCGTGCATCTGCGGCACGGGCTCGTGGAAGACGCGAACTTCACCTGGGAGCCTCACGGGTCGGCGCGTGTCGATGCCGCCGCGTGGGATGGGGCGATCGCCTTTTTTGGCCCCGATTCCGAGCAACCGGAGGCGATCCTCGCCTTTGGCCTCCATGGCGCCCCGTCGCTGACGGTGGTGGGGCAGGGGGGCCGAATCGGCCTCGGACGGTTCGGAAAAGCCCTCGATCGGTGGCTCACAGCGACGGGCATGCCCGTTGGCCGCTGAGGCCCTTTATCGACGGGTGTCGCGATTTCACGCTGAAAAACCGGGCTTTCGGGGCCCCGCCGCGCCGCCTATCCTCCCGCGTCCGAATCGAGGCGGCGAGGCTGTCTACTCGAACGAAACCCGTGGGCCGGATCCCACGCACCTGCAGGAGAACGACCGCATGCGAGCGATCGCCGTGGCCAATCAGAAGGGCGGGGTCGGGAAGACGACCACCTCGGTCAATCTGGCCGTGGCCTTGTCGCGGTCGGGGCGTCAGGTCTGTCTGATCGACCTCGATCCCCAGGCGCACGCCACGCTTCATGTCGGGGTGACTCCCGGCGCCGATGGTCCGACGGCGTTCGACGTGCTCACGGCCGGCCTTCCGCTCGCGTCGGCCTGTGTTCCGGTGACCGACACGCTGCATGTGGTGCCAGCCCACATCGACCTCTCGGCCGTGGAACTCGCCCTGGCAGGCACAGCCGGGCGCGAGACCATCCTTCGTCAGCGGCTCGCCGCCGACCCCCGATGGTCGTCGCACGCGGCTTCAACCGGCCAGCAACCGTTCGATTACGTCATCGTCGACTGTCCCCCGTCGCTCGGCCTGTTGTCGCTCAATGCCATGGCCGCCGTGCACGAGGTGCTCCTGCCGCTTCAGCCGCACTTCCTCGCCCTGCACGGCCTCAGCAAGCTTCTCGAAACCATCGAACTCGTCTCCGAGCATGTGAATCGCGATCTTCGGCTGCTCGGCGTGGTGCTGTGCATGTACGAGGCCGCCACCCGTCTGGCCGGCGAGATCGGTCGCGACGTGGAGGCCTTCTTCGAGGGCGGTCCGGCCGCCCATCCAGCGTGGCGCGACGCCCGCGTGTTTGCGACCCGGATTCGCCGCAACATTCGCCTGGCCGAGGCGCCGAGCTTCGGCCAGTCGATCTTCGACTACGCGCCCGACTCAAACGGTGCCGAAGACTACGCCTCGCTGGCGGGTGAGGTCGATCGGGCCGCGGCCGCCGTCACGGCCGAGCATCGCCGCGTCGCCTGACCCCGGGCCGCGGGCCGATGGCCCCAACCGGTCGGAGTGGCAGGCGAGTGTGACGGTTGTGCGGCGTGGGGGGGGCGAACGGCTGCCCACCGGGGGCGGCAGTGGCCGGCACGGGCTTTTTGCCCGGAAACTGCCGATGTTCACTATGCTCCCTTTCGAGACTTCCGGATGAGGCCGACGCTCTCCATGCCGCTGCGATCTCTCTCTGCCCGTGCTCTCATCGTGGCGCTGCTCGCCACCGGGGCCGGGCATGCGTTGCTCTCGGCGGCGGAGCCCTCCGGCTTCCGCCAGCTGGCGCCTGGGGCGCTCACCGTGATCCCGCCTCAAAAGGGCACCGACTCGGCAGTCCTTCGCGCCGATGTCGTGGAGATCACGGAGGGACAGCAAGGCCTGGCCTGGGTGCCGCAGCAGGCATCGCCGCACACGACGTTCGTCGAACGAGGCAAAGGTCGCGAATATCCGCGCGACATCTGTTGCCTCGAGTTTGCCTTCAAGCCGCCGCGTCAGATCGACGTCGATGTGCCGTCCTCCAACCTGACGATGCGGCGCAAGCGGCTGTGGTATCTCGTCTACCGCGTCAGGAACGTGCCCGGCCGACGGGTGATCGTGGAAAGCGAGGCGATGAAGGACGCACCGCCCGATGCCCCCGAGGCGGAGAAGGTGCGCCACCGGGTGGAGCCTTTCGAAGGGCCGTACCGGTTCCTCCCGCATTTCGTGCTCGAGAGCCTCGAGCCGGTGAAGCCGGAAGAGGGGATGGTGTCGTATCGGGCCTACCTCGATCGGCTCGTCCCATCGGCCATGGATGCCATTCGCACGCGGGAGGATCCCAAGCGCCGCTTCTTCGACAGCGTCGAGATGTCGGCGACCCCGATGCAGCCTGGCGAGGAGCGCTGGGGGGTGGCGATCTGGGAGGACGTCGATCCGCGGATCGACTTCTTTTCCATCTATGTGCAAGGGCTCACCAACGCGATCCGGTGGCGGCCCCGGCCGGGATCGGTGATTCGTCCACAGGATCCTCCGGGGGCCCACATCGAGGAGACGTTCGAGAGCCTGCGGCTCGATTTCTGGCATCCGGGCGACGACCGCCATCCGAACGACGGAGAGATGAGCGTCGGGTCGGTCGGGCTGTTCGAACGCAAAACCCTCGGCGGAAAGCTGCTGCGGGTGGCCGGCTGGCCCCGCCATGCGTCGGTCCGTCCAGCCGAGGGCCTCGACGCGTTGGGCCTCCACTGGACCTCGCTCCTCGAGCCAGCCGGCGGCAGCGTGCCCAACCTCATGCCTCTGGAAACCCTGCTCCGACGGGCTTCGGACGCCAAGGCCTCGGTCGACCCGATCGTCGCCCTGCGGGCGGTCATGGGCGATGTCGGCGTGGCGAGCGTTGAGGAACTCATCGCGGCGGCGGCCGGCCCTGTCGACTCCGAGCAAGACGCCCGACGGCGGGCGGCCCTCCAGGCGGTCGGCCTGTCGCCTGAGGCGGTGTCACGCGCGCCGCTCGCGTCGCTGGCGACCATCATGCGATCGCTCGAATCGGCTGCGGATCGTTCCGCCCGCGATGCGGCGGCGGATGCGTTCTTCGGTTCGGCAAGCCGTCGGATCGACTGGCTGGCCGATGCGGTCGCCAACGCCCGAGGGGTTGCCGCGCTGCGAAGCATCGACGCCCCGATCACCGCCATCACCGCCGGCGATGCCCGAGCGGCTCTCGACGCCTTCCGGCCGGCGGTCGACGGTCTGCATGAAGACGAGCGGAAGCAGATCCTCGACGGCATGGCCGCCAACGATCCTCGCCGGCTTCAGATCGAAGCCCTTGAAGGGGACGCCAGGAATCAGGCCGTGGCCGATCTCGTGCTGCAGGGATTGTTTGGCGCCCTCGGGCCGAAGCTCTATGCCGACGCCGTGGCCCAGCACGAGGGAATCGACTACGCGTGGGTGTTTCGCTACGAGACCGAAGGGGCTGGGAACTAGAGCGCATCTCCGCTACGTGTAGCGACGAGTTAATAATCCTGAGCGGGTAGGCGAGGGGGTCGGCGAACGCTCGAGGAGCCTTGGGCGTATCCTCGCCCCGGCGACGAGACTTTTGCCGCCCCCGAGCCGGTGCCCCACCAAAATCGGATGCGATCGAGCCGCGTTTTCTATTTTTTCCGGGTCTGAGGGGAGTCATCTGCCGGAGCCGCCCCAGGATGTGTACACTCTCGGGGCTCCCGGCGCGATCGTATGGCCGGCCTCGCACAACTTCACGACAGCGTTCAACGACAGGGTTTTCGATCATGGCACATAAAAAGGGTCAGGGTTCCAGCCGTAACGGTCGCGATTCCAATGCACAGCGCCGCGGCGTGAAGAAGTTTGGCGGCGAGGCCGTGCGAGCCGGCAACATCCTCATTCGTCAGGTGGGCACGAAGTTCCAGCCCGGCAAGAACGTGGGCATGGGCTCCGACTACACGCTGTTTGCCCTGACCGACGGGGTCGTGTCCTTCGACCGTGAAGGTCGTCGCATCAACGTGGTGGCCTGACCGTCGGGTCCCTGACGGGCGTCCGGTAACGTTGCGAAGGTGCCGGTGTGTTCGTCGACCGTGTGCAGATCGAAGTTGCCGCCGGAAACGGCGGACGTGGCATCTGCAGTTTTCGCCGTGAGAAATATGTCCCGCTCGGCGGTCCCGATGGCGGAGACGGCGGTGATGGCGGCAGCGTGATCCTCAAGGCCCAGCCGGGGGTCGATTCGCTCGCCGCGCTTGCCCATCGCAAGCAGTGGCGGGCCGACCACGGTGAATCGGGCGGACCGGCCAACTGTCGCGGCCGCAACGCCCACGACCTCGTGCTCTTCGTGCCCCCGGGCACCATCGTCGTGGACGAGTCGACCGGGCTCGTGCTCAAGGATCTCGCCACGCCGGGCGACTGGATCGTGGCCGCGCAGGGCGGTCCCGGCGGCTGGGGCAACATGCACTTCAAGTCGTCGACCAACCGCGCGCCCCGGGAGACCACGCCGGGTGTGAAGGGGGAGGTGCGACGGCTTTCCCTGGAACTCAAGGTGATCGCCGATGTGGGGCTCGTGGGAAAGCCCAACGCTGGCAAGAGCACGCTCCTGTCGCGATTGTCGCGGGCCCGGCCCGAGATCGCCGACTATGCGTTCACCACCAAAACCCCGATCCTCGGCATCGTGGCGGTGTCGCGCGACCGGAGTTTCGTGCTGGCCGACCTGCCCGGACTGATCGAGGGGGCGCATGCCGGGGTTGGCCTTGGCCATGAGTTTCTGCGGCACGTGGAGCGGGCGGGAATCCTCGTGCACGTCGTGGAGCCGATGCCCATCGACGGCAGCGACCCGCTCACCAACTACCGGGCGATCCGCGACGAACTGTCGCGCTACGACGCCTCGCTCGGGGCACGTCCCGAGATCGTGGTGATGAGCAAGAACGAACTGCCGGGAGCCGACGAGGTGCGGGCACGGTTGGCCGAAGAGATCGGCCGCGAGGTGATCGCCGTGAGCGCGGTGACGGGCCACGGGCTCGACACGCTCATCCATCGGGTGGTGGAAGAACTCGATCGCGACCGCGAGGGCGCGACGTCATGACCTCCCGGGGCGGGCTGGTCGTTGTCGACATCGGCAACACCCGGATCAAGTGGGCTGAAGCGGCCCCGGGCGACGGCCCGCTGGCGACGCTCTCCCGCCGACTCGACGTGATGAGCCGCGAGTTCGATCCCGCCACGGTGCAGTCGTGGTTTGCCCCCCTTTCCCCACATTCCGTGAGGGTGCTTCTTGGGAGTGTTCACGACGCCGCGGCGGAGAGACTGGAGGGGGTGATCGCATCCGTTCGTGGCGAGCATCCCATCGAGGTGCGACGTGTGATGCGTGAGCACCTGCCGATCCAGGTCGATCTGGACGCGCCCGATCGGGTCGGCATCGATCGGCTCGCGGGGGCGGCCGCGGCCGCCCGTCTGGCTCCGGGGCAGGCGATGGTGGTGATCGACTGCGGCACGGCGGTGACGGTCGATCTCGTGTCGGCAGCGGGCGTGTTTCTCGGCGGAGCGATCCTTCCCGGGCCCGCGCTCGCCGCGAGGGCGCTCGCCGACGGAGCCAGTCGACTCGCCGCGGTGGCCGACCTCGACACCGGCGCGGCTCCCGTGTTTCCCGGGCGGTGCACCGAGCAGGCCGTGGCCGCGGGCATCGGCTACGGCATTCGCGGGGGCGTGGCCTGTCTTGTGTCGGAGGCCCAGCGGCATCTCGGCTGCAGCCCGGTGGTGTTTTTGACGGGCGGATCGGCTGGGCTGGTGCGTGACGCCGTGCCGGAGGCCCGCGAGATTCCCGATCTGGTGCTGCAGGGCCTCGCCCTCGCTGACTGAACGATACAATCCTGCCCATGACACCATCCCGCAAGGACTCCACCACCGCCGTCGATCACGCCCGAACGCGGGCGCTCGCCGCCGCCCGCGTGGCCGACGAAACCCGCGGCACCGACATCCGGGTGCTCGACCTGCGATCGCTGACCCCGATGGTGGACTACTTCGTTGTCGCCACCGGGTCGAGTCGCCGGCAGATGCATGCCATGGCCGACGAGATCGAGGCGACGCTCAAAAAAGACTTCCAGGAGCGGAAGCGCGGGGCCGAGGGCTATGAGGAAGGGCGGTGGATCGTGCTCGACTACGGCGACGTGATGGTGCACCTCTTCGACGCCGAGGCCCGCGGCTACTGGGACATCGACCATCTCTGGAGTGATGCGGCCCAGGTGTCCGTGCCGCTGCCTGGGGCCCCCTCGTGATGCGCGACGACGATGGCCCCCAACGACGGGTAAACCTGCGGTCGGCGCTTCGCGAGGCCTTTCGCCACGCGCTGGAGTGTCTTGCGGCCGACGGGGTGGTCGCGATCGCTCCCGATGAGATCGACGGGCTCGTGGACCAGGTGCGCGAGACAGCCGACGCCAAGTTTGGCGACTATTCGGGCACGATGGCGATGGCGTTGGCGAAGCGCGCCGGCAAAAAACCGCGGGATGTGGCGACCGACATCGCCCGTCACCTCGCGGCAGCCCCCGGCTTCGCGGAACTTTTCGAGTCGCCGGGCGACCCCGTGGGGCCCGGCTTCATCAACGTGCGTGTGAGAGACGACGCCCTCGCCGCTGCGGTCGCCCGAGCGGTGGCCGACGATCGGATGGGGGTGGCGGCGGTGGAATCCCCGCAGACGGTGGTCGTGGACTTCAGTTCGCCAAACGTCGCCAAGCCGATGCACGTGGGGCACATTCGCTCGACCGTGATTGGCGATGCGATCGCCCGCATCCTGCGGTTTCGCGGTCATCACGTGATCACCGACAACCACCTCGGCGACTGGGGCACGCAGTTTGGAATGATCCTGTGGGGCTGGAAGCACTGCCGCGACGATGCGGCGTTTGCAGCCGACCCCACGGCCGAACTGGGCCGCCTCTATCGGCTGGTGAGGAAGGTGGCCGACGCGAAGCCGGAGGAACTTGCGAGCGATTCCGTGGCCGCGGCGCTGGCGGCAGCCCATCCCGAGGCGGGCCGCGAGGTGCTCCTGGAGACGGCGAAACTCCACGAGGGCGATCCCGAAAACAGGGCGCTCTGGGAGCAGTTCATGCCGGTGTGCCGAGCCGAGATCGATCGGATCTACGACCGTCTGCACGTGACCTTCGATCACTGGCTCGGCGAGAGTTTTTTTCAGCCGATGCTGGCGGGCGTGGTCGAGGACCTCGTGCGGGCGGGCCTGGCCCGCGAGAGCCGGGGGGCGATCGGCGTGTTTCTCGGAGGAGACGACGAGCCGCCGTTTCTCGTTCGCAAGGCCGACGGAGCCTTTCTCTACGCCACGACCGACCTGGCCACGATCCGCTGGCGTCTCGAGCACTGGAAGCCCGACCGGATGCTCTACGTGGTGGACCATCGGCAGGGGCAGCACTTCGAGCAGCTCTTCGAAACGGCCCGCCGATGGGGGCTGCCTGGCCTTGAAAACGTCGACCTGGTGCACGTGGCCTTTGGGACCGTGCTCGGCGAAGACGGCAAGCCGTTCAAAACCCGGGCGGGCGACACCGTGGGCCTCGAGGCGCTGCTCGACGAAGGGGTGGAGCGGGCTGCCGCGGTGGTGGGGAGCGGCGATGAGGCGCGGGCAGGGATGGGGGATGACGAGCGGCGGCACGTGGCGGAGACCGTCGGCATCGGGGCGATCAAATACGCCGACCTCTCGCAGAACCGCACGACCGACTACGTGTTCAGTTTCGACAAGATGCTTCAGCTCACCGGCAACACGGCAGCCTACATGCAGTATGCCGTGGCCCGCGTCGAGGGGATTTTCCTGCGAGGCGGCATCGACCGCGAGGCGCTGCGGCGGGGGTGTTCGGCGGTGCGCCTGAGCGATCCGAAGGAGCGAGCCCTGGCGATCGAACTGCTCCGCTTCGGCGAGGCGCTCGAAGACGTCGAATCCGACGCGCGGCCCAACGTGCTCACGGCCTGGCTCTACGACCTCGCCGGCTCGTATTCCGCGTTTTATGACTCGCTTTCTGTTCTCAAGGCCGAGGGGCCTGATCGCGACAGCCGCCTGGCGCTCTGCGACCTCACCGGCCGCATCCTTCGCCGCGGACTCGATCTCCTCGGCATCGGTACCGTCGAGAAGATGTAATGGCACGCACGCTCGAAAACATCCGCAACATCGGCATCGTGGCCCACATCGACGCCGGGAAAACCACGCTCACGGAGCGGATGCTGTTTTTCACGAAGACGAGCCATCGGCTCGGCGAGGTCGATCGTGGCACAACGATCACCGACTTCGATCCCGAGGAGCAGGAGCGGGGAATCACGATCTACTCGGCGGCGGTGTCGTTTCAGTGGCGGGACGTGACGGTGAACCTGATCGATACGCCTGGGCACGTCGATTTCACCGCCGAAGTGGAGCGGAGCCTGCGGGTGCTCGACGGGGCGGTGGTGGTGTTCAGCGCGCGGGAGGGTGTGGAGGCCCAGAGCGAAACCGTCTGGCGGCAGGCCGACAAATACGGCGTTCCCCGGCTCGCGCTCATCAACAAGCTCGACCGTGAGGGCGCCGACTTCTTCGGGACGGTCGGTCAGATCGAAAAGCGGCTCGGGGCGAAGCCGCTCGTGCTCCACCTTCCCCAGGGCATGGGGCCGCCGCACGTGAAGGATCCCTTTCGTGGGATCGTCGATCTCGTCGAGATGAAGCTGCTCACCTTCCCACCGAAGGATGAGGCGCTCGCCGGCGGCGAAGCCCTCACCAGGGTGACGGCATCGCCGATTCCCGAGGAGCTCGTTGATGAGGCCGCCCTCTACCGCGAGCAGCTCGTCGCCACGCTCTTCGACTTCTCCGACGAGATCGCCGAACTCGCCATGAACGAGGCTCCGATCCCGCCCGACCTCATGAGGAAGGCGATTCGGCAGGCGACCATCCAGCGAAAGGTGGTGCCGATCCTCGCCGGTTCCGCACTCGACTGCATCGGCGTGCAGCCGGTGCTCGACGCGGTGGCGTGGTATCTGCCGAGTCCGGCCGACGTGCCGCCGGTGGAAGGCATCGATCCGACGGCCAAGAGCCCCACGACGATCGTGCGGAAGACCGACCCGAAGGCCCCGTTCTGCGGCCTCGTGTTCAAGATCATCGCGGAGAAGCACGGCGACCTCTCGTTTGTGCGGGTCTATTCGGGCACCCTCAAGGCGGGCAGCCGGGCCTGGAATCCGCTCAAGCAGAAGAAGGAAAACATCGCCCAGCTCTGGCATGTGCAGGCGGATCGTCGCGAGCAGATCGACGAAGCGTTTGCCGGCGACATCGTGGGCGTGATCGGCCCTCGGGCGAGCGTCACCGGCGACACCCTCTGCGATGCGGCGGCGCCGATCGTGCTGGAAACGATCCAGTTTCCGGAAACCGTCATCTCGATGGCGATCGAGCCGGAGACGAGCCTCGAGCGGAAGAAACTGGCTGACACGCTCGAGATGATGAAGCGGCAGGATCCGACCTTCCGGGCGATCGAGAGCGAGGAGACGGGGCAGACGCTGATCTCGGGCATGGGGGAGCTCCATCTCGAGGTGATCCGCCACCGGCTGGAGCGGGATTTCAATCTCAAGTGCCGCGTGCACAAGCCACGCGTGAGCTACAAGGAGACGCTCGGCAAGTCGGTGCGGGTGAGCGGTGAATCCAATCGGCAGGTGGCGGGACAGACGCTCGTGGCCACGGTGACGATCGCCGCCGAGCCGACCGACGACCAGTCGCCGGTGATGGTGGAGCAGGGCTGGTTTCCCGAGCACGAAGCCCTGGCGGAGATTGCGGCCACGATGACGCAGTCGGTGCGGGAAAGCGCCGAGCGGGGCGGGCTCAAGGGCTGCCCGCTGTGGGGCGTGCGGATTCGGGTGCTGGAGAGCCCCATCCCCGAGCCGCCGCCCGGCGACGTGGCCATTCGGATCGCCGCGGCCGACGCGATTGAAAACATGCTCAATGCAGCCGGAACGGTGCTGCTGGAGCCCGTGATGAAGGTGGAGGTGAGCGTGCCCGAGGAGCATCTCGGCGACGTCATCAACGACCTCCAGCAGCGGCGGGCGATCATCACGGCCACGGAGATTCGAGGCCCCGCCACCGTGCTCACCGCCGAAGCCCCGCTGGCGAGCATGTTTGGCTATTCCGCGGCGGTGCGCAGCGTGAGCCAGGGGCGGGCGAGTTTCACGATGGCTCCGCTCAAATACGGCCCAGCCCCGGCGGAAATGGCCGACGCGTTCGTCTGACGTGTCGCGAATCCTTCTCGGAACGCCTCGTCACGTCGAAGCCCAACGGCCGTACGGCCGTTGGGCCAGGCCCGACTCCTCCCCACGAGTCCATTGGGTCGAGATGCCGAGATGGATGTGACCCGACGAACCCAAGCGGGATGGCCAGCCTGTCCCACGGCTCACGCCGTTGGGCTTGGACGTGCCGAGGAGTTAGTGGCGTGGCATGCCCAGAATCACGTGCGTTACGATCTCTTCAGTCGTGGCGGAAAAGTCGGCAACGATCGCGGCCTCGTCCGCCGTTGGGGGCTCGAGGTCGGCCAGCTGGCTGGCAAGCATCCCGGCTGGCATGAAGTGACCCGCGCGGTTGGCCAGACGCGAGCGGAGCAGTTCTTCCGAGCCTGTGAGCCACACGAGCTGCAGCACGGGGGCGGCGGCTCGGAGTCGGTCGCGGTAGGCCCGCTTGAGGGCCGAGCAGGCGATCACGAGCCGGGGGTGGTCCGCGGTGGCCCGAACCAGTTCTTTGGCCACGGCATCGAGCCACGGCCAGCGGTCGGTGTCGGTCAGGGGCGTTCCAGCCCGCATCTTCCGCACATTTGAAACTGGGTGGAGATCGTCGGCGTCGAGAAAGTCGCCGTGAATTCGCTCGGCGAGGAGCCGACCCACCGTGGTCTTGCCGCTCCCCGACACCCCCATGACGACGATCGGACTGGATGCGGCAGGTGGCATGATCGTGATTCTCGCGTCACTGCCCGCCGCAGCCAAACGGCTACCCTGCTGCCGCGGTGACCGAGGGATGGCTGGGCTGTCGGACGTGGGCCCACAGGGCACGTCCGCCTGTTTTTTTCAGCGTGTTGACAGTGCCCAGTTCGAGGTTTAGATTTCGCGTCTCGCCGCTCGATGCCCGGCTGCCCCCCTCTTGTGGGGATTTGCGGGCTCGCGTGAAACCGAACCCCTCGCAGGGTTTCGTGTCGGCCGGGCCAAGGCATCCCGCAGGGGATATCCGCAAGTCCGGCTGCGAATGGATCGATGGAGAGGTTCGAGGCTGCGTCGTCGCGTCTCGACCCAAGAACGAACGTCAGGAGTATCGCCGTGGCCGGTCCGACTCAGGAACTCATCCGCATCCGCATGGAGGCTTACGACCACGCGGTGCTTGATCAGAGTGCCGCCGAGATCGTCGATACGGCCAAGCGGACCAACTCCGAGGTCCACGGCCCGATTCCGCTCCCCACGCGGGTTGAGCGTTACACGGTGCTCTCCAGTCCGCACATCGACAAGAAGGCCCGGCAGCAGTACGAGATTCGCACGCACAAGCGGGTGATTGACATCATTCAGGCGACGGCGAAGACGATCGAGGCGCTCAACAAACTGAGCCTGCCGGCCGGCGTCGACATCAAGATCAAGGCATCATCAAGGTAGGGTCCGGGCGGCGTTGCCGCCCCGGTCCAGGGCACAAGGTTCACCACAGGAGCGCACGACAGGGCATGCTTGGAAGGCGTTGCGGGTAAGGTCGAAAGTCACTTTCGACGCTCCTGCAGCCAACGGCTTCGAGCGTGACGCGGAGTACCGGGCGACGGCCTCAGGGCTGGTCGATTCGGGCTTCGACGGCGATCAACATGGCGACAGCGACGAAAAAAGAAGACAAAACAGGCCGCAAGGGTCTTCTTGGCCGCAAGGTCGGGATGACCCAGATTTTCGACGCGACTGGAGCCGTGGTGCCCGTCACCGTGATCGAGGCCGGTCCGTGCCCCGTGACGTTCGTTCGGACGGCTGACCGCGACGGCTATGCCGCGGTGCAGATCGGCTTTCTCGACAAGCCGCGTCGCCTCGCGAGCAAGAGCCTTCGCGGGCAGGTTGCGAAGCTCGACAGCCGCCGGGCCAAGCGGCGTGCCGAGGGGGGTGTGGCGGCAGTGGCGAAGCCCGACTGCGAGCCGCAGCGATTTGTTCGCGAGCTCCGCGGTGTGCACGAAGGCGTCGAGGTGGGTCAGGTCCTCACCGTCGATGTCTTCGAGGGAATCGAGTTCGTCGACGTGACCGGCACGACCAAGGGCCGTGGCACCGCCGGCGTCATGAAGCGTCATGGCTTCAAGGGGCAGCGGGCCAGCCACGGTGTCAAGAAGGTGCACCGTCATCAGGGTGGCACGAGCATGAACACCTCTCCCGCGCGTGTCTTCAAGGGCAAGCGGATGGCCGGTCGCTACGGAAATGAGCGATCGACCATGCGGAACCTGAAGCTCGTGCGGATCGACAAAGACAACAACCTGCTGTTGGTTCGGGGAGCGATTCCCGGTCCGACCGGGTCGTACGTCACCGTGATGCAGACCAACAAGATCCGAAAGGCCGGTGGGCAGGGTGCCCCGGCCGGCAAGAAGAAGGCTGGTGGCAAGTGAACATCGCCGTCTACGACATGTCAGGCAAGCAGGTCGGCTCGTATGAGATCGACCCCGCCGAGATCGCTCCCCGCGTGAGCAAGCAACTCCTTCATGATGCCGTGGTGATGTACCAGGCCAATCAGCGACAGGGCACTCAGAAGACCAAGACCCGCGGCGAGGTGGCCGGCTCCACCAAGAAGCTCTACCGCCAGAAGGGCACGGGCAACGCCCGCGCCGGTGGTCGTCGCAGCGGCACGCGTCGTGGCGGCGGTCACATCTTCGCCAAGCGTCCCCGTGATTTTGGATGGCGGATGCCCCGCAAGGCGCTGCAGCAGGCGGCCCGCATGGCGCTCGCGTCGCGGATCGCCGACGATGAGGTGAAGCTCCTCGATTCGATCGCGGTCGACGCCCCGAAGACCTCGGTGGTCGCAGGGCTCCTCAAGAACCTGGGGCTCGAGGGCTCCACGGTGCTCGTCTCGCCTGAAAAGCACGACGCCACGTTCTGGAAGAGTGCCCGAAACATCGAAGGGGTTTCGGTGTCGCCCGTCGCCGAACTCAATGCCTATTCGATCCTTCGCTCGCGTTCGATCGTGATGACAAAGGCGGCCATCGAGGCGTTTCGTGCCTCGGCGGTGGCGGCCGGCAAGGGCGACCCCGAGTCCGGCAAGAAGAAGGCCGCCCGCAAGCCGGCGGCTCGTCGTTCCGCCAAGAAGGAGACGAAGTAGGCCATGGCAGTGCCCGTCCCTCCCCCCCCGTCACTCTCTCCCCGGCTGGCGCCGCATCAGGTGATCCTGCGGCCGCTGGTCACCGAGAAGGGCATGCATCGTGCCAACAGGCACAACGCCTACTCCTTCGAGGTCGTCGGTGAGGCCACCAAGGCCGACATCCGCCGCGCCGTCGAGGAGATGTTCAACGTGAAGGTCGAGAAGGTGGCGGTTCAAAACCGCGTCGGCAAGATGCGGCGAAGCCGCGTTCGCCGCACCACGACGAAGGCCTGGAAAAAGGCGATCGTCACCCTGAAGCCCGAGTCCAAGATCAACCTCTTCTGATTCGCCGCACACCCGAGCACACCACGATCCCATGGGCATTCGAACCTACAAGCCGACGAGTCCTGGCCGCCGCGGCGCCAGTGTTTCCGACTTCGCCGAGATCACGCCAGGCGCCTCCGCGCCGAAGGCGCTCCGCCTTCGCAAGAAGAAGACGGGCGGCCGCAACAATCAGGGCAAGATCACGTCTCGTCATCGTGGCGGCGGCCACATGCAGCACTACCGGCTGATCGACTTCCGTCGCAACAAGGACGGCGTGCCGGGTGTCGTGCATTCGATCCAGTACGACCCCAACCGCACCTGCCGTGTGGCGCTGGTGAACTATGCCGACGGCGAGAAGCGGTTCATCCTCGCCCCCGAGGGCCTCAAGGTCGGCGCGACGCTGATGAGCGGCGAGTCGGCGCCACCGGAAGTGGGCAACTGCCTTCCGATGTCGGCCATTCCGCTCGGCATGCAGATCCACAACATCGAGCTCCAGCAGGGGCGTGGTGGCCGGCTCTGTCGGTCGGCCGGTTCCTCCGCGGTGCTCGTTGCCCGTGAATCGCAGTGGGCGCAGATCACGCTTCCTTCGGGCGAGATTCGCCGCGTGCCGGCCGCGTGCCGCGCCACGATCGGTGCCATCGGCAACTCGGAGCACATGAACGTTCGGCTCGGAAAGGCCGGCCGTTCACGCTGGCTCGGAATTCGGCCGCACGTCCGGGGCACGGCAATGAATCCGATCGACCACCCGCACGGCGGTGGTGAAGGTCGTACCAAGGGCGGTCGCCATCCGGTGAGCCCCACCGGAAAGAGTGCGAAGGGTGGCGGAACGCGGAAGCCCCGCAAGCCGTCGGGTGCTTCGATCATTCGCCGCCGCAAGAGTCGCCGTTACGGACAGTTGAAGCTGAGGTAATCCATGGGACGCAGTTCAAAGAAGGGTCCTTACGTCGACCCGCGCGTGTTCGAAAAGGCCGAGTCGCAGCTTGCCAGTGGCAAGCGCGACCCGATCAAGACGTGGTCGCGTTCGTGCACGATCGTGCCCGAGTTCATCGGTCTGACGTTCATGGTTCACAACGGCAAGCAGCATGTGAAGGTGTTCGTCACCGAGGACATGGTCGGGCACAAGCTCGGCGAGTTCGCGCCGACGCGGACGTTCCGCGGTCACGGCGGCAAGGCGAAGGAGGCCGCCAAGTAATCGGCGGCCACGAGGTGAAGCATGCCCTATTCAGCCACTCATAAATACGCTCGGATCAGCCCCCGCAAGGTGCGGGCACTGGCCGATCTCGTTCGAGGCAAGTTTGCCGACGAGGCTCTCGACATTCTCCGTTTCCAGCCCCATCGCGGCGCCCGGATGCTGGAGAAGGTGATCAAGAGTGCCCTGGGCAATGCCGAGCATCAGCAGGCCCCCGGCGTCGACAGCCTGATCGTCGTCGACGCCCGGATTGACGGCGGGCCGATGTTCAAGCGGATTCGGCCGCGTGCCCGCGGCATGGCGTTTGGGATCAAGCGAAGGATGTCGCACATCAAGGTGTCGCTCGACACGGTGGCGGCGGTCGAACAGGCTGCCGGAGTGAGGGAGTAAACCATGGGCCAGAAAGTTCATCCCACCGGATTCCGCACGGGCGTTACCGAGCCCTGGAAGAGCCGTTGGTACGCCGCGAAGAAGGATTTCAAGACCCTTCTTCTCGAGGACATCAAGGTTCGCAAGTTCCTGAAGACGAAGTATCGCGCCGCCGCGATTCCGAAGGTGGAGATCGAGCGGACGCGGGACGAGGTGAAGGTCATCCTGCACTGTGCCCGCCCCGGCGTGATCATCGGGCGGAAGGGCCAGGAGGTGGATCGTCTGCAGGACGAACTTCAGGAACTGCTCGGTCGGCGAGTCAACCTGAAGGTGGAAGAGGTGAGCCGTCCTGAGATCCAGGCCCAGCTCATCGCCGAAGACATTGCCGACCAACTCGTCAAGCGTGCGGCCTTCCGTCGCACCCTCAAGCGTGCCCTCGACACCACCATGGATGCCGGGGCGCGTGGCGTGAAGATTCAGTTGGCGGGCCGTCTCGGCGGCGCCGAGATGTCGCGGTGTGAGAAGGCGATCGCCGGCTCGATGCCGCTCTCAACGCTCCGGGCAAAAATCGACTACGGCTTCTGCGAGGCACCCACGGCGCAGGGCAACATCGGTATTCAAGTGTGGGTCAACCAAGGCATGTACGAGGAGACTGGCGATGGCGCTGATGCCCAAGAGGGTCAAGCACCGAAAAAGCCAAAGAGGTCGTATAAGAGGTGACGCCACCCGCGGGAATCGCGTCGTCTTCGGCGATTTCGGTCTTCAGGCCGAACAGCCGGGGTGGCTTCCCGCTGCGACGATCGAGGCTGGCCGTATTGCGGCCCAGCAGTACCTCCGCGCGGAGGGACGGCTGTTCGTGCGCGTGTTCCCCCACAAGTCGGTCACATCGATCCCGCTCGAAACCCGAATGGGTAAGGGCAAGGGCGAACCGGAGTTTTGGGCCGCGGTCATCAAGCCGGGCATGATCCTCTATGAAATCGGTGGGGTGACCGAAGACGCGGCTCGTATCTGCATGGCGCGACTCGCGCACAAGATGCCGATCCGCGTGCGGTTCGTGAAGCGGCGGGTGATGTAATCAGGACGCAGGCGAACGACATGGGCGGCGTGAGTCGCGCGAGACACAGGCAACGGGTATAGCGATGACGAAGGTGAACGAACTCAGAGACATGGCTGACGAGCAGATTCGGCTCGTCTGGAAGGACGCGGCGGAAAGCCTTTTCCGCCTGCGGATCCAAGCGCAGACGGAGAAGCTTGCGGCGCCGACGGAGATGAAGAAGCACCGTCGGACGATCGCTCGCTGCCAGACCATCCTCTCGCAGCGAGGCACGCTGGCACCCGCTCCTGAAGCCGGTGCGGTCGATGAGACGCCCCGTCACGAGAAGCATGCGAAGAAGCACCGGCTCACCGGCCGGGCGAAGGTTCGAGCTTCTGGGAAGGGTGACGTGGCGCAGCGTCGCACCTTCAAGAAGCGGACGCAGAGCGGCACCTGATCACCAATCCAACTGATAGAAGCCATTTAGGAACGAGTCCATGCCGAAGCGAGTGGAAACGGGAACCGTCACGAGCGACGCCGCGAGCAAGACGCGGCGTGTGGAGATTCCGCGCATCGTGCGACACCCCAAGTACGGACGCATCATGCACCGTCGCACCGTCTGCCATGTGCACGACGAAAACGACGTGTCGCACGTGGGCGACCTGGTCGAGATCATCGAGTGCCGCCCTCGCAGCCGCCTGAAGCGCTGGGAACTTGTGCGGGTGGTGAAGCAGAGCACGGCGGTCGACGTGGCCTCGCTCCGAAGCGGTGCCCGCGCGACTCGATTGAAGGAGACGGCGGCGAAGGCTGAAGAGGCCGCGGCCACCGGTGACACTGCCGCGACGGAAGGACACGCCCAATGATTCAAATGCAAACGCGACTCACCGTCGCGGACAACACGGGTGCCAAGGAAGTGATGTGCTTCAAGGTGCTTGGCGGGAGCCGCAAGCGGACCGCCGGCCTGGGCGACATCATCGTGTGCAGCGTCAAGAGCGTCATCCCCGGCAGCGACGTGAAGAAGAAGGCCGTCGTCAAGGCGGTGATCGTCCGCTGCAAGAAGCCGACCCGTCGTGACGACGGAAGTTACGTGCGGTTCGACACGAATGCATGCGTGATCATCGACAACGAAAAGAACCCGAAGGGCACGCGCATCTTCGGTGCGGTCGCCCGTGAACTGCGGGATCGCAACTTTATGAAGATCGTCAGCCTGGCGAGCGAGGTGGTGTGATGTTGATTCGATCGGGCGACATCGTCGAAGTGCGGACGGGCAACGCCAAGGGCACCCGCGCGAAGGTCCTCAGCGTGCTGCCGGAGAAAAACGGCTGCCGGAAGATCGTCGTGGAGGGCGTGAATCGCGTCTATCGTCACGTTCGACGGAGTCAGAAGAATCCCCAGGGCGGACGGTTGAGCAAGGAGATGCCGATCAACGCATCCAACGTGCTCATGGTCTGTACCAGCTGCGGCAAGGCCGCGAGGCTCGGGGCGAAGGTGGCTGCCGACGGCGGCAAGGTTCGGGTGTGCCGCGCGTGCGGCGCGGATCTCGGCACGGTGAAGCGGGCCCGGGCGAAGAAGGCTGCCGGGGCATGAGCCCGCGGTGGTAATCACGGCACAGGATCGATAGAGGATCGTTCACGATGGCAAAGAAGAGCAAATCAGCTGAAGCGACGTCGGTGGAGCCCGCGGGCACGCCGCGGATGCTCGAGCATTACGTCAACACGGTGCGCCCCGCCCTGGCGAAGGCGCTCGGCACCACGAACCCTCATGCGATCCCGAAGCTCGAAAAGATCGTGGTCAACATGGGTGTCGGTGTGGCCGTGACCGAAAAGAAGTTTCTTGAAGAGGCGATCGGAGCCATGGCTCAGATCACAGGCCAGAAGCCGATCGCCACGATCTCGAAGGCCGCCGTGGCGGGTTTCAAGCTTCGTGAAAATCTTCCGATCGGCTGCAAGGTCACGCTGCGTGGCCGGCGGATGTACGAGTTTCTCGATCGCCTCGTGTCGGTCGCGCTTCCCCGGGTGCGCGACTTCCGGGGCCTGTCGAGCACGGCATTCGACGGGAATGGCAACTACAGCCTCGGCCTGTCGGAACAGATGGTGTTTCCCGAGATCAACCCGGACCGGTTCACCCGTCCCCAGGGCATGAACATCACCTTCGTCACGTCGGCGCGGAGTGACGATGACGCTCGTGAGTTCCTCGTGGCGATGGGGATGCCTCTCAAGAAGGAAGGGGACGCCGCAGCGTAGCGGCGAGCCCGGGCCTTCGGGCCCGCGATCCAGCGACAACGAAACGATTCGGATTCTGTAGGTACACGAAAGACTATGGCAAGCAAATCAAAGATCGCGGCAGCGAATCGCAAGCCCAAGTTTTCCACGCGGATTGTCCGCCGCTGCATGCTCTGCGGACGGCCGCGAGCCGTGTATCGGAAGTTCGGCACGTGCCGGATTTGCTTCCGGAAGCTGGCCGACCAGGGCTGCATTCCGGGTGTGAAAAAGGCGAGTTGGTAACAGACGCACGAACCCACGCAAGAACTCAGACAGCGAGATTTCAGAAAAGGGCCCAGCTGACATGATGACCGACCCTATCGCCGACATGCTGACACGCATTCGCAATGCGGTGCGAGTCGAACGCGCCACCGTCGAGGTGCCGAGTTCGAAGGTGAAGCGTGGCCTGGCGGAAGTTCTGAAGCGAGAAGGCTTCATCTGGGACTGGCGCGAGGTCGAGGCCGACCCCGTGCCACGCCTCCAACTCGAGCTGAAGTATGGTCCCAACGGTGAGCGGCTGATTCGTCATATCCGTCGTGTCAGTTCGCCCGGTCGTCGGGTCTACAGCCGGTCGGCCCGTCTGCGTCCTGTGCTTGGTGGCCTTGGCATCTCGATTCTTTCGACCTCGAGCGGGGTCGTGAGCGATCGTGAGGCCCGGCAGAAGAAACTCGGCGGCGAAGTCCTCTGTGAGCTCTGGTAGTCGGAAAGGTCAGGAAGGCGATGTCGAGAATCGGTAAGGCACCCGTGTCGATCCCCAAGGGCGTGAAGGCGGCCGTGAACAACGGCACGCTCACCGTGGAGGGTCCGCTCGGCAAGCTGGAGCATAAAGTTCACCCCTCCGTGGCGTTGAACGTGGACGCTGCGGCATCCACCATCATCGTCACGCGTGACGGCGACGGGCGGCTGGCTCGTTCCGTGCACGGGCTCACGCGGGCCCTGGCGGCCAACATGGTGGAAGGCGTGTCGAAGGGCTTCGAAAAGAAGCTCGAGATCGTCGGCGTGGGCTACCTCGCTGCCATCCAGAAGAACACGCTGCAGCTGCGAGTTGGTTTTGCCAACGAACTGCAGGTCGAGATCCCGGCGGGGCTGACGGTGGCCTGCCCGGACCAGACGCACATCACGATCAAGGGGATCGACAAGCAACTCGTGGGGCAGTTTGCCGCCGAGGTGCGGGCCCTCCGGAAGCCGGAGCCCTACAAGGGCAAGGGCATCCGCTATGAAAACGAACAGGTCCGCCGCAAGGCCGGCAAAGCGGTTACGAAGTAAGGACAACAGTCATGGATCATTCACGCACCATTCTCAGGCAGCGACAGCGGCGACGGTTTCGCGTGCGTCGCTCCATCCGCGGCACCGCCGAGCGTCCTCGGCTCGCAGTGTTTCGCTCGCACCAGCACATCTACGCCCAGGTCATCGACGACGCCTCCGGGAAGACGCTCGCCTCGGCCAGCACCCGCGACAAGTCGCTGCGTGATGCCGTCGGCTTCGGCGGCAACAAGCAGGCTGCGGAAGCCATCGGCAAGGCTGTGGCTGAGCGGGCGAAGGCTGCCGGTGTGAACCAGGTGTGCTTCGACCGTGGCTCGTTCAAGTACCACGGCCGGGTTGCCGCCCTCGCGGATGCCGCCCGGGCCGCCGGCCTCGAGTTCTGATCCCCTTTCCCCACGCACCACCACCCGCTCTCACCGCTGATCTTCGGAGGCAGTTCCTCGTGTCCACCACTGGCAAAGATTCCCGCTCGGGCGAGTTCGTCGAGAAGGTCGTGAAGGTGCGTCGGTGCGCCACCGTCGTGAAGGGCGGTCGTCGCTTCAGCTTCGCCGGCCTTGTGGTCGTCGGCAACGGCCGCGGCAAGGTGGGCTGCGGGTATGCCAAGGCCAACGAGGTGCCGCCGGCCGTTGAGAAGGCCATCAAGGACGGCATGAAGAACCTGATCGAGGTGCCCATTCAGTCGGGCACCATTCCTCACCGGGTCGAAGGCCGCTACGAGACCGCCAAGGTGGTGCTGCTGCCCGCCGGTCCTGGCACGGGCATCATCGCCGGTGCAGCCGTGCGAGCGGTCTGTGAGTCGGCCGGGATTCATGACGTGCTCAGCAAGGCGCACGGCTCGACCAACCCCGTGAACCTGGTCAAGGCGGCCCTGGAAGCGCTCAAGCAACTCCGCACGCGTGAGGATGTCGAGCGGCTCCGCGGCGTGACCCTCTCCTGATCATCCACCTTTCCGCGGGCCCGCCCGTCGGCAACGAAAGCAGACCATCATGAACCTCAACGACGTCAACAAGGGCATCCACAAGCACACGAAGCGGCTCCGCGTGGGACGCGGGCCGGGCTCGGGCCGCGGTCGCACGGCGGGCCGAGGCAACAAGGGGCAGGGGCAGCTCGCGGGCTGGTCGTCGCCGGCCATCTTCGAGGGCGGCTGCATGCCCCTCATTCGCCGGATTCCCAAGCGAGGCTTCCACAACGCCCACGGGTTCATCGTGAAGTCGGTGAACGTCGGCCGGATCGCCGAAGCCTTCGAGGCTGGTGCCGAGGTCACGCCGGAAACGCTTCGTGCCGCCGGCCTCGCCAAGGGCATCTGGCAGCACCTGAAGATCCTCGGCGAGGGTGATCTCGGGAAGGCGCTCAAGGTGTCGGCCCATCATTTCAGCGAGCAGGCCAAGGCCAAGATCCTGGCGGCCGGTGGCACGGTGACTGAACTCGCCGGGCCGGCCCCTGTCGTTCGCAAGGTCAAGAAGGCATCGCGGAAAAAGCCGACCGCCGGGTAGGGTATGGGCTTCCGGCCGCAGCGTTCCTCGGAGGAGTCCCGTCCGTGCTCGAAAAACTTCGCGTCATTTTCACGATTCCCGAACTGCGTCAGAAGATCCTGCTGACGCTGGGGCTGCTCGCGATCTATCGCGTCGGCTGGCAGGTTCCTCTGCCGATCATCGACGCCAAGGCCATGAGCCAGTTTGCCAACGAGTCAGGTGGCATTGGTGACCTGCTGCGAACCGTCGCCGTGTTTTCGGCCAGCCAGCTGTCGCAGGCGACGATCTTCGGCCTTGGGATCATGCCCTATATCTCGGCGTCGATCATCTTCCAGTTGCTCGGCACCGTGTGGCCGCCGCTGGAGCGACTCCAGAAGGAAGGCGAGTCGGGCCGGAAGAAGATCAACGAGTACACCCGGTATGCGACCGTGGTGATCTGCATGGTTCAGAGCTGGGCCTACGTGGCGTTTTTGGCGTCGCAGCGAGTCGGCGAGCAGTCGCTCATCTCACCGGCGTTTCTCGACGCGAATGGGCGGCTTCCGCTGTCGTGGCAGTTTGTGGCGGTGATGACGATGACCGCCGGCACGATCTTCCTGATGTGGCTCGGCGAGCAGATCGACGAGTTCGGGATCGGCAACGGCATCAGCCTCCTGATCATGGCCGGTATCCTCGCCGGCATGCCGAGCGCCCTCATCGAACTGGGCAGCGACACCACGTGGGAACTTGGTGGGGGCGGCGGCAAGATGGGCGTCGAGACGCTTCTCGTGCTGGCGCTCCTGTTCGTCGGCGTCGTGGCCGGGGTGGTGTTCATGACCCAGGGGCAGCGGCGAATCCCGACCCAAAGTGCCAAGCACGTGCGCGGTCGCCGGGTGTATGGCGGCACGCGTCAGTATCTGCCGCTCCGGGTGAATCAGGCCGGCGTCATGCCGATCATCTTCGCCAGTTCGCTGCTGCTGTTTCCCCAGCTGCTGTTTCAGTATTTGAGCAATGCGTTTCCGACGAGTGACATCCTTCGTGCGCTCCACGACTCCTTCATGCGTGGGCAGTCGTACATCTACAACGTGTGCTACATCGCGCTCATCTATTTCTTCTGCTACTTCTGGACGGCGATCACCTTCAATCCGAAGGAGATGGCCGACAACCTCAAAAACTTCGGCGCGTTCATCCCGGGGTATCGCCCCGGCAAGCGAACGGCCGATTACCTCGAGCGGGTGATGGAACGGATCACCTATGTTGGGGCCGGCTTCCTGTCGCTCGTGGCGGTGATCCCCACGATCGTCGGCGGTGCCCTTGGGATTCCGGCACAGATCGCGAGCTTCTACGGGGGCACGGGGCTCTTGATCGCGGTGAGCGTGGCGTTTGATCTTGTGCAGAAGATCGACAGCCATCTCGTGATGCGAAACTACAACGGTCTCCTCGAGAAGGGGTGATGCCGCCGGGCCCAATCGCCCTGCGAGACGCGGCATGAAGGCCGTCGTCTCGGTGAAGCGTTGTCCCATGTCGCTAGGTTCCCTTCCGTCAGCCCCGTGACACTCTCATGCGGATCATCCTCATCGGGCCACCCGGGGCGGGGAAGGGAACGCAGAGCCAGCGGCTCGTGGAACTGCTCGGAGTTCCACACCTCTCCACGGGGGAGATGCTCCGGGCCGCCGTTCGGGCGGGAACCCCCGAGGGGGTCGAGGCCGCAACGTACATGGAGCAGGGCCACCTCGTGCCCGACGCCATCATCGTGGGGATGGTGAGGCGCCGTCTGCAGGCCCCGGACTGCCGGGGCGGGTGCCTGCTCGACGGGTTTCCGAGAACCCGCCATCAGGCGGAGATTCTCGACGACCTCCTCGAGCGGCTCGCGATGACGGTCGACGGGGTGATCGAACTGGCCGTGCCCCGCGATGAACTGATCCGCCGGATGCTCGCACGGAAGCGAGAGGATGACGATCCGGAGATCTTCGCCAAGCGGATCACCAGCTTCGAGGTGCAGACGGCACCGTTGCTCGACTACTACGGCCAGCAGGGGAAACTCGCCTCGATCGACGGGTTGGGGACGGCCGACGAGATCTTCGAGCGAGTCAAGGAGGCGGTGAGGCGGTTTGAGCGATCGGCCCGAGGTCTCTGAGGGCGGGAGGGGCGACGCTCCGGTATACTCCAGAAACCTGCGGAGGCGTGCCGATGACGCCCTGACCGCGAGGGTGGTTTCGTTTCTTTTTGGCAGAGGGCGGGTCGAGTCGTGGTCAATCTTCGGTCTCCGCGGGAAATCGCGCTGATGCGGCGCGCAGGGTTGGTGGTGTGGGGCGCGCATCAGGTCGCCAAGGCGATGGTGCGTCCAGGCGTTACAACCGGCGAGATCGACAACGCCGTCGAGGCCTACTTCCTTGAGCAAGGGGCGATCCCTCTGTTCAAGGGTGTTCCCGGCAAGGTGCCGTTCCCCGCGGTCTGCTGCATGTCGGTGAATGACGAGGTGGTGCACGGCATTCCCGGGCCGCGTGTGCTTCGGCAGGGCGATGTGATCAGCATCGACACCGGATGCAGCCTTGGCGGATGGTGTGGCGACTCGGCCATCACCCATGCCGTTGGGGAGATCGAGCCCGATGTGCAGCGGCTCCTCGACTGCACGTCGGGGGTGCTCCAACTGGCCATCGAACTCATGGCGAGCCGGAATCGCTGGAGCGATGTCGCATCAGAAATGGCGAAGTACGTGCGGGATTACGGGTTTTCCGTCGTGGAAAACTTCGTCGGCCACGGGATTGGCCGGAACATGCACGAGGATCCGCAGGTGCCCAACTTCTGCACCCCGGCGTTTCGGAAAAATCATGATTTCGAGCTGGAGCCTGGGCTGGTGATCGCGGTGGAGCCGATGGTGAACATGGGCTCAAAAAAGGTGCGTGTTTTGGCCGATCACTGGACTCAGTCGACGATCGATGGTCGTCCCAGCGCTCACTTCGAGCACACCGTGGCGATCACCGAATCGGGGCCCGTGGTGCTGACCGCCCCGCCGGCCAACGGCGAGGCGGTGGGAGGCGGAACTGCCTGACACTGCCGGCGGGTGGCGGGGGCCTTTCGGCGGAAAAACCGTGCCGCTGCGGGAATCTCACCACCCCCTTGTGACCCACTACCCTGCGTCTTATAGTTTGTGGCTCGGTTTCAGTCCCCCCTTCCGTCTCAGGCCTCCCAGGCCGTTGTTCGCGAGTTCGTCCATGAAGGTCCGCGCCAGCGTTCGTCGCATGTGTGATAAGTGCAAGATCGTCCGGCGCCGTGGCGTCGTCTTCGTGGTCTGTGCGGATCCGCGGCACAAGCAGCGGCAGGGGTGAAAGAATCCGTGTCGGTTGTGGCGCTTGGCATCGGCCGGAGCGCTGCCCGGTGGTGTGGCGCCGATGGTGCCGCCTCCGGAAGCCAAGGCGAGGCTGCGGCCACGTCGGGCGAGGCCGGGCAGCCGGCTGTGTGTGGTCAAGACAATCCATTTCGAACGAATTTCGGGAACTGAAACATGCCGCGTCTGATGGGTGTCGACATCCCCTCCGAGAAGAAGACCATTTACTCGCTGCAGTATCTCTACGGCGTCGGTCCTCGGGTGGCTCGTGAGCTCTGCCACAAGGCCGGGATCGATCCTCAGGGCAATGCCCGCGACCTTCATGAAGACGAACTTGCCAGGCTCGCGGCCCTGCTCGACAAGGACTACACCGTGGAGGGTCAGCTTCGTCGGCAGGTCGCCCAAAACATCTCCCGTCTCAAGGACATCGGCAGCTACCGCGGCCTTCGCCACCGCCGTGGTCTTCCGGTGCGAGGCCAGCGGACCCGCACGAATGCCCGGACCCGCAAGGGCCCGAAGAAGACGGTTGCCGGCAAGAAGGGCGTCAAGGATCTCAAGTAATCCGGCCAGTCCCTTCCCGGCGTTTCTTTTCCACTCACCAGCACGATCCCACTCGAGTTCATCAAGATGTCGAAGGTTGCCAAGACCAAGAAGAAGAGCGTGTCGGCAGGCATTGCCTACATCGTTGCCACGTTCAACAACACCACCGTGACGATCACCGACACCCGCGGCGACACGCTCTGCTGGGCGAGCGGCGGAACGTGCGGCTTCAAGGGGAGCCGCAAGGGCACCCCGTTCGCCGGCCAGTGTGCCGCTCAGCAGGCAGCGGAAAAGGCCGCGAAGTATGGTGTCAAGGACCTCGAGGTTCGTGTCAAAGGCCCCGGAAGTGGTCGTGAAAGCGCCATCACCGCCCTTCAGGCTGCCGGCATGAATGTGAAAAGCATCGAAGACATCACCCCGCTGCCCCACAACGGCTGCCGCCCGCCCAAGAAGCGTCGTGTCTGACGCGACTCAACGGCCCTCCCTGAACACCCCTCACACAACCCCCTTCACCGCGAACTGCTGAGACCATGGGACGAATCACTGGACCTGTCTGCCGCCTCTGTCGACGTGACGGCCTGAAGCTCTTTCTCAAGGGAAGCCGCTGCGACACGCCGAAGTGCGCGATCGAGCGTCGTCCCACGCCTCCCGGCATGGTGCAGAAGCGTCGCCCCAAGCCGACCGACTACGGGCTCCACCTTCGCGAGAAGCAGAAGGTGAAGCACTATTACGGCGTGCTCGAGCGGCAGTTTCGCACCTACTTCTCCCGTGCGGAGCGCGGGAAGGGCAACACCGGCGAGACGCTGATGTCGCTCCTCGAGCGACGGCTCGACAATGTGGTGCACCGCCTCGGTTTCGCGGCCTCGCGTGCCGCCGCCCGGCAGATGGTCATGCACGGCCACATCACGGTGAATGGCCGCCGCCTCGACGTGCCGAGCTATCTCGTGAAGGCGGGCGATCTCGTGCGGGTGAAGAATCGCGCGAAGAGCCTCCAGCTGGTTCATGCCGCGCTTGCCGACTTCCGTCGCGACGTTCCCGAGTTTCTGACGCGTGGCGATGGCCCGATTCCCGAAGGCCGCGTCGATCGGCTTCCGCTTGCTGAAGATGTGTCGATTCCCGTTCAGGCGAATCTGATCATCGAGCTTTGTTCCAAGTGATTCTTCAAGGAGTTTCGCATGCATATTCGTTGGCGTGGTCTTGAACTGCCCGGTGCGGTTACAGCCGACCCCAAGACGCTGTCGTCGACGTACGGCAAGTTCACCGCCGAGCCGTTCGAGCGAGGCTTCGGCACCACCGTGGGGAATGCCCTGCGGCGGGTGCTGCTGTCGAGCCTCGAAGGCAGCGCGGTAACGCAGATCAAGCTCGGTGGCTCGCTTCATGAGTTCACGACCATCAAGGGCGTGCTCGAAGACGTCACCGACATCGTTCTCGCCGTCAAGGCGCTCGTGGTGAAGAATCACAGCGATTCGACCCGCGTGCTGCGCGTGGAGAAGAGCACCCGTGGGCCCGTGACCGCCGGCGACATCCTCACGGATGACGCCGTGGAGGTGGTCAACAAGGATCTCGTGCTCGCCACCCTGACCGACGACGTGCCGTTCGAGCTCGAAATGGTCGTCGAAAACGGCCGTGGCTACGTGCCCGTCAGTGAGCAGGGGCAGGCCTCGCAGGAAATTGGCATCATTCCCGTCGACGCGGTCTACAGCCCCGTGACGCGAGTGAAGTATGAGGTCGAGGAAACGCGAGTCGGCCAGAAGACCAACTACGACAAGCTCACCATGGAAATCTGGACCAACGGCACGGTGACGCCGGAAATGGCGCTCGTCGAAGCCGCCAAGATCCTCCGGAAGCACCTCAATCCGTTCGTCGGCTACACCAAGCCCGGCCAGGCGGTTTCGGTTCCGGGCGGCCTCAATCTCGCCGACCTGAAGCCGCAGGGCGACGGCAAGGCCGTGGCCAGTCTTGGCCTCAGTCGCCGTTCCCTTCAGTGCCTTGTCGATGCGGCGATTCACGATCTGTCGAGCCTCGTCTCGCTCACGCTTGGCGAACTCCACAACCTTCCCAACATGGACGAAGAGGTGGTTCAGGAAATCCAGGCCAAGTTGCATGAGCTTGGCCTTCAGCTCGGCTCGGACGTTCCGGCCGGCGCCGGCAGCTGATCCGCCCTTCACGCCAGTTCACGTTTCCAAGGAATCCATTCGATGCGTCACCGTCGCAAAGGCCGCGTGCTCGGCCGTAGCCCCTCGCACCAGCGGGCCCTTCTTCGCAATCTCGCTTCGGCGTTGATGCTGACCGCGAAAAAGGTGGATGCCGATGAGCCGGGCGCGGCCAAGGTGCCGGGGCGGATCATCACAACGGTGGCGAAGGCCAAGGAAGTGCGTCCTCTCGTCGAGCGGTGCGTCACGATCGCCAAGCACGGACTTGCCGCCGCATCGAAGGCGGCTCCCTTCGCGACCACCGCGGCGCGGGATTCCGCCGCCTGGAAGCAGTGGCGGTCGAGCGATCAGTGGCAGCAGTGGGCGCGAGCCATGGCCCCGGCGGTGAAGGCTCGTCGTCGCGTGGTGACGCTCCTGGGCGACAAGCAGGCGGCGAGGATCGTTTTTGAGGTGGTCGCTCCCAAATTCGTCGACCGTCCGGGTGGCTACACCCGGATTCTCAAGCTGGCGACACCCCGCTTGGGTGATGCCGGTCCGCGTGCCATCCTCGAGTTTGTCGGGGATGACGTGACGAGCCGTCCGCAGCAGCCCCGTGTCGAGTCCGCCAAGCCGGTCGGTGCCTGATCCACGCTGGCTCGGTGCCCAATGGGCTGCACCGAGAGCGGCCGTGTAGAATCCAGGGAGGCAAGGTCGTCCCGTGGAGGCTCAGGCTGTGATGCGCGGAGCACTGGCAGGCGCGATGGCCGTCATGCTGATGGCGGCGGGGCGGATGGCGTTTGCCGCCGATCCGGTCGACGACTTCGGCATCCCCCACGTGCGGTTCATCAACGATCAGATCGCCTCCGCGTGGTCGGAGGCGGGGCTGACACCGGCGAAGGAGGCCACCGAGAGTGAATGGTGCCGGCGGGTGCACCTCGATCTCATCGGCCGCATTCCAAGCGTCGACGAACTTCAGGCATTCGTGGCCGACAAATCGCCGACGAAGAAGGCAGATCTTGTCGGGCGGCTGTTGGGGGACGACTACGAGGACGAATACGCCCGACACTGGACCGACGTGTGGACCACCGTGCTGATCGGTCGCGATGTGACCAACGAACGGGTGAATCGGCCGGGCATGCGGCAGTATCTCCGTCGGGCGTTCTCGAAAAACATTCCCTACGACCGGTTCATGGAGGAGCTCGTCACCGCGACGGGGGCCAACGCCAACCGAAAGGATGTTGATGGCTTCAACGGCGCCACCAATTTCCTGAGCGGCAAGATGGAGGAGATGGGGGTCGAAAACGGGGTGCAGGCCACGGCCAAGACGGCCCAGATCTTCCTCGGTACGCAGGTGCAGTGCACGCAGTGCCACAACCACCCGTTCAACAAGGGAAAGCAGAACCAGTTTTGGGAACTGAACGCGTTTTTTCGCCAGACGCGTTCCCTGCGACGACGAGACGGCACCAATGACGTTCAGTGGGTGGAACTCATCGACGAGGATTTTGCTGGCGAAGGCCGGAATCCGGAAGAGGCCGAGCTCTACTATGAACTTCGCAATGGCCTCATGAAGGTGGCCTATCCCGTGTTCATCGACGGCACGGAGGTCTCCAAAAGCGGATACCTCCCCGCCACCATGGCCGACGGCACGGCGTATGGCGTGAATCGTCGCAAGGAACTGGCGGCGCTCATCAAGACGAGCCCGCTCTTCCCGGCCGCCATCGTCAATCGCATGTGGGGGCATTTTCTCGGCTACGGATTCACCAAGCCGGTGGATGATTTCGGCGATCACAATCCGCCGTCCCACCCGGAGCTGCTCGACGGGCTGGCCTCGCGGTTTCGGGAGCAGAGCCTCGATCTCAAGGAGCTGGCCCGCTGGATCGTTCTCTCCCAGCCCTACGCCCTCTCGAGCCGCATGACGAAGGCCAACGAGCGCGACGATCCGTCGCTCGGCGAGAAGCCGAAGTTTTCCCACTTCTACCTCCGGCAGCTTCAGGCGGAGCAGCTCTATGAGTCGCTGCTGACGGCCACACAGGCCGACAAGACTGCCCGATCCGAGGACGCGGCCAAGAAGAAGGACGCGTGGATGTCGCAGTTTGTGATCGCGTTTGGCACGGACGAGGGAGACGACGCGACCACCTTCAATGGGTCGATTCCGCAGGCTCTGATGATGTTCAACGGCGACATGATCAAGGAGGCCACGAGCACCGGAAAGGGGGGCTTCCTCGATACCGTTGCCTCGAGCCCGATGCCCAACAAGGCGAAGATCGAAACGCTCTACCTCGCGGCGCTGGCCCGAAAGCCGGCGGAGAGCGAGGTGACCGCGGCCAATCGCATGCTGGCGGCTCGACGGGGGGATGCGATCGGGGCGCTTCAGGACATCTGGTGGGCCGTCTTGAACTCCAACGAGTTCATCATGAACCGGTGACGGGAATCGGCGATGGGGTTTCGCCCGTCGGGTGGCGGACCAGGTGGTTGGTGACGATACTGACTGTGGTGGTGGCGAAGGGCGACAGAAAGGTTTTTCTTCCACGCGAGGAGTTGCATCATGGGAGTCATGTCGCATGAGGCCGGCCGGATCATCGTTCCGGGCGGGATGAGCCGACGGCATTTCCTCAACCATCTCGCCGGTGCGGCGGCCTTGGCCGCGCCCGCCACGGCCTTCACCAACACGATCCTCGCCAACGCGACCGACATGCGGAAGCGGCACAAGGCGGCCATCCTCCTCTGGATGGGCGGCGGTCCAAGCACGATGGACATCTGGGATCTGAAGCCTGGTGCCGCCACCGGTGGTCCCTTCAAGCCCATCGCCACGAGCGCCGACGGCGTGCAGATCTGCGAACACATGCCGATGATGGCGCAGCAGATGCACCACATGGCCATCGTGCGGTCCATGAGCACCCGCGAAGCCGATCACATGCGTGGTCGCTACTACATGCACACCGGCTACGTGCCGAATCCCAACGTCGAGCACCCAAGCTACGGCGCGGTGATCGCGCACGAGCTCGCTGATCAGGTGCCGCAGCTCGATATCCCGCCATTCGTCTCCGTTGGTGGCGGGAGCGTCGGGCCAGGCTTCCTTGGAATGACCTGGGCGCCCTTCGTCGTCGATTCGAACGGCAATGTCCGCAACCTCGACATGGGGGTCGATCCGGCGAGGATGGCCCAGCGGATGGAGATGCTGGCGACGATCGAAAAGAGGTTCATCAGCGAGCGACGGGGCGGGTCGGCCGAGGATCACGCCCGCATCCTCGACAAGACCGTGAAACTGATGACGAGCCCGCAAATGGACGCCTTCAAGGTGATGAAAGAGTCTCAGGAGGTGCGCGATCGGTATGGGAACAGCGGGTTTGGGCGCGGCTGCCTGATGGCACGGCGGCTCGTGGAAGCTGGCGTGCCCTTCGTCGAGGTTGATCTCGGCGGCTGGGACAACCACGCCAATATTTTCCCGACGCTGCAGAACCAGAAGCTGCCGGAACTCGACAAGGCGATGAGCGGCCTCGTGTCCGACCTCGCCGACCGGGGCATGCTCGACGACACGGTGGTGATGTGGATGGGAGAGTTCGGCCGAACGCCGAACATCAACGGCGGCGCGGGCCGCGATCACTGGGCCAGGAGTTGGAGCGTGGTGGTCGGTGGCGGTGGCTTCCGCCGTGGTGTCGTCGTGGGCGAGACCAGTGAGGACGGCAAGGAGGTGGTGTCGGAGGCCTACTCCTCGCAGGACCTCATGGCGAGCGTGCTCAGGTCGCTCGGCATCTCCCTCGAAACGACCTTCACCGCCAAGAACGGCCGGCCGATGAAGATTGCCAACTCGGGCAAGGTCATCAAGGAACTCTTCGCCTGAGCGGACGTGATGATGACCGCGAGCCGGAGGGTGACCAATCCCACGGGTCCGCCGGGGCGGGCCGCCGGGGCGTCGCCCGATCCTTGGCACGGCTCGTGGCGCCGGTCCTCATCGAGCAGTTCCTGGCCCTGACCGTCGGGTTCGTCGACAAGTGGCTCGCCGGGAATCTCTTTTCCAGCGCCGAGCCGCTCGCCGCGGCGGGGCTCGTGGCCTACTGTCTGGCCTTTCTGCCGGTGCTGTTCACGCTGCCGTCGGTGGCGGCCACGGCCCTGGTGGCCCGGCACATCGGGGCGAACGAGCCGGCCTCGGCCCGGCGGGCGCTCGCCCAATGCTTTGTCGTGGCGATTGTGCCAGCCGTCATGGTGGTGATGGTCGCCTCGCGATGGGGCGGCGGCATCATGGGACTGCTCGGGCTTCCTGAGGCGAGCACGAGGCTCGCGACGACGTACCTCGGGATCGTGATTCCCGCCCTCCCCGCGATGATGGTGATCGCCATCGGGGTGGCCGGCCTTCGAGGCGCCGGCATGATGACGGCCGGCATGGTGTCGATGTCGGTCGTCAACGTGGTCAACGCCGGGGCGAGCCTCATGCTGGGGTGTGGCTTGGCCGGCCTTCCCAAACTTGGGTGGGAGGGGCTCGCATGGGGTACGTTTCTCGGCTATTGGTGCGGCGCGGCCTGTGTGGTGGGTTTTTTGATGCGGGGTGGCCTCAGCCTCGCAGGGCGGCCCGGCGACTGGTGGCCCGAAGCCAGCTGGATCCGTCGGATCGGTCGGGTCGGCCTTCCGGCTGGCGTCGATGCCGCCACCAATGCGGCGTGCCACCTCACCTTCCTGTCGATCGTCAATCGTCTTGGCAACGTCGATGCCGCCGCCCACGCGGTGGCCGTGACGATCGAATCCCTTGCGTTTCTTCCAGGCAGCGCGTTTCAGGTGGCCGCGGCGACCCTCGCCGGCCAATCGCTCGGAGCCCATGACGAACGCCGGGCGCGGGCCAGCGTCTGGCTGGCCGCCTCGGCGGCGGTCGCCTTCATGGGGGCGGCCGGGGCCATGCTCTACGGCTTCTCGTCACCGCTCGCCACCTGGTTTGCCGGAGGCGGGGACGGCCTGGCCGATGTGGCCTCGCTGGCGGCACGTCTCGTGCAAATCGTCGCGTTTGCCCAGCCGCCCTTGGCGCTCTTGATGGTGCTGTCGGGAGGCCTCCGTGGGGCCGGAGCGACGCGGCCACCGCTCGTCGTGAATCTGATGGGCCTGGTCGCCATTCGTCTGCCGCTGGCGGCGTATCTGGCCCAGGCAACCGTCGCCCTTCCGGCCGGCTTCGGGGTCCTGGAGGGCTGCGGTCTCGGCGTGCGTGGTGCGTGGCTCGCCATGGCTGCCGATCTGACGGCGCGTGGACTTGCCATGGCGGTGATCGTCTCCCGGCCTGGATGGACGCGGGTGCGGGTCTGATGCGGAACGCGCCGGCATGGTCTTCAGGGCTTCCGACGCTACACTCTCTCGGAGGCGCCCAGCGTTCGCGTTGCGGGTCGTCAGGCGTCTTTTTCCCGTGAGGGTCAGGAATGGCGGTCGACATCGACCTCGATCAGTGGAGCACGGCGGATGCCGCCGACCTGTACGAGGTCTCCCGCTGGGGCAACGGCTACTTCTCGGTTGGCCCCAATGGCCATCTCCTTGTCCATCCCGACAAGGACCCCACGAAGAGCATCGATCTCAAGCAGCTCGTCGATCGCCTGCAAATTCGCGGCATCGACCTGCCGATCCTCCTGCGGTTTGCCGAGATCCTCGAGCATCGCCTCGGTGAACTTCATCGCGTGTTTGCCAATGCCATCCGTGAGAGCGGCTATCGGGGTGACTACTGCTGCGTCTATCCGGTCAAGGTCAACCAGCAGCGCCAGGTCGTGGAGGAGGTGCTTCGCTTCGGAAAGCCATACCGCTTCGGGCTCGAGGCTGGGAGCAAGCCCGAACTCCTCGCGGTGATCGCGCTGGCCGACAACGACACGCCGATCATCTGCAACGGTTTCAAAGACGCCGAGTTCATCGAAACGGCGATGCTCGCCCAGAAGATCGGCCGCAAGATCATTCCGGTGGTCGAACGGTTTTCGGAACTCAACCTGATTCTCGAGTACGCCGAAAAGCTCGGTGTTCGACCTCGGATCGGCATGCGGGTGAAGCTTGCCAGCCGCGGCAGCGGACGGTGGCAATCGTCGGGCGGCATGCGGAGCAAGTTTGGCCTGACCGCCAGCGAGATCGTCAAGGGATTCGACCTGCTCGCATCCCGGGGCATGCAGGACTGCCTCCAGTTGCTGCACTTCCACCAGGGGAGCCAGGTCACCAACATCCGCCACATCAAGGCGGCGCTCAACGAGGCTTCGAGGATCTACACGGAGTTGGTGAAGCGAGGCGCAGGCCTCTGTTTTCTCGACGTCGGAGGCGGCCTGGGGGTCGATTACGACGGCTCCCAGACCAACTTCGAATCGAGCGTCAACTACAGCCTCCAGGAATACGCCAACGACGTCGTGTACCACGTCCAAAACGCCTGTGACGAGGCGGGCGTGCCGCACCCGACGATCATCTCGGAGAGCGGACGTGCCGTGGTGGCGTACCACAGCATGCTCATCTTCGGCGTGCTCGGCGTGTCGGAGCAGGGGGGCAACGCCGAGATCGTCGAACCGTCGGCCGACGCCGAGCAGCCCCTCCACGATCTCTGGGAGGCCTACCAGAACATCAATGTCCGCAACCTGCTGGAGAGCTACCACGATGCGCAGCAGGCTCTCGACACCGCGATGAACCTGTTCACGAGCGGCTATCTGCCGCTCGGTCAGCGATCAGCCGTCGAGAATCTCTACTGGGCGATCTGCCGTCGCATCAGCAAGCTCGCCAAGACGCTCGACTACATGCCCGAGGAACTGGAAGGGCTCCAGGCATCCCTTTCCGACACCTACTTCTGCAACTTCTCCCTCTTTCAATCGATTCCCGACAGCTGGGCCATCAAGCAGCTCTTTCCGGTGATGCCGATCCATCGGCTTCACGAGCGGCCGACCCAGGCGGCCGTGCTGGGGGACGTGACGTGCGACTCCGATGGCAAGATCGATCAGTTCATCGATCGCCGTGACGTGAAGCGCACGCTCCCGCTCCACACCTGCCAGAACGAGCCGTACTACCTGGGCGCGTTTCTGATCGGGGCCTATCAGGAGATTCTGGGCGACCTCCACAACCTCTTCGGTGACACCAATGCCGTGCACGTCAGCACCGATGAGCGAGGCGAGGTGGTGGTCGACGCCGTCATCAAGGGCGACACGGTGCGCGAGGTGCTTGGCTACGTGGAGTTCGACTCGAACCAGCTCGTCCAGCGGCTGCGTGATTCCATCGAACAGGCCGTGCGAGAGGGACGGATCTGCGACAGTCAGGCCGGTCGGTTTCTCCGGTTTTACGAGGAGGGACTGGGCGGCTACACCTATCTCGAAGAGCCGTCCCAGGGCTGATCACCTCGGTCGACGATCCGCTCGTCACCTGGGTGCTATCATCGATCAGTGTTGTTCCTTTCCGGGTTGTGCGGCGGCTCTTCCATGCCACTCATTCGTGTCGCCGGCGGTTGCCTCAATCAGACGCCGCTCGACTGGGGCGGCAATCGCGACCGCATCATCAAGGCCATCGCCGACGCGCGGCAGGCGGGGGTGGCGATCCTCTGCCTCCCCGAACTCGCCATCACGGGGTATGGGTGCGAGGATGCGTTTCAGTCGCCGGGTGTGCAGCGGCTCGCCGTGGAGGTGCTGCTCGAAATCGTGCCGCACACCGAGGGCATCGCCGTGGCGATCGGGCTGCCGATCCGCTTCGAGAGCGGGCTCTACGATGCCGCCGCGCTCGTGGCGAATGGCAGGGTCGCCGGCCTGGCCTGCAAGCAGAATCTGGCCGGCGACGGCATCCATTACGAGCCGCGTTGGTTTCGGCCGTGGGTGCGTGGCCGACGAGGGACCGTGTCGATCGGTGACCGCGATGTGCCGATCGGCGATGTGCGGTTCGATTGCGGCGGGCTTCGGGTGGGCTTCGAGATCTGCGAAGATGCGTGGGTTGCCGATCGGCCCGGGGCTTCCCTCACGGCCCGGGGCATCGACCTGATTCTCAATCCTTCGGCGAGCCACTTCGCCTTTGCCAAGGATGAGATTCGTCGGCGGTTCGTGCTGGAGGGCTCGCGGGCGTTCGCCTCGGGCTACGTCTATGCCAATCTGGTGGGCAACGAGGCGGGGCGGGCGATCTACGACGGCGGTGTGCTCGTGGCGGCCGCCGGCCGCATGCTCGCCTCGGGGCGGCGATTCTCGTTTGCCGAAAAGTCTCTGACCGTCGCCGACCTCGATCTCGACGCCCTGCGCCTGGCCCAGTCGCGGCTCGCGATCGAGCCCGTGGCCGACGCGGTGGAGGGGGATGTGGTGACCGTGCCGTTCGTTCTCCCGCCGTCACCAGAGGGGGAGGCGGGAGGTGACGCCCGTGATGCCTGGGAGCATGGCAGCCACGTGAAGGAAGAAGAGTTTGCCAGGGCCGTGGCGCTGGGGCTCTTTGACTACATGCGAAAGAGCCGGTCACACGGCTTTGTGGTCTCGGCGAGCGGCGGCGCCGACTCGTCGGCGGTCGCCTGCCTCGTGGCGATCGCCGTACGGCTGGCTGCAGCCGAACTCTCGCCTCGCTTGGCGGCCCAACGCATGGGGCTCGTGGCTCGTGCCGACGCGACCGACCCGGTTCGCGGACTCGTGGCGGCGGCCCTCACCTGCGTCTACCAGTCGACCGCCAACTCGGGCACCACGACCCGGTCGGCGGCACGTGGGCTCGCTTTGGCGCTCGGGGGCGTGTTTCACGAGTTTGACGTCGAGTCGATCGTTCGGGGCTACGAATCGATCGTGGCGGCGGCCGTGGGGCGACCCTTGTCGTGGGAGCGCGACGACGTGGCGCTCCAAAACATACAGGCCCGTGCCCGCTCGCCGGGAGTGTGGATGCTCGCCAACATCACCGGCGCCCTGCTCGTCTCGACGAGCAACCGCTCGGAAGCCGCCGTCGGCTACGCGACCATGGACGGTGATACCTCCGGGGGGATCGCGCCCTTGGCCGGCATCGACAAGGATTACCTTCGTCGGTGGCTGCGCTGGCTCGAGCACGTCGGCCCCGAGGGGGTTGGGCCCGTGCCTGCCCTGGCGGCCGTCACGGTGCAGCCGCCCACCGCGGAACTTCGTCCTCCCTCGGCAGGGCAGACCGACGAGGCCGATCTCATGCCGTACGACGTGCTCGACGCGGTGGAACGGGCGGCGATTCGCGACAAGCAGGCGCCTCTCGAGGCCTGGCGACGGCTCGTGAGGGAGTTTTCGGCGCATGACCCGCGGCAGCTCGCGGCGTGGACGGAGCGGTTCTTCATCCTGTGGAGCCGCAACCAGTGGAAGCGGGAGCGGTATGCCCCGTCGTTTCACCTGGATGACGAGAACCTCGACCCGAAGACCTGGTGCCGGTTTCCCATCCTGTCCGGCGGCTTCGCCCGCGAACTGGAAGCCCTCCGCTCCGTGGTGGCGGGGAATCCGGCCTCCACGCGATGAATCGTCCACGAAATGCGGGGCGAATCGGCCTCGTTCAGTCCGGGGCAGGCTGCTAGAGTCCGCAGCCTTCCCCGTCCGCGGAGTCACCTCCATGCACCGTCGCCCGATGTTCGCTCCAGCCGTCGCTGCGGCGTGTCTTGTCGTTTTTGGCGGCACGTCGGCCTCGGCCCAGCAGCCGCCTGCGGCCCAGGCTCCTCAACGGGTGGCGACGGCCACGGCACCGCAGGCTCAACTGCCGCCGGCGCTCTCGCCCGAACAGCAGGCGGCCCTCGACCAGCTCCTGGCCGCATGGGAAACCCGCAACGCAGCCGTGCGATCCTGGTCATGCACCTTTCACAAATGGGAATACAACGCCTGGAGCCCCGCCGATGCCAAGGGCGAACGCCTCGCGTTTGCCGAGAGCAATGGCGAGCTGAAATACGCCTCGCCCGACAAGGGACTGTTTCGCGTCAAAGACACCAAGCAGTGGAATCCCGAGACGCGTCGCTACGAAACCCGTGGCGGTGACACCGGTGAGCATTGGGTGTGCAATGGCGAAAGCATCTACGAGTTTCGCCATTCGGAGCGGCAGCTTCGCGAAACCAAGCTGCCGCCCGAAATGCGTGGCAAGGCGATCAGCGACGGGCCCTTGCCGTTCGTCTTCGGCGCCAAGGCCGACACGCTCAAGAAGCGCTACTGGATGAAGCTGGTGACACCTCCCGACGTGCGTGATCAGATCTGGCTCGAGGCCCTGCCACGCTATCAAGTCGACGCTGCCAACTTCTCGAAGGTTGAGCTGATCCTCCAGGCTCGTGACCTCATGCCGTTTGCCATTCAGATCTACAAGCCGGGCGGCCAGGACCGCGATGTCTACCAGTTCGACCCCAGGACGAACCTGATCGACAAGGGGCTCGACATGATCCGCGACTTCGCCAAGCCGATGACCCCCTTCGGCTACAAATACGTGCTCGAGGATCTCCAGGCGACACCTCCGGCCCCGCCGGCGGGTTCCGCCGTTCGCTGATCGATCCGGGTGTGATCGGCGGGCGTTCGCCGGGATGCGGGGCCGGGCTATACTCGGTGCTCCCTCCCAGGAGCGCGCCGATGCCCCGCGTCGATCCCTCACATCCCCTGTTTCAGCTCCTTCAGCGGGATGATCGTTACTCGCTCGACGCCTACCTGTTCGTGCTCGAAGCCCTGTCGTTTGCTCAGGAGTCGCTCGGCCTGGGGCAGGAGCCCGCTGCCGACGATATCGAGCCCCTACCGGCGGAAGCGTCCACCCAGGCCCCACGCAAGTCGCGTCGTCGGCGGCGGCAGGCGGAACGGCATGTGTCGGGGCAGGAGCTCTGCGAATCAGCGAGACTCTACGGTCTTCAGCAGTATGGCTATCTGGCTCCGACCGTGCTGGCATCCTGGGGCATCCGCCGCACGGCCGATTTCGGCGAGATTGTTTTCAACATGATCGACATCGGCCAGATGCGCAAGACACGCGCCGACAAGCGCGAGGATTTTCACGACGTGTTCGAATTCCAGGATGGATTCGCCCGTGATCTTTCATTCGTGGTGCCCGATCCGGTCTGACGAGGACTGTCATGCGAAGCGATGCGAGCCGCCGATCGGCGATGATCGCCTTCGGGTGCGCGGTGGCCATGGAAGCGGTGTGGATGGTGGCGCTGGTCTGGATGGCGGTTCGCGCGTGACTCGCCAGTGGTCGTCTGGAAATCGGGGCGTGGATCGCCACCAAGCATGAGGCTGTCGCTCACATCTGTTCCGCTGTGGATGGCGCTTGTGCCGTTGGCCCTCTACCTGATGGCGCTTGGGGGCGTGCATCTGCGACGAAGACCGTTGGCCATTTCAGGCCAGGTGGACGCAGGTCTTTTGGCCCTCGCGGTGGCAGGGCTCGTCATCGCGGGGCCGTTGGCGGTCATGGAGCCGGTGGCCGGCGCATCGGTCTGGGCGTCGGTGGCGCTGGTCGTCGGCTTCGTGCTGGTGGTTGCCTTCGCCATGCTGGCCGCCCGGCCGCGACTGATCGTCTACAACATCGGGCTCGATCAGTTGCGGCCGCTCGTGGTGGAGGTGGTGGCGGCACTCGACGACTCCGCACGCTGGGCCGGCGAGACCGCGGCCCTTCCGGCCCGTGGGTTCCAGTTTCATCTCGATGCCCGCGGCGCTGGTCGAACGGTCAGCATCGTGGCCGCCGGCGACCGTCCGCCGGCCGAGGCATGGTCGGAGTTCAGCCGCCGCCTCAGACGCGCGGTGCGGAGGCAACGCGTCCGGTCGAGCCCGTGGGGCATCGCCTTCGCGGCCAGCGGGGCGTGCGTGGCTGCCATGGCCGCGTGGATGGCCATGGCAGCCGCGTAGCGGCCTCCCTGAATCGATCCGACCACACGCGTGGCCGCGTGCGGCAGGCATCGCCGGCGTCAGCGCGGCTGCTGCGGTGTGGAAGCCCGCTTGCGGCCCGACTTCGCCTGGATCTCGGGGCACGCCTCCGCGACGAGGCGGGTCATCGTGTTGAGGGACACGCCAAGGAGGGCGGCCGCCTGGCCACGATGGCCGTCGGTGTGCTCGAGGGCCTGACGAACGGCGAGCTTGCGAAGCTCGTCGAGGTTGAACACCGGCACCCGCATCTCCACGGCGGGCTCGGCTGCGACGACATCGGCCTGCTCGGCCGAGATCGATCCCGGGGGCAACGCCGCCTGGTCGGTCGTCAACGCATTGGCCCGTGCCGTGGGCGAGGTGGAGGCGTCGAACACTTCCTCCAGCACGGAGTCGATGCGGTCTTCGAACACGTACACCCGCTGGATGGTCTGTGCGAGCTGGCGGATGTTGCCCGGCCACGAGTGCCGCAGGAACCGATCGAGCATTCTGGCATCGGGCTGCCAGACCGGGCGGTCGTATTCCTTTGCGAAGTGATCGGCGAAGTGTTCGATGAACCGAGGAATGTCATCCTTCCTCGCGCGGAGGGGCGGAACCGCCAGGTGGATCGTGTTGAGCCGATAGAGGAGGTCTTCGCGGAACGCCCCGGCCGCAACCTCTTGATCGAGATCGCGATTGGTGGCGGCGATCACCTGCACGTCGATCGTGTGGGATTCCGTCGAGCCGACCGGCGTCACCTCCCACAGCTGCAGCACACGAAGCAACTTGGGCTGGAGGTCGAGCGGAAGTTCGCCGATTTCATCCAGGAAAATGATGCCGCCATCGGCGGCCCGAAAGGCGCCGCGGGTGGCTCCGAAGGCACCGGTGAACGCCCCCTTCTCGTGGCCGAAGAGCTGGCTTTCGGCGAGGTCGGGCACGAGCCCCCCGCAGTTGATGGCCACGAAGGGCTTGTCGGCCCGGGTGCCGGCGGCGTGGATGGCACGAGCCACCTCCTCCTTGCCGCAGCCCGTTTCGCCCGTGATGAGCACGGAGCAGTCGAACGTGGCGACCCGGGAGATGTTCTCCTCGAGTCGGCGAACGGCTTCGGAGACGCCCTCGAGCCGTCCCCATCGCTTGTCGGTTCGGCTGCCGAGCCGGGTGGCGCGAGAGAATGGCGAAGACGGCTGTGGTGCCTGTGACGCTTCCATGGGATCGTGGAGACCCGAATCGGCGAAAAGTCGCGACTCCCCCCGGCCAAGAGAGAACACCTCTGATACTAGCCGATTTCGCAGATCATGCGAATTGATTTCCCATTTTTTGGGATTTTCGGATTGTAGGTGGAGGTTCGGGCCACGACATTGGCAGGGTCCCGGAGGCTTTGGAGCCAACATTCTGCAGAATGACGGTAGTCTGGAGGGCTTGGAACGTTCTGAAATCCGCTCCATGTGTCGTTTTCGTTGGGAACTGGTGGAAGTAGGTGCCTTTCAGCCATGACCGGTCCGGAACCCTGGGCTCGGCCCGACTGGATGGCTCGCGCCCGGGTCATCGTCGATTCCTTCGCACGGCTGCTGGGGCGGCCGCTCGTCGATCCGTCAGGCAGCCTGACGGCCCTGTCGGAGCGGCTCTTCCGTGCCCCCTTCGTCGTCGTGGCCCATGGGACGGAAAGCGATCCGCTGCTGTCGTATGCCAACGCCGCGGCACTTCGGCTGTGGGAGATGGATGCCGACGTGCTGACACGAACACCTTCGAGGCTCACCGCCGAAGCGGTGCATCGCGATGAGCGGGCTCGCCTCCTGGAGCGGACGCTTCGCGACGGCTACGTTGACGACTATCGAGGCATCCGCATCTCGCGAACCGGCAAGCGGTTTTTGATCGAGCAAGCGATCGTTTGGAATCTCACCGACGCCGAGGGTCGGCATGTGGGGCAGGCGGCAACCTTCGATCACTGGACACGGGTCACATGACGAGCACCACGGCGGTATCGTGCCGTCGGGAATGGGCAGTGCGGCCGAACGTGGCCGTTACCAAAAGACGAAAGGACACCACGATGACACGTCGATGGGCAATGGCACGGATGGCGTTCATGGCCTTGACGCTCCTCGTCGGGCACCGCATCGGAGCCGCTGCCGACGCGTCTCCCCTGACGGGTGAGCTGAAGGCAATCGACGGCAGTGTCATCGACCTTGCTTCGCTCAAGGGCAAGGTGGTGCTGGTGGTGAATGTGGCGAGCCGATGCGGCGCCACGCCTCAGTACGCGGGCCTGCAAAAGCTCTACGACACGCACAAGGATCGAGGCCTCGTGGTGCTCGGGGTGCCGTCGAACGATTTCGGTGGTCAGGAACCTGGATCCGACGAGCAGATCGCCGGCTTCTGCACGTCGACCTACGGCGTGACCTTCCCGATGGCTTCCAAGGTTCGCGTGACCGGCCCCGACAAGGCACCGCTCTTCGCATCGTTGATCACCGCGTCGGATGACGGGGGTGAGGTGGCGTGGAACTTCGAGAAGTTTCTCGTGGGCCGCGATGGCCGAGTGATCGGTCGATTTCGAACCCGAACCAAGCCCGACGATGCGTCGCTCGTGGAAGCGATCGAGGCCGCGCTGACGGCGGCCCCGTAGGCCCTACGCGGCCCGCGAACCGGTGTGAGCGTCGATGGCGCCCGGGCCGATCGTGCGGCGAACGACCCAGGTGGGTCGTCCCTGCGCCTCGCGATACCCGCGCACGACATATTCCCCGACGATGGCCACGGCCGCCGTCTGCACGGCACCAACGAGCGTGGCCACGGCCGTGATGGCGGCAAGCGACGTGCCGCTGCTCGTCGACATCCACCACGACGCGGTCGCGATCAGCATGCTGACGACGCCTGTTGCGGCCAAGGCCGCCGAGGCCGCCCAGGCCGCTCGCACGGGCATGTCGGAGGATTGGATGAGGGCGTCGCCTGCGAGCTTGAGGAGCTTCCAGGGGGAATATTTCGTCACTCCGCCGGCCCGAGCGTGGCGGTCGTACCACACCGGCTCGTGCCGGAAGCCCGCCCAGGGCACGAGGCTTCGGAGGTAGCGTCGCTTTTCAGGAAGGGCCACGACGACATCGGCCACGGCGCGATCGATCAGCTTGAAGTCGCCGGTGTCGACCGGCATGGGGTAGGGAATCAGCGTGGCGAACAGCCGGTGGAACAGGCTCGCCGTGAGCAGCTTGAACCGCGTTTCTCCCACGCGGCTGCGACGGCGGCCATAGGCCACGTCGACTCCCGTTCGCCACATCTTCACCATGTCGAGGATCACCTCGGGCGGATCCTGGAGGTCGGCATCGGTGATCACAATGGCATCGCCCCGTGCCACGGCCAGCCCGGCCGACATCGCCGCCTGCTGGCCGAAGTTGCGGGCAAGCTCCACGACCTGAACCCGGCTGTCGTGGGAGGCGATGGCTTCGAGGCGTCGCAGCGTGTCGTCACGGCTGCCGTCATCGACGTAGACGATCTCGAAATCCATGCCCGTGTCGGGAAGCACCTGCGTGAGGCGGGCGTGGGTGGCGTCGATCACCTCGTCTTCGTTGTGGCATGGAATGACCACCGACAGCAGTCCACCCCGGGACCGGTCGAGGCTGGAGCCGTGGAGGATGTGGGGGTGATCGGCGGCTCCGCTGAGGCCCGCATCGAACTCGTTCATCGCCTCGTCTCCTCGTCGATCGTCGCGGTGCGGTGGGGAGCTGAAAGCCGTCCGACGGCCACAATGTCGTGCTGACGGAACACCGGGCGCGCGCGATTCACGACGCCACATCCGGGGGGCAAGGCGCGTGCGATGCTCTCGTAGTGATCCTCCGGAACCAGGAGCACCGCGTCTGCATCCGAGGTGAGGAACCGCGTGATGCCGTCGATGTCGCCATCGCCGATTTGCGTGACCGGCCGGTCGGCGTAGAAGACGATGTTTGGGCTCGCGAGGAGGTAGGTGCCGATGGGCGCGGTGGTGTCGGGAAGGGCCTCGACGGTGCGCACCAGCGATGGAAGGGTGTTGGCGACCGCGATGCGTTGCTGGGCCGGACCGACGGCGAGCGCCGCGTAGACGATGCCGGTCGCCGTAAACGCCGCGAGGGCGGTGGCTGGCCGTCGCCTGGCCTCGACACCACAGACCACGGCACCGATCACCGGAACGAGACCGACGATCGCGGCCGGTTCCGCGCCCGGCAGGCCGTAGCGGGCGCCGATGACGATGGTGGCGGCGGTGGCCACTCCGCCGAAGATCAGCCAGCCAAGGCCTGCGGCCATCCAGCGGGGATGAATCCAGTGGCCGCTGCGGGCGGCGCGATGAACGGCATCGACGGCCATGATGGCCATCAGGAGCGCGGCCGCCGGGTAGGCGGGCAGCACGTAGTTGGGGAGTTTTGTCGCGGCGGCGGAGAAGCCCCCGACCCACACGGCGAGCCAGGCCAGCGTGAGGAGGAGGGCATGGGCCGTGGTTCCGCTCACGGTGTATCGCACGAGCCGCCAGATCGCGACGACCAGAGCGAACGGCAGGAAGCATGACCAGGGGTAGAAACCCACGAGCATGACCAGCGGGTGATAGGCGGCGTTGCCACTGTGCTGTTCCATCGGGGCCATGAATCGGCCGACGTTGTGGACGTAGAAAAACCCGCTCGTCCACGCGCCATCCGTCTGGAGCGTGACCGCCACATACCACGGAGCGGCAGCAGCGAGGGTGGCGAGGAGAACGACGACTGGTCGCAGGGCGACCGTCGCTTCGATCGCCGACGGCACCGCGGCACGCAGCATCCGCGACATCCATGGCGTCGTGGCGTCGCGCGACACGGGTGCCGCACGGCGCTCGGCGGCAAGCCACCAGGCCCATGGTCCGAGCACCGCCATCGGCCCGACGAATCCGATCGGGCCCTTGCACACGACGGCGAGACCGAGCAGAAGGCCGGCGATGACCGACGATGCCAGGGAGGGGCGTCGGAGCATGCCGTCGGCACCGGGCATGATGCCTTCGGCAAGCAGGATGGTCGCCCAGGCGGTGAGCGCGGTGAGGATGGCGTCGGGCGTGGCGGCGTGCGACTCGATCGCAACGAGGAGGCAGCCGACGTAGGCCAGTGCCGCGACGATGCCGGTCGTGTCGTCGCACCATCGGCGGCCTGCCCGGAGCAGCGCCAGGGCGGTGGCGAGCGTGGCGAACATCGAGGGCAGCCGGGCGGCAAACTCGTTGATCCCGAACACGCTCATGCACGCGGCCATGCACCAGTGCATCAGGACGGGCTTGTCGACCGCGAGGGTGCCGTTGAATCGAGGCACGATCCAGTCACCCGTCTCGACCATCGTGCGGGCGATGGCGGCAAACCGGGCCTCGTCTTCGTCCCACAACGGCGTGGCCGCGGTGCCGACGGCAAGGGCGGCGAGCGAGATGAGAACGACGAGGAGCGTCGGGCGGCTGGTCATCGAGGCTGTTCCTGGGGCATGGTGGCGAGTCGCTCAGCGGGCTTCGGTCCGATCAGGAGGACCTCGCGGGCCGTTGGAAAAGAAGCCGCGGTTCGAAGGACGCCGTAGTGGTCGGGCAGCACCGACGAGACCTGCTCCTCGAACCGAGCGTTGATCACGAGATGGGCACCGGGGTTTTCAGCCACGAAGGTGGCGGCAGCCGTTGGGTCGGAGAGTTCCTGAACCGTTCCCTGCGTGGCAATTCTGCCGGCGTAGAACACCGCACTGGCGGGAACCTTGAGCGACGCGATGGGAACCGGCGAGGCCACGGCGGATGGGAGCGATGAAATGAGCTGACGGGAGCCACCCACGTGCGCCACGGCGGCCGGACCGCAGGCGAGGAGCAGCCCGACGGTGGCCGTGGCCGTGGCCGCCCAGACCGACGACGCGGCAATCCGGGAGCCGAGCGTTTGTGAGGCCCACGCCGCACACGCGCCGGCCATCGGAAGAAGGCCGATGAGGCCGAGCCACTCAGAGCCTGGCGCGATGTGTCCGGCAACGATCGGCAGGCCGACGGTCAGGGCCACGCCTGAGGCCGCCAGGGAGCACCAGGCGACGCGCATCCAGCGGTCGGTGGACCACGTCGGCAGCCGGATCCAGTCGGCGATGAACAGCCCGACCGCGGTCGCGATCGCCGGGTACGCCGGCCACACATAGCCGGGAAGTTTCGTGCCCGACAGGGAAAAGGGAACGACCCAGGCAAGGATCCAGGCGGTCATCAGCCGCATGCCCACGGTCGTGCGGGAGGTGGTGGCCGCGTGGCCGACGACCAACGCCGATGCCATCGACCAAGGAAACATCCCGACCAGCAGCACGATCGGGTAGTAGAGGAGTGCCGGGCCGGAGTGTCCCTCCATCGGGGCCGCAAACCGTCCCACGTTGTGGACAAAGAAAAACTGCCGGAGCCACTCGCCGTCGGTGCTGATGGTGACCGCGGCATACCAGGGTGCGGCGGTCATGGCCGCCGCGAGCACGATCACGGGCATCCGAAGCCCGCGCGCGGCGTCGCTCCAGCCGCGGACGAGTCGGAGGGCGAGAGGCCCTGTCCGACCAGGGTCACGGAGGGCCTGCCACACGGCAAAGAGTGCGAGGCCGCCGAGGGGCAGCGCGAGCCCGACGGGGCCCTTGGCGAGAAGGGCCATGCCACAGGCGGCGCCAATCAACGCCGCCGAGCGGCCCGAGAGTTGCACGGGTGCGTCCCGCCATCCGGTGCCGTCAGGCAACGGCCGACGGCCTCCGCGCACGAAGAGCCAGAGGGCGAGCGTGGTGCAGAAGGCGAGAGCGGCGTCGGGAGTGGCTGCCCGGCCCGACACGCCCGTCCACAGGCACGTCGCCATCACCAGCCCCGCCCAGATTCCAACGTCGGGTCGGCACACCGAGGCTGCCACCATCGCCGTCAGCACGCAGGTTCCGATCGTGAGCATCGCGGACGCCAGTCGCGCGCCCGTTTCGTTGACGCCGGCCACGGCGAAGCCTGCGAGATGGAGCCAGTTGATGAGGGCCGGCTTTTCCACGCGAAGCCGTCCGTTGAACGTGGGAACGATCCAGTCGCCGCTGGCGTGCATGGCCACGGAACAGGCGGCGTTTCGGGGCTCGTCATCGTCCCAGAGCGGCGGTCCTCCCAGATTCGGAAGCAGCACGAGGGCTGCCGCCGCCGCGACAATCAGGCCGGTGGATCTCGAGATCGGCATCGCGTCGTCCGGGAGAGTGCGTGAATGCGACGGGGCTTTTGCCCATCGCCCTCGCCGGCCTGCGAGGGGGCGGGAGAGTAGGAGCCCGGGGTGGCGCGGGTCAAGCCGACCGCAACCTGCTCAAAACGGCGGTTTTTCTCGGTGAATGGGCCGGTTGACCGCCCCCCGGGGACAGGTATGTTCAAGCATCGCCGCAGGGCCCCAGGGATGGCCGAGGCGGGTCCGTACGAGGCCGGAGGCACGTTTCTTGGCAGACGAACAGAACCCCTCCGCCGACGGCGGTGAAACCCCGGACCAGCAGCCTCCCCAGGACGGGCTGCGTGACATCTCCGGAGGTCGCCTCGTCGAACTGCCGATCGAGCAGGAGCTCAAGGACAGTTACCTCACCTACGCGATGAGCGTGATCGTGTCGCGGGCCCTGCCCGATGTGCGCGATGGGCTCAAGCCGTCGCAGCGGCGAATCCTCGTGGCGATGAACGACCTCAAGTTGTCGCCGGGTGCGTCGCGGGTGAAGTGCGCCAAGATCTCGGGCGACACCAGCGGCAACTACCATCCGCACGGCGAGAGTGTGATCTACCCAACGCTCGTTCGCATGGCCCAGGAATGGAACATGCGGCACGTGCTGGTCGACAAGCAGGGCAACTTCGGCTCGATCGCCGGCCTGCCAGCCGCTGCGATGCGATACACCGAGGCCCGTCTGTCGCCGATCGCCTCGCTGATGCTCGACGACCTCGAACTCGACACGGTCGACTACGTGCCGAGCTACGACGAGCGCAACACCGAACCGGTGGTGCTGCCGAGCCGCTTTCCCAATCTCGTCGTCAACGGGGCCGGTGGCATCGCCGTCGGCATGGCGACGAGCATCCCGCCCCACAACCTCGGTGAGGTGTGCCGGGCGCTGGTGGCGATGATCGACAACCCGGCCCTGACCATGGCCGAGCTGCTGCAGATCGTGCCCGGCCCCGACTTCCCCACCGGCGGCATCGTCATGGGGCGAGAGTCGCTCATCCGGGGCTATCTCACCGGCCGCAGCACGATCACGCTCCGGGCCCGCGCCCACGTGGAGGAGTTTGGAAAGAATCGCAGCCGGATCGTCGTCACGGAGATCCCTTACCAGCAGACCCGAGACGCGATCGAGGAGAAGATCGCCGAACTGGTCAACGACGACCGCATCAAGGGCATCTCGGCAATCCGCAACGAGAGCGACCTCAAGGAACCGGTCCGTCTCATCCTCGAGCTCAAGCGGGATGCCGACCCCGACGTCGTCCTCAACCAGCTCTATCAATACTCGCCGCTGCAGACGTCGTTTTCGCTGATCTTTTTGGCGCTCGTCGACGGCAAGCCGCGAATCCTCTCGTTTAAGAACATGCTGGAGGAGTTTCTCCGGCACCGCACCACCGTCATTCGCCGCCGCACCCAGCACCTCCTGGCCAGGGCCCGCAGCCGGAAGCACACGCTCGAGGGGCTGCTCGTCGCACTCGCGAATATCGACGAGGTGATTCGGATCATCCGAAGCTCGAAGTCTCAGGCTGAGGCGAAGGAGCGGCTCTGCCAGCTGGAGGCGCCGGCGGCGCTGCTCGAGCGGGCGCTCGGGGCCGATGGCTTCGGGGTGCTCCAGGAGGAACGCGGCGTCAGCGACACCTACGGGCTTTCGCCCGTGCAGGCCGACGCGATCCTTCGGCTCACCCTTGGCCAGCTCGTCAATCTCGAGCACGAGAAGCTCGGCGGCGAGCATCGCGAACTGCTGGCGAAGATCGGAGAATTTCGCCGCATTCTGTCGAGCGAGGCCAACATCAAGGCCCTCATCCGCGAGGAGTTGGTCGAGCTCGAATCGAAGCATTCCGACGAGCGGCGCACCGAGATCAGCGGCGAGGCGGGCGACATCCGCGACATGGCGGAGCTGATCACCGAAGCGACGATGGTGGTCACGATCACGCGGTCTGGCTACGTGAAGCGGACGGCGGCCGATGTCTATCGGGCGCAACGCCGCGGCGGCAAGGGGCTCAAGGGAGCAAGCGTCGACGAGGAGGATCCGATCGAGCATCTCTTCGTGGCGAGCACCCACGACTGGCTGCTCGTGTTCACCACGCTGGGGAAGGTGTTTTCCATGCGGGTGTTCGAACTGCCGGAGCTGGCCCGCGACGCCAAGGGGCGTGCGCTCGTCAACCTGCTGGAGTTCGAGTCGGGTGAGAAGGTGGCCGAGTGCCGCGCCGTCAGCGGCTTTGAGGACCCCGATCAGTTCCTCATGCTCGCCACCCGCAGCGGCGTGGTGAAGAAGACCGCGCTCGAGCAATATCGTCGTCGCCGCACGAAGGGGCTCATCGCCGTGAAGCTTCGAGACGGCGACGAGCTCGTCGATGCGGTGATCACACGCCCCGGCGACGAACTCGTGCTGGCCACGGCCAAGGGAATGGCGATCCGATTCCCGGAGAGCGACGCCCGGCCGATGGGCCGCGACACAAGCGGCGTGCGCGGCATCAAGCTCGGGAACGGCGATCGCCTCGTGGGCATGGTGGTGGCCGAACCCGATGCCACGCTTCTGACGGTCTGCGAGAACGGCTACGGCAAGCGGACCCCCTTCGGCCAGGGCACCCCGGTGGCCGGTGGTGTGCCGGGCGAGGACGGAGACGACGCGGCGGAGGTCGAGGTGGCCGAGGCCGGCGATGACGGCGACGCCGAGGGGGGCTCCAGCGGGATGCGGTATCGCACCCAGCGCCGCGGTGGCAAAGGCATCCGCGACATCAAGGCGACCGCTCGAAACGGAGCCGTCGTGTCGGTCGTGTCGGTTCGCGACGACGACCAGGTCCTGATGATGACGTCCCGCGGCAAGATCCAGCGGGTGAACGTTCGCGAGATTCGCCCGATGGGACGAAACACGCAGGGGGTGCGGATCATGCGGGTCGACGACGGCGACTCGCTCGCCGCGGTCGTGCCGGTGCCACCGAGCGAGCAGGAAGAGGCCGACGTGACGCCCGTCACCGACGCATCGCCCGAGGTATAGTCCTAGGAGCATCCATCATCCGTGGCACCCCACACGTCGGGCGTCACGGCACGTTGAGCGGGGGAGGGAAGCATGCGGATCGGTGTGGTTGGGACCGGCTACGTTGGCCTGGTGACGGGAACCTGCTTTGCCGACAGCGGCAACACCGTCACCTGCCTCGACATCAACGCGGAGAAGGTGACGAGGCTGCAGCGGGGGGAGATCCCGATCTACGAGCCGGGCCTCGAAGAACTCGTCGAACGGAATGCCAAGGCCGGGCGGCTGCGATTCACGACCGACACCGCCGAGGCCATTCGGGCCGCTGAAATTGTCTTTCTTGCCGTCGGCACGCCGCCGGCGGCCGACGGCTCCGCCGACTTGTCGGCGTTGTGGAAGGTGGTGGAGTCGATCGCCCCTCACCTCGACCCCGAGGCGATCGTCGTGACGAAAAGCACGGTGCCCGTCGGCACCTGCGCCGGCATCGAGCGCCGGCTGAAGGCTGCGCTTGGCCGCGACTGCCATGTGGCCAGCAACCCCGAGTTTTTGAAGGAAGGGGCGGCGATCGACGATTTCCAGAAGCCCGACCGCGTGGTCGTGGGCGTTCGGTCGGCGGCGGTCGGCGAAAGGCTGCGGCTCCTCTACGTGCCGTTCCTGCGGACCGAGAATCCATTTCTCGTGATGTCCCCCGAGAGCTCCGAGATGACGAAGTACGTGGCCAATGCACTCTTGGCCACGAAGATCAGTTTCATCAACGAGGTGGCCAACCTCTGCGAACGCATGGAGGCCGACATCGACGACGTGCGGAGGGGCATCGGCCACGACAGCCGCATCGGCTTCGCCTTCCTCTTTCCCGGCGCCGGCTATGGCGGGAGTTGCTTCCCGAAAGATGTTCAGGCGCTCGCCTCGATGGCGCGGACGAGAGGCTTGGCCCCCCGCATCCTGACGGCGGTCCACGAGACCAACCTGGCCCAGAAGCAGGTGCTTGGTCAGAAGATCGATGCCCACTTCGGCGGCGATCTGGTGGGGCGAACCGTCGCCATCTGGGGGCTCGCGTTCAAGCCGAAGACCGACGACATCCGCGATGCTCCTGCGATCGACCTGATCGAGCGGCTGCTGGCGGGCGGCGCCACGGTGCGGGTGTACGATCCCGAGGCGATGGACAACGTTCGGGCGGTGTACGGAAGCCGACTCGTCTATGCCTCGGGAAGCATCGAGGCCATCGATGGAGCCGACTGCCTCGCGATCGTCACGGAGTGGAACGACTTCCGGCGGCCCGACTTCGACGCGATGGCCTCGCGCATGAAGGCGAAAGTCATCTTCGACGGCCGGAATCTCTACGCCCCGCGTGAGATGCGGGATCGCGGCTTCATCTACCACGCGATCGGCAAGGCCGCCGCCTCCTGAGTCGCACTGGTTTGACAGGCCAAGGGGCGTGGGGTTCAATCCCGTCTCTCACCCCCATCGGCTGGGAGTCGTTCGGCCGGCGTGTCTCGCTTCCTCTGTGGAGTTGCCCAATCGTGAAGCCTTCATCCTCCTTCATCACGTCGTGTGCGGCGGCGATGGTCGCATTCCTGGCCTCGAATACCGCGTTGGCCTCGGCGGACGTGGCGGCGTCGGAACGAGTGTGGCTCTTCGGCCCGTACGGCTTCTGGTGGCTCGTCGGCGTGGGCGGAGCCTGCCTCGCCCTCTATCAGGCGTGGCAGTTCTTCGTGTGGATGGAGGCACAATCGACCGGCACGCCCCGGATGGAGGAGATCGCCGGGTATGTCCGGACCGGTGCGGATGCCTACCTGCGTCAGCAGTACAAGGTGGTGGCGATGTTTTTCGGCGGCATCTTCGTGCTGCTGGCCGTGATGGCCTTCGCGCTGAAGGTGCAGAGCCCATGGGTGCCCTTTGCGTTCATCTCGGGCGGTCTTTTCTCCGGACTCGCCGGCTGGTTTGGCATGAAGACGGCCACGCTCGCCAGCAACCGCACCGCTGCCGGCGCGGAGCGTTCGCTCAACGACGGTCTTCAGATCGCCTTTCGTTCGGGCGCCGTGATGGGACTCACGGTGGTCGGACTCGGCCTCCTCGACATCATGCTCTGGTTCTTCATCCTCTACTGGCTCGTTCCCGGCCTCGGTTTCGAGCCGCTCTCGCTCGAAGAGATCACGGTGACGATGCTCTGCTTCGGCATGGGGGCCAGTTCGCAGGCCCTCTTTGCCCGCGTGGGCGGCGGCATCTTCACGAAGGCGGCCGACGTCGGCGCCGATCTCGTCGGCAAGGTCGAACACAGCATTCCCGAGGATGACGCGAGAAACCCCGCGACCATCGCCGACAACGTGGGCGACAACGTGGGCGACGTGGCGGGCATGGGCGCCGATCTCTACGAGAGCTACTGCGGCAGCATTCTGGCCACCGCGGCGCTCGGCGTGGCGGCGTTCTCCGACTACCGCATGCAGATGGCGGCGCTCTTCCTGCCGATGGCTATCGCCTCGATCGGCACGCTCCTGTCCGTGTGGGGGATCTATCAGGTGCGGACCGACGAGGATTCCTCGCAGAAGGCCCTGCTGGCGGCGCTGGGCAAGGGCATCAACATGTCGACGGTGGCCATCGTCGGTGCGTCGCTCGTGCTCACCTGGATGCTTCTCGGGTGGAGCAACATGGGCGTGGCCCTGTCCGTGATCGTCGGCCTGGTGGCCGGCTGGCTGATCGGCAAGTGGACCGAATATTCGACGAGCAACGAATACGATCCCACCAAGCAGCTCGCCGACCAGGCGTTGACGGGGCCGGCCACGATCATCATCGGCGGCATCGCCGAAGGCATGCTCAGCACGTGGGCGCCGGTGTTGATCACCGGGGCGGCCACCCTGCTCGCCTTCGGCTTTGCCAATGGGTTCGATTTCAAGCAGCCAGGGGCATTTGCGCTCGGGCTGTATGGCGTGGGCATCGCGGCGGTCGGGATGCTCTCGACGCTCGGCATCACGCTGGCCACCGATGCCTACGGTCCCATCGCCGACAATGCCGGTGGCAATGCCCAGATGTCGGAGCGGCCCGAGTTCGTGCGCGAGCGGACCGACGCGCTCGATGCGCTCGGCAACACGACGGCCGCCACGGGCAAGGGGTTTGCGATCGGCTCGGCGGCGCTCACGGCCCTCGCCCTGCTGGCGGCCTACGTCGAAGAGGTTCGCGTCGGCTTCGACCGATGGGGACAGTCGGTCGTTCATGCCACCCCGGGCGGCGAATCTGGTGACGCGCAGGCCACGTCGGGTGGCCAGTCGGTCGCCGAAGGTAACTGGGTGAAGCTTGCCGACGGCCTGGCGGTTCGCGTCGGCTCGTCGGTGCCCACCAATCAGACGGTGATGATCCTCGATCGATACGCTCCCGAGATGAAGGATTTCAACGCGCTCAAGACGGGATCGGTCTGGGAGGCGGCCCCGACGGGTGACGCGTTTGGCAGCTTGGAAAACGCCCGACGGGTCGTCGATGTGAAGCGGGCCCAGATGGCCGATTACATGCGGTTTTACGACGTCACGCTCATGAACCCCAAGGTGCTCGTTGGGCTGTTCATCGGTGCCATGAGCACGTTCGTGTTCTGTGCGCTCACGATGAAGGCAGTCGGGCGTGCGGCGAAGGGCATGGTGGAGGAGGTTCGTCGGCAGTTCCGAGAGAAGCCTGGCATCATGGAGGGCACCGACACGCCCGACTACGCCGCTCCCGTGGCCATCAGCACCAAGGCGGCCCAGAAGGAGATGGTCATGCCGTCGCTTCTCGCGCTCCTCGTGCCCGTCGTCGTGGGCCTCCTGCTCGGCGTCGGCGGTGTGATGGGGATGCTCGTCGGAGGCCTGACGACCGGGTTCTGCGTGGCGGTGTTCATGGCCAACGCCGGCGGGGCGTGGGACAACGCGAAGAAGCACATCGAGAGCGGTGTCCATGGTGGCAAGGGGACCGAAGCCCACAAGGCAGCCGTCGTCGGCGACACGGTGGGCGATCCCTTCAAGGACACGAGCGGCCCGAGCCTCAACATTCTCGTGAAACTCATGAGCATGGTGAGCGTGGTGGTTGCCGGTCTGGTCGTGCGGTATTCGCTCGAAGCCATGGGCATCTTCTGATGAGCGATGCAACCCGGATTCTCGTTTGACCTCGAGGCGGCCGACGGAGGGGCGCGGGCCGGCCGGCTCTCGACGCCCCACGGAAGTGTTTCCACGCCCCTGTTCATGCCGGTGGCCACCCTTGCCAGCGTGAAGGGGGTCGACATCGGCCGCGTTCGCGAGACGGGCGCGGGGATGATCCTCTCCAATGCCTACCACCTCCACCTGCGTCCGGGTGAGGCGATGGTGGATGCCGCCGGCGGGTTGGCATCCTTCATGGGATGGAGCGGGCCGACCCTCACTGATTCCGGTGGCTTTCAGGTCTTCAGCCTGGCGCAGCAGGTGAAGGTGACCGAAGAGGGCGCGTTTTTTCGTTCGCATATCGACGGACGTCCGGCGGAGTTCACGCCGGAGAACTCGATGCGGATTCAGCAGGCGATCGGCGCCGATGTGGCCATGCAGATGGATCACGTCGTGGCGTTGCCTGCCGATCGCGCCGTGGTCGAGGACGCGATGCGTCGTTCCGTGCGCTGGGCGGAGCGGTGTCGTGTCGCCCACACGCGACCCGATCAGGCGCTCTTCGGCATCGTGCAGGGAGGGCTCGACCCGGAACTCCGGCAGGAGAGCGCGGAACGCCTTCGGGCGATCGGCTTTGCCGGCTACGCGGTCGGAGGCCTCTCGGTCGGGGAGGGGCCGGAAGCAATGGTCGCCACGCTGAAGTCCACGATGCCCCACCTGCCCTCTGATCGTCCCCGCTACCTGATGGGGGTGGGGCAGCCCGAGGACATCATCGCAGCGGTGGCCGCCGGCATCGACATGTTCGACTGTGTGCTGCCGACCCGGTGCGGCCGCAACGCCCTGGTCTACACGTTTTCCGGTCAGGTGCGACTTCGAAATGCGAAGTATGCCGCCGATGTTCGGCCGCTCGAGGAGGGGTGCCCATGCGTCGCCTGCCGTCACGACCGGCGATATCTGCGGCACCTGTTCATGGCCGGTGAGATGCTCGGTCCGGTGCTCGCCTCCATCCACAATCTCACCTTCTACCAACGGCTCGTGGCTCGTCTGCGTGCAGCGATCGTGGCAGGTCGCTTCCATGAGGAGGCGGCAGGGCTTCTCGTGGCACTCCGGGGTGGTGAGAGCCCGGAACCGTGATGCGCCGGGCCTGCAGCCTCGCGGATGGTGGCTCGCGGCCGCACCGGACGCCTCGCCCTTGTCGCTCGCGGACGACGACCACTACATTCTCCGGTTCGGCTCGCCGGATCGTTCGGGGGGCCTGATGTCGTCGGATCCTGGCATGTTCGCGTCGATCTCGTTGCCCGTTGTGATCACCACCCTCCGTGGCGTGCCCTGCCTTGGGCAGGCCGCCGGGGCGGAAGGCCCGGGCACGCCTCCGCCGTTGATGCAGTATCTGCCGCTGGTGGCCATCGCCGCCGCGGCCTACCTGCTGCTCTTCCGGCCGGAACGGGAGCGGGTGAAGAAACAGCAGGATCTGCTCGGTGGCCTCAAGAAGAACGACCGTGTTGTCACCTCGTCGGGTATTTACGGCACCGTGGCAAGCGTCGATCGCGAGGCCGATCGGGTGATCCTCAAAGTGGATGAGTCGTCGAACGCCAAGCTCACCGTCACGCTCTCCAGCGTGGCTCGAATCCTTCGGGATGGAGCCGGTGGCGGCCAGGACGATGGCAGCGGAGGCTGAGCCGACGGCATCGATGTCCGCGGCGCCATCGATCACAGAAACAGGAAGGAACGGGATCCAGGCATGAACATTGCAACAGCAGCAGGTGTGGTTCTGGCTCAGGCCATGGTCGCAGGGGCGGCATCGCCCGCGGTGAACCAGCCATGGTGGAAGCAGGGGTGGGCGCTCGGAGGAATCACGCTCCTCACCTTGTGCGTCCCCACCTTCGTCGCCTGGTTTCTGTCGCGTCGACTTCGGGCGGCCGACATGTGGGGCCGGATCGCGGCGGTGCTCGTGGCGTTGACCGCGGGTTTCATCATCTGTCGTCTCGGATGGCCTCCGCGGCTTGGCATCGACCTCAAGGGTGGCCTGATCCTCGTCTACGAGGTCGACACCTCGAAGCAGGCCGATGCGAGGATCGACGACACCGTGCGTCGCCTGCAGGAGATTGCAACGACCCAGGATGGCGCCCAGGCGACGGTGTCGTTCGACAAGGCGGCACGATCGGCAACGGTCAAACTGGCCACGGCCGACAAAAAGGCCTGGGAGGCGTTCGCGGCCGCGGTGGCGGATGCCGAATTCGACCGCGTGGCGGTGCGCGAGGCGGATCGTCGCGAGTCGGCGGATGGGCTCGATCTGGTCTACGACCTCGTGCCCGAGGCGTCGCCCGTGGCCATGGACAAACTCGTCGCTGCGGTCAGCCGCCGCGTGAATCCGGGCGGACAGAAGGAAGTGACGGTTCGGCAGTATGGGCTCGACCAGATCGAGGTGATCATCCCCGAGATCGAGCAGTCGGAGGTCGACCTCATCAAGCGAATCGTGTCGAGTGCGGGCGTGCTCGAGTTTCGCATCCTGGCCAACCAAGACGATGCCCGGCATCAGGCCGCCATCGCACTCGCCGCGAAAACACCCGGTCAGACGGTTCGTCAGGGAAGTGAATCGCTCGCCCGTTGGGTGCAGGTTGATCCCGCCAAGTTCAACCCGGCCGAGGATCGACGGCTCGTCACCCGCACGGCGGCCGATGGCACGGTCGAAGTGCTCGTGATGATCGATCCGTTCACGGTGACGGGTGGTGATCTCGGCCGCGTGAGCCCGAGTCTCGACGAGAGCCTGAGCCCGTGCGTCAACTTCACGTTCAACTCACGCGGGTCTGCCCGGTTTGGCCTGCTCACGGGAAGGAATCTGCCCGATCCGGCCAACGGCTTGGAGAGCCGTCTCGGCATCCTGCTCGACGACGTGGTGCAGTCGGCCCCGTCGATCAAGAGCACGATCACGACGTTCGGGCAGATCACCGGCAACTTCAAGCAGCCGGAAGTCGACTTTCTCGTCGAGGTCCTGAATGCCGGCAGTCTTCCCGCAGCCCTTCGCAGCGAGCCGATCAGCGAGCAGCGAATCAGCTCCCAGCTCGGTGACGACACGATCAAGTCGGCGAGGCTCGCGATGCTGATGGCGACCGTGCTCGTGCTCACGTTCATGCTGGCGTACTACCGGTTTTCCGGGTTTGTCGCCGACCTCGCGGTGCTGCTCAACATCGTGCTGGTCGTGGCCGTCATGATTTCACTGAAGGCCGCGTTCACCCTGGCAGGTCTGGCCGGCCTCGTGCTGTCGGTCGGCATGGCGGTCGACGCCAACGTGCTCATTTACGAGCGGATGCGTGAAGAGCTCGACCGTGGGGCGGCCGTACGAATGGCGATCCGCAATGGATTCGCCCGAGCCTTCTCGACGATCGTCGACTCCAATCTCACGACGCTCATCACGGCCGTCGTGCTGTTTGCGATCGGCACCGACCAGCTGAAAGGCTTTGCCGTCACGCTGTTTTTCGGCCTCCTCCTGAATCTGTTCACGGCCGTCTTCTGCTCGCGGGTGATCTTCGACCTCGCCGAGCGGAACCGCTGGATCACGACCCTCTCGATGGGACGGCTCTTCAGCCAGCCCCACTATCAGTTCGTGCGTTGGATGAAGCCCGCGGCGATCGGGTCGCTGGCCTTCATCCTCGCGGGGCTCGCCGCCTCCTCTCAGCGTGGCCAGGGGCTCTTCGACATCGATTTCACCGGTGGAACGAGCGTGCAGGTTGAGTTTCAGCCTGACAAGCCGCTCGACATCGGCTCGGTTCGGAAGGCGGTGGCCGACCTGCCCGATGCGGCGGTGAGTTCGGTGACCGTTGCCGGATCGGCGCCCGACCTGCGCTACAAGATCGACACGTCCCTGCGGAGCGAGGATCCCGGCGAGGTCGAACGTCGGATCCGGGACCTTTTCCCGGATCGGCTTGCGACCTACGGCATGGAAATCGTGAACGTGAGCGCCGAGTCGCGCGGTGCCGAAGGGGCCGAGGCGGGGAGCGATGCACCGGCGCGATCCACCACGACCGCCGCGCTTCGATTTCCGCAGAAGATCAGTCGTCCGACGCTCCGCGAGACCATCAAGACCGCGCTCGCGGCGGCTGGCATCGGGGATGCCGATTTCGAACTCGCGTCGACCGAGCCCGGCTTCGCCTCCGGGCGACCGTGCGGCGAGTGGACGCTCACCACGTCACTCGATCCGGCCTCGACGCAGAGCATGCTGGGGACGGTGAAGTCGAATCTCGCATCGACACCGGTCTACCTGGCCGCCAACTCCATCGGTGGGAAGGTGGCGGGCAACACCCAGGTGACGGCGGTGTACGCGCTCCTGGCGAGCCTCGTGATGATCGTGCTCTACGTCTGGATCCGATTCCAAAACGTGGCGTTCGGTGTGGCCGCCGTGGTGGCGCTCGCCCACGACGTGCTCGTGGCGGTCGCCTGTCTGGCAATGAGCACCTACGTGGCGCCGTTCCTCGGCTGGGCCCTCGTGGATGACTTCAAGATCAGTCTCGACGTGGTGGCGGCCTTGCTGACCATCATCGGCTTCTCGATCAACGACACGATCGTGATCTTCGACCGCCTCCGTGAGATTCGCGGCAAGAGCCGATTCGTCTCGGCGGACATGATCGACAAGGCCGTCAATCAGACCTTGAGTCGAACGGTGCTCACGTCGGGCACGGCGTTTCTGGCGACCGTGATCCTCTATGCCGTCGGTGGCCAGGGGATCCATGCGTTTGCCTTCACGATGCTCGTCGGCATCGTGGTAGGAACCTACAGCACGATCTACATCGCCTCGCCGCTCGTGCTCCGGCTGCAGCACGTGTTTTCCGGGGAGTCGAGTCCTCGCGGGGCTGCAGCACGAGCCGGCTGACGGGTGGTCGCTCTGGGGTAGTCGCTCTGGGGTGGTCGCTCTGGGGTGGTCGCTCTGGGGTGGTCGTGCTCAGGTTGCGGGTTGTTCTGACGGGTGAAGGTCGTCGGAACACGCCGGTTCTGCGACGACGGTGTTCACCACTGATGCTTCCGAAGGCGGCTGCCGATCGACCTCACGCCCAGCCGCAGCGCATGGTTGCATGACGATCATGCGGCCGGCATGGTCGCCGTTGAAGGCGAGGCGAACGTGCGGACACTGCTCGGTGGGCTGAGATTCCTGGTCGGCATCGCGATGGTTGCGGGCGGGGTGTCACTCGCCATGCCGTTGTTCACCCTCGTGGCGGCGGCCTGGAACGCCGGTTCGGTGGCAGGCCTGCCACCGGCAGTGCCTTCACCGGGAGCACCGATCGTTTCTCCACCTCCTGCCGTGGCGTCGCCGCCGGTGACGACGGCCGGGTGGATGGGGCCTGATGCGGTGTGGCCGCCCGCTGTCGAGCCGAGAGCCGATTACCTGCCGCCCTCGGTGCCAGAACGCCTGCCCTCGGTGCCAGGGGCCGTGGTGGCCCGCGGGCCCGATCTCGACGCCACCTACCGATCGACCCTCGACGTTCCTCCTCCGCCGCTGCTCGACGCCCAGGCGGCTCCGCCCGCCGTGGCCGCATGGGCCACGGAAAGGCCGCACACACCCCATCCCGATCTGGTTGCCGATTCTTCGGTCGTGCCGTCGGTCTACGTCATCCACGACGGGGATGATCTGACAGGCATCGCCACACGGTTGTATGGCCACCCCGGGGCCGCCGCTGCGTTGTGGACGGCCAACCGCGACGTGATCCCCGATCCCAATCTGCTGCCCATCGGCGCCGCCCTGCGGGTGCCGCCCCCATGGACCGTGGAAGGCCTTCCTGCGACGTCGGGTGGCGCTCCCCGGTCAATTGAGCCACCGTCGAGCGTGCCCCCGCCACGAACCCTTCCGACCCAGCCGGTGTCGGCGGGCAGTTGGCTGGGCGCTGCCGTGTGCCGACGGCAGCCGGTTTCAGCGTGAACGCTCGACCACCGTGCTGATGAACCAGGGGATGGGGCTGCCGGCAACCTTGGGCTGGCTTGCCAAAGCATCGGCGGTGACGGCCGTCGGAAGCGAGAGCATGATCACGCTCGCTTCGCCGAGATCGACGGGCGACTTCTTGTCACCGCTTTCATGCCATTCCTTCGGTCGGGCCCGCTTCAGCAGGTCGAAAACCTTCGTGGCGTCACGATCGTTCTTGCCTCCGATCACCATGATGGGCATCGTCTGCTTCAGGGTGGCGTTGGAGAGAGCCGGGGCCATGCTGAAGCCACGCAGGGCGTAGGTCGGGCTGATGAGCACCAGGCCCGCCACCTCGCGGCCTTGGGGGCCGCTGGCAATGTCGGGCCAGGCTGCATCGGCAACGGCCCAGGCGGCGGCCAGGGTGGCGCCCATCCCCGAGCCCACGACGAACAGCGGAACCTCGTCGAGGTGTCCAGACGCTTCCTCGGATTTGATCCAGTTTCTGACCGTTTCGATGTCTCCTCGGACGGACGCCTGGGTGCGCACCGTGCCGCCTCGCGTGGCGGCCATCATTTCGAAATCCTGCCGCTTGAGCACTTTGGACTGATCGGTGTCGCCCTTCGGCACCCCTTCGATCATCGATTCACCATGGCCGCGAAGGTCCGGGGCGATCACCAGGCATCCCGCCGCCTGAAGGGAGGAGGAAACGGCCTCCACCGATCGATGGGATCCGCCGAGGTCGTGCAGAAGGATCACGATGGCCTGTGGGCTGCCACTGCCCGGGGCGTAACACCAGGACGACAGTTGGGTGCCATCCGTCGCCTGCAGGCTGAGCGGTTTCACGGCGTCTTTCGCCGCAGCCGCCCCGGTGGCTGGAGCCTCCGCAGCGTCGCCACGGACCGCCGAAAAGCCCCAGCACGCGATGACAACCCCGAGAAAACACCGTCGCCACATGATTTCTACCGGCCTGGAACCGGCTCCCTGCAGGAACGACGCGGCACGAGCACGCGGCGCCGTCTAGAATACAGACACGAGGCACGGTTGTGCCATCCATTGTCCGGCCCGACGCTCGATCGCGTTGGGAACGTCACCGGTTTGGGACCAGCACCATGTCGATGCCGACCACGACGCACCGGGAACGACAGGGTGTGGCCGTGGTGCCCGACATGGCCCGGGGAGCGCCGGCCTGGCTCGTGAGTGTCGTGGTCCACGCCGTCGTGCTCGCGGCTCTTGCGCTCGTGGGGATTCCGTCGCTCGACGCCATCCGGCACCCGATCACGATCGTTGCTCCGACAGAACCTGTCGAGGAAATGATCGTGGTTCCCGAGATGGTGGTCAGCCCAGACACCGAGTCGGCGCCCGCGGTGGAGGTCGGCAGTGTGGACGTGGCTGCAGCGGTGGCCCCGGTCGTGGCCGAAGATCCGCTCGTGGTGTTGGATCCCGCGGAGGCGATCGACGCGCAGATCTCCGTGGCCGACATCGATCAGCCCGTCGCCGCGGCCGAGTTGGCCGACTATGTCGATACCGGGCGTCTCGGCCCCGGCGATACAGGCGTTGGCGTTTCCTCTGCCGGAGGTGCCGTCGATCGACTGACGGCGGAAATTGCCGCGTCGCTTCAGCAGCGTTCGACCGTGGTCTGCTGGGTGTTTGACCAGTCGGTGAGCCTCGCCGGACAGCGACGCGACATCGCCACACGGCTCGGGCGGGTCTTTGATGAACTGGCCGCTTCAGGGCAGGAGGCCCATGGGCACGAGCTCTTCAACCTCGTCCTCGCCTATGGTCAGCGGGTGGCAGCCGTCGTCGATGAGCCCACCCGTGCGACGGCGCCCGTCATCGAGGCCATTGCGTCGATTCCAGTCGACGAGTCGGGCGTCGAGATGACCTTTTCGGCCGTCGAGGAGGCCGCCAGACTGGCGAAGCGGGCGAGGATCAACCCGAAGACACGCAACGTCATGATCGTGGTCTTTACCGACGAGGTCGGCAACGATCAGTCGAAGGCTGATCAGGTCGCCGAACTGTGCCGCACCCAGGCCATGAGTGTCTGCGTGGTGGGGGTGCCGGCACCGTTTGGTCGCGCGGATGTGAGGATCAAGTTTCGCGAGTTTGATCCGAAGTTTGCTGACGACGTGCAATGGGCCGTGGTGGAGCAGGGGCCCGAAACGCTCTATCCCGAGGTGGTGCGGGTTCGATCAGGCAACGAGGCCGACGAACCGATCGACTCCGGCTTCGGACCGTTCAGCCTCTCAAAGCTCTGTGCCGAGACCGGCGGTATCTACTTCTGCGTTCATGCCAACCGTGAGGCCCGCGGGCGGGTGAGCGACCGGGACGTGGCCGACATGTCGTCGACCCTCCGATACTTTTTCGATCCGGAGGTGATGAGGTCGTACCATCCCGACTATCTGCCGGCCGCCAAGATCGAAAGCCAACTGTCGAAGAATCGGGCCAAGCGGGCGCTGGTCGATGCCGCCAAGGTTTCCGAAGTGGGGCCGATGGATTCGCCGCGTATGGAGTTTCCACGTCAGGACGAGGGCAAGCTCGTGCAGCTGCTCAGCGATGCGCAGAAGGCGTCGGCGGTTCTTCAGCCCAAGATCGACGCCATTTACGCCACGCTCGTGACGGGGCTTCCGGATCGAGACAAGGTGTCCGAACGGCGATGGCAGGCAGGGTATGACCTGGCCCTGGGCAGGGTGGCGGCGTTGAAGGTGCGGACCGATGCCTACAACATCATCCTGGCCCAGGCCAAGTCGGGGATGAAGTTCAAGACTGCGACCAGCGACACCTGGCGGCTTGTTCCCGACAATGACATCTCGGCGGTGGGGTCCCAGACGGAGAAAATCGCCACCCAGGCCCGCACGATGCTCGAGCGGGTGGTGAAGGAGCACCCAGGCACGCCGTGGGCCCACCTCGCTGCATTGGAACTCAGGCAGCCACTTGGCTACCGGTGGGAAGAGGCCACCACGGGCGTGAACGCACCCAAGCCCGGGGGTGGTGGAAATGGGCAGCCGCGTGACGACATGCGTCGCACGGTCGCGCCACCGAAGCCCCGGCGGCCACTGAAGAACATTTAGCGCGCTGGTGCCCCGTGGAAGCCCAACGGCGTGAGCCGTGGGACCGGCGCGGTGAAACGCACGGCGTGTGTGGCCGTCCCGGCGTCGTCTCTGGCTTGGGGGCGCTTGTGGGCGCTTGTGTAGTGGCACGCTTCGGGGTTGCCCACACGCGGATGGTCGCGCCGTCGCCACCGTCCCGGCGTCGGCTCCGGCTTGTGGGCGCTTGTGGGCGCTTGGGTGATGGCACGCTTCGGGGTTGCCCACACGCGGATGGTCGCGCCGTCGCCGCCGTCCCGGCGTCGGCTCCGGCTTGGGGGCGCTTGGGTGGTGGCACGCTTCGGGGTTGCCCACACCCCGTCGCCGGACGCTCGCGTCGGGCATCCCTGCCCTTTGGCTCGCTCGGCATTGGCTTCGCTCCGCCATCCTGGCTCCGCTCGCCACTGACGCCGTCTCCCGGGGCATGGGCAACCCCTCGCTCGTCAAACGGAGGGACGTTGCGGTGCGGGGCGGTGCTTCGGGTGCCCCGTGGAAGCCCAACGGCGTGAGCCGTGGGACCGGCGAGGTGACACGCGCGGCGGGTTTGGCGCGGTAGGGTTCAACGCGCCCAATCGCGTCGGAATTTGTAGCGAGGCGTGTCCCAGGCCTTACGGCCTTGGGCTTGGACGTGAATCGGGTGGCGCTGGCGCTCCGTGGAAGTCCAACGGCGTGAGCCGTGGGACCGGCGCGGTGATACGCACGGCATGTTTGGCGCGGCCGGGTTCAACTCGCTCGATGGCGTGAGCGATACGGCGTTTTGGCGCGGAGGCTGCCGGTGCAGGCGAGGGCCAGGAGGACTTCCTGGGCGCTCAACTCAAAACGTCAGATTGTCTTCGGCGAAGACCTCGCGGCTCTCATACGAATGGAAGCAGCGAGAGATCTTCTGGGAGAGCACCTGGAGAAACATGGCTCGAAACTCGGGCTCCGAACGATCGGTCGCCGGCACGCCCGTGTTCGCTGGAAAGGCGAAGTTGTCAAGCCGCTTCTCAAACACGACCTTCTTCTCAGCCACGTCGAAGACGCGCACATGGGCGCTGGCCCGGCCGCGGTAGAGGGTCGAGCCCTCGTGCAGACGAAACTCCTCGAGGTCGATTCCCACGACGAGATCGGCATCGAGCGACTTCCCAAGCGTCGGATAGTCGACCCAGGAGTTTTCATCGATCCATCGGGCGACTTCCTGCTGGCTGATCACGTGCGCCCGGCGAACCTTCATGCCGAGTTGCCCACCCACGAGCGCCGCCAGCTCCCTTGCTGATCCGGCATCTGTGAACTCGAGCTCGACGATCGGACGGCAGGCCACCGCCACGTGCTTACCCTTCAGTCCATTGAACTCGGCCGGCATGTCGGCCGGCTGAAGGAGGTAGGCGGCCGTGAGCAGGGTTGAACACCCGCCTGAGGCCAGCAGCACCAGGGCCAGAATCGCGGTGACGCGGAGGGTGCGGACGGCTGGGACAGGCATGGATGGCTCCTTGGGGGCGCGGCCGGAAAGGTCGCCGCGGGAGGGTAGTGACGGCCGAAACGCCACTCAATGCCGCTTCTCTCGCTCGTTCTGGCAAAATAGGAAGGCAGCGAGGCAGGCATGAACCCCCCAACGGCTCTTCAGCATCAGGCAAGCTCCCGGCCGTTTGAGGCTGCCGTGGCGGCATCCCTTCCTCGGCAGGGGCTGTGGACGATGCCGGTGATCCTTGCCGTGTCGGGCGGGGTCGATAGCGTCGCGATGCTGCATGCGGTGCGACGTTGCCTGCCCGACGGACTGGAGCGGCGACTCGTGGTGGCTCATGCGGAACACGACCTTCGCGGCGACGCGTCGGCCGATCGGGAGTTTGTCGCCGAACTCGCCGGGCACCTCGGCGTGCCGTTTCACTGGAGACGGATCGACGTCGGACATGCCGCCGAGGGCGAGGGCATCGAAGCCCGTGCCCGACGCCTTCGATACGACTTCCTGCGAGACACGGCGCTCGACCAGGGGGCGAGGTATGTGCTGCTGGCCCACACGGCTGATGACCAGGCTGAAACCATCCTTCATCGTGTGCTCCGGGGGACGGGGCTTTCGGGGCTGGGAGGGATGCGGCGGGCCCGCGAGCTCTGTCCAGGCGTGTCCCTCCTGCGGCCGCTGTTGGAGATGCGGCGGCACGAAGGGATGGCCTATCTGGAGGGATTGGGCCTCATCTGGCGTGACGACGCCACCAACGCCGACACGCGGTTCAGCCGCAACCATCTCCGCCACCGCGTGCTGCCGACATGTGTCGAAGGCCCCTATCCCGCAGCTGTCGAATCCCTCGTTCGTCTCGGCCGCCAGGCATCGGTCGTGGCGGATGCCCTTCGCAGTGCCGCTGACGCCCTGCTCGAGACTCATTCCACCCGCCGGCCCGACGGCACCATCGAGATTCAGACCACCGACCTCGCCGGCCTCGATCCGCATCTCGTCGCCGAAGTGTTCGTGGCCCTGTGGCGGCGTGAGCGTTGGCCCCAACGGGACATGACGGCGGCCCACTATGAGGCGCTTGCGTCCATGGTGGCCGCCACGCGGACCACGCAGAACGACTCTGTCGTGCAGCTCCCCTCCGGCGTCAGGGCGACCGCCGTCCAGTCCATGATGGCGATTCGGGGCGGCTGATCCGCCGCCTGATCGAACCCGGCCACATGCCGACAGGCACGTCGCCGTTCAAGCCCCTGGAGGCCGTCGGCCTACGATGCCATGTGCACGCGTTTGTAGCCACCCACACTCTGGAAGTAGAGCAACAGGCCCAGGTAGATCGCGGCCATCGTGGCCGGAATGTAGGAGTCGGCCTGGAGGGTGAGCCTGTCACCCTTCTGGTCCGCCCCGATGGCGGTCTTCTGGTCTTCCGACGCCGACTCACCGGCCGATCGTGCCTCGGCCACCATCTTGCCGTTGAGTCCGAACACCTCGGTCGCCGGTAGGTTGAGGAATCGGCTGGACGTGTCCGACTTGTAGGCTTCGTAAACCGCCGGGGCCGTCGCCTTCAGAGACTCGCCGGCGAAGCGATCCTTGCAGTAGCCGAGGCCTGGTCCGCCGATCAGGCCGGCGGACAGCATGCCGATGCCGCCCATGATCGACATCGCCACGGCCCCCGTCTGCGGGAAGCGGTCGCCCACCACGGCCAGCATCGTCGGCCAGAAAAACGTCTTGCCGAGCGCATAGATGCCAAGCGCCGCCAAGGCCGCCGGGAAGGTGTCCATGCCGCTGGCAAACCGAAGCCCGACAAAGGCGAGAATCGCCGACACGAGCAGCAGCCCGATCGGGGAAAGCCCGAGTTTCGTTTCGATGAAGTGGGCGCAGAATCGCAGGGCAAACATGATCGACGAGGTCCAGATGAACAGCCACTTGCCCTGTTCCGAGCTGAACAGGTTGCCGGTGATGTTCTGAATCCAGCTGTCGGTGCCGAGTTCGACCGCGCCGACCAGGGCATGGGTGATGAACAGGATGAACAGCACCAGCGAGCCGATCGAGAACCGGGTCATGAACGCCACGCCCAGGAGGAGTGCGCCGCCCAGAATGTAGCCGAGCGTGGCGCCATTGGCCGGCGAGAGGTCCTTGAGGATGTCGCCGAAGAAGAGCGCCAGAAGGAAGCACGCGACGGCGGCACCGAGGATGCCGACATCGCGGAACATGTCGACGAAGCTCGCGCCCTTCTCGGCAGCTTCCGACTTCGGGAACTTTTGCCCCAGGAACATCAGGGCGTAGATCACCGTTGGCACGAGGTAGAGGGCGAGCTGGTACTTCCAGTCCCAGTGGAGCTTGTCGTCGAGGTACCATCCCGCCACGGAGCCCAGCACCATGCCGGCCGGCCAGCTGGCGTGCAGGATGTTGAGGTAGTGCGTTCGGTTGTTGGGAAACACCGTCGCGACGAGGGGATTGGCGACCGCCTCGAGCGTTCCATTGGCGAAGGCGAAAATGAACGTGCCCCAGAAAAGGATCTGGTAGGCGGAGTCGGGCGACGAGGCTCCAAGGGTCACGACCGCCGAGAGCACGTGGCCCACCAGCGCCAACGCCACGAGTTTGCCGTAGCCGATTTTGTCGACGATCACGCCACCGATGATGATGCCAAAGCAGAAGCCGGAGAGGCCTGCTCCGGTGATCTTGCCAACCTGCTCCTGCGTGAAGCCGAACTGCTCGACCCAGTTGTCGAGGATGCCGCCGCGGATCGCGAATCCCACGCCGGCGGCAAGGATCGCCATGAAGCCGGCCCAGAGAAGCCGGTGGGCATTGGGGTAGGCGCCGGTGAGATCGTCGGCTGAATGGCGAGACGCGGCCATGCGATGGAGCCCCTTCAAAAGGAGGTTGGCAAAAAGGAGGTCGGTGCGAGGGCAGGGCCACCCATGGCGCCCGTTCCCCCATCACCCTCCTATCGACGCGGCACTATAGCAATCCACGCAGATTGGCGAAATAGCGGGGTTTTTCGGGGTGGGGAAGGTTTGTGCTGTGGCTTGACCCTGTCCGTGGCCCACCCGTACCCTCCCGCCCCCGTTTTCGCCCGACCCCGGCTCCCCGTGCGGCCTCATGAGATCGCTCGCCGACTTGCTCTGGACGCTCGTCCGCTGGACGCTGCCGCTCTCCGTTGCGGCGGTGGTGGTGGCGGTCGTGTTGGGCTCGAACCGCATCGGGGAAGAGGTGCGCCGCCGGGTCGAAGCCAGGCTCCAGGAGGCGTTTCCTCGTCTGACGGCCCGCGTGCAGTCGGCGAGCCTGGTCGAGGGAGAAGGGATCGTCGTGCGCGGGGTGTCCTTCATCGATCCTCGTCGACCCCCGCACAGCCGCGACCTGGTCACGATCGACGAGGTGCGACTCGCGTGCGGAACGACGCTGAAGGATCTCGTGGCGGGCGACGTGCCGATCACGTCGGTGCGGGTGGTGCGGCCCATCGTGCATGCCACGCGCGACGAGCAGGGAGCCTGGAATCTCGCGGCGCTCGCCGAACGACGTGGTGCCGGACTGCGCGTGCCGGTGGTCATCGAGGACGCCACCGTGCTCATCGATGCCGCAGGCGCGGATGCCCGGCTCACGCTGCGGAATGTCGGGGTTCATCTCCAGCCCATCGACCAACAGGGGGGCGTGCCAGCAACGGCGATTCGTGGCACCGTGGCGGGTGACCTTTTTGACCGAGCCGATTTCGACGGACACATCGTCGAAGGAGGAGGGTTCCGTCTCACAGGCCGTGTCGACTCCCTCGATCTCTCGCCTCGGCTTCGTGGGCTGATCGAATCGGCGACGTCCGTTCCAGAGTGGGCTGCCGGTCTGCGGGGGCGTGTTGACTTCACGTGGCAGGCGGCGGGCAGCCTTGCTGCCCTCGAGCTGGTGGAGGCTTCGGCGACAGGTCGTCTGGAGTCGGGACACTTCGAGCACACGAGTCTGCCGGTGGCCATCAGTGACGTGTCGGCCGAGTTCCACGTGGACCGGCGGGGCATCACCTGCCAACGGCTGGAGGCGCACTCGGGATCGACGCTCCTTCGCGGGTCGGGGCAGTTCTTCGGCTGGACGCCATCCGCCGACTTCGACCTGATGGTGGAGACGGAGCGCATGGTGCTCGGCCATCACTGGGTCGGTCTCCTTCCGTCGGCCGTGGCCAGCCACTGGAGCAAGCTCCTGCCGGCCGGTGAGGTCGATCTCAGAGCCCATGTCGTTCGTCGCGGCGGCGAGTGGAAGCCGGAGGTGTCGATGCGATGCCGAAACGTGTCGCTCACGTACTATCGATTTCCCTACCGCCTTGATCGCACCGTGGGCACCGTCACGCTCAAAGACGAGGTGCTTGCGATGCATCTCACCGGAGAGGCCGGTGGGCATCCTGTGACCGTCGAGGCGACGATGCGGACGGTGCCCGGGGCTCCCGGATTCGTCCAGGTGCGTGGGGATGGCCTGCCGATCGACGACGCGTTGCTGGCTGCCTTGCCTCCGAAGAGTGCCGACATCGTCCGCTCCCTGCGGGCCGCTGGAACCTTCGACTTCGTGTTTCGGCACGATCGGTCTCCCGACCATGCCAACGGGTTCGCCAACTCGCTCGGCATCCGTCTGACGCGATGCAGCATGGCCTACGCGGGTTTCCCCTATCCCTTGGGCAATGTGTCGGGCAGCATCCACATGGATCGTGGCGACTGGACGATTCGCGAGATCGTCGGTTCAAACGACACCGGCAGCGTGCGGTGCACCGGCACGCTCCGTCGCCTCTCAGACGACGACAACGAGCTGGTGCTCGATCTTGTCGGCACGAACGTGGTGCTCGAAAAGGAACTCCGCGACGCGCTGCCGCCGGGAGTGCGGCGGATCTGGGACGACGTCGATCCCCGGGGGAATGCCGAGTTCACCGCGAGGGTGCGTCACCAGACCCGGCTCCATCGCACCGAGGTGGAGATCTTCGCCGCACCGCGGGAAGACACCGTGTCGATCGAGCCGGTGTGGTTTCCCTATCGGCTCGAACGCCTGCACGGAAGGCTTCACTGGAAGGACGGCCTGCTCTCCTTCACCGACGTTCGGGGGGCGCATGCCCGCACCACCGTTTCGGCCGAAGGCACGTGCCGATTCTCGCCCGAGGGAGGCTGGCAGGTGTCGTTTGCCAGGCTCGCCGCCGATCGATTCCGGGCCGATCACGATGTCTTGCGGGCGTTGCCCGAGGGGCTGAGGCAGGCGGTCGAAGGGGTTCGGCTACGAGGCATGCTGTCCGTCGATGGGGCGCTCGAGATCTATTCGACGGCAGCGACGACCGTCACCTCGGCCCACGGTGTGCCGGAGGTCGTGCCGGGGCCGGCGGCGGCGGCCTGGGACATGGAACTCGACATGGAGCAGGCCTCGCTCGATGTCGGCGCGCCTCTCGTGCACGTGCACGGCGGCATTCGCCTCCGAGGCCAGAGCGACGGAACCGCCTGGCGATCCGTGGGCGACGTCGCGATCGACAGTGCGATGTGGCGGGGCGTTCAGCTCACCGCCGTTCGGGGGCCGCTCGTGATGGATGCGGCCGGGGCGCGTTTCGGCACGCTGTCGGGGAGTGATCCCTCGACACCGTCCCACCATCTCACCGCCAGGGTGGCGGAGGGCACGCTGGCCATTGATGGCAGTGTCGCGGCCGGAGACGCTGGCACGTTTGTCGTCGCGGCCTCGCTCGCCGGAGCCGACCTGAGTCGTCTTGCCGGCGACGTCAGCGGCGCGACGCATCACTCGCAGGGGAGGGTTCACGGCAGCCTCGAGATTCGCGGCTCGCGTGCCGGGACCCACTCCCTCGTGGGTCGCGGTGAACTTCGGCTGACGGACGCCGATATCTACGAGCTTCCGGTGATGGTGTCGCTCCTCAAGATCCTGAGGGTCAAAAACCCCGATCGGAATGCGTTCACCAGCAGCCTGGTCGACTTTCGGATCGAGGGACCTCACGCCTATCTCGACACGATCGAGCTGTCTGGCGATGCCATCAGCCTCGTGGGCAACGGAGAGATGGATTTCGACTCGAACATCAATCTCGTGATGCGGCCGATCATGGGCGAAGCCAAGACGCAACTCCCCACCATGAAACGCCTTCTCGGAGACGCCAGCGGCCAGTTTGTGCTCGTGCATGTCGATGGCACGCTCGCCGATCCCTCCACGACGACGGAGGCCTTTCCGACCTTGGCGGCCGCGGTCCAGCAACTGCAGGCTCGCAGGCTCGAGAGCGTTGCCTCACGCCGTTCCGATCAGGCACTGCGGTGATCAGGGCAAGCAGGGCGAACTGCCGCGGGCTGGTAGAGTGGGGCGATGACGCCGGTCGTTGGGCCGGCGAGCTGCAAAGACGCGAGGAGCTGGTCGATGAAGTTTGTGAAGATGCACGGTGCCGCCAACGATTACGTGTATGTGGATTGCTTCAGCGAGCGAGCGCCCGCTGATCCGGCGGCATTGGCGCCTGTCATCGCCGATCGCCATCGAGGCGTCGGGGGCGATGGGCTCGTGCTCGTGCTGCCATCCGATCGCGCACAGGCGAGAATGCGGATGTTCAACGCCGACGGCAGCGAGTCGGAGATGTGCGGCAACGGCGTTCGCTGCGTGGCACACCTCGTCGTTTCCCACGGCCATGTGCCGGCGGGCATCGTCACCATCGAGACCGGCCGTGGCGTGCTCACCCTTGATGTTCGTCGCGACGGCCCGAGGACCTCACAGGTGAAGGTCGACATGGGCGAGCCCCTCCTCGAGGCCTCGGCGATTCCGGTCGTCGGTGCCGGCGCCGGGCCGGTGGTCGATGCGGCGTGTCCGGCGCTCGGAGGCGAGGAGCCCTGGTGGGGCGAGTGCGGCCTCGACCCGCGCATGACCTGCGTGTCGATGGGGAATCCACACGTGGTGCTCTTCTGCCGTGATGTGTCGAAGGTTCCGCTCGAGTCGATCGGCCCACGGATCGAAACCCACCCGATGTTCCCCCGGCGCATCAACGTTCATTTCGTCGAGGTGGTGTCGCACTCGCACGTTCGGATGCGGACGTGGGAGCGAGGGAGTGGCATCACGATGGCCTGCGGCACGGGAGCCTCGGCCGTGTGCGTGGCGGGCGTGCTGGGCCACCGCACCGACCGACGGCTGTCGGCTGATCTGCCTGGCGGACGCCTCGAACTCGAGTGGGCCGAGGGCGGCCATGTGTTCATGACCGGTCCGGCGGAAGAGGTTTTTCACGGAGAGTGGCCGGAGCGGTGATTCCGTACAGCGATCCACGGAAGGAATGACGATCGGTGAAACTGAAAAGTCCATTCGCGATCAACGCCTGGTCCCTCGTGACGACAGCGGCCGTCCGGCAGTGGATGGGCACCCTCGACTACAAGGTCGACTTCGCCGATCCCGACGTGGATCCCGTCAGCCCTGCCTACCGCGGGGCAAAGATCTACGTGTTCTGGCATGAAAACATTCTCATGCCGCTCTACCTTCGCGGTCACTCCAATATCTCGATGCTCCTGTCGCGGCACTGGGACGCCAACATTCTCGATCGCGTCGCTCGCACGATGGGATTCGGGGTGGTGCGAGGCAGCACGTTTCACGGTGGCTCCGCCGCCTTGCGGGAACTGGCCGAGCGGGCCCGCCAGGGCAACCTCACCATCACGCCGGACGGACCGCGGGGCCCGAGGCGGCGGCTTGCCGCGGGGTGCGTTTTTCTCGCCAGCACGCTCGGCATTCCGATCGTGGCGATGGGCATGGGGTATGACCGGCCTCGGCGGTTTCGCACGTGGGATCGATTCGCTCTTCCCCGTCCATGGTCGCGGGCACGAGGGGTGATCAGCCGGGCGATCGCCGTGCCACCCGACCTCGATCGGGATGGGATCGAGCAGTACCGTGCGGGAGTTGAGCGGGTGCTCTGTCATCTTTCCGACGAGGCAGAGGCCTGGGCGACCGCCGGAACGCGACGGCCGTCGCAGCGGCCGGTGCGCAAGGAGCCATCGCGCGTTGCTTCATGGGCGGCCGGCGTGCCAGGCCCTCCTGGTGTCGCTCTCGTGGACGAGTTGGCCAGGCTTGGTCTGGCTGCCATGGCGACCGGGCCAGCCGCCGAAGAACGTCCTGCCGCGTAGCGACACAGGCTCCGGGCGCCGAAGGATCACCGCCGCGGTGAGAGCCGTTCGAGCCGTCGCTCGAGGCCATCGATGACCGAGCGGAGCAGGCGCACCTCGCGACGAAGGGCCGATGCCTCGTCCGACTCGACGGGCCGTCGGGCGGTCGTGGGGCCGGGCATGAGCGTGGGCGCGGTGACGGGCTGAAGGCTGTCACTCGCAAGCGCCTGCTCCAGCGGCAGTTCGAGCGTTTGCAGGACCACTTCCGCCTGATGGGCGTCACCGCCGGGCAGTACGTACCGGAGCGTGACCGGTCGGTCGATCGGTCCGGCCGTGACCAGTTCCGTCAGTTCCGCGGGCGACCGAACGGGTTGACCCGCCAGGGCGACGATCACACTCCCGGCAGGGATGCCGGCCTTCGACGCGGGCAGATCGCCGACCACGCCCACCACATAGGCCCCTGCCTGCTGGTTGAGCCGGAACCGCTCCTGAATGCTCGCGTCGATCGGAACGGTGCGAACACCCAGGGCCGTTCGCCCTGGCGTCGCCGCAGGGATGGGGGGGGATGGGGCGGCGAAGCTCCCAGGTGCCGAGGCCGGTCGATCCGGAATGGCGGGTGTGGAAGGAGCCATCGGCGGCGGTGGTGCCATCGGCGGCGGTGCAGGAATCGCAGCCGTCGAGGCGGCGGCTGGAAGCGACGGGAGCGCCGCTGGAGCGGTGACCTCGGGTGGGGCCGCGAGCACCGAGGGTGTGGCGGAAGGAATGGCATCGGATGCCGCAGCGGGGGCGGGGGAGGCCTGCCAGTCGGGGCCCGGCGCCGCGGCACCGGTTGCGGCGGGACGCACCGCTGCGACGAGCGTGACGTCGCTGACCTGCTCGCCCCGAACCACCGACACATGGACCGGCTGGCCGGCCGAGATCGCGGTCAGCACCTGTGACGCGTGGTCGGCACTTTCGATCGCGACTCCATTGACCGCCCGGAGTTCGTCGCCGGCTACCAGCCCGGAACGGGCAGCGGGCCCCTGCGGCACGACCTCGACGATCGACCAGCGGCCCGGGGTGGCCGATTCGGCGATCGCCATGCCAAGCCAGCCCGCCGCAGCCGGCTCGCGGGCTGACGGCGCCGACGGGCGATCGTCGTCAGCGATGGCCGCCGGGGCATTCGGAGCAGCCTCGGTGGTGGGGCGTGCAAACGGAAGGGCGACCGGTTCTCCAATCGAGATGTCGCCCGGCTGAAACGGCGGCGCCGATGATTCCTCGGCAACGGCGGCAAGCGGTCGCAGCATTGCCATCACCGCGACAAGCAGGCCGACGGCGCACGAACCAACAGCGAGAGCCGCGTGTCGATGACGTGTCGTGGGGTGGTGCATCGGTTGCTCGGGCGATCCTGGAATCCGGCCCGCCCAGCGAGCCCGGGCCACAGTATACGGCGACGCCCGGACGGCGGGAGGCGCTCCCACATCAGCCGCAAAACAGGGCAAAAAAAGACCCTTCGGCTGGGGTCACAAGTTGTGCACACCCTCGCCGACATGCACGCCTGTGCGGTAGCGTGTCGCGCGGGGCGGACAATTCGCGACGTGCATCGAGAACCCATCGGGCCGTTGCATGCCGTCGTCTGCCAGCGATGCTGGCGCGGTTTGACAGCACTGCAGGCACTTCTATACTCGCGCCGCTTCGTCGATGTGAGCCGCTGCTCAGTGACGGGAAACCACGGATGAAACGGCCGGATGCCTCGTGGCGCCGGCACAAGGAAGGATCCATGCGGAACACTGCTGCCGTTGTCGACGTGCGTGCCGATCAGTCGGCCGCCACGAGGATTCTGCAGGCGTTTCAGACGCGGATTGGACCGGATCGTTTTGCCGTCTGGTTTGGCGACGCGTCCTGCCGCATCGACGCGGAAACCACGGGCGAGCCGCCGCGAGTGACGCTCACCGTCGGTGCCGGCGGAACGCACGAATGGCTTCGCAGGATGTTTCGTGCCGAGGTTGAGGCCTCGGTGACGGAGGCCTGCGGGGTGGCGCTGCCGGTGGTATGGCAGGGGGACGAGCGGGGCGACGCCGACGTGCCGCAGTCGAAGGCGCGTGCCGCCGATGTTCCGAAGCCGGCTCGGCCGGCGAGCGCTCTTGCGGTCGTGAGAGCATCCAAGCCCGCCGCCGGTCATGCCGTGCCGTCGTCGGCCTCCCCGGCCTGTGCGGCCTCTCGTCGGACCACGCGGTCGCTCGCCGAGTTTGTCGTCGGCCCGAGCAATCGCATGGCGTTTGGCGCCGTGGAAATGGCCGTCGCCCGTCCGGGCGAGATGTCGCCGCTCGTGCTCCACGGCCCAAGTGGTGTGGGGAAGACGCACCTGCTCGAGGCGATGGGGGAGCGGGCGCGGGAGATGCACCCTGGCATCAACGCCGTCTGTCTCTCCGCCGAACAGTTCACGACGGCCTTTCTTCAGGCGCTCCACGCCGGCGGGCTTCCCGGCTTCCGTCGAACCTGTCGCGGGGCCGATCTGCTCTGCATCGACGACGTGCAGTTCTTCGCCGGCAAGAAGGCCACCCTCCTCGAACTCCAGCACACGGTCGACGCCATGCTTCGCCAGGGGCGTCAGGTCGTGCTGAGCTGTGACCGCGAACTCGACGCGCTCCCCGATCTTGGAGCCGATTTGCAGACCCGCCTCCGGGGCGGCATGGTGGCCCGGATTCTTCCTCCCGACTACGACGTGCGTCGCGGCATTGTGGCCTCGCTCTGCAGCCGTCGGCGTCTGTCGGTTCCAGACGACGTGATCCACTACGTGGCAACGTCGATGACGCGCCATGCCCGGGAGTTGTTCGGGGCCGTCAACCGCCTCGAAGCCACCGGCCAGATGCTCGGCATTCCGGTGACGCTCGGCATGGCTGAAGAGTCGCTGTCGGATTTGGTGCGTTCAAGCGCCCGCAGCGTGCGGCTCGCCGACGTGGAACGGGCTGTGTGCAAGGCCTTTGGCATCGATGCTGGATGCCTCCAGTCGGCCCGCCGCACCAGGGCCTCGAGCCAGCCGAGGATGCTGGCGATGTATCTCGCCCGCAAGCACACCCAGGCGGCGCTCGCCGAGATCGGCGCCTACTTCGGCCGTCGCAGCCATTCCACCGTCATCGCCGCCCAGAAAGCGATCGGAGAGTGGGTGTCGAAGGGATCGTCGATCACGCTTGCCGACGCCTCGTGGGACGTCGAAGAGGCGATCCGTCGCGTGGAAGACGTGCTCCGCGCCGGGTGAGTGGTATGGCGGATCGGCTCAACGGCCGGCCGGCCCGCTGTTCCGTCAGGGCTTCGGCGTGGCGGCGATCACCGATTCATCGAGGCTCGCCTTGTAGCGCACGCTCGACTGAGGCCCGCCGAAGCCGACGACGCGACGATCGATGCCGGTCTTGCGGCTGATGACACGCCCAGCCTTCAGGTCGAACTCGATCGTGCCGTCCCAAATTCGCTCGAGGAGCCTGGCTTCGAGTCGTGGGTCGTCGATCGGCGTGAGCACGGTCGTGTCGACCGCGATCGTGGCGATGCCGTCGTGCACGGATTCGAGCCGATACCGCAGCCGCGTTCGAACGTTCTTCCGTGGGCCATTCGGCACCTCCACCACCACCTCCTGCGGAACGGTCCACTCTTTGCCCTCGGGCACGGCCTCCTCCGGCAGGGGCACGACCACGAGATCACCGGTGGCGGCTGGAGGGCACGGACGAAGCTCGCGCCGGTCAAGCACGCGGCCATCCGGCGTGACTTTGAGTCGCACCAGCGGAACCCGCAGGCTGTGGGGCACGAGCTCATATCCCGGGGGTGGCTCGTCGGTGCTTCCGCTCGACCAGCGAACCTCGCCATGGTCGCTCGTGCGAGAGGTCATCGTGACGTCATCGACCGATTGTTCGAGCGTCGCAACCCCGTCGGCATCGACAGCGACCACGAGCCACGTCTTCGTCGAGTCGGTCATGGTTTCCACCGACTGCGTGGTGCCGTTCATCGTCGTCTCGGTGAGCGCCCGGTGTGCCACCCGCATGGCGAGCTTTTGGTCGGGCGTGAACCGATAGCGAAGCGTCACGCCGTCGGTGGTTGCTGCCATCGAGCGAGGCACCACGAGCATCGCGAGTGCCAACGCCGTGAGCCACATCGGCGGCCTGCCGGTCATGCGCCACCTCGCGACGTCGGACGTTCGGCGGCACGGAGACCACCCCCCCAGGCAAGTTTGTCGCGAAGCGTGCGGTAGTAGCCGTGACGCCCCGTCTCCACGAGCGTGAACCGCGGCTCCGCACGACGGATGAGGATTCGATCGCCGGCGGCAAGCGGGGTGATCACCCGGCCGTCGACCACGCATGCCGATCCGATGTTGGGGTCAGGAACCACGATCTCGTAGGCGCGGGATGCGGAATCGACCACGGTGCGGTTGGTGAGGGTGTGGGGATTGAGTGGCGTGAAGACGAAGGCGTCGAGGTCCTTGCGGATGATCGGGCCTCCGGCCGAGAGGTTGTAGGCGGTCGAGCCCACCGGCGTCGAGATGATCAGGCCGTCGGCTCGGTAGGTCGTCGCGGGCTCACCGTCGACGTCGAGACGGATTTCAATCATCGAAAACGGTGGGCCGGCGAGGATCGAGGTTTCGTTGAGGCCGAGTTCCCGGAGTAGGGTGCCGTCCGTTCGCACGATGTCGGTCTCAAACATCAGATGATCGACGGGCCGAAACCGGCCGGCGAGGATCTCCTCGAGGGCGAGGCGGGCGTCGGCCCTCGGCACATCGGCGAGAAACCCGAGACGCCCCAGATTCACGCCGAGCACCGGAACCTGGTGGTAGCCCATCCAGCGGGCCGTGCGCAGGATCGAGCCGTCGCCGCCGAGCACGACAACGAGGTCGGCGTCGGCGGGGCAGGCGGTCGCGGGGGTTGGCGTGCCGTCGTCGGCGGTGGAGAGGCACTCGTGCACGGTGTGGCCGGCGTGGCGAAGCATCGTGGCCAGGAGATGCGATTCCTCGGCCACCGGCGCAAGCTTGCCGGCTCCGACGATCACGAATCGCACCGGGTGCGCGGCTGCGTGGCCGGCGCGGAGCCGTGGGCCGTTGGCCATGTGCGTCGCCTCCGAAGGGGTCAGCGGGTGGCGGTCGCGTGTTCCTGCCCGTGGCCGGTGGCGGAGCGGCCCGCCAGACGCCGGCATGTGGCGGCGATTCCCGCCGCATCGAGGCCGAGATCAGCCAAGAGTTCCGCCCGCTCGCCATGCTCGACGAAACGATCCGGAAGGCCGAGGCGCACGATCGGGCCCGATCGCACGCCGGCGTCGTTGACCGCCTCCAGCACGGCGCTGCCGAATCCCGTCGGCAGCGTGTTTTCCTCGAGCGTGACCGTCCATGGAGCGGCTTCGATCCGCTGCAGGAGCTGTGGGTCGAGCGGCTTCACGAACCGCGCGTTGGCGACGGCCACGTCGAGCCCTTCCTTCCGGAGCGTGGCGGCCGCCTTGAGGGCCTCGCCGAGCAGTGTGCCGCAGACGATCACGAGACCGTCGCTGCCTTCCGCGAGCATCTCGCTGCGTCCCAGTTCGATCGGGGAACGTTCCCCGCCGTGCCGTTCGACCGCTGCCTTGGGGTAGCGGATGGCAACCGGACCATCGTGGGTGAGGGCCCAGTCAAGCATCGCCTTCAGGTCGGACTCGTCCCCGGGAGCCATCACGGCGAGGTTGGGGAACAGTCGCATGTAGCCGAGGTCGTACGAGCCGTGATGGGTCGGGCCGTCAGGGCCGGTCAGGCCGGCACGGTCCATCATGAAGATCACCGGGAGGTTCTGCAGGCTCACTTCCTGGAAGACCTGGTCGAACGATCGCTGGAGAAACGTGCTGTAGATGTCGACGATCGGACGGCAGCCAGCCTTGGCCTGGCCGGCTGCGAAGGCCACCGCGTGGGATTCACAGATGCCGACGTCGAAGAAGCGGTCGGCAAACTCGGACCGCACGGGCTCGAGTTTGTTGCCCTGGCACATCGCCGCCGTCATCACCGTGACGCGCGGGTCGCGACGCATGGCCTCGCCGATCGCCTGCGAGGCCACGTCGGTGTAGGCGGGCGTCGAGGATTTCTTGACCGACACGACGCAGTCGTCGTCGTCACACTCAAACGGCGCCGGGGTGTGGAAGAAGACAGGATCGGCCTCGGCCGGCTTGAAGCCATGTCCCTTCTCCGTCAGGACGTGCAGGAGGATCGGGCCCTCCTCGTCCTTGACCATCTCGAGGTAGCGAATGAGGTTGGGAAGTGAGTGTCCTTCCACCGGGCCGAAGTAGCGGACTCCCAACGCCTCGAACAGCATGCCACCGTGGAGCGACGCCTTGAGGGAATCCTTCACGTTGGTGAGCATTCGTTCCATCTGCTCGCCCACCATCGGCACGCCCTTGATCATCTCGCCGGCCTGATGCTTGAGGCCGCGATACCAGGGATTGGTGCGGACGGAGTCGAGGTACTCGGCCAGGGCTCCCACCCGCGGGCAGATCGACATCTTGTTGTCGTTGAGGATCACGAGCATCCGCTGCTTGAGGAAGCCGGCGTTGTTGAGGGCCTCAAACACGATGCCGGAGGGAAGGGCGCCGTCGCCGATCACCGCCACGGAGTGGCGATCGTGTTCACCGCGGAGGAAGTCGCCGCTGGCGAGGCCGAGGGCCGTCGACACGCTGCATCCGGCGTGACCCGTCATGAACAGGTCGTAGGGGCTCTCCTCCGGATTCGGGTAGCCCATCAATCCGCCCTTGGTGCGGATGGTGCCAAATCGGCCGAACCGTCCGGTGACGAGCTTGTGGGGGTAGATCTGGTGGCCCGTGTCCCAGATGAGCCGGTCGCGGCTGAAGTCGTAGACCCGGTGGAGGGCCAGGCAGAGTTCGACGACGCCGAGATTCGAGGCGAAGTGGGCGGTGCGGCTCGTCGCCACCTCGCACAACGCGCGGCGCATCTCCGTGGCGAGCTGCTCCAGCTGCTCGATCGAGAGCGCCCGCAGATCGCGAGGGGAGAGGATGGAGGGAAGGATGTCGGCCATGGAATTGTCCTGCGTGGGCTCCTAATGATCGCGGGCGACGACCCATCGGGCGAGGGCGGCGAGTTCCGCGGCCGATTCACCGAAAGATTGGACGGAGGCGACCGCCTCGTCGGCCAACGCGACGGCCCGCGATCGGGCAGCCGCGGGTCCGGCGGCGGTGGGGTAGGTGATTTTTCCGCGGGCGGCGTCCTTGCCAACGCGTTTGCCCATCGCGGCCTCCGTTCCCTCGGCATCGAGCAGATCGTCGGCGATCTGGAAGGCGATGCCAAACGCACGGCCGAAGCGGGTGAGTGCCTCCACCTGGTCGGCGCCGGCTCCCGACGCGAGGGCACCGAGCTGGAGGGACGCCACGAAGAGGGCGCCGGTTTTGCGACGGTTGATCCGGTCCATCCAGGCAATCTGCTCGGACGGACTGGATGGCTGCGAGATCATCCAGCCACGTTCCGCGGCGAGGTCGTCGACTTGGCCCCCCACGAGGGCCTCGGCGCCCGCAGCTTTGGCAAGCACGCCGCAGGCACGGCCCGCCACCGCCGACGGCATTCCTCGAGCGAGCGTCTCGAAGGCCAGAGGCTGGAGGGCGTCCCCGCAGAGAATCGCCGTGGCCTCGTCGAACGCACGATGGCAGGTGGGGCGACCGCGGCGGAGATCGTCGTCGTCCATGGCGGGTAGGTCGTCATGCACGAGCGAGTAGGCGTGGATGAGTTCCACCGCGACGGCGGCTGGCGCGGCAGCCTTCCAGGCCGTGGCCGCATCGGCCTGGCTACAGGCCTGGGCCGCCCAGAGCGTCAGCGCCGGCCGAAGCCGTTTGCCCGGGGCAAGCACGGCGTACCGCATCGACTCGACGAGCCGTTCGGGGGCGTCGGCGGGCAGATTGAAGACGGCGGCGAGGTGCGGTTCCACAAACCCACGAACCCGCTCCAGCGACTCGCGAACCTGCTCGTCGAGCAGAAGGGCTCGCGTTGCCACCCCGTCGGCTGATCCCACGCCGGCGTCGGGAGTGAAGGCGCTGCTGGTCGAGGGACCGTTCGCCATGCTGCGCGGCCTTCCGTATGGGGGGAACTGCGGTGGTTTGACGCGTGAGCCGGGGATGCGGTGGGGCGGCATCCGATCCACATTCTTACCGTTTCCGGGAAAAAGTCACCTCGCGCAGTTTTCCGACCGGATCAGGACTCGTCCATGCCGGGGAGGGTTCGGCTGCGGGCCTTTCGGGGCTTGCTTCGGCCCGCCTCCGTCGGCGGGACGTCGGATGCCGTGGCGTCATGGGGCACGAGCACGGGGTGGCCGTTTTCATCGAGCCGCACGAGGGTTGCCACCTTCTGTTCGGCAACGGCGAGTTCGTCGTAGAGACGGCGCAGGAGCGTGACGCCATGTTCGTAGGCGGCGATCGATTCCGAGAGCCCCAGGCTTCCGGATTCAAGCTTCACCACGGCGTCGGCCAGTTCGGCGAGCGACGATTCAAACGAGGGGGGCTGGGAAGAATCTGCGGGGTCAGTGGGTGATGGCATCGTCGGTGATCCGTTCCACGCGGCTCCAGAGTTGTCCGTCGGTCAGTTGGGTGATGAGGGTCTCGCCCGTGCGGATGCCCTCGATGCTCCGGAGCGACGATTCATCGCGTTCCGTCCGGGTCATCGACCAGCCGCGGGCCAGCAGCCGGAGTGGATTGCCGGCGTCGAGTCGCGCGGCCGCTGCCGCAAGGCGTTCCCGAGCCCGCTCCACCGCGGCGCCTGCGAGTCGTGGCAGCCGTCGCGCGTGCTGGTCGATCGCCGTTCGACGATCCCGCACGAGGCACGATGGATCGGCGAAGATTCTCGATCGCGAGGCTGCCGCAAGTCGGTCGCGGGCTGCGGCCACGCGCCGTTCCAGCGCCGTGGCCATGCGCACCGCCAGGCCCGTCACGCCGGCGGCCACATCCCGGACGTCCGGCACGAGCCGCACCGCGGCGTCGGTAGGCGTGAGGGCCCTGACATCGGCCGCGAGATCGCAGAGCGTCACATCGATTTCATGGCCGACTCCCGAGACGACCGGGATCGGTGAGGTGGCCACCGCCCGCACCAGCACCTCCTCGTTGAACGCCCAGAGGTCCTCGAGGCTGCCGCCACCGCGCACCACGGCGATGGCATCGACCGCCGGCCTGATCCGGGCGGCGGAGGCGATGGCGACGGCCACCTCCTCGGCGGCACCGGCACCTTGCACCCGAGAGGGCACGATGATCACGTCGCTTGCCCGCCACCGTGACAGGAGGGTGGTGAGAAAGTCGGCAATCGCCGCACCCGTCGGGCTCGTGACGACGGCGATGCGCCGGGGGAACGGCGGCAGCGGCCGCTTGCGGGATGGCGCGAACACCCCCTCGGCATCGAGCTGCGCGTGGAGGCGTCGAAGGCGAGCTTCCAGCGTGCCCGTACCGACGGCGTGCAGCCGGTCGATCGTGAGCTGGTAGGTGCCTCGCGGCGGGTAGACCTCCAAGCGGCCGTGGCAGACGACAGCCAGGCCGTCGGCCGGCTCGATCGCCAAGGATTGGACGGTGCTACGCCAGATGACCGCCCGCATGACGGCCGATTCGTCCTTGAGCGACAGGTAGACATGGCCGCTCGACGCCCGGGTGAGGCTGCTCACCTCTCCGGTCACCCACACGTCGGCGAACCGCGTCTCGAGCTGCTCCTTGACGCGGCTGGTCAACTCCGACACGCTCTGGGCGTCGTCGGGCGGGCTGCGAGTGTCTGTCGCGACGCGGGTGGCCATGGGCCGCCAGTGTAGCAGTCATCCCCGCCGCTTCGGGCCGCCTCACGGCGGAGCGAGCATGTCATCCCACCCCACGGACCCCGGTCAGGCACCAGCTCCCGCATCGCGGGCGGCCCTGCTCGTCGTGTTTCTCACGGTGTTCATCGACCTGCTCGGGTTTGGCATCGTACTCCCCGTGATGCCCAGGCAGGCGGAGCCCTACCTCGCCGCGCTTGGCTGCTCGCCGGCCATGACGGGTGCCGTGATCGGCGTGCTTTTTTCGGTCTTCTCGTTGATGCAGTTCATCTTCAGTCCGATCCTGGGTCGCCTGTCGGATCGCTTTGGCCGCCGGCCGCTCCTGCTGCTGAGCCTGGCCGGGTCGGTGGTTTTCTACGCGCTGTATGGCGTCGCCGTGATGGTGCCGACCGACCCGGTGCCGACGCGCGAGCAGGCCATGATGGCGATCGGCCTGATGCTCCTGGCCCGTCTTGGGGCGGGGATTGCCGGGGCGAGCGTGGGCACCGCGGCTGCCGTGATCGCCGATTGCACGACGCCCGAGAATCGTGCTCGCGGGATGGCCTTGATCGGCATTGCGTTCGGCGGTGGTTTCACGCTCGGTCCCCTCATCGCCTACTTCGGCCTCACGGTTTTCCAAAAGGCACCGTGGGGCGTCGGGGCGATCGCCTCGGTGCTTTCGCTGGTGGCGTTTCTGATCGCGGCGACGGTGTTTCGTGAAACGCGGCCGGTCGGCGGTGTGCCGCCTCGGGCGCGATCAGGCCTGGGCCGAATGCGAGCGGTGCTGTCGATGCCGGCGGTCGGGGCGCTCGTGCTCGTCTATTTCATGGCGATCGTCGCCTTCGCCAACTTCGAAGCCACGCTGGCGCGGCTCACGGAGTCGGCGTTTGGCATGAGCGATGATGACAACTTCCTCGTGTTTGCCTTCATCGGCCTGATGCTCCTCGTGTCGGGAGGCTGCTATCGGCCGCTGGCCAAGCGGTATCCGGAGCAGCGGCTGCTGGTGGCCGGCGTGGTGCTGCTGATCGTGGGGCTCGGGGTGCTCGGGGCGGTGGCGTGGACGGTGCATGCCGATCCCGCAGCAGGCCAGTCGTGGGCCTGGAAGAGTGTGTTTTACGTGGCCTCGGCGGTGGCGGTGGCGGGATTCGCCTGCGTGAATCCGTCGGTTTCGGCGCTGATTTCCAAGCAGGCCGATCCAGCCCGGCAGGGCGAGGTGCTCGGTGTGAACCAGTCGTTCGCCTCGCTGGGGCGCATCGTCGGGCCCTTTCTCGGCTCATTCCTCTACGGCCTGCACCCGTCACACGTGCTGCCGTTTGCGGCGGCCGTGGTGGTGCTCGGCGCGATCGTGGTGCTGCTGCCGCGGATCGCGACGGAGACGACACGGTGAGCGTCGGCGTGCTGGTGGTCGGCCACGGCACGGCCGACCCTGTCGGCGCGGCCGAGGCACGGCAGGTGGCCGCCACCATCGCGAGCCTGATGCCGAACGTCGCCGTCGAACTCGGTTTTCTGGAGGTGATCGCTCCGACGATCGACGATGCCATGGCGCGGCTTGCGTCGCGAGGCTGCGAGGCGGTCGTGGTGTCGCCCCTGCTCTTGTTCACCGCCGCTCACGCCAAGCACGATGTTCCCGTCGCCGTCACCGCCGCGGCAACGGCGCTCGGCCTTCGCGTGCATCGGGCAGACGCTCTCGGCGAGGCCCCCGAACTGGTGCACCTCGCCCGCCGACGATTTCACGAGGCGATGGTCCGCCCTGCCGCGGTGCCGCTCGACGAAACGATGCTCGTGATGGTCGGCCGGGGGGCGAGCGACCCAACGGCCGTCTCCCAGTTTGAGTCGTTCGTCGCCGCCATGCTGGCGGGTGCGGAGCGGCCCCGGCGTGTCGGCATCGGGTTCGTGGCGGCGGCCCTGCCGACGCTCGACGAGGCCATCGAGGCCGCAGCGGCCTCCCGTCAGGAGGGATGCCGTCGCGTGGTGGTGCAGCCCCACCTCCTCTTTTCGGGCCACGTGGAAGACCAGGTGTCCGACGCCGTGGCCCGTGGTCGGGAGCTCGAACCGACGATCGACTGGCTTCAGGCCGCCCGCCTCGGCGCCGATCCCGATGTGGCGCGTGCGGCAATTCGCCGCATTCTCGCCGTCTTGGAACCCGAAAGTTTGTCTCGCCACGGCTGACGCGAATCGTCACAATGAATGGTCCGGGGTCCGGAGTCTGTCCGGGCCCATCCCACGTCAGGGAGGATCCAACGCGTGAAGATGACGACGAGGGTTTTGATGCTCGGCGGGCTGCTCGCCGCTGCCGTGACGGCCGTGACCGGGGCCGTCGCCCAGGTGCCCCAGGTGCCGCCGCAGCCCCCTGCCATCATCGCGCCGGCGGAGGCCGCGCCGGCGGTCGCGCCGAAGGCGGCCCCGGCGGCCATCGCCCCCGCCCAGCCGGCCGCGCCACCGGCCACGGTGAAGCCAGGCACCAACGACCGCTACATCGCGGTGGCGGTGCGACGCCAGCTCGAGAACGAGCACTTCCTTCGTCAGCCGATCGACGACGAGATCTCCCATCGGTGGTTCGATGCGTTTCTCGAGGCACTCGATCCCATGAAGGTCTACTTTCTCCAGAGCGACGTCGACGCCTGGCGGCAGAAGCGAGACGCCCTCGACGACCAGGTGAAACGGGGCGATGTGTCGTTTGCGTACGAGGTGCTGACCACGTTTCTGAAGCGGGTCGACCAGCGGTTGCCGCTCGTGGAGCGATTGATCGAGCAGCAGCACGACTTCACCGTGCCGGAGTCGATCGTCATCGATCGTGATGAGACAGCCTGGGCGAAGAGCGAGGCGGAGGCGGAAGACCTCTGGCGGCGCCGGATCAAATACGACCTGCTCGTGCAGAAGATGGAAAAGACGCCGCCCGAGGAGGTGAAGGACAAACTCCTGCGACGCTACCGGAGCCTGGCCAAGCGGTGGCACCAGATGACGGCCGACGAACTTCTCGAGACCTATCTCACGACCCTGACGAGCAGTTTCGATCCGCACACGAGCTACATGTCGCCGGGAACGCTCGAAAACTTCGAAATCGGCATGAAGCTCCAACTCGACGGGATCGGGGCCCAGCTCAAGGGCGAGGACGGCTACACGACGATCGTCGAGCTCACTCCCGGTGGTGCCGCCGATCGCGACGGTCGGCTCAAGTCGAAAGACCGGGTCGTCGGCGTGGGGCAGGGAAATGAAGGGGAGATCGTCGATGTGGTCGACATGAATCTCAACGAGGTGGTGAAGCTGATCCGCGGCAAGCGGGGCACCGTCGTTCGGCTCAAGGTAATCCCGGTGGGCGAGACCGTGCCGAAGGTCTACGACATCACCCGCGCCAAGATCGAACTCAAGGATGCCGAGGCTCGGGGAGAGGTCATCGAGCAGGGCAAAAAGCCCGATGGCTCTCCGTACCGCATCGGCGTGATCAACCTGCCGAGCTTCTATCTCGACATGGCCGGAGCCCAGCAGGGGCAGGCCGAGTTCAAGAGCAGCACCCGCGACTGCAAGCGGCTGCTCGACGACTTCCGCCGGCAGGGGGTCGATTGCGTGGCCCTCGATCTTCGCAGCAACGGGGGCGGCTCGCTTCCCGAGGCGATCAAACTGACGGGCCTGTTCATCGACCGGGGGCCTGTCGTGCAGATCAAGGATTCGGACCAGCAGGTGCGCCCCTACGACGACGTGGACGCCGGCGTGGCCTGGGACGGTCCGCTGGTGGTGCTGACGAGCAAGTTCAGTGCGAGTGCCAGCGAAATTCTCGCCGGGGCGATCCAGGATTATGGCCGCGGCCTGATCGTGGGTGACACGTCGACCCACGGGAAGGGGACCGTTCAGACGCTCCTCGACGTCGGCCGTCAGTTGTTTGCGCGGCTCGACAATGCACCGTCGCTCGGCGCCATCAAGGTGACGATCCAGCAGTTCTATCGTCCGTCGGGTGACAGCACGCAGCTCGAGGGCGTGAAGAGCGACGTCGCCCTGCCGAGCATCACGAGTCATCTGCCGATTGGTGAATCCGATCTCGATCACGCGATCGCGTTTGATCGGGTGCCGCGGGCCGCCTACACGCCCACGGGGCAAGTGAACGCGAGCCTCGTGGCCAAGCTTCAGGAACTCTCGTCGCAGCGGGTTGCGGGCAACAAGGAGTTCGCCAAGCTGCTCGACGACATTGCCCGCTACGAGCGCCGCAAGGATGAAAAGACGATCTCGCTGCTGGCGAGCGAGTTCGAAAGCCAGTGGAACGAGGGCAAGGCCGCCGAGGACGAAGAAGAGAAGAAGCTCGAGGAGATGGAGTCGCAGAAGAAGCCGGTCGTCCGTCGCGACTACTACTTCGACGAGGCGATGAACGTCACCATCGACTACCTCCGGGCGCTCTCGGGCGTGACGGGGCTTTCCGACACCGCCAAGGTTGTGGATCCGTCGACGGCCCGCTGAAGCGAGCCGTCAGTCGGGAGCGGCATGACGCGGCGGTCTAGGCGCTGTCCCGCACGAGCTGCTCGAGCGACGCGAGCGGGTCGGGATGCGCCGGCCGGAAGCCGAGGTCATGCCGCAGCAGCGACGAATCAACCCGTTTATCGGCGCCGCGGCTCCGCGGGGCTTCGGGATTCCACTGCGGCGCTGGGCTGTGGGTGAGTTCGGCCATGCGGCCATACCAGTCTCGGCGGAGGACGGGGTGGCCATCCGACACGACGTAGAGCGGCCGGGGAGCGGCGGCGTCGGCGACGGTGGTCACGGCCGCGGCGGCGTCGTCGATATGAACCAGGTTGAGCCACGACTCGGGATCGGCGGCGATCGGCCGCCCGGCGGCGAGGTCGGCCGTGCGGGGCAGACGACCGGGACCGTAGAGGCCGGCAAACCGAAGCGAGGTTCCGGGGCCCGCGGGATGGTGCCGCAGCCGTGTTTCGGCCTCCACCAGCACCACGCCCGCATCGCGCGACGGCGTGGTGGGGGTGGCCTCGTTCACCACGCCTCCCTGGAGGTCTCCCCAGACACCGGTCGAACTCGAGAAGATCACCCGTGTCGGTGTCTCCGGAGACGTCATCGCCGCGAGGGCGTCGAGCAGGCGTGTGAGCCCGAGCACGTGCACGTCACGATGTGTTCCGCCGGCTGAGCGATCGAAGCCCACACTCCAGAGCACGGTCGCAGGCGGGCCGCTGTCGCGAAACACCTCGTTCCAGGACTGGCCGGCGTCGGCCACATCGATCACACATGGCGTGATCCCCAACGCCCCGAGGTGCGCGGCACGGTCCGCGCGACGGGTCGTGGCCATCACGGGATCGCCCATGGCGATCCATCGCCGCGCGACCCGTTCCCCGAGGTAGCCACAGCCCACGACGAGCCTGAGGCGGGGTTGCCGATCAGCCATCGAGCGCCTCCGGCCGTCCGGTTCGTGCCTGAGACTCGAGCCAGGACTGCAGAACGACCTGCGCCGCCACGGCATCGGTCCGCTCTTTTTTGCGGCCGCGTGTCATGCCGATGCCGGCGAGAAGTCCGGCGGCCTCCCGTGAACTGTATCGCTCATCGTGGAACGCGATCGGCAGGCCGGTGATCCGTCCAAGCCAGGCGCCGAAGCGTTCCACCTCCACCGACATGGCGCTGTCGGTGCCATCGGCATGCACGGGCAGGCCCACGACGAATCCGACGGGCTGTTCCTCGGTCACCAGCCTCCGAAAGAAGGCGGTGTCGATGTCGCGATCGCCCGTCGTCACGTGAATGCACAGCGGGCTGCAGATGATGCGCTCGGCATCGCAGATGGCCACACCGATCCGGCGCCGGCCGTAATCGATGCCGGCGATCCTGCCCGGTGGCATCGGCTGCGACAGGGGGTCGGTCATGGAGCCGCCTCGGGCGTCGTTGAGCCGAACTGTCCCGTCTTGAGGAAGGATTCGGTGGCCCGCTGGACACGCTGATCGCGGAGCATCCCCGCATGGTGGACCGGCACGAGGAGGAAGTCGCCGGCGCCGGCGAGATGGGTCTCTTCGACGCGCACGACCGCGTCGTCGTCTCCCTCGAGCATCGAACTGAAGCCGTTGTCGTCGCCTCGACCGCCAGCGACGATCCCAAAGGGGCACGCGGGCTGGGCAAGATGCGGCTCCACTCGATCCCAGTCGACCACCAGATCCCGAGCCGCGCCATGCGCGAGCGCCGAGAGGAAGGCCACGCCGCCGATCTGCCTGGCGAGCGCCGAGCCCTGGTTGGGCGGGCCGAGCATCACCATGCGGTCGACGCGGGCAAGGGTTTCGCCGGCGGCCAACGACATCCATCGCCGCACGACGAGATTGCCGAGGCTGTGGCCGACAAAACTGATCGGCGCATCGGAGGGGAGCGAGCGAATCACCAGGTCGAGCGAGCGTCCATGGGCCTCGAGGTCGGCAGCTGTGCTGGCGTAGCCAACCAGCATCACCGTCGCCTCCAGGGTTCGGCGGAGATGGGCTGCGAGCGGCTTCATCGAGTCGCGGCTCTCGCCGAGGCCGTGCAGCACGATCACGGTGGGGCCGGCGATCGACGGGATCGTGCCGGCTGCTTCCATGGCGGCAAACTCCCGCCGGCAGTCGTCGGGCGTTCCCTCGCGAATGCTGTGGTCGCCGGGGTCGAGGATTCGGCAGCGATCGTCCTCAGGACGGTGCTGGAGTCGCCAGTCGTGGCGAACGACCACGTCGCTCCATTCGAGCGCCTCGTGCGCCCGAAGGATGCGGTCGATCCACGGAGTCTCCGTGGTGGCGGTCTCGTCGGCATGGACGGCGGTCGCCAGCGCGATGGCGGCCAGGATCGCACGCATCAGAGGTAGTCGGTCCATCCACGCTTCTCGAGTTCGGCCACGACCTTTCGCACCCCTTCCTCGTGGGCGCGGTCGGCGACGAGGGTCGCGTCCGGGGTGTGTACCACAAGGATATCCCGGAGGCCGAGCGTGACGACCAGATGGTCGTCGTCGGTGTGCACGATCGTGCCCTGCGACTCGATGCCGAGGTGCCGGCCCACGGCGGTGTTCCCCGCTTCGTCCGCCTTCCGCTGGCGGGCGGCTGCGGACCAGCCTCCCAGGTCATCCCAGCCAAAGGGCGCCTCGATCACCGCCACGTCCGGGGCATGCTCCAGCACGGCGTAGTCGATCGAGATTCCCTTGATGGCGGCGAACTCCTCGGCGAAAACCCGATCGCGATCGGGGGTATCCCACGCGGCGGCGATCCGGCGCAGGTGGGCCATCGTCTCGGGCTGACGTTCGTCGAGGGCCGCCACGATCGTCGCGGCCTTCCAGATGAAAATGCCGGCGTTCCAGAGAAACGTGCCGGCGGCCAGATACTCGGCGGCAACGCTCGCCGGCGGCTTTTCCTTGAACCGCACGACGCGATGGGCCGGCGCGTCGCCGGCGGCGACCACCAGCGGCTCGCCCTGCTCGATGTAGCCGAAACTCTCGGCGGGGTACGTGGGGCGCACGCCGAAGGTGACGAGACGGCCCGGCGACGACTCCACCATCGCGGCGGCCTGGCGGATGGCCCGCTGGAAGTCGGCCGTGGGTCGGATGACGTGGTCCGACGGCATGACCGCCATCGTGGCGTCGGGGTCGTGCCGGAGCACCAGGAGCGCCGCGAGGCCGATGCACGGCGTGGTGTCGCGCTTGCAGGGCTCACCGACGAGCGCCGAGGCGGGCAGGCCGGGAACCTGTTCGCCGACGGCGTCGAGCAGCCGCGCCGCCGTCACGATCATGGTGCGGTCGGGCGGCACGAGGCCATCGAGACGGGCGACGGTGTCTTGAAGGAGGGTCTGTTCGCCGGCGAGCGCCAGCAGTTGCTTGGGGAGTCCGGCCCGGCTCGCGGGCCAGAATCGGGTGCCCGATCCGCCCGCCATCACGATCGCATACAGCATGGGTCAAGTGTTCCTTGGTGCGTCAGCGGCCTCGCACCCAGCTCCACATCGCGAAGCAGAGCAGGGGAAAGCCAAGAAAGATCAGGCCATACGTGAAAAGAGTCGTCCACAGGTTTTTCGGCCAGCGTGCCATCGGCATCACCCTTCCGTCGTGGCCGTGAGTTCGACGGGAATCTCGAGCGGTTCTTCGGCCGGCTCGGCGAGACGGCATTCGATGCGCACGCCCCACGGAAGCACCTCGGCCGCCGTGACGACGGCTTCCACGCCGTCATAGGACGTCGTGACACGCACGGCCGGGGTCACGGCAAACGCCGGGCAGAATCCAACGTGGGCGTGCGTGGCTCGCTCTCCCTCGGCGAAGGCGAGCACGACGTGGCCCTGAAGGCACTCGTCGCCGCCTGACGTCTCAAACCGTTCCTGCCGCTGCAGCAGTCGGCCTGGCAGTCTGATCTCCGGTCGTCGTTCTTGCCGATGCGATATCGGGCGGGAGGCTGGGCGGGAGGCCGGCCGTCTTGGCTTGGGGGAGGCCCGCTTCGGTGGGAGCGGGCGGGGAGGCGGCACGAGGGAGGCCACCACGGCCGCGGCAGCGGGCAGGAACGAGATCCAGTCATCGGCTTTCGAAGGCATGGCGACGGCCATCACCCCGACGACAACACCCACGCGCGACGCGATCGAGCCGAGGAGGCTTCCACCGCATCGTCGGGCGGCATCCGACACGAGGATCAGGAGGAGCCCGCCGGCAAGCGCCACCCAGGCATGCAGGCCGCCGACCGAGGTGAATCCTCCGGCCAGGCGACGCGCTGCCAGCATTGTGCCGCCGGCCATCGCCGCGCCGCCTCCGATGGCCGCCACGGCCGCCACGAGCCATTCGTCGAGCGGAATCATGTCCGACCGGCGCAGCCCACGTGACGGAACGGATCGTCCCGTCACGTGGGGAAAGCGGTTGCCGCCGGCGGGAAGCATCGCCATCAGCCGACCGCGGCGCCCGAACGGGCCGCCTCGGCGAGGGCCTTGGCCTTGTCAGTCTTCTCCCAGGGGAAGCCCTCACGGCCGAAGTGGCCGCCCGCGGCGGTCTTTCGGAAAATGGGCTTCCGGAGGTCGAGGTAGTCGATGATGCCGCGCGGCGTGAGCGGGAAGAACTCCCGAACCACGTCACAGAGCCGTTCGTCTTCGACCTTGCCCGTGCCTTCGGTGTCGACCTTCACGCTCACCGGCTCGCTCACACCGATGGCGTAGGCGAGCTGCACCTCGCAACGATCGGCAAGGCCGGCCGCGACGATGTTCTTGGCAACATGACGGGCCATGTAGGCCGCACTGCGGTCGACCTTCGTCGGATCCTTGCCCGAGAAGGCGCCGCCACCATGGCGGCCCCAGCCGCCGTAGGTGTCGACGATGATCTTCCGGCCCGTGAGGCCGCAGTCGCCGTGGGGGCCACCCACCACGAAGCGGCCGGTCGGGTTGATGTGGTAGGTGATGGAGGAGGTGTCGAGATCCGTGGGCAGCAGCGGCTTCACGACCTTCTCGATCACGAACTGACGGATCTCCTCGTTGGACACGTGAGGTGCATGCTGCGTCGAGACCACGATCGTGTCGATGCGCACGGGCTTGTCGTTTTCATACTCGACCGTGACCTGGCTCTTGGAGTCGGGTCGGAGCCAGTCGACCTCCCCCTTCTGCCGCGCTTCGGTGAGCCGGTTGAGGATGCGGTGCGACAGCGCGATCGGCAGGGGCATCAGTTCGGGGGTTTCATTGCAGGCGTAGCCGAACATGAGGCCCTGGTCGCCGGCGCCGATGTCCTTGCCCTTCGACTCGTCCTCATTGACGCCCATCGCGATGTCGCCCGACTGCTTGCCCACGGCGACGAGCACCGAGCAGGTGTCGGCACAGATGCCCATCTCGTCGTCGGTGTAGCCGACCTCGCGGATCACGTCGCGCACCACCTTTTGGTAGTCGATCGTGCCCTTCGAGGTGATCTCGCCGGCGATGACCGCCAGGCCGGTGGTCACCATGGTTTCACAGGCCACGCGGCTCCGTGGGTCGAGGGCGAGGAAGGCGTCGAGAACGCCGTCGGAGATCTGATCGGCCAGTTTGTCGGGGTGACCCATGCTGACCGATTCGCTGGTGAACAGATACTTGCCTCGTGCCACGGCGGTTGCCTCGTGCGGGTGGGAATGATGAACGGAAGGGGTCTGGCGGAGGGCCAGACTCGACAAGCCCGCATTATCGGCATGCCGGTGGAATCGGCAACCCGCGGGCATCAGCCTGCGGGGAGTCGGGCGGCCGCCTCGCCCGGGGACGGCCGCATGCCGGGCATGAGGTCGAGGATCAGGCTGGCGGTGGTGGCCACCGCCCCCCGCTGGGAGGCCACGAATCGGGAGGCTCGTCCGCCGAGGTCTGCGGCCCATCCGGGGTCGGCGAGGCATCGGGCCACGAAGGCCTCGAGGGCGGTGCCATCGGCGACCACGACGGCCGCGTCGGCATCGAGCAGGCGCCGCACCTCGTCACGGAAGTTTTTGGTGTGCGGACCAAACGACACCGCCGCGCCGTAGGCGGCGGGTTCGAGCATGTTCTGCCCTCCGCGCTTTCCATCGAGGCTGCCTCCCACAAACGCGATCGTGGCGGTGCCCCACCACCAGCCGAGCTCGCCCGTGGTGTCGACGAGCAGCGCGTGATCGCGCGGCGGGGGCGTGTCGGCGAGCGTGCTGCGGGCCGTCCAGGCGAGTCCGAGGCCATTGAGCGTGGCGCCGATCTCGGCCGCCCGCTCGACATGCCGAGGCACGATCACGAGGCGCAGCCGAGGGTGCTTCGGCCGGAGGGTGAGAAACGCCTCGGCGGCGAGTCGCTCCTCGGGGGCCTGGGTGCTGCCGGCCAGGAACACGAGATCGTCGTCGGCCAGTCCTGAGAGCCGTCGCAGTCGGCTCACGTCAGGGGCGGTGCGATCACCCTTCACGCCGTCGAACTTGAGCGACCCGGCCACGCGAACGTTGGTCGCCCCGAGGGCGGCAAACCGTTCGGCGTCGGTGTGGGAGCGGGCCACCACGAGCGACACCGTGCGGAGCATGCGCCGTACGAGCGGGGCGATGCGGCCATAGCCGGCGGCGCTTCGTTCGCTCATCCGCCCGTTGGCCACGACAAGAGGAATGCCGCGACGGTGGATTCGGGTGATGAGGTTCGGCCACAGTTCGAGTTCACCGAGCACGACGAGATCGGGCCGCACGCGGTCGAGCACGCGATCGATCGCCCAGGTGAGGTCGAGCGGGCAGGGGAAGCTCGCGTCGGCACCGAACCGCTTGCCCGCCACCTCCAGGCCCGTGGTGGTGGAACTCGATATCACGCAGTCGAGCGGGCATCCGCGAGCCCCTGCCTGGCGGGATAGTTCACCAGCCAGGCCCGCAAGCAGTTGCACCTCGCCGACGCTCACGCCGTGGAGCCAGATCCGTGCCGTGCCAGGCTGGCGAGGGGCGACCGTGATGCGGCCGGTGAACCGTGTCCATGGGGCGGCCACCGGGCGGCCACCGAAGACCCTGCGCCAGGCCACCCACGGCAGGGCGAGGAGGATCACCAGGAGATAGACGATGTTGAGCAGCACGCGGGGAGCATAAAAGATCGCCCCCCACCGCCGCACCGGCGGTTTCGCCCCAAGGCCATCGGGAGCTACCCGGCAGCCACCCCGCTCGACTTGCCGCAGCAGTTCTTGAACTTCTTGCCGCTGCCGCATGGGCATGGATCGTTGCGTCCAACCTTCTGGCCGAGGTTGCGGATCGGCTCGGCCGCCCCTGCCTCGCCTCGCTGGTCGGGCACCCCGCCGCCAGACTCCTGCGGCTGCGGCAGCGTGGCCGCCGAGGCCTCCTCGTGGATTGCGGCGGTTTCGTGCCAGGTGCTCCGCAGGGCGCTCTCTTCGACCTGCTCGATGCGATAGACGATGTCGACCACGCGTTCGTCGATGCCCTTCCACATGAGGTCGAAGGTGCGCATGCCTTCCCGCTTGTATTCGACCTTCGGGTCGACCTGGGCGTAGCCGCGAAGTCCCACGCTGCTTCGCAGGTGGTCCATCGCGAGGAGGTGATCCTTCCAGGCGTTGTCGAGGATCTGGAGGAGCACCGCCCGCTCCATCCGCTTCATCTCGTCGCGAGGTGCCTCCGGCTGCGCATGCCGACGGCGGCTTGCCTCGACCAGAGTGGCACGCAGCTGATCGAGATCGCTCGATGCGACGGCCGACTCGGGCATGGCCGGGTCGAATCGCTCCCGCGCCCACGCCAGGAGGCTTTCGCGATCGAGCCGACGGGAACCGTCGGGCTGGCGTCCTGAGAAGTGGGCAAGACCCACCAGCACAGGGTAGTCGATCTCACGACGGGCGTAGGCCTCGCGGGCGAGCTCGGCAACCTGCCGCTTGAACGAGGCAGGGTCGTGGCCGCCCTGCTCCAGCCCCGCCATGTCGTCGGCGGTGAGTTCGGTGCCAAACCGCCACTCCGTCCAGCCAACGGCGCTTCGGAGGCCGAAGTCGGGGGCGAGGAATCGGGCCCCATCGGAGAGATCGATGCGATGGATCGCCTCGCGCGATTTCTCCTGGAGCCATTCGGCCACATCGTCACGGCCGACCTTCTTCAGCTCGCGATCATTCACCGACAGCTTCCACCGGGCGTTGGCAAACGAGGCCAACGCTCCCCAGTTCCACTCGCTCTCGTCTTCGCTCGACGGGAGGTTTTCCTCGACGGCCTCGAAGATCAGGGCTTCGGCGTTGCGGACCGCCTCGTCCATCACCAGCCGCTCCGCCTCCTCGGGTGTCATGCCGCGGTAGTCGGACGGATCGAGTTCGCATCCGAGCTGCCCGCCGGCCCAGGTGGCGTAGGTCTGGCAGCCGTAGTCCTTGTCGAGGAAGGTGCCGATGTTTTGGTCGATCTGACGATCGACCATCTCCAGGATCATCTCGCGGCAATCGGCATCGCCGTCGGTGAAGTCGAGGATCCGTTGCCGGAAGCCGTAGACCCGCTTCCGTTGCTCGTCCATCACCTCGTCGTACTCGAGAAGGTTTTTGCGGACCTCGAAGTTGCGCTCCTCGACCTTCTTCTGGGCCGCCTCGACACGGCGGGTGACCATTCGGCTCTCGATCGCCTCGCCATCCTGCATGCCGAGTCGCGTGAGCACGTTCTTCACCCACTCGCCGGCGAAGATTCGCATCAGGTCGTCTTCGAGCGACAGGAAGAACCGGCTGCTGCCCGGATCACCCTGACGGCCGCAGCGGCCCCGGAGCTGGAGGTCGATGCGTCGGGCCTCGTGCCGTTCGGTGCCGATGATCTGAAGCCCGCCCATCGACCGCACCTGTTCCCCCTCGGGCTTCATGTTTTCGCGGGTGGCGATCTCCGTCACGAGCGCATCCCACTCATCCTTGGGAACGTCGAGTCGGGTGGGGTAGGTGTCTTGGAGCTTGGCCCACGCGAGCGTGTCGGGATTGCCGCCGAGGATGATGTCGGTGCCGCGGCCGGCCATGTTGGTGGCGATCGTCACCGCGCCGAGCCGGCCCGCCTGCGACACGATCTCCGCCTCCCGCTTGTGGTGCTTCGCATTGAGCACCTGGTGCGGAACGCCGCGCTTGTCGAGGAGCGACGAGAGCCGTTCGCTCTTCTCGATCGACACGGTGCCGACGAGCACGGGGAGTCCTTTTCGGTGGATCTCCTTGATCTTCGACTGGGGAATCCGTTCGCTCGACCGCTCGCCCTTCGCTTCAAACTCGACTTCGCCGTCGAGTTCCTTGACGAGCGTGCCGATTTTCCACGTGCCGTCGGTGAGGGCGAGGGAGTCCCACCGATGGATCCGCTCCACCTCGTCGGCGACGGCGATCCACTTCTCCCGTTCGGTACGGTAGATGACGTCGGGATGGTTGATGCGCTTCAGGCCGCGGTTCGGCGGAATCGCAATCACGTCGAGGTGGTAGATCTTCCAGAACTCGGTCGCCTCGGTCATGGCGGTGCCGGTCATGCCGCCGACCTTCTTGTAGAGCTTGAAGAAGTTCTGCAGCGTGACGGTCGCAAGCGTCTGCGATTCCTCCTTGATCCGCACGCCCTCCTTCGCCTCGACGGCCTGGTGGAGGCCATCGGACCACTGACGGCCCGGCATCAGACGGCCCGTGAACTCGTCGACGATCACCACCTCCCCCTGCTGCACGACATAGTTGACGTCGCGCTTGTAGAGGTAGTGGGCCTTGAGCGAGTTGTCGATGAGGTGCGGCCACTCCATGTTGCCGGCGGTGTAGAAGCTCTCGACTCCGGCGAGTTTTTCCGCGGTGCGCACGCCCGCCTCGGTGAGGGCGACGGTGTGCTCCTTCTCCTTCACCTCGAAGTGCTCGTCCACGCGAAGCTGCCGGGCGATCTGATCGGCCCTGGCATACTTCGCCACGTCGTCGTGGGCAGGGCCCGAGATGATCAGCGGGGTCCGGGCCTCGTCGATCAGGATGTTGTCGACTTCGTCGACGATCGCGAAGTTGAGCGGCCCCTGGGCCTGCTGCATGTGCTTGGGGAAGCGGGTGTCGTCGCGGGCGGCCATCCGCATGTTGTCGCGGAGGTAGTCGAAGCCAAACTCGTTGTTCGTGCCATACGTGATGTCGCAGGCATACGACTTCTGTCGGTCGCCCGACTCCATCCCCGACTGGATCGCCCCGACCGTTAGGCCGAGGCCGATATAGAGCGGCCCCATCCATTCCATGTCACGACGGGCGAGGTAGTCGTTGACGGTGACGACGTGCACGCCCTTGCCCTCGAGCGCGTTGAGATAGGCCGGGAGCGTGGCGACGAGTGTTTTCCCCTCGCCTGTGATCATCTCGGCGATGGCCCCCGAGTGGAGCACCATGCCGCCGATCAGCTGCACGTCGTAATGCCGCATGCCGAGGAAGCGGCGCCCACCCTCACGGCAGACCGCAAAGGCCTCGACGAGGATGTCGTCGAGCGTTTCGCCGGCGGCGAGTCGTCGTCGAAACTCCGCCGTTTGGCGGCGAAGTTCCACGTCGCTCATCGCCTGGTATTTCGACTCGAGCGAGTTGATCGCCTCGATCTTGGGCTCGAGCCGACGCAGGAACCGGGCGTTCGACGAGCCGAACAGACCGGTGAGAAACCGTTCCAGGCGAGAGCCAAGGCCGGCGGCGCCGTTGGAGACGGTATCCCAGATGCGTTCGAGTGCTTCCATGGAGGTGCAGAGGGTGGCTTGCGGCCCTTGGGGCCGAGGACGGTTGAGGCCGGCCGGAAACTCCGGCTACGGCGGGCGGGGGCCGGCGACGGTCACGCGGCCGGACCGCGAAAAATCGCGGCGCACGGGGGATTCTCGCGGTCAGGACGCGTATGGGTCAAGGCGACCGGTCGCCACCCCGTCCTCGCATGTGCCGCATTCGGGCTTCCCGAGACCGTGGCGGCCCAGTTTCACCCGGTCGTCGTCCCCTCGCGGTTCCGACGCGAACCACGGCCGAACGTCATGGCCAGCCAGGCTCCAGCCCCGGCGGCCATCGCCACGGAGGCTGCCGACGGCTCCGGCACGATCGCCATGATCTGGGATCGATAGAACGACAGGTCGGCGGCGTAGGTGGCGTCTCCGTAGATGGCATTGGCCCCCGGGTCAGGCTGGCCTGAATAGCCACCCACGGTGAGCGTGATGCCGGAGAGCTCCCACGCCGCACCGTTCTTGTGGAAAAAGCCGCCCCCGGAGTCGCCATAGGCCGCCTGGGCCTCATTCGACGGAACGCCCGTGTCGTCGAACGTCGTGGCCATCATGAGGGTGTCGCCATATCCGTCGTCCACCCAGATGCCCGACGCGGCGACGGCGTTGGTGCCCCACCGCATGGTTCTTGAAGTGAGGGTCTTGTAGCCGGCGGCATTTCCGCCCGACGGCACCTCCGTCCAGACCCAGGGAACCGTGCCGGTGTTGACCGACCACTGCGTGAACGCACCGCGGTCCCTTCCTGAGCCGATCATGGTGACCGCGGCCCCTGGTGACGCCGTCGCTGAAGCGATCGTGATGCCGGTCAGCCCGGGAGGCGTCGAGGCGAGACGAAACATGAAGAGGTCGGCCGTGGCCGACTTGCCCGGAAGGCCGTTGTTGCTGAGCGTCGTTCCGGAACCAGCAAGCATCGCGTAGGTGCCACCGTTGAGCACGATGCTTCCGCCTCCAACGTGGGCGGCCGTGAGCACCCAGTCGTTGCCGAGATACACACCTGTTCCCACGCCGAGCACCCCGACGTTGGCCCACCCAGGGTCATCAACTGGTGCGGACGTGTTGCCCGTCCCAGTCAGGGAGTCGATCACGACAGCCTGCGCCGACGGGGGCAGGAGGCAGACGAGCCCGACAGCGGCCAGGCATCTCCATGCCACGATGTTCGCGCCAGGTGCTGCGGTGGTCATGGGGTGGCTCCGTCGTGGAATCGATCACCCTTCCATGATTCGTCGTCTCGCTCGGTGAGGCCACCCATCCTGCTGGGAAAAGTGACGAATCGGGCATGGGCAGGGACGAATCAGGTGCCGCAGCGCTCGCGTCATGCCGTCTGGTAGGGTGGGGAGAACGCCGGTGGAGGTGGTGAGTACAAAAAACCGCTGTCTCGCTCGGGAGTGTTTCGCGGCGCGGCAGGGGGCATTGCGATGGCAACTCGGATGATCAGCCTGGTCGTGGTGGGATGGTCTCTCGCGATGGGGGCTGTCGAGGCTGCCGATCCTCCGCCTGCAGAGGCCGGGGCGGCGTCACGGCCGGACCAGCCGTTTCGCTCGTCACTCATCACGCGATGGGGCGCTGCCGTCACCGCCGCCAATGCCTGGCAGGACTACCCTCGTCCCACGCTGGTGCGACCGTCGTGGACCAACCTCAATGGCTCCTGGGACTACGCCATCGTACCGATCGACGCGAGCCTTCCGTCGCGGTGGGACGGCAGGATTCTCGTGCCGTTTTGCGTGGAGTCGCGGCTCTCGGGGGTGCAACGGCTGCTCCATGCGGACCAGGCGATCTGGTATGCCCGCGACCTGGAGTGCCTCCCTGCGGAAGGCCGTCGCACGCTGCTCCACATTGAAGCGAGCGACTATCGAACCACGGCCTGGGTGAACGGCGTCGAGGTGGGCCGTCATGTCGGCGGCAACCTCCCATTCTCCTTTGATATCACGGAGGCGCTTCGGCGGGGCGAGGGGGCACGACTCGTGATCCGTGTGGAAGACGCCACGGCCGATCATCAGCTCCGTGGCAAGCAGAGTTCCGATCCGAAGGGCATTTTCTACACGCAGGTGTCGGGCATCCACGGCACTGTCTGGCTCGAGGAGGTGCCCGAGGACCATGTTCATGATCTCTCCATCGAGACGTCATGCGAGGGACGTGTGACCGTCAGGCTCCACGCCGTCGGCGTTCCACGTCCGGTGCGGATCATCGCGTCGCAAGCAGGCCGGCAGGTTGCTGAATCCCGGGCGGCCGATGCCACCAGCCCGATCGAGCTCCAGATCCCCGAGCCCCGGCTCTGGTCGCCGGCATCGCCGACGCTCTACGACCTCGAGATTCACTATGGCGACGATCGCTTCACGAGCTATGCGGGCATTCGTGAGGTGGGACGCGTACAAGGGGCCGACGGGGAGTGGCGGTTCACGCTCAACCGCGAGCCGATCTTCCATTTCGGGCCGCTCGACCAGGGATGGTGGCCCGATGGCCTGCTCACACCCCCTTCGGATGAGGCGATGCGATGGGACGTCGACTTCCTCAAGGCGGCCGGGTTCAACACGATTCGCAAGCACGTGAAGGTGGAGCCTCGCCGCTTCTACGCCTACTGCGACGCCGTCGGCATGATGGTGTGGCAGGATCAGGTGGCTGGGTTTCCCGGGCCGCGGTGGACGCAGCTGGAGCCTCATCCCTCCGACGTCGATTGGCCGGAACCGGCCCGTCAGCAGTTTCATGACGAGCTCGAGTCGATGGTGTCGCACCTCGACACCCACCCAAGCATCGTGATGTGGGTGCCGTTCAACGAGGCGTGGGGGCAGCACCGGTCCACCGACGTGGGGGCCTGGACGATGGCGAGAGATCCGTCGAGGCTCGTGAACATCGCCAGTGGCGGCAACTTCTGGTCGGTGGGGCACGTGGTTGATGCCCATCACTATCCCCATCCGGGTTTTCCCTTCGAGCGTGGCCGCGACGGACGCTTCGACGGCTTCGTGAAGGTGGTGGGTGAGTTTGGCGGCCACGGGTTTCCGGTGAAGGGCCACCTCTGGGACGAATCGAAGGACAACTGGGGCTATGGAGGGCTGCCGAAGAGCCGCGAGGAATATGTCGAGCGCTACCGCGAGTCGCTGCGACGGCTGGCCGATCTGCGAGGGAGAGGAATCGCGGCGGGCATCTACACGCAGACGACCGACGTCGAAGGCGAGGTCAACGGCCTGGTCACCTACGACCGGGGCGAGACGAAGATCACGGCCGCCGACCTGCGGGCGATGCACGAGCAGATTCTCGGAGGGGCCGGTGCCACCGACTGACGGCCCAGCCGTCGGCGCTCGTGCGGCCGTGGTGCTTTTTTGGCCGTGCCAACCGCCTGCGGTGGTGCCCTGCCGGGCGCCTCGCCAATAATCCGCCGCATGACGAGTCATTCCGAGAACTTCCCGACGCCCACACGCCCCGGCCTCGGGGTCGGCCGCGATCTCACGGGCCGGCTTGTGTTCTTGGGAACGGGCACCAGCACCGGCGTGCCGCTCGTGGGGTGCCGATGCGACACCTGCACGAGCGACGATCCGCGGGACGTGCGCACCAGAACAAGCGCGATCCTCGGGCTGCCTGCCGGACACGTGCTCATCGACACCACCCCCGATCTTCGTGGCCAGTTGCTGCGGGAGACGATCGGCCGCGTCGATGCCGTGCTCTACACGCACGACCACGTCGATCACGTCTATGGACTCGACGATCTGCGGCCGCTCTGCTTCGCCACCGGGCGTTCGGTGCCGCTCTACTGCGAAGAGCGGGTCGAGAAGCGGATTCGCACCGCCTTTGACTACGCGTTTCAGGAGGGGCCGCCTCTCGGCGGCGGCGTGCCGAAGGTGACGTTCGAGCGGATCACCCTCATGCCCTTCGAGCTGTGTGGGGCCACGATCGTGCCGCTGCGGCTGCAGCACGGCGTGTTCAACGTGCTCGGCTTTCGAGTCGGCAACGTGGCCTACTGCACCGACACCAACTTCATTCCGGATGAATCCGTGCAGCTGTTACAGGGGCTCGACGTGCTCGTGCTCGACTGCCTCCGTGCGACGCGCCACCCCACGCACTTTTCCGTGGACGAGGCTGTGGCGATGGCGGAGCGGATTGCCGCCAAGAGGACGCTCTTCGTGCACATGTCGCACGAAGTCCGTCACGCGGATCTGGCCGCTCGACTTCCGGCCGGCATGGAACTGGCCCATGACGGCCTCGAGCTACCACTGACCTGATCGTCGGCCAGTGTGGCACCGGTGCTGCCGAACGAGACCGGTCATGGTCTCCGTGCCTGAATCGCGGTCGTCAGGTGATCAGAGGCCGTCGTCGGTGATCGAGCCGAGGCCGGTTTTCGGCGCCGGCGGATGCCAGACGGTCCAGGTCTCCGCGGTCATCCGCGCGTGGAGAAGGCTGCGGTCCACCTCGGGCGATACCGCCCAGGGAAGGGTGATGTCTTGAGCCGCGTGGTACAGGTAAAACCCGATGTCCTTCGAGCTTCGCGGCCCGGGCCGGCGGGCGGCGGGCTTGTCGGGCTCGAGCGGCCAGACGACGAGCAAGAAATCACTCGGGGCAACGCCGGCCACCGTGCTCTCCCGCCAGGGGGCGAAGGTGCACTGCATCAGGGGCGGACGGTTGCGGGCGGCGGCGGCATTCGCCGGCGCGGCCAGCGGCTGCCGAAGGTCGAGTGCCTCGAACAGCGGCCGCTCTTCCATAAAGGGCAGCACCTCTCGGGCCCAGCCGCCCGGATACGGAGGATTCGGGGCCGGCGGCAGCCCGCGAGCGGCTTCCATGTACATGCTCAGGGCCAGGCCCAGCTGCCGCTTATGGTCGGCGCACTTCGATCGCGCCATCCCGGAACGCACCGACTGGATCGCCGGCATGAGGAGCGTCAGGAGCGTGGCGATGATCGCCAGGCAGACGAGCAGTTCCACGAGCGACACACCTGGCCGCGAACTCGCCCGCTCCCGCATGGCCCGCTCCTTTCTCGCCCGCGCACCCTGATACTCAGGCAGTCTACACGGCACGCCACGCACGTGCTCGACCGCCTCCCGCCGCTTCGCCGGGCTCAGAATTTTCCCTCGGCAACTTCCCGAAGGATCGCCTTATCCAACTCCGCGTCCGCCAGGAGCCGCTTGAGCCGAGAGTTCTCCTTCTCGAGCTCCTTGAGTCGCTTCGCCTGGTCCATCCGCAAACCGCCGTACTTCTTCTTCCAGCGGTAGTAGGTCTGCTCCGTCACGCCAACTTTTTCACAGCCTCGGCGACAGTCTTGCCCCTGCCCAGCTCAACTTCGATCTCTCGAAGCTTGGGGATGATGACCTCGCCATCCTCCGCACCCGATCACAACGGGCACGATGTCATTGGCGGCTTGACGAATCGCTCTTGTTGCCGATTCGTCCCTGCCCACGCCCGATTCGTCACATTTTTGGTTTTTGGCCCTCGCAGACGCGAAGTCGCTAGTAGTCTTGACGGGAGTGAAAGCAGCGACGCACCTCCGTGCGTGAACAAGGGCACCGGCTGATCTTGGGAAGGAATGATCATGAACATGGCGCGACGGACCATGTGGATGTTTTTGCTGGCGTCTGCAGCGCTGACAGGCGGCTCAGGCGAAGCCAGCCAACTCCTGTATGTGACATCGGCGGATTCCCTCGTCTACACGTATGACGTCTCCCTTGGCTCCGCAGCAGCGATCAAGGCATCAGAGAACGCCTTGATTGGCAACTTTCACAACACCGATCCCACCAGCGTTGCTTTGAACTTGGCTGGCACCATCTACGTCGGCAATCAGGAAAGCCAGGCGGGAACCGGCAACTCCACGGTTTCGATCTACAGTTCCGACGGAACGTATCAAACCTCATGGACGACCCCGGGGAATGTCGGCGGACTGGCCATCGACGCTTCGGGAAATGTTTTTCTCTCACTTTACAACGTCACCACTGACTCAAGCCGTATTGAGAAACGCAACGCGTCTGGAACGGTGCTGCAGACCATCACGGGGGCTTCGTTGACAAAAGCCTCGGGCCTCGCGCGAACTGCGGCGGGAACGTTGTATGCCGGCAATTTTTTACCCGCTTTCGCCGACAACGCCGTCGCCACGTTCGATGCGGCGGGCAACGAACTCCCGAGTTTTGGAAACGGCGCTCTCGCCGGTCCGGTAGCCCTCGATTCCGCGAACAACGTCTACGTGGGCTATGTCGTTGAAGACGTGGTCAGGAAATACACCAGTTCCGGAACGCTGTTGGCGGATATTTCCACAACTGGGCCGCGGGGGATTGCGATTGATGGATTTGGAAACATGTACGTCGGCAATCAGGCACCAACCGGATCCGTTGACCACACGATTTCAAAGTTTGACCCATCCGGCAACTTTCTTTTCTCGTGGGATTTCGCCGGCACAAGTACGCCCAACGGGATGGCGTTTGCTCCGGTTGCCGTTCCTGAACCCTCCACGTGCGCCTCGCTGCTCGCTGGTCTCGCCTGCGCCGGCTACTCGCTGTTCCGCCGTCGCAAGCGGGCCTGACGCTCCAGCCAAGGTGATTCCAACGCGAGGGGAGCAGGTTGCCATCACGGGCCACATTCCTTCGTTGTTTTCGGGCCAGCGGCAGTTTTTCCAGCGCTATCCTCCGCACCCGATCACAACGGGCACGATGTCATTGACGGCTTGACCAATCGCTCGTGTTGCCGATTCGTCCCAGCCCACGCCCGATTCGTCACATTTGATGATCGACAGGCTGGCAAAAATACCCAATCCGTCGTAGGAATGTGCGTGAACAGAATGGTTCGCTGCGGGCAATCGCATCTCACGGGAAAGGAATGCTCATGAGCAATTCAAACGTCGTTCGCGCCTTCGCCGGTCTCGTGGCTTGTGCCGCCGTGGGCTTCGGTCAGCCGCGGGTCGCTCAGGCCGCCCCCATCACGCCGGGCAACCTCGTGATCTATCGGCAGGGTTCGGGCACGAACGCGCTCGCGAACACCGGCAATAACGTCTTTCTCGATGAGTACACGACAGCCGGCTCGCTCGTGCAGTCGATCGCGATGCCGGCAACCGGCACCGGCACCAAGCTCATCACGGCGGGTAACTCGACTGCCGAAGGGGCGCTGTCGATCTCCCCAGACGGCACCTGGATCGGTTTGAGCGGCTACAACTCGACCATCCCGGCCGCCTCGAGCATTACAGGCACAACGAGTGCAGGCGTCCCTCGCGTGGCGGGACTTTTGAACACGACGACGGGCTCCTACTCGCTGACGGTCATGGGCACGTGGTTTAGCGCGACAAGCCCCCGCGCCGCGGCCACCACCGACGGCAACAAGATCTGGGCGGTTGGCGGAAACAGCGGCGTGGTGTATGGAACGGTCGATGGATCAAGTCCATTCGTGGCATCCGGTACGACCGCTACTGCGGCGTCGATCGGCACCAATCTTCGCGTGCTCGGCATCTTTGGGAACGAGCTTTACCAATCGACCGGTTCGGGCACGTTGCCGACCGTTGGGCTGCTAGCCGGCAATCCGCTCATCAACGGCCTTCCCACCGCAAGCACGTTCTTGCCGAACATTCCCAGACAGGGCGGCACTCCGGCAACCAGCCGCTACGGCTTCACGTTCCTCGACACCAACCCCGCCGTGCCCGGGCTCGACACGATGTACACGGTCGACGACTCGGCAACGTCCGGCGGGCTGTGGAAGTACACCCTCGACCTCAGCGGCACCTGGAACGCGGCAGGGACGGTCCAGGCCTTCACCGGGGCCCTGCGCGGGCTGACCGGCGGGGTCGACGGCGGCAACGTGCAGCTCTACATGACGGGCAGCGGCAATACGCTATGGAAATACACCGACACCGCCGCGGCCACGAGCGTGCTCAGCGGCACGCTCTCGGCCTTCACGCCGCTTGCCATCGCCTCGGGAAGCACGGCGTTCAGGGGTGTCGTCTTGGTGCCAACGGCGGTTCCGGAGCCGAGTACAGCGATTCTGCTCACCGCTGGGGCGGCAGTCGGCGTTGCATTTCGGCGGCGGTATCGAAAGGTCTGAGTCGGCGTCGGCGGTCGATCTCGACGTGGCGATTGCTGAGCGTGTCCGGATAGGTGATCCCAGGCTATCCGTTGTCGACGCGCTCGTGCTCGACGGCCTTCACGCGACGCGCCATCCCACACGCGTCTCAGTGGACGAAGCGGTGGTGATGGCCGAGCGGATCGCCGCCAAGCGTCGCGTGTGTCTGTTCTCCGGACGGAACCGGATCCTGTATCGCATCGAGAACGGCCACGGAGGCATGGCCTACTCGCTCTGCGTGGCGCTCGATGCGCTGCCATGAGCGGTTGAACGGGCTCAACGGAGACGTGTCGCGGGAACTGGAGGGACGTGCGGCGCCTCAGGCCGGGGGAAGATGCTCTAGAGCGCGTCTGAGATACGTGTATCGCCGGCTCGGGGGCGGCAAAAGTCTCGTCGCCGGGGCGAGGATACGCCCAAGGCTCCTCGAGCGTTCGCCGACCCCCTCGCCTACCCGCTCAGGATTATCAACTCGTCGCTACACGTAGCGGAGATGCGCTCTAGCCGTGAAAGCTCACCGCGTGACCGCCAATCACGAGGAATGGCACGCCATGACGGGTGAGGACTTCAAACAGTCGGAAGTCAGGTGCCATGAGACATCGGCCCACCGCTGGACGAAATGGCCCGCGCCTTCACAGTGCGTCTGCGGAAATGGGCAAGGCCCGTCGGATTGTGCTGGAGCATGGCCCACGACCGCTCGATCAGCAGCCGCATCGCGGCCAGCCGCTCCGACGGGGTCGCGTCATGCATCCGCCGCCGCATGTGACGATCCCGCGCGGTCATGTCTACGGCCGGTGCCGTGGCTCGTTCCTGCATGCATCAATCCTACCATGCGCTGCACCGAGGTCACGACGAGAATCGGTCGGCCCGAGCGGCACCAGTTCAGCGGAGGCGCAGGCCGCGGAGCCGAAGGGAGTTGGCGATCACCGAGAGGGAACTCAGGCTCATCGCGGCGGCGGCGAGCATCGGGCTCGTCACGTGGCCCACGAGCGGATAGAGCGCACCGGCCGCGACCGGGATGGCGAGCACGTTGTAGAGGAAGGCGAGCGCGAGGTTCTGCCGCACGGTGCGCATGGTGCTGTCGGCAAGGTGCAGGGCTCGGGGCACGGCCGTGAGCCCGCCCGACAGGAGCGTGACATCGGCCGTTTCGAGCGCCACATCGGCACCGGAACCCATCGCGATGCCGACATCGGCTGCGGCAAGGGCCGGGGCGTCGTTGACGCCGTCGCCCACGAAGACCACGGCCGTGGTGCCTTCACGACCCTTCATCGCGGTTCGGAGTGCCATCACGCGGGCCGCCTTGTCGGCCGGCGAGAGTCCGCCCGCCACCTCCGGGATGGAAACCGCCTCGGCCATTCGGGCCGCCGCGAGCGGCGCGTCGCCCGACAGCATCTCGACCGAGAGTCCGTCGCGGCGAAGCGACGAGACCACGTCGCGGGCCTCCGGTCGTGATGGATCCGCGATCCCAAACCATGCCGTTCGCCTGCCATCGACGGCCAGCTCCACGATCGTGGCGCCGGCCGTCCTCGCCGCGTCACGTTCAGCCACAGGCCCTGATGCGGCGATGCGCCGGTCATCGAGAAACTCCGGGCTGCCGACGAGGACGACCTGCCCGTGCACCCGTCCCGCGATACCGAGGCCGACCACCGCCGTCACCTCCTCCGCGGCAGTGAGGGTGATGCCCGCCTCGTCGGCAGCGGCGGCAAACGCCCGTGCCAGGCCGTGCTCACTGCCGGCTTCAACCGAGGCGGCCAGCACAAGCGCCTCGCGAAGCGGGCCGTTCGCCCAGATCGGCGGATCCTCCGAATCGATGGCTCGCGGCGAGGCGGGTTGGCAAGCGGACGAGTCGAGTCCGGCGGCAATGATGCGTGGCCGGCCCTGGGTGATGGTGCCGGTCTTGTCGAACACGATCGTGCCGGCCGAGGCGAGATGCTCCATCGCCTCGGCCGTGCGCACCAGGATGCCGTCGCGAGCTGCCCGTCCGATGGCCACCGTCATCGCCAGCGGGGTCGCCAGGCCGAGGGCGCACGGGCAGGCGATCACCAGCACGCTGACCGCCGAGAGGAGCCCGAGCGTCATCCGTGGCTCAGGCCCGATGGCGGCCCAGACGAAAAAGGTGAGCAACGCGACGGCGAGCACCACCGGCACGAAGACGGCGGCGATTCGATCGGCGAGCTGCTCGATCGGCGCCCGCGCGGCATGGGCCTCGCGCACGAGCCGAGCGATCCTCGCCACGAGGGAGTCGGCGGAGGCGGCGGTGGCCTCGACCACGACCGATCCTGCGCCGTTGATCGCGCCGCCGATCACTCGATCACCAACTCCCCGTGGCACCGGCAGCGGCTCGCCGGTCAACAGTGATTCATCGCACGTCGTGGCCCCCTCCTGAATCAAGGCATCGACGGGAAATCGGGAACCGGGCTTCACCCGGAGGAGGTCGCCCGGACGGACCTCGGCCAGGGGAATCGTTTCACCCCCCGGAAACCGTTCGGCCGTCGGGGGCGACAGATCCATGAGGCCCCGTATGGCGGCGGTCGTGCCCCGACGCGCACGGGTTTCGAGGGCCTGGCCGAGGAGCACGAGCACCACGATCATGCCGGCCGATTCGAAGAACACCTCCACGCTGCCATCGCGGCGGCGAAACGACTCGGGGAAGAGCGACGGAGAGATCGTGGCCACCAGACTGGCCGCGAACGCGACGAGCACGCCGAGTGCGACGAGTGAAAACATCGTCGGTCGTCCACGTCGAAAGCCATCGATGCCGCCCGACAGAATCGGCCAGCCGCTCCAGAACACGATGGGTGTGGCCAGCAGGAGCTGCACCCAGTTGCCGACCGTGCCTGTCAGGCGAAGCTGCTCGAACCATCGCTGGATCAGGTGGCCGCCGAGCCATCCCGGCAGGAGATGATGGGCCATGCCTCCCATGGCCACCGTCATGAGCATGAGGGCGAACGCGGCTCCGATCACCAGCCGACGTCGTTCCCGAGATCGGACGGCGAGGGCGCCGGCCTGGCCGATCGGCTCGAGGGGCATCCCGCAGATGGGACAGTTCCCCGGGGAGGAACTCGTCACGTGCGGGTGCATCGGACACCGCCATCCGAACTCTCCCACGTCGGCCCGGGCGCAGCACGGCTTCACGCCACCGGTGGCGGCATGGGATTCGGGATCGGGCTGAATGACGTCGAGGGGAAGCACGCGACGATTCTACGCCCTGCGGTCAACGGGCTCCGGCACGGGCCCGTTCGATCAGAAACGCCACGAGTTCTTCACAGTGAAAGTAGCCCTCCCACAGCGAGTGCCCTTGATTCTCGGCCACGATGAGCGTCACGAGGTCACCGCGGCCCGCGGCCTCGTAGCGGCGTTTGAGTTCGGCGGAGTTTGGATCGAGCGGCACCTTGATGTCACGGTCGCCATGAATGATGCAGAAGGGAACTCCCGCGCGGGCCGCCACATCGATCCGTTCGATCGGGCAGAGGTCTTCCGTCCGGGAGGCGAGTTCCGCGGGCGTGAGGCCGTAGGCCGGAGCCGCCTTCTCGACGCCCGGATAGGTTCGCCAGTCGTAGGCCGGGTAGATGCCTCCGACGCCGGCCGTCCATTCCGGGTGGGCGATCGCCCATGAGGCAGCCCACAGCCCGCCTCGGCTGCGGCCGAAGAATGCCGGCGTGGCGGAGTAGCCCCGGCGCACCATGTCGGCATGGAGCCGTTCCATGGCGCGAATCCCGTCCGGCGAGCCATACGACTCCCCCGAGTCGATGCCCGCCACCGCGATCCCTGCGGCGACGAACCGTTCGTGCATCCATCGCTCCGACTCGTCGGGATAGGCCGGGAGCGTCGGCGCGTAGAGGATCCAGGGCTTCGGCTCCGCCGTCACGGCATCGGCGCGTGGCGTGAAGATGAAGGCGGTGTGCCCTGCCAGCGAAAACGCCTCACCCGGGACGACGAGACGCTTCTCGGGAGCGGGGTCGGCGGCACGGGTCCCCGCGCCGAGCATCAGCACGGCGACGATGGTGATCACGAGTCGCATGGGATGGCCCGTGGCATGGGATGACGGATCAGGGTTCCTGCGACATCGCGGCAAAACGGTCGAGCAGCGAGGCCGCGGCGCCCGAGTCGATGGCCCGTTCGGCCAGGAGTCGAGCCGAGGGCTTGTCGGTCGCACGTGCCGAAGCCCAGAGGACGGCCGCGGCGTTGAGCACCACCACCTCGCGCCGCGGCCCGGGCGTGCCTCCCAGCACCTCGCGGATCGCGGCGGCACTTTCGTCGGGACCGGCGACTTCGAGGCTCGCGAGTTCGGCGGGCGTTCGCGTCGCAAGACCGAAGTCTTCGGGCACCCATCGGCTGCGGGTGACCGACGACGGGCCGACGTCGATCACGTCGGTTGGTCCAAACAGGCTCACCTCGTCGAAGGCCGTGCGGTCGTCGTCGCCGATGTGACCAGACACGATCACCGCCCGTCGTGCCCCGAGTTGCCGTGCGGCCTCGGCGAGCGGTTCGCGGGCCGCAGGCCTTCCCACGCCGATCACCTGCACGTCGGCCCCGGCCGGATTGCAGAGCGGCCCGACGAGATTGAAGACGGTCGGCCGTCCGAGGCTTCGCCGCATCGGCCCGACGCGGGCCATCGCCGGATGGTGCACGGGGGCAAGGCAGAAGCAGAGGCCGAGCGCGTCGAGGCATCGGCTGCTCACCGCGGCGGGCGCGTCGACCTTCACACCGAGCCGTTCGAGCACATCGGCGGATCCGGTGCGACTGGAGACCGCCCGATTGCCATGCTTGGCAACCGGCTGGCCGGCCGCCGCCACGACGATGCCCGCGGCCGTCGAGATGTTGAACGAACCGGAACCATCGCCGCCCGTGCCACACGTGTCGGCCACGGCAGCGGCGCCGCGAGACACCGGCACCATGCGCGCCCGAAGGGCCGAGGCGACCCCCGCGATCTCCGCGGCCGTCTCCCCCGCGTCTGCGAGGGCCAGGAGCCAGTGGCCGAAGGAAGTAATGTCGACTGTGCCAGCCAAGACGCCATCGACGAGCCGACGGACCTCGGCGGCATCTCGCCGCTCACCGCGGACCAGGTCGCCGGTCCATGCGGCAAGCTCCTCAGGGCGGATGGCCATGGTGTCGGATGGTCGAGTCATGGGAACCTGCCCGTGTTCCGCCGCGATCGAAGCGGATTCGGATACGATGGAAGAAGAGACGATCGTACCCGTTCGTCTTCCCACCCTCCACTCCGATCCAAGGAGCCATGCGGCAGTGACCTCGACCCATCCCCGAAAGGTGATCATCGACTGCGACCCGGGTATCGACGATGCCGCCGCCCTGGCGATGGCCCTGTTCGATCCGAGGCTGGAGGTGGTGGCGGTCACGGCCGTCGCGGGGAGCGTGTCGGCGGAGCAGGCGACGACGAATCTCCAGTCGATCGTGTCGTTCCTCGACCCGCCCCGGCTGCCCCGGCTCGGGGCGGCGGACGACACCGGTCCGGCCGAACGGCCCTACGCCCTCAACGGCCCCGACGGTCTCGGCGATGCCGACATCCCCCGGGTGCAACTCCACGGGGCACACCACTCCGAGAAGGTGCTCTGGGAAACGATCAAGGCGCATCCTCGTGAAATCACCATTCTTTCACTCGGGCCGCTCACGAATGTGGCGAGGGTGTTCTCGCGCGACCCCTCGATCGTCGAGCTGGTGGGCGGGCTCGTGATCTCAGGAGGCACTGTGCACGCGATGGGCAATGCGTCTCCGGTGGCCGATTTCAACTTCTTCTGTGATCCGATGTCGGCGAGGCATGTGCTCCGTGAGCCGGTCGCCAAGACCCTCGTGCCGCTCGAGACCACCAGTCACGTGCTGCTCGGCTTCGATCTGCTCGACAAGCTGCCCAGGGAGTTTTCCCGGGCCGGTCAGCTTCTTCGGCAGATCCTGCCGCACGCGTTTCGTGCCCATCGGCAGATCCTGGGAAGCGAGGGCATCCGCCTGCACGATGTGGTGGCACTCGTGGCGCTCACCCATCCCGAACTCTTTTCCCGCTCGTCGGTGTCGGCCGACGTCGAGACCATGGGCGAACTGACGTCGGGCATGCTCGTGATCGATCGGAGGCAGACCAGGCCGCTTCGGCCCCATGTCGATCTCCTCACGTCGCCCGACGTCGTCGGCATCACCGAGTGCATCCTTCGCGGCTTCGAAACAGCCGCCGACGCGACCTGATCACACGGGCGTCGACCGCGGTCATTCGCGTTGGGGGGCGGGGCCGTCCTTGGGCTGTTCAAACTCCCGGCGGCTCGCGACCTTCATGCGAAGGGGCATCCGCTGCCGATCACGGAAAATGACGACTTCCACGACGCTCTCGAGCGGCGTCATTCCCACGAGGCTCATCAGATGATCGTCGTCCTCGACGGCACGCCCTTCATATTCGAGGATCACGTCATCGGGGCGAATGTCGGCGAGGTCGGCCGGTGCACCTCGTGTGACGTTTTCCACGCGAGCCCCGACCGGCCGCAGCATGCCCAGGCGGGTGGCCTCTTCCTGGCTGAATCGGTTGTCGAGGGCCACGCCGAGATAGGCACGATGCACCGAGCCATGGGTCACCAGCTCCCTCGCCACGTAGGTCACCATCGGGATCGGAATGGCAAACGCGATGCCCTCGTTGCCGCCTGAACTGCTCGCGATGGCCGTGTTGAGGCCGATCACCTCGCCGCGGAGATTGACCAAAGGCCCGCCGCTGTTGCCCGGATTGACGGCCGCATCGGTCTGAATGAAGTCCTGAAACTTCACGGTGCCGTCGCCGAGGTCGAGGTCGCGTCGTCCCTTGGCGGAAACGATCCCGAGCGTGACGGAATGCGACAGGCCGAAGGGGCTGCCGATGGCCAGCACCATGTCGCCAATCTGCACCGTGTCGCCCTCGGCGAGCCGGGCGGGCTCGAGGTCGTCGGCGTCGATTTCAAGCACCGCGATGTCGGTGCCGGCGTCTGACCAGAGGCGTCGCGGGTGGACTTCGCGGCCGTCGGCGAGGCGGATCGTGATCGATTCGAGCGTCGACTGGTTGACGACATGGCGATTGGTGATGACCGCCGTGATGCCGGCAACCTGAGCGATCACGCCCGAGCCGGCATCATCCTCGGTGTTCCGTCCACGTCGCGGACGGAGCAGGGGCTTCTCGGCCATGATGTGAACCACGGCGGGCCGCAGGAGCTCCGTGAGCCGACGGAGCTGTCGCCCCTGCACCTCGAGGAGATCGGCATCGCGGGCGGCCTGCTCGTAGAGCCGTTCCCGCTCGGCCGCCGAGAGACGGGCCGGACGCATCGGATCGACCGCGGGGTTGTCGCCGCTGGAGTTCTGGCCGATGGGCGATAGCGGGAGTTCGTCGGCCCAGACCGGTAACGGCGCAAGGCTGAACACCACCAGCGCGAATGCGGCTGACGGCAGGCGACGGAGAATCATGAAGACCCCTGGGGCGTGAGGAGCGGCTCGAGGAAACGAGCATAGCCTCGGGGGTGTTCAGAGTTCCAGTTCGCCGCTGACCGTTTCCTCGCTGGAATCCTCCTCCGCAAAGGAGCGGGAGGACGACCCGTTGCCGCCCGAACGCTCCAGTTCACGCTGGCACTCGATGCACATCGTGGCGTAGGGCAGGGCGTTGAGGCGGGCCATCGGAATCCGTCCGCCGCAGAGTTCGCACTGACCGTAGGTGCCGGCCTTCATGCGTTCCAGCGCGTTCTCGATGTTGGCGAGTTCGCGACTTTCCACCTCGGCCAGTTGCGAGCTGATCTCGTCCTGGGCCGAATCGTAGGCGGCGTCGACGAGATCCCCTGGAGACTCGCTTCGCAGTTCCTTGAGGAGCGAGAGGTCACCCGCCAGCGCGCTGCGGAGCGCATCTCGTCGCTTGACGAGAATCGCCCGCATGTTGAGAAGAGCGTCTTTGCGTGCCATGGTTGCCGTTCCTGGTGCCCTTCCGAGTTGGTGCCACAGCGGTCGAAGGTGCAACCGCAGCCAATACTACGGGGGCCGGGAAAAGATGGTTCACGCCAGAAGATTCGGCAGGAACGGCAAAGAAAAACGGCCGGATTTCCGTTCTGACAGTTGGGGAGCGGAGGGCGACCTTGCGGGACGCGGTTACTGGGCAGGCTTGGGGGCCGGCGCCACCGGAATCTGCACCTCGGCGTATTTGAGAATCCCCGGGACAAACGGGCTGTTGTAGGCCATGGTCCTCGGAGGACCGGCGGCCACCCATTCGGGATGCTCGGAGAGCCAGGTCTCGAGTTTCGGCACGAAGGTCGCAAGGCGGTTCTCGTTGTACGAGCCTCGGACGCCCAAGGAGACGACGGTGGTGGCGGGCACATCCTCGACGGTGACCGCCGGGTCGGCTGGATCGGCGCCAGGATTGCCGAGATCGGACGAGCCGTAGAGAAACGCCATCGAGGTTGCGGTGGCCGATGTGCGGTCGTCGTCCGTTGCAAGCTCCATTTCGACCGGGGCCGTCATGGCGATCTCATGCCGTTCGATGTGGCGAAACAACTTCATGAACGCCCCATCCGACCCGCGGCCTGTCGACCTCACGCGGGCGAGGCGGTGGGCAGGGTAGTTCTTGACGATCACTTCGCCGACGGGTCCAGGCTGTGGAAAGCCTTCGGGGAGTTTCGCCTCGGACACCATCATGGGCTTGGGCACGGCATCCTCTGCTGGGGCCTGAGATGCGAAGACAAGGGCCAGAACGACGGCGGGAGCGAAACGCATGGCAGCCTCCTTGGAGCGGACCTCTCCATCATAGGCCATGGGCCGGGATTCGCCTCGCCTGTCGTGGCGGGGGACCAGGGGTGCGACGCGGTCAGGGCTCGCCGTGGAGGGTCAGCACCAGCCGGCGGGAGCCTCCGTGGGCGCGATGCTCGCACAGATAGATGCCCTGCCAGGTGCCCAGCCGAAGCCGTCCATTCGTGACCGGCACCGTGAGGCTCGCGCCGATCATCGAGCACTTCACGTGGGCGGGCATGTCGTCGGGGCCCTCGCAGGTGTGAACGTATGGCAGGCTTTCCGGGGCGATGGTGCGGAAGGCCATCTCGAGATCCCGAGGCACGTCAGGATCGGCATTCTCGTTGATCGAGAGGCTCGCCGACGTGTGCTGAAGAAATAGGTGCAGCAGGCCGACGCGACAGGCCGGCATGTCGGCGAGCGCCCTTTCGATCTCCGGTGTGACGAGGTGGAAGCCTCGATGGCGCGGGGTGAGTCGCAGGTCGGTCTGATGCCAGCTCATGTCGGTTCTCAGTCGCCGCTTCGAAAGCACCACACCGTGCCGTCGTCCGATGCGATCACGACACGGCCTGATGCCACGGCAGGCCCCGCATCGAATCGGCCGCCGGCGGTGACATCCCACGCCGTGTCACCGGTGACGGCGTCGAGCACGACGATGGTGCCCGATGCGTCGGCGGCGATCACGACGTCTCGGGCTGGTGCTCCATCGGGCCCTTCGGCCACGATGGCGACCGGTGAGGTTTCCACCCGACCCCGCATCGGCTTCCGCCACACTCGCGTGCCGTCGTCGAGGGCAAACGCTTCGATGGCCTTGCCCCGGAAGCCCACGATCGCGAGCCCGGCAACCGCCGCCGCACTCGAACGATACGATTGCCCGGCAGCGACGGCGGCCACGTGCCAGGCGGTGTCGGCCGCCACGAAGTCGATCGCGTAGAAGACGCCCCCTTCGGTTCCGAAAAACACGCGATGTCCGACGACCGCCGGCGTCGTGCCGGTGGGGCCGTCGATCGGCACGGCGGCACGCTCGTTGCCGGTGGCGGCATCGATGACGTGGAGTTTGCCGTCGCAGCCCGCGAGGAAGACACGGTCGCCGGCATCGGTGCGGGCGACGGTGGGAGAACAGCGGATCTGGTCGGCGATCGAGTGGTGCCAGATGCGCTCGCCGGTGGCCAGCTGCAGGCAGGCAAGCGACGCGTCCTGCGATCCCACCAGCACCCTCGGACCGCCGTCGTGATCGATGATGGTCGGGCCGCCGGAGATTTCGCCGTCGGTTTCGTACGTCCAGCGGAGGCTGCCAGTGGTGGTGTCAAATGCCCGCACGATCCCGAGGTCGTCGCCGACCACCACGTGATCGTTGCGCACGGCGGCAGCCGACGGAAAGCCGGCGTCCTTCACCTGAAACGCCCAGCGCTCATCGCCGGTGTCCAGATCGATGGCGTGGAAGGTTCCATCGAGATCACCAAGATAGACCGTTCCAGCGGCGATCACGGGCACTGCGCCAAACGCCGTGCCGTCAAACTCGCGCCGCCAGGATTCTGCGAGCGGAAGCCGCAGGCTGCCCGAGGAGCGGCCGGTGCCGGCGGGGCATCCACGGGCCATCGGCCACGCGTCCTGAGGCGCCGCCGAGAAGGGGTCGGAGGCCGCCGCCAGCAGGGGGCTGATCACGGCAAGGAGGAGCACGAGCAGCATCATCGGGCGGCAGCGTAGAGCGTCGCGAGGTCCGTGGTGGAAACGGGCCTCGGATTATAGGCCGCCGTCCACTGGGCAGCTGCGTCGGCGGCGAGTGCGGCCACGTCGGGGGTTGTCACGCCGCAGCCGGCGAGGGACGGGACCAGGCCCGACGAGACCAGGAGCACGGAGAGCCAGTCGGCCAGGCGATCGCCGGCTTCACCGGCCGACGATGCGATTCCCAGGTCGGCGAGCAGGTCGGCGTAGGAGGCACCGCAGGCCGGGCCGTTGAACCGCACGACGTGCGGCAGCATCATGCCGACGGCTTGCCCATGGACAATGCCGTGGGCTGCGGTGAGCGGATTGGCCAGCGAGTGGGCCGCCCCGAGCATGGAGTGTTCGATCGCCAGGCCGGCGAGGGCCGCGGCATACTGCACCTCCGATCGCATCGCGATCGTCCCGCGGCCGAGAACGACATCGGGGAGATGCGAGGCGAGCAGCCGCCACGCTTCGCGAGAGAAGGTGCGCGAGGCTGGGGTGGCCGCAGTCGACACGTGACTTTCCACGGCATGGGCGAGGGCATCGATGCCGGTGAGGGCGGCAAGGCGGCTCGGCTGGGTGAGGGTGAGGTTCACGTCGAGAATCGCCACACGGAAGGTGGCACGCGGATCACCGCAGGCCATCTTCATGCCCGTCTCGTCATCGGTGATGAGGGCAAACGACTGCGTTTCACTCCCCGTGCCGGCGGTGGTTGGCACGGCGATGGAGGGGAGCATCGGGCCCGTGGCCGTGCCGCGGCCCTTGTAGTCGCGCATCCGGCCGCCGCAGGAGAGGAGAAAGTTGATCCCCTTGGCGCAGTCCATCGAACTGCCGCCGCCAAGCCCCACGATCAGGTCGGGCCGGAAGATGCGGGCCTCCGCGGCGCCCGCTGCCACGTCGGCCGCCGACGGGTTTTCGGTGAAGGAGGAATAGAGCGAGGTGGCGATGCCTGCCTCATCGAGCGAGGCGAGACCGGCAGCGGCGTGGCCGGCAGCCACGATGCCGGGGTCGCTCACGACCAGTGCCCGCGTGCCGGCGAGTTCGCGGGCCAGCGCACCAATCTGTGCGAGCGTGCCGGCCCCCACCACGAGTCTTGTCGGGGCCCGAAACTCGAATGGAGGGAGGGCGAGGGCGGCCATGGGACGGATCATCCGGCTGACGTCGACAGCTGAAGTGCCCTCGAGCGGTAGAGGAAGTCGATGATGTTGCCCTCGTGGGGCTGGAGCCAGTCGAGTTTCGTGGTGGGGATCGGCCCGAGGTTGAGCCGGTCGATGTGGGTGCAGGCGACAAGACGATGGAGGAAGGCCTCGTCATTCGAGATGGCCGAGCAGACGAGCGTGGGGCCGATGGCCTCGAGGACCCGCTCCTGAGAACACTCCACGACACTCACGAATGGAAACATGTATTCGGCCCGGGCGATCTCCGGCTTCGGGCTCGTGCAGTGGGCCACCACGGGGCGCAGCCATCCGCACCGATCCCCCTCGACAAGGCGATCGCCGTAGCTGGCGGTCAGGTGCGTCACGCCAGGGGCCTTCAGTCCCGTGTCGATCTGCTGCCAGATCGCCTTCGCCGCACCGGGAATGGTGAAGGCCGCGAGTTTGGCCTCGGGATCATCGGGCGGCTTCACGTCGATCGGCCCGAGTCGCTCGGCAATCGCCTCGGCGATCGCCCGTGTGTGTCGGCTCGCGTAGATCGCCGATGCGTTGATGCAGCCACGGCCGCTGTTGGCCGCCACGCTCTCACAGAGCACGTCGAGATGCGACCGCCAGTCGTCCACGCAGTCGTCGCCGAGGATGATCTTCGAAAAGCCGGGGCCATGAACCTGCACCCCCGGATTGCCGCGATACTGCTCGACCGTCTTGGCGCTCCCGAAGATCATGCTCCGGCCGCAGCCGGCGAGGATCGTCCCGCCCACGTCGGTGGATCCCGGATACAGACCGATGGCCTCGGCGGGAATCCCTGCCTCCACCATCGCGGCAGCCATCCGGTAGGGAGTCCAGGGCTCCTGGCTGCCTGGTTTCATCACGAGCCCGATTCCAAGGGCCACAGCCGGAAGCCAGAGGGTGTGCACGCCGGGTGAGTTGGACGGCAGGACGAGTCCGAGAACGGGCGACTGGGCCTGGTAGCTCACGGTCACCCCACGGTGCTCGACGCCGTAGCCCTTCCAGAGGATGCGGGTGTCGAGGCCGCGTGACAGGGCGTCGAGGATGCGATCCATGTTCGCCAGCACGAACATGTTTTTCTTCATGTTGCCCCGGCAGAGGCTTTCGGGCAGTCCGGTGGTGGCCGACTGCTGCCGAACGAAGTCGTCCGGCGACTGCGGTACCCCGCCGACCGTCACCGTGCCGTCGGCATAGAGAGTGCCGGCCGTCTGGAGCCGTTCCACCACGTCTTCGGGATCGAGCGCCAGCAGGGCGCGGCGAGCCTGGGCCGCCTTCTGGAGGTCACGGCCGACGATGGCGCCGCCCACCTGGCTCACTTCGGCGACCGCTTCACCGGTGAGGAAGTGGACGAGCGTCTCGCGTTCGAGGGATTCGTAAGGTTTGCCAAATCGCCAGACGGGGAGGTGCATCATGATGGTGGAGTGCTCGGGAAGGGCTTTCAGACGCCCACAGGATAGCGTTCCGAACGCAAAACATCTGGCACAAGGCTCCAGAGGGCGGTGGTATGGGCAGGGACGGACGCGGTACAATCAGGACCACGGGGTTCCGCGATTCAAAGCACACATGGGAGGGCTTGCCATGGAAACAGTCTTTGATCTGCTCGACGAAAAGATGCGTGCCGGCCGAAGCCGTCCCGGCGCCGGCTGCGACCTGGTGGCCACAACACCCGAGGCCACGGTTCGTGAGGCCACACGGCTCATGAACGAACACGGCATCGGCTCGGTAATCGTCATGAATGGTCGCGAACTGGCCGGCATCTTCACGGAGCGCGACGTGCTTCGGCGGGTGGTGGTGGAGTCGCGTTCGCCTGACGCGACACTCGTGCGGGAGGTCATGACGGCGAACGTGCTCTTCTGCTCGCTCGAAGCCACGATCGACGACGTGGCCGACCAGATGCGCCGTCACCGGGTTCGGCACGTGCCCGTGCTCGATGCCGACCGCGAGGTGGTTGGAATGGTGTCGATCGGCGACGTCAACGCGCACCGTCACGCCTGCTGTGAGCGTACGCTCTACCACATGGAGCAATACCTCCACGGCCGTGCCTGAGCAGCGTCGCTGTTGTGGGTGCTCCGTGGAAGCCCAACGGCGTGAGCCGTGGGACCGGCGTGGTGACACGCGTGGCGTAGTTGGCGCGGTCGGCGTCGGCACCGGCTTGCGGGCGCTTGGGGGCGCTTGGGGGCGCTTGCGGGCGCTTGAGTGGTGGCACGCTTCGGGATTGCCCACACGCTGGTAGTCGCGCCGTCGCCGCCGTCCCGGCGTCGTCTCCGGCTTGGGGGCGCTTGTGTGGGTGGCACGCTTCGGGGTTGCCCACACCCCGTCGCCGGACGCTCGCGTCGGGCATCCATGCCCTTTGGCTCGCTCGGCATTGGCTTCGCTCCGCCATCC